>Ga0315336_1001177_pt1 | contig 55279 bp, 46 predicted proteins | sample ASW5metaG_FD_204512 | JGI IMG/M metagenome (GOLD analysis project Ga0315336, IMG submission 204512) | Ammonia-oxidizing marine archaeal communities from Monterey Bay, California, United States - ASW #5 | ecosystem: Environmental > Aquatic > Marine > Intertidal zone | place: USA: California...
CGAGCCCTGCAGATCATGCACAGTACCGCGATCATCTTCACGGTAGTCTCGATCCCATCTTTGTGCTCGCAAATCATCCAGTTCAGCAACTTCTTCCTCTGTTAGAAATTCTCTGTCTGCATATTCCGGTCGCCGCTGTAACGGAGTTTGATACTCAGCAGTCCAGAGTCCTTGAAGATTAGGTTCTCCCCATGATGTTGTAAGTGCTAGTTCAGCTTCACTAGCTTGGGGATGGGAACTTTCATCACCCTGAGCTTGACTTCCAACTTGCACAGGGATGAATTGCAAGACCCCAATAACCAGTATCAAAGCAGCGAGTGCCAAGAAAAGTTTTCGCATTGCAGGATCCTCCTGCTGGGGGAGCAATTCCCCCAGGATCGTAATTAGTTTTTTTGGAAAATATTGTTTTAATCAACTCTTTCGTGTTCAGGTGTTAGTTCGCGTGGTGGCGAGCCTGTACCTGAGGAACCAAGAAAGAGTTTAGAGCCATCGGCGAATCTCATGTCTCGACCATTGGCTCTATTTGATCCATCTTTAGCTCCATAGCCGTCCACGTAAACTTCAGTTCCAGGAGGAAGAGCATCTTTTCTGAAACCACGTCTAAATAGAGAGTTAGGAGTTCCTGCTTCAAAAGCCCAGTTCTCTGTACTGCCGTCTTCTAACTTTACATCCAAGTGAAACCAAGCATGAGGGTTAACCCATTCGACCTTAGTTACCGTGCCATAGAACTCAACGTATTTGTTCGGATCGAACTCAGCTGAGAAGGCATGGTGTGCTGATAAGTTGACTATCAGGCTGCCTAGGACAAGAGCTGCACCTATTATTGTGACGGTTAATTTTGTACTCATCATTCGTAATCTCCTATTTTGTCTATTTTCCGTACCAGTCATAAAAATCATCCCCCTCCGGAACTCGTCGGGTGATATCAATAATCATTGTTTCGCTTTCCCAGCTTGTAACTAGAGGTTCTCTTCTTACATGACCATAGAGAAACTCTTCAACAAATTCAGTGCATCGATAATCTAGCAGTTGTATGTTTGGTTCCATTCGGCGATAGAGAGGCATCGAAATCTGCCATGGTTCTGTAAAGACATTCGGATCGGTTAGTGTTACGTCGTATTGAATAATGTTTGGTGTAATAGGAGTGAATCGTTCGACCAGTTCTAGGGCTTCACTATGAAAATTACCTGCTCGGTCAAGCCAGGTTTTGCCGTTGAATTGAGTAACGTCCACTACGAGCGAACCGTCTTCCCAATGACCAACCGAGTGACCCATCCATAGATCAACCGGTGGGGTTTCAACTTCATCTAAATGAATAGTACGAGCTGCATTGGCGAACTCGTAAGAGATATGTATTTTGTTTGTGCTTTGCGTAATCTCGAAAGGAAAAGACATATACATTGCGCGAGGCACTCCAGGAAGGTAACACTTTAGTTCAGGATCGCGATCAACCCAGTTCTTAGCGTTCTCCTGCTTAATTGCTAAAGCCTCTGGTGTGTATGGAATCGTGCCGTCGCCTTGAACTATTCCGATTGAGCCAGGCACACCCCCAGCGGCGCCAAGGGCCAAGACTGGGGCTGCTGGAACTTGTGCGTAATCAATCTCTGGGTAGATGCCAGGTTGCATTATTGCACCTGCTCGAGCAGCATGAGCTTGTATGTCCCAGTTAGCACCGTTATTAGATTGCCAAATTCCACTTATGTTGGGGTTTCCACCAACTTGCGCTGGTTCCGTTCCTTCTTGCCCTGGAGCGCAGGAAGAAAAGGAAATAATTGTGCCTACGGCAGCTGCAACAACAAACCCTTTAAATCGGGTTTCCATATTGTCGATCTCCTTAGTGACAAGGAAGTCACTTAAATTTTAAAAAAATAATCTAAATCTATCTAGATTTGTTTAATTAACTGTATTCTAATATACCCTGAAAAGCTTGGTCAAAGGGAAGATTCTTGGACGAAAAAAGAATTGTCAGTATTTTCTAGAACAACACGTTGTTCTTCTGACATTATTACCTTGAATATTTACTCTCTACTATAAAAACCCCTGGCATTATTAAGGCAATTCCTGTTCATGACTGGTTACGATTCTATTGCCAGCTTTAAGAAAGGATTTAAAAATCCTGTCCCTCTGGTAGTGAACTTGACTGCCTTGCGTGCGTTCATTTTTCCGACAGTTCTTACGCTTGGATTCGTTTCTATCAGTCTGCTTGATCCTATTCAACAGAACATTCGTTTGCTCCTTTCGTTCCTAGGGACGGGTGTTGTGCTGTTAGTTTGGTGTGCGCTCCTATTTTTATTTGCCCGAATAAGGAATCGAACATTTAAATTAAAAATAGTTCTAAGAAGTCAACATTATTTGCAAAGCCTTGCTCAAGGTACAGTTCTGCTCTATTGGGGTTGGTACTGGGGAGATGTGTACGATTCGGCGTACTTAATTGCTAGTCAAGTGGTGTTTGCTTATGTCTTTGACATGTTGCTTTCCTGGGGACGTCGAGATGCATATACCCTCGGCTTTGGTCCTGTTCCAGTCATACTGAGCATCAACCTGTTCTTGTGGTTTAGACCTGATTGGTTTTACCTTCAGTTTTTGTTGGTAGCAGTCGGCTTTTCTGCTAAAGAGTTGATTCGCTGGAACAAAGATGGACAAAGCGTCCACATCTTCAATCCTTCGTCCTTTGCGTTAGCAGTTTTTTCAATCGGCTTGCTATTGACAGGAATGAGCGACATTACTAGAGGTCAAGAAATTGCAGTAACGCAATTTTATCCACCACATATGTACGCAGTTTTATTTCTTGTTTCGTTGCCTGGGCAATTATTGTTTGGTGTTGCAACGATGACGATGTCTGCGGTTGTTTCAGCCTATTTGTTCGGAATCATATTTTTTTTGGTTACAGGCACGTATTTCTTTTTCGATTCGTACATTCCAATTGCCATATTTCTTGGCATGCATCTTTTATTTACAGATCCATCGACGGCACCGAAAACTGAATTAGGAAGAATTTTCTTTGGGATTCTCTATGGGCTAAGCAGCGTGATTCTATACGATTTACTTAGCAGGGCGGGGTTGCCAGCATTTTACGACAAGCTTCTACAGGTTCCTGTTTTGAATCTTTCTATTAATTTAATAGATCGCATCGCGCGCTCAAAACAGCTAAATGTGTTCAATCCTGAAAGAATCGGACGTTTAATGACTAAACACCAAAGAAACTTTGCCTATGTATCTATTTGGGGATTAGTTTTTTTGTCTTTGTCTATAACTCAAGGTGTCGGCGACAAGCACCCTGGGCAATGGTTGCCGTTTTGGCAACAAGCTTGTAGTAGTCAGATGGAACACATAGAGACTGGCAGTTCGGATAATGAAGGTGTTAGACCGAGCGCCTGTGGTTATCTTACCCAGTTGCAGTCCATGTTCTGTTATAGAGGTTCAGGTTGGGCTTGCAATGAGTTGGGTGTTCTCCAGGTTAGCCGCGAGAGCAATCCGATAGAGGCAACCTTCGCGTTTGAGGATGGCTGTGAATTAGGTTTTGAAGTGGCTTGCCAAAATTTACCAAAGGTGAAAGATGGCATGGCTGAACTTGAACGTTCGGCGCCATTACTAGACGACTATCCAATTATTTTAAGAGGAAGTAAGGGTCCGATTGAATATCAGAATTCGTTGGAGTTGTACAACTTAGCTTGCAAGCAAGGTTGGCCTGATACTTGCGAATAGGGGCCTTAGCGATCGGTATCTTTTTGACGATTGTGGTGTCAGATGAAAATTAGGTTTTAAGCTCGAAAACAAGGGAAATTGTTTGTATAAAGATTGTTTTAATTTAACTATTTGTTCTGAGTAGCACAATTTAGATTACCCCTTTAGAGGACGCGTCAACAAGTGGTAGTCTTTAGTTGGAGCAGTGTTTAATGTCCTGCCGAATTTATTTCTATGGTTTTGAGAGGAGAGAAATATGAATAGGCGTAGCTTGTGGTATGCGGTGGCAGTTGTGATAAGCATGTCTGTCTTTGGATTGGCTTTCCTTTCAAATATAAGCGCGAGACAGATTGATGGCGCTGAGATAGATATCGACAGCGACGACATTGGTGGAACAGTAAGAGGACCTGATGGTCCTGAAGCAGGTGTGTGGGTCATTGGGGAAACGAGTGATTTACCAACAGGATTTGTAAAGATCGTCGTTACGGATGATCGTGGACGTTACGTGATTCCTGATCTTCCGGATGCAAGCTATGAAGTGTGGGTGCGAGGATATGGGCTCATTGATTCACCTAAGGTCAAAGTTAGACCTGGCAGGCAACAGGATCTAATGGCTGTAGTGGCTCCAACTGAACAAGCCGCGAGTGAGTATTACCCTGCTGGATACTGGTTTTCTTTAATTCGAATGCCTGGGAAAGAAAACTTTCCTGGGACTGGTCAAGAGGGAAACGGGATTTCGATGAATATCCGAAGTCAGGCTGAGTGGATCGCTCGGGTCAAGTCTCTGGGTTGCATGCAATGTCATCAGCTTGGAAATAAAGCCACACGTGAGATTCCTCTAGAGTTTGGCACGTTTGACTCCATGGTTGCAGCATGGGACCGTCGCATTCAATCTGGTCAGGCTGGCGGGAGCATGAGTGGTGCTCTCGATCGGATGGGTCGTCGTGGGGCGCTTGAAATGTTTGCGGATTGGACCGACAGGATAGTGTCTGGTCAAGTTCCACCGTCGCCTCCACGTCCAGAAGGAATAGAACGACATGTGGTGATTACTCAGTGGGACTGGGCAGATGCAAAAGCATATCTACATGATGAGGTCTCCACGGATAAACGGAATCCGACAGTGAATGCGTATGGTCCAATTTATGGTGCGCTCGAGGCTAGTGCTGATTATTTGCCAGTATTAGAACCTGAATATCATCGTTCTAAAAAAGTAAAACTAATGGTTCGGGATCCCAATACACCCAGGTCAGGCAAACCGTTAGCACCATCACCATACTGGGGCGAGGAAGCGATCTGGGATAGCCAGGCAAACGTGCACAACCCGATGCTTGACGGACAAGGTCGTGTTTGGCTCACTTCAAGAATTCGTCCGAGTGATAATCCAACGTTTTGTCAAGAAGGGTCTAATCATCCATCAGCCATTGCGTTTCCCACTAATCGGGCGGGTCGCCACCTTTCCATGTACGACCCGACTACCGAAGAGATAACTTTGATTGATACTTGCTTCAGTACACACCACCTGGTTTTTGCTGAGGATACCGACAATACTTTGTGGACTAGCGGAGGCGGTCCAGTGATCGGATGGTTAAATACAAGGATATTTGACGAAACGGGAGATGAAGAGAAATCTCAGGGATGGACTGCACTTGTTATTGATACGAATGGAAACGGCAAGCGAGATGAATATGTAGAGCCAGGGCAGCCAGCAGATTCGACAAAAGACACGCGAATTCAATCAGGCTACTATGGGATTGCTGTCAATCCAATTGATGGTTCAATTTGGGGTTCTTCTTTAGGTGTTCCAGGAGCAGTTCTTCGTTTAGATCCTGGGTCTAATCCATCGGAAACTGCGTTGACCGAAATTTATGAACTGCCGTTGGATAATGCAAAGGTGCCAACACAAGGCTACTCTCCACGTGGTATGGATATTGATCGTAGCGGTGTCGTTTGGACACCGCTCGCTAGCGGACATCTAGCTAGTTTCGATCGTAGGAAATGCGCTGGGAGTCTCAATGGGCCAATGGCCACGGGTCAACACTGTCCTGAAGGTTGGAACTTTTATTCTGAGCCACTTCCACAAATTAATGGATTAACAGAATCAGGTAGTGCGGAAGCTAGCTACTACACTTGGGTTGATCAGTTTGACGTGCTTGGATTGGGTAGAGATATTCCGATCAATACCGGGAATGGATCAGAGGGATTACTTGCTCTTAAAGACGGAGAGTGGATTATTTTGCGAGTGCCTTATCCGCTTGGTTTCTATACTAAATGGATGGATGGTCGAATCGACAATCCGAACGAAGGTTGGAAGGGTAGGGGAGTCTGGGCAACTCATAGCACCCGTGCACCATTCCATCTCGAAGGTGGTAAAGGTACGACCAGTAAGGTTGTGAAGTTTCAACTTCGCCCAGATGTTCTTAGTAAATAATTTCTGGCTTGGGCTGCAAAAGTGACTATCTAAGCCTAAGCCCGTTCGAGTGATTGATTTCGCTCTGTTTATGGGCTTAAAAAGGCATATTTGTAACACCCTGTGGAGACTATTTTCATTGAATTTAATAGGCTGTTTTAGATTAAGGAACTCACTGCCGATGGTAGTTAATGAAATTATTGCCTTTTAGAGTATTCAGGCGTAATCTGTCTTGTTAAGAGATTAAAATCTCCTTAAAAAGTAGAGGAAGCTATTAAAAATCTATTTGTTTGCATCAGCATCGTAATTGTTGGAGTTTATGCCCAAGGAGTTTCTGGGTCCGAAGCTCCCAGAATAATTAACAACCAACAAACTGAGAGTCTTCAAGTATCTCCAGCGATCGATAGGCAGTCTCAGCAAACGTTGCTTGATACTTATTGTGTCACTTGTCATAACGAGCGACTCAAAACGGGAGGGCTCGCGCTGGACACGATTGATCTCCAGCAGATCAGTGACGATGCCGAGATATGGGAGAAGATTGTCCGAAAACTTCGGGGCGGTCTGATGCCTCCAGCCGGCATGCCTCGCCCGGATTCAGAGATTTATGAATCGTTTATCGTTTCGCTTGAAAACGAGCTTGATCTAGCAGCTCAGTTAGATCCAAATCCTGGTCGAACATTTACATTCCACCGTCTCAATCGAACTGAATACCAGCGTGTAATACACGACTTGCTCGATTTCGAGGGAATCGACATGGAGTTATTGCTGCCGGCCGATGATGTAAGTTACGGTTTTGACAATATCGGAGGCGTCTTAAAGCTTCCACCAACATTACTTGAACGATATTTGTCAGCGGCTAGAAAGATCAGTCGAAACGCTGTTGGCGACCTCGAGGTTCCTATTGATGGCGCTACCTATCGGCTTAAAGACGATTTGCCGCAACGGGAATACTTGGAGGGTTTGCCTTTCGGTACTCGAGGCGGCATATCCGTTCGCCATTACTTTCCGGTTAATGGAGAGTATGAGTTCAGAGCGAAGCTTGAGGGTGCAACCGCAGCCGCGATCGCATTATTGCCTCACGAATTAGAGTTTTCCATCGACGGAGAACGAGTGTCGGTCTCTTCGATAAAAGGCGACAATGCAGCTTTAGTGGGCGGTGATTACGCTGGTGGCACCGAGTTTGTGGAAGTTCGCGTGCCGGTGCAGGCTGGACTTCGAACTATTGCAGTTTCGTTTCTAAAAATTACATCCGCTGAATTCGAAGATTTGATTCAAATATATGCGAGACCTCAGCCGATGAAACCGCTTTTGCCGCTGGTTCGTAACTTTACAGTGACCGGTCCTTTTAATCCGGTAGCTGGAGGGCAGACACCTAGCCAGGAGCGTATTTTTGAATGTAGGCCAGTGACTGCAACTGATGAGTTACCTTGCGCCAAACGAATTATGTCGACACTTGCACGGTATGCCTATCGTCGACCAGTGAGTGTCGGAGACATCGAGACACTCATGACTTTTTACGCAGTTGGTCGAGAAGAAGGAAGTTTTGAAACAGGAATTGCGCGTGCGATAGAACGTCTTTTGGTAAGCCCAGAGTTCTTGTTTCGTATTGAGCGCGATCCAGAAAATTCGCAGCCAGGGACACCATTTCAAATTAACGATCTAGAGCTAGCATCACGGTTGTCGTTTTTTCTTTGGAGCAGTATTCCAGACGATGAGTTATTGAAGCTGGCAGTTGAAGGTTCGCTGAAAGATCCCGCTGAGCTTAGTCGCCAGGTCGTACGCATGCTGAATTCTCCGAAGGCCGAAGCGTTCGTGAAGAACTTTTCTGGACAATGGTTACAGTTACGAAACTTAGATGCTAAACAGCCTCAGGAGATAAGGTTTCCAAATTGGGACGATAATCTACGGCAGTCTTTTAGACGCGAGACGGAGCTTCTGTTTCAGAGTGTTTTACTGGAGGATAGAAGCGCACTGGAACTGTTGAGCGCGGATTTTACATTTGTCAATGAACGACTTGCTGAACACTACAACATTCCAAACGTGCACGGAACGCGGTTTAGACGGGTCACTCTGAGAGATGAAGCTCGTCGAGGGTTGCTCGGACATGGGAGTGTTCTTACCGTAACATCGCGCTCAACACGGACATCTCCAGTTATTCGTGGCAAATGGGTTTTGGAGAAATTGCTTGGAACGCCGCCTCCGCCACCACCGCCAAACGTAGAGAACTTGATAGAGAAGAATGACGCTGGCGAAGCTCTCTCGATGCGCGAAGCTCTCTCGAGACATCGAGCTAGTCCTGGGTGTGCGAGTTGTCACTCGCAGATGGATCCACTTGGGTTTGCACTTGAGAATTTTAATGCGGTAGGACAGTGGAGAGACAAAAGCGAGGCGAATACACCAATCGATACCTCCGCTGTTCTTCCGAACGGAACAGTATTTAATGGCGTTAATGGACTGCGCGATGTTCTATTGAGTAAACCTGAGCAATTTGTAATAAATTTAACAGAAACACTGATGGTTTATGCCTTAGGGCGAGGGGTTGAGTACTATGATATGCCGGCGCTTCGTAAGATCGTAAGGGATTCTTCGGATGAAGGCTACAAACTTTCATCGTTAGTGCTTGGTATTATTCAAAGTGTACCATTTCAGATGAGGAGCGTACAGCAATGATTATAACGAAGAAGTCTCTCTCGCGTCGGACGGTGATAAGAGGAATCGGGGCTTCGGTGGCACTGCCACTCTTAGATGCGATGGTACCAGCATTGTCCGTTCAGGCTAAGACTGCGGCCAAACCAATACGACGTGTTGGGTTTTTGCATGTTCCTATGGGCGCCAATATGCTTGAGTGGAAGGTTAAGGGTGAAGGGAAAAAATTTGAGTGGTCGCGGACACTGCAGTCACTTGCACCCTTTAGGAAAGATGTGCAGGTGCTGTCAGGTCTAGACCATCACCAAGCGGATTCCTTGGGCGACGGCGAAGGCGACCATGCACGTGCATCAACAGCTTTTTTAACGGGCATTCATGCTAAGCGAACCGAGGGCGACGGTGTTCAGGCTGGTGTAAGTCTCGATCAGCTTATTGCTGCTTCGGCCATTGGTCAGCAGACACCATTGCCTTCTCTCGAGCTTGCACTTGAAAAAAACGAACAGACGATAGGTGCTTGCGATGCAGGTTACTCTTGTGTTTACCAGAACACAATCTGTTGGCGAGATGAGACGACACCGTTGCCTATGGAGATTCATCCTCGCGCGGTGTTTGAACGCCTGTTTGGTGAAGAGGCGACCCCCGAAAAGCAATTGACTCAACGGCGGTTTCAACGGAGCGTTCTTGATTCAGTTGTCTCGGAATTTTCGGCTCTGAAGAAGACGCTTGGACAGAGCGACAAACGAACAATGGAAGAGTACGTCGATACAATTCGTGGGGTTGAACAACGAATTGAGAGAGCTGAAATTTACAGCGCTCAGAACCTTGGAGATTTACCAGAGAGGCCAGTCGATATTCCTGTATCGTACGCAGAACATGCGAAGTTGATGTTCGATTTGGCAGTGTTAGCGTATCGTGCTGATATTACTCGAGTAATGTCGTACTTAATGGCACGAGAGCTGAGCACGCGTACTTATCCAGAAATTGGCGTGCCAGACGGGCACCATCCAGTTTCACACCATCAGGATGATCCTGACAATCTTGAGAAACTAGCAAAAATTAACGTTTTTCACGTATCGTTATTTGCATACTTTATTAAACAATTGCAAGAGACTCCAGATGGAGATGGAACTTTACTCGATAATGTTATGTTGCTTTACGGTAGTGGGATCAGCGATCCTAATCCCCATTTACACGATGACCTGCCAACTCTTCTTGTTGGCGGTGGGGCGGGGAGGCTCAGAGGTGGACGTCACATCGTCTATCCAAGGGAAACGCCGATGGCTAATCTCTTCCTGACCTTGCTTGACAAGATGGATATTCCTGGCGTGGAGAGTATTGGTGATAGCAATGGTCGGCTTGACATCGACACTTTATCAGGCGTTTAGGGAATAGTTGTATTTCCCCGAGTCAGGTTTTCAATTTTTACAATGTGGAGGCATGAGATGAGTCGGCTACATTTAGGTGTATGTCTGTTTGTGCTCTTTCTATTTCAATCAGTTGGACTGATTGCAGCCTCTGATGGTCGTCTGATAGAGGCGGTTAAGATGTCAGATGTTCAAACTATCAGAGCTCTGTTAAGTCTGGAAGACGTGAATACGACTGAACGAGATGGCACGACAGCTTTGCACTGGGCTGCACGGAACGACGATCGAGAAGTTGTAGAACTACTCCTGGATGCGGGGGCTAACCCTCAGGCGGTTAATCGCTACGGAGTCTTTCCTCTGCACGTGGCATGTATCAACGGCAATGCTGACATATTAGAAATGTTGTTGCGATTTGGAGCAGATGCGAATGCTGCACTTCCGGCTGGCGAGACGGCGATTATGACCTGCGCTAAAACAGGTGATGTGGAAGCGTTGCAGGTATTACTTGACGATGGTGCCGATGTTAATGCTAAGGAGAGCTGGCATGAACAGACTGCCTTAATGTGGGCAGCTGCACAAACGCACCCTGCAGCCATTAAGCTTTTGCTCGAGCACGGAGCTGATCTCAACGCAAAGTCAAAGCAAATAGATGGTGGTCAGGCGTCCTGGGTTCCAGCTTCGAGTGTCAAAGGAGGCTTTACAGCCTTGTTGTTTGCAGTAAGAGAAGGCGATATTCCATCTGTTCGAGTGCTTCTCGATGCGGGAGGAACAGTTCACGAAACTGCCCCTGATGGTACGAATGTGTTGGTTGTGGCTATTCTCAACGGACACTTTGAGTTAGCAGCATTTTTGTTGGAAAAGGGAGCAGACCCGAATGTCTTAGATGAAAAACATGGGTCAGCTCTTCATGCTCTAGCGTGGGTAAGGGGTCATGCTCCAGGGATTGGTATGGGATCTGCCTCGATGTACCCACGAATCCCAACTGGTAATATCGATGGTTTAACATTAGGTAGAAAACTTCTTGAAAAAGGAGCAAATCCGAACGTTGTTTTTGAGACAGAAGACCCTCCATTTGAACAAGGTTCTAAAGAGGCAACTTTCTACTACGTCTCTAATCCACCTGATGTCGCTATAGCTGTCTCAACTCTTAATTGGGATGGTGCGACACCGTTTTGGGTGGCGGCGAAGAACGCAGATGCACCTTATATGCGTTTACTTGCAGACTTTGGCGCAGATCCATTGCAACCGAATCGAGTAAACGTAACGCCGCTGATGGCTGCAGCTGGAGCCGGTTTTATGCAAGGCGAACACCCCGGGACGGAAGCTCAGGCATTCGAAGCTACTAAATTAGCTTTAGAGCTCGGTAATGATATTAATGCCATAGCTGATTATGGTGACTGGAATCGAGCCGATCTTCGATTTGACGGTCTGACGGCTTTACATGGTGCAGCCCAACGTGGTGCATCATCAATTGTTCAATACCTTGTTGACCGCGGTGCCAGGCTAGACATAAAGACGCGAGAGGGATGGACTCCATTTATTGTGGCCGATGGATTGCAAATCGGTGGAACCTTGAAAAACAGTCCAGAGACTGCTGATCTACTAGAAAAATTAATGATTGAACGCGGCCTGATAGTTGATACAGTCGATCTAGTTGACCGTTTCACAGGAGACGAACAACCCTAATCTTATCTTAATCATCCTATAGTTTTTTTAATCAGGCCTGCCAGAAGTTTAAAGTCTAGAGTCTGGTCATTTTATTGCTGAGAAATCTGTTGGATGTAGAAACATGCGTTCTACGTTTTCAACGATCAGCTCATGTTCGTATTCATCCCGTTGTGGATCAGCACTGAACGCTTCCCATGACTGCTTAGCAGCTTCAAGGCTTTTGTGAGCAAGAACGTATGTAAGTGTGTTTTCTGACCTGGGAGCCTCAGCTGCTTTCCAAAATCCAATTACCGTCATTCCATGTTTTTCAAATATTGGGATTGCTCCATCGCGGTGTCTAGTGATTAATTGATCTATTCGACCATCGATGGTTGTGTAGGTTCTTAGTTCGAATACTCGATCTTGACTTTGGCTATTAATTGAGTGTTGGCTTGTTAAAACCACGATAAAAAGTATTGCAATTGCGGTGCATACTGTTACTTTAGGGGCTGACATATTCTTTTTAACCATTAAAATCTTCCTTCCTTGTTGGGTTGGTATTTGTCTGGTTATTTTAAGCAAACGTACACGTGTTCTTACTGAGAAGGCAAGCATTTATTCTTTTGGGGGTTTCTTAATTTCAAATCTAGAGAGTCTGGCATAGAATCGTCTGAGTAGTTTTATCGGTAGGCTTTATAGAACACAGACAACTAGTTAATCTGACTAGCCTCATTTAGAATACTGTGTTGTCTGATTGTATGAAGTGATAATTTTTCGAGAAAGAAGCAGTGATAGACACCATTGAAAATATATCTTGAAAGAAAGGGTTTGATGATGGGTTTTCGAGTATTTATCTGCTTATCTATGTTTGCATTTATTCTTGGTGGAGGATTTAAATCCACTCTTGGATTTCTAAATCAGACGCAACCTGTCCCTCCTGCCATGGTCGAAGGCTATCCATTGTTAAGTGATTCGGAGTTCAGCCGAATTTTTGATCAGATCTCAAACTGGGGTCGATGGGGCGAAAATGATATAAAGGGTACATATAATCTATTAACTCCAGAAAAACGTAAACAGGCCGTCGCGCTTGTAAAGGATGGCATTTCGGTTTCTTTAGAGCATACAATTATAGAGACGAAAGCCCCTGACGTTTCTAATCCCCTTCAAAAACTTAATCGAGGCAATAAGTTGATTTGGAATTCGGTTCATGGCGGAACCTATCATAGTCATATTGACGCATTGTGCCACTACGACTACAAAGGGGTTCTTTATAACGGTTTCCTTCGCGATGAGGTTGAAGGCGAGCAAGGTTGCGGGATGATGGGAATCGATCTGTACAAGGATGGTTTTGTCACACGTGGAGTGTTAATTGATATGCCATGGTTGAAAGGTGTTCCGTGGCTCGAACCTGGAACTCCCGTTACGTTAAAAGATATTGAAGCTTGGGAACAAAAAACTGGAGTTGAAGTTCTGCCTGGTGATGCTGTCTTCTTGCGGACTGGAAAATGGGCTAAACGTGAAATTGATGGCCCGTGGGTTATTGAATGGGGCCCAGATGCTGGCTGGCACTGGTCAACCATTCCGTGGCTTAAGGAACATGATGTAGCTATAGTTGGAACAGATGGTCCGAATGATGTTCGTCCGGCTTTCGTAGAGCCTTCCATAGAAAGATTTTTACCAATTCATACAGCAGTTCTTGCAGGATTGGGTGGAATTATTCTTGACGGGCAAGACCTTGAAGATGTTGCGAAAATAGCAACAGAGTTAAACCGCTGGGAGTTTCTGATGACTGCTGCGCCTCTTAGGATTGCGGGTGGTGGCGGGTCTTCTATTAACGTTATTGCAACCTTTTAACCACTCAAGCGAATTCTAGTGTTGCAGCAAAGTTAGTTGCTATTTATCGAGCAGACAAGTAATTCTGAAATAAGATTGGTGGACCGCATGGGATTTGAACCCACGACCTCCGCGTTGCGAACGCGGCGCTCTCCCAACTGAGCTAGCGGCCCACCTGTTGTGTGCTCAAAAAAGAACATTACTAGAAGAGAGAGCATACGAAGACTTAAGAAGAATTATTAACGATTTAATAATTCTTCGTCCTTTGCTTTTTGGAGTTCATTGATTTCACCAACATTGCGATCTGTGATCTTTTGAATTTCATCTATCGCTTTTCGTTCTTCGTCCTCACCTATTTCATGTTTCTTAAGTAGCTTCTTTAGGGCCTCGATGGCCTCTCTTCTTACTTGGCGGGCACTGTTTCGCCCTCCCTCTGTTAGCTTATGCACTAATTTCGAAAGCTCACGTCGACGTTCGTCGGTTAATGTTGGTATTGGTATCCTCACCACTTTTCCATCGTTGTTAGGGTTAAGTCCAAGATTGGATCCAGTAATGGCTTTCTCAATAGAGCTTATTTGTGAGGGGTCGAACGGTGTTGCGAGAATCAAGGTTGGATCTGGCACTGAAAGGCTGGCGCACTGATTTAAGGGAAGCTTTGTCCCGTAGAGCTCAACTTGTACTGAGTTAAGAATTCCAATGGAAGCGCGCCCAGTTCTAATTCCAGCGAGTTCTTTTTTTATGTGTTTAATCACATTAATCATTTGTGTTCGCGTTTCTTTAAATGCAGATTCTGAACTATTTATATTCATAGCACTTTTCTAATTCTAATAAAAGTTAGGTTTTAACAATTGATCCAACTTTTTCTCCGAGAACTGCGCGTTTAATATTTCCAGCCTTGCGAAGATTAAATACAACGATTGGAAGTTTGTTGTCCATGCAGAGCGAGATAGCAGTTGCGTCCATAACTTTGAGTTGCTGTTCTAAGACCTGAAGATGGGAGATGCTATCTAAGTGTATAGCCTTGGGATCGGTAATCGGATCCGATGTGAAGACTCCATCTACTTTTGTAGCTTTTAATATTACATCCGCATTCATTTCCATCGCACGCAGTGCAGCTGCTGTATCCGTAGTGAAATATGGATTACCTGTTCCGCCTGCGAATAATACGACACGATTTTTATCAAGATGTCGTAATGCGCGACGTCTAATAAAGGGTTCGGCCACCTCTCTCATTTCGATAGCTGTTAATACTCGCGTTTCTGTTTTTTTGCGTTCGATCGCATCGGATAGGGCAAGCGCATTAATAACGGTTGCTAGCATACCCATATAGTCGCCTGTTACACGATCGAAGCCTTTGGAACTAGAAGCAAGCCCACGAAAGATGTTGCCCCCTCCAACCACAACAGCAATCTTGACTCCGATGGCCTGAACTTCAACGATCTCGTCGGCAATTTTATTAGTGACAGTTGAATCTATTCCAAAGGACTTTTCACCCATTAAAGCTTCGCCAGAAAGCTTAAGGAGAATTCGACCATAGGCTGGTTTTAATTCCATTGCGCTGATGATTATAGATTAGCAGCTTCTATGGATCTCATATGGTAGGGTAGCTATTAAGATTTTTCCCCTATCTTGAAGCGAGAAAAACGAGAAATTGTAATATTTTCACCAAGCTTGGCAATTGCAGTGTTAATTAAGTCACTGATTTTTATCTTTGGGTCTCGAATTGACGGTTGGTCGAGAAGCACAATCTGTGAGTAATAACTATTCAGTTTTCCCTCTACGATTTTATCTATTACGTTTGGTGGCTTTTTTGACTCTTTGGCCTGGGCAAGATAGATGTCCTTTTCTCGTTCCAAGTCTTCTACTGGCACAGCATCTCGATTCACACAAACCGGATTAGCGGCAGCTATATGCATTGCGATTTCTTTCAATAGTGCTTGAAAATCATCTGTTCTAGAAACAAAATCAGACTCGCAATTCATTTCAACCAGAACGCCAACTTGTCCTCCTTGGTGAATATATGTGCCAATCAATCCTTGACCTGTTGTCCGTCCAGCGCGTTTTTCTGCCTTTGCTTTACCTTTTGTTCTTAGAATTGTGACTGCCTTGTTTAGGTCGCCACTGGCTTCTGTTAGAGCTGCTTTGCATTCCATGAACCCAACTCCAGTGAGTTCTCTTAGTTCTTTTACTTGTTTTGCACTTATTTCCATTTCGAAAGCACCTGTAGTGTTCCAAGAGTAGAATAATTCTTTGTAAATTATTCTATCTGATTATTAAAACGGAAGGGTATGCGAACCTTAAGTTGATGCAGGTGAGGGTTCCTGCGATTGTTCTACAGACGATGTTGGATTTGTTATTGTCTCGTTCGGCGAGTTCACGCCATTTCCGCTAGTTGTTCCTCTTTCTGATGCTTCACGTAGCCCACGTCCTGAAATTACTGCGTTAGCAATTCTATTCAAGAACAGGCGAATAGACCGCATAGCATCGTCGTTTCCAGGGATTACGAAGTCGACATCGTCAGGGTCGCAGTTTGTATCGACAATTCCAATCACAGGAATTCTTAGCTTGCGTGCTTCATCAACTGCGATTTTTTCCTTTCGTGTATCAACAACAAATATAGCTTCTGGGAGTTTAACCATTTTTCGAATGCCGTCTAAGTTTGTATGAAGTTTGCGTTTGTATTTTTCAAGTTTCGTAATTTCTTTTTTAGGCAGTTCGTCGTAACGTCCATCTTGGGACATCGCTTCGAGTTCAGAGAGTTTGCCTATGCTTTGCTGAATAGTTACGAAGTTCGTTAATAATCCGCCAAGCCAACGTTGATTTACGAAATGCATACCGCATCTCTGAGCCTCTTCCTTTATTAATTCTTGGGCCTGTCTTTTAGTTCCAACAAATAAGATGTTTTGTCCTTGTGATGCAAGGCTGGAAACAAAAGCTTCAGCTACTCGAGACAACTTTGCAGTTTTGGTTAAATCAATTACATAAATTCCGTTACGTTTTCCGAAGATGTACTTTCGCATCTTCGGATTCCAGCGATTCGTCTGGTGTCCGAAATGAACCCCGGCCTCTAAAAGCTCTTTTACTGTAATCGGCTCCAAGTTGTCTCCATTTTGAGATATGACGTATGTCGAGTCCGCTCTAAAGAGGATTTCGAGTTTACATCAAATCTTTATCGTTTACTGAACTGGAAGCGTTTTCGAGCTCCGGCCAGTCCATATTTTTTTCGTTCTTTAATTCTTGGATCACGCCTAAGGAAGCCGGCCTTTTTTAACTGAGGCCTTAACTCCGGATCAGATTTAAGAAGCGCTCGTGCAATGCCTAATCGGATGGCATCTGCCTGTCCCGTAAACCCACCACCTTTTGTAGTGGCAATGACATCAAATTTGTCAGTAACTTCACAAAGCACTAACGGTTCAGTTATACGAGTGCGGAGTGATTCAGTTGGGAAGTGAACTTTTAATTCGTGGCGATTAATGCTGATTGTTCCATTTCCAGGCCTAAGGAAAACTCGAGCCGTTGAAGTTTTGCGCCGCCCTGTTCCGTAACACTCAGTTATCACCCTTGGCCGACCCTATAGTTTGTAGGTTTCTGAGCCCCGTGCGGATGCGTAGGGCCAGAATAAACTTTTAGTTTTCTATACATGGCACTACTCAGTTTTGTTTTGGGCAGCATTCCTCTAATCGCTAATTCAACAAGGCGTATGGGTTTTCGTTGCCGTAGGGATTTAGCCCGTTCTTCTCGGAGTCCGCCCGGATATTGGCTATGATTACGATAAATTTTTCGACTGTCCTTTTTGCCAGTTAAACGAATGCGCTCAGCATTGACGATAATAACGTGGTCACCTAGATCGAGAAATGGTGTGTACAGTGGTTTGTGTTTTCCCTGAAGAAGGCGAGCTGCAACAGTTGCGATTCGTCCCAAGACTTGATCGGTAGCATCGATCACATGCCAGGAACGGTTTATGTCGCTAGGCGTTGGAATGGACGTTGCCATTGGTTAGCTGTTTGCGCACAATAGATTCAACCTACTTAATAAAAGCAATCCTTAATTTTACGGAGCATTACCCAGAGTGTCAAGCTGTTAAGGGGGGGCACCTTTCAATTTATTCAGGTTCTTTTAAGCTCGAAGGCAGTCTTTGCTCTTTAGTTTTTTATGAATTTACTGGATTCAAAAAAACGTTTGCCCATATAGAATTTTAAAAAAACAGTGACGAGCCAACAGCTGCTTCTAAATATAAAATTTAAATATTTTTTCGGAACGTTGTAGTGATATTTGTTTTTAGAGTTTTTTAATTAAGGATTTTAAAGATTGCAGGGTTCTGCTGTTTCTTTGCTTGGTCGTGTGAGTAGAAACCCTTAATATTTAAGGTTCAAGTTTTAGATAGACACATCTGTTTAGGGAGTGAGATTTAATCTTTACTAGAGTGTAACTTATAGAATTAGGAATTCAATAATCGTAAGGCGTATTAATGCAATCGGATTTTAACCGTCACGCGAAACGAGTCGGAGAGGTCCAGGTGCGCCTTAAGGAACTAAGCCTCGATTGTTTAGTGGTTACACATCTTCCAAATGTGTTCTATTTGACTGGGTTTAGGGCTAGTGGAGCAGTTGCTCTTGTTTATCTTGACAAGCTGACACTAATTACCGACTTTCGTTATATAACAGCTGCAGAAAAGTTAAAGTCGTTATCTTCCAGGGTTAGTTCTTTTAGTATGAACCTTCAATGCATAGAAGGTTCATACGACGAAACAATAATTAAAACGTTAAGTAATAAAAAATTATTGCGTGTTGGTGTTGAGGGTGAGCATCTTAGTCTTAAACGATGGAGCTGGTTGACTAAGCGTGTCGGTGAGGTTTTAGAATTAATTCCAACTGAGGGAATTGTTGAAAAATTTAGAATGGTTAAGGACCCATCTGAGATCGATTGTCTCAAAGCCTCCGGTCAGTTACTTGTAAAAACGTTGCCAGAAATTTTAAGTTTCATCTCTTCAGGTCGAACTGAAAGTGAGATTGCAGCAGATATTGATCGTGCCATGATTTTAAGTGGCTTTGAAGATCGAGCGTTCGAAACAATTGTGGCATCGGGAGCTAATAGCGCACTTCCGCACGCCCGACCGACTAGTCGTCGATTAAGAGGTGGGGATTTAGTTGTGCTGGACTTTGGAGGCGTATACAACGGATACTGCGTTGATGTCACACGCACAGTGTGCGTTGAGTATAGTAAAGAACGTGCAAAGAGAATGCATTCAGCTGTTTTGGAGGCTCAGTTGGCTGCCATTGCCATTGTACAACCAGGGCTTTTAGTATCGGATGTAGACTCTAAGGCTCGTGAAGTATTAAAGCGTTACGATTTAGAAGAAGCCTTCGGTCATAGCATAGGCCACGGTCTTGGAATAGAAGTTCACGAGGCTCCAAGAATTGAGAGAGCAGGTTCTTTAAGGGAAGCAAGAAAAAAATTAAGATTAGAAGAGGGAATGGTATTTACAGTTGAGCCAGGCGTATATTTTCCTGACTTTGGCGGTGTTCGCATTGAGGATGACGTATTAGTAACTAATAACGGAAGCACGATACTAACTGATGCATCGAGAAATCTGACCATTTGTTAACTTAAATCAGCTAACGTTATTTTAAAAGGTATAGATCATGACTGATTTCGACGATATCCAGCTAAACGTAAAAAAAATGTTGGAGATCATGGATGAAAACAAACTTGAAGAATTTGAGCTCGAGAGGAATGGAGTTCGAGTTCGACTTCGAAAACCTGTTCGAACCTCTGTCCAGCCGAGAGAAAAATTAATCGAGAGCGTTGAGCCAATTTCCATTGAAGCACCTAAAGTAGACATTGAAACTGCAGGAGAAGACACGAGTCTTATATCGGTTAAATCTCCAATTGTTGGAACATTTTACCGCGCGGCAGATCCTACGGCCGATCCATTCGTAGAGGTAGGCTCGTTGATTCGCAAGGGACAGGTGTTATGTATCATCGAGGCTATGAAGTTAATGAATAAAATTGATTCCGAACACGAAGGGGAAGTCGTTGAGATTCTTGTCGAAAACGGTCAGCCAATTCAATTCGGTGAATTACTTTTCAAGATCAGGCCATCCTAAGCTCGTGCTTCGTTGTTGTATTTTCTTTTTGCTAACCGTAAATATTTAAAATGCAATGCAATCGCGATTGCGAAAGAAGTTTTAGGTTATGTGGATTCTTTTATGGATCGAAAATTGAGCAGCGTAGTTGATGTTTAAGAAAATTCTTATTGCTAACCGCGGAGAAATTGCACTACGGGTGATATATGCCTGTCGTGAGTTAAACATCAGTACTGTAGCTGTGTATTCAGAGGCCGACGAAGAAGCTCTGCACGTGAGATTTGCCGATGAAGCGGTTTGTATAGGGCCTCCTCGTCCAATTGATAGTTACCTTAATGTTCCGGCGATTATAAGCGCTGCAGAAATTACAGACTCTGACGCGATACATCCAGGATACGGGTTTCTTTCCGAGAGTGCGTATATGTGTGAGGCTGTCGAAGCATGTGGTATTAAATTTATAGGTCCACCTTCATCAGTTATACGTTTAATGGGAGACAAAGTAAGCGCTCGAGAGGCAATGAAGAGTGCGGGGTTACCTGTTTTGCCTGGGACTACGGATTCTCCGGAAACATTAATTCAAGCCAAGAAAGCGGCTAAGAAGCTCGGATACCCACTAATGATTAAGGCAACGGCTGGTGGGGGTGGTCGTGGGATGCGAGTAGTTCGATCCACGGAAGATCTTGAACAAGTATGGCAAATGGCTCAGCGAGAAGCTGAGGCTGCCTTTGGAGATAGCAAATTACTTTTGGAAAAGTATGTTGAAGCGCCACGTCATATCGAAATTCAGGTGATTGCAGATAGTCAAGGACATGTCGTTCATTTAGGTGAACGGGAATGTTCTATTCAGCGTCGTCACCAAAAACTTATTGAGGAGTGTCCATCGGTCTTGCTTACAGAACGTCAGCGTCGGAAATTAGGTCGAATGGTTGTAGATGCGGCTAAAGCAGTCGGGTATTGCAATGCAGGAACTTTTGAGTTTTTGATGGATGACAAGGGTGATTTCTATTTTTTAGAAGTAAACGCACGACTTCAAGTTGAGCATCCAGTAACAGAAATGGTGACCGGTATAGACATTGTGAAAGAACAGATTCAGATTGCTGCTGGCAATCCATTGTCAGTGAAACAAAATGAAATCACTTGGACTGGACATGCCTTAGAGTGTCGGATCAATGCGGAAAATCCAGATACATTTAGGCCTAGTCCAGGTGTTATTTCAGTGTTTAGTGTCCCGGGTGCGAGAGGGCCAGGCTTGCGAATCGATACTGCTGTTCATGCTGGTTGCACTGTTTCACCCTATTACGATTCATTGGTTGCCAAGATAATTGCTCATGGTATAAACCGGGATGAGGCAGTGGCACGGATGCGAAGAGCCCTAAGAATGATTGTTATTGAGGGAATTGAAACGAGTGTTCCACTGCATCAGCGTATTTTGGATGATTCAGATTTTCTTGCAGGAAAACTTAGCACGGCGTTTATGGACCGCTTTGTTTCTTCATGAATTTACCTTCTCTATACGCAATTATTGATCAGGAAGTGTCTGAATCGTATGGGTGGAAGGTGCCTCAGCTTGCTCGAGCATTTTTAGCAGGTGGGGCACAGCTTCTTCAAGTCCGTGTGTCTACGGCTGGGAGCGGGGAATTCCTATCATGGTGCGATGAAGTTATTAAGGAAGCAAAATTATTTGGAGCAAAGGTAATTATTAACAATCGAGCAGACGTTGCTTCATTAGCAGGCGCAGATGGTGTACATGTCGGTCAGGATGATTTATCGGAAAAGGAAATACGAACAAAATTCTCAGGTCTTTCGATAGTAGGAATCTCAACTCATACGATAGAACAACTCGAATGCTCAATTAAGTCGAGCGCTGACTATATAGCAGTTGGCCCAATATATAAGACGAGCACCAAGGAAACGGAGCTTAGTGCAATTGGAGTTAAGCTTATAGAGCATGCCGTTAAGATATGTCCAAATCGACCTATTGTTGCTATTGGAGGAATTACTCTCGATCGGGTGAAGGATGTAATAGAAGCAGGGGCTTCTACTGTCGCCGTAATCTCTGATCTTCTAGTTGGAAAAAATCCAGAAGCACGCGTGCGAAGCTATCTAGCCGAGCTGTCCACTTTTTCGAGGTAGTTACTAGTCAACCTTCGAACAGTTCCCATCAAAAAGAATAAACCGATCAAGTTAGGAAAGGCCATAAAACCGTTAAGAAGCGTTCCGATTGCCCATGCCAGAGGAGCAGATACGATTGAACCTATAAGAATTAATTCAGTAAAAACGATTCGATATGGCACAATTATTCGCGATCCGAACATAAATTCGATGCATTTCTCTCCGTAGTAACACCAGCCAATTAGCACTGAATATCAAGCTCTTCGAAAATTGCAGTCCAAAACCATTCGAGATTCGTCGTAGACTTTTGGAGAAGGTCTTCGTAACTAAGAAGGTGATGGCGATCGATGAATGCTTTTAGACGACTATTCTCAATGTAATTCTTCGTGGGATACCACGTAGTTGCAGAGATATCTTCAGACGTCTTTTTCCAAGTCAACTATTTGAACACCTGGTATTCGCCGGCGCGAAGCCGCTGCCAGTAGTCGTCAAGGGCGGTCCGTACCTTCCCTTGCAAGAGATAGATCCCCACTAGGTTTGGAAGTGCCATCCCCAGCAACATCAGATCCCCAAAGTCCAGTGCGTTTGTGGCTGTAACAATCGAGCCTAGGAATGCGAAGAAAAGGAAGGCGACTTTATAGTATTTTGACGCTGCAGGCCCAAACAACCAGACCGAGCAGCGCTCTCCGTAATACGACCACGAGATCATGGTTGATAGGGCGAATAAGAGCACGGCGAGAGACAGTACGTACGGGAACCAAGTGCTATATTCGCTGAAGGCACGAGATGTTAATGCTGCTCCTTGAGCATTCGTTATCAGCTGAGCGTAGTCGGGGTTGTTATAGGCGCCGGTGATGATTATCACCAGGGCTGTCATCGTGCATATCACTACAGTGTCGATAAAGGGCTCAAGTAGCGCGACAAAGCCTTCTCTGACTGGGTGTTTCGTCCGAGCTGCAGAATGAGCGATCGAAGCCGAGCCAATGCCAGCTTCATTAGAAAACGCAGCTCGTTGGAAACCTGTGACTAGGACACCGATAAATCCACCGTAAGCGGCTTCTGGAGAAAAGGCCTGCACGAAGATTGCGACTAATGCCTCAGGCACAACCGATAGGTTCGCAATGATGACAACTAACGAGGCAGCAATATAAATAGCTGACATAAATGGGATGAGCCGAGATGTTACATTTGCTATGCGTTTGATACCGCCAATTATCACTATGCCAACCAGAGTGGTCATGAGTAGACCGTAAGCCCATGGAGCATCAGCCAACCAGGGCACTGTTTCTTGTATGGCACTCATTGACTGATTGACCTGGAAGCTATTGCCGCCGCCGAAGGAGCCACCTATACAGAGCACGGCGAACGCTACGGCCAGGAATCGTCCCGTACCGGGCATGCCGCGCTCAGACAGTCCTTGAGACAGATAGCGGATTGGGCCGCCGAGCACGCGGCCGTCGGATCCAATTGTGCGATACATCTGTCCGAGGGTGCACTCTGTGAACTTCGCAGTCATACCGATAAGTCCAGCGACTATCATCCAGAAGGTGGCACCTGGACCTCCGAGGGTAATCGCGATAGCGACGCCAGCTATATTACCTAGTCCGACGGTGGCGGAGAGAGCGGTTGTCAGTGCTTGAAAGTGAGAGACGTCTCCGGGCTCATTTGGATCAGTGTACCTTCCGGCAACGACACGTAAAGCGTGCCAGAAGCCCAGCAGGTTGATGAATCTCATTCGTACCGTCAGAAATACGGCGGCCACAATCAGCCAGATCACGATGAATGGTAGTTGGACTGTGTCAATCCAGAAGGCAAGGTCGAAGAACAACACTGCGCCAATTAAGTTATTGACAACGCCAAACGCGGTGTCGGCCTTTTCCATAAGATCAATCGGCGCCCGCTGATCTGCCTTTAGTTTGCTTGTCGCCTGAAAACCCAGCGATTTCGCCATACCGCCGCGCAATAGGCGTGGTGGCGTCGGGTCAGGGTCCGCAATCGATACAGGCTTGTGCACTCCTGGTGCGGCCCCTGAGACTGAGGTTGCCGCCGTCATTGCTGCAGTTAAAAGACAAAGGGAAAGGCTGGCGTAAATCAAGTAGCGAATCGGCATGAGTTAAGCGTTTCCTCCGTGGACCAGCATGCAATAGAAATGGCAGATTGATAATTTTATTGAGAATCAATGAAGTGAGGGAAAAAGTCAACGTCAGGGCCTGCAGAATGAGAAGTTTGGAGGGATTTCTTAGACGATGAGCGCAAGAATACTTGACGGTCTTTCGCTGGGCCGTTTAATTCAAGAAGAAATTAAGCCAGAAATTTCTGCTTTTTCGAATCAATATGGACGGCAACCCTGTCTGGGGATAGCATTATTGGGAAACAGATTAAAGCAACGCAGATGAGATAAATAAGGACGAATGCTGCGCCGCCGCTTTGTCCGACTCGGGTCGGAAATGCCCAGATGTTTCCTAATCCGACGGCAGAACCTGCTGCAGCAAGAATAAAGCCGGTCTGTGTGCCCCAAGTGCTCCGATTAGTTCTGTTAAACATCCGGTTTTTTTCATTTATAGTTAAAAGGACCAGAAAATGAACCGAGCGGCATTCTACTCAAATCTTTGTAAATATTGAAATTGCTTTTTGGTATTTACCAGAAATAATTCTGGTCATTGAACCATTTGCAACCTACCGATAAAATGAATGCAGTGTCTTTTTTTTTAGATTTAACTGAATATTTCTCAAGAGAGCCATAAATGATAGTAAATAATCAAATTGCTCGAAGACTTGACGGAACGATTGTCGCTGCCAAAATTCGAGATGGACTACGAACAAGAATTGACAAGTTCAAAGAAGTCGCAGGCAGGCAGCCAAGATTAGGAATATTGCTGGCTGGGAAAGATCCAGGTTCTGAAATTTATGTTCGAAACAAAATGAAGAACAGTGAAGACCTTGGAATTGAGACGGAGCTCAAGCGGTTGCCAGACACAGCGTTATTTAGCCAAGCTCTCGAAATTGTAAAAGACTTTAATTCGGATAGCAGTTGTGACGGAATTCTAGTTCAGTCTCCTTTGCCAGTTGGCATGGGCTCTAATGCGGGAGAGTTACTGTTTAGTGCAATTAATCCTAAAAAAGATGTCGATGGGTTTAATCCGGTTAACGTTGGAAGATTAGTTCAAAATCGCCAGACTCTCTTTCCGTGTACTCCATCTGGAATCATAGAGTTGCTTAATTGTGAGGGTGTGAAAATTTCTGGTACACGAGCAGTAGTCATTGGGCGAAGTGATATTGTTGGAAAGCCAATGGCAATGTTGCTTTTGCATCGACATGCTACTGTGACTGTATGTCACTCTAAAACAATCGATCTTAAGGAGGTCGCAGCATCTGCAGATCTTCTGATCGCGGCTATTGGTAGGGCAGGTTTTGTGACCCGGGAATTTGTAAAGCCTGGTTCGACAGTTATTGATGTTGGCATGAATCGAATCGACGACCGTGATCAGGTAAAAGATTTATTTGGTTCTAACTCAAAGAAACTTGAAATATTTGACAAACGTGGATCAGTTCTAACTGGTGATGTTCATCCAGATGTAGCTAGGGTTGCAGGCGCACTTACTCCAGTGCCTGGCGGAGTTGGTCCTTTAACAATAGCTATGCTTCTTTCAAACACAGTCAGTGCGGCTGAGCAGAGAATTCTGGATTCATAGGATGAAGATTCAATTTAGCCTGACGATTGTTTAAGGTTTTTTAAGATTTTTTCGACTTGGCGTTCAGTTGTTTTAAAGTTTTGATTCGTTTTAATAATAAAGTCTGCTTGAGATTCTTTCGATTCGGTAGGTAGTTGAGCCCTTAGTCTGTCTCTCGCCTCCGTATCAGACAAGTTGTCTCGTTTCATAAGGCGTCTAAGCTGTGTTATAGGGTTGCAGGTAGTTACGATAATTTTATCAAAGCCTTCTGCCAGCTTTGCCTCAAATAGAAGAGGAATGTCTGCGATACCGATTTTCGAAGTTAGTCCGTGTTCGAGTCCTTTGAACCATTCCGATATTTTTATTTTTACGTACGGATGAGTAATAGCCTCTAGTTTTGTTCGAGCTTCGTCGTCTGTAAATATCTTTTCCGCAAGACGTTTTCTGTCCAGTTCTCCGTTGTTGGTAAAGAAATTACTTCCGAATTCACTTCGAATGAGCTTCCATGCTGGCAATTCAGGACGAACTATTTCTCTGGCGATTCTATCTGCGTCAATCGTTGGAATGCCTTTATCTGAAAAGCATTTAAGGACGAATGTTTTTCCTGTAGCGATTCCTCCGGTAAGGGCTATGCGTAGCATTCTTTTAGTCGTTCTGTTAGAAGGGAGACCATTCTAATTAGACTGGGACTTCTTCGTCGTCCTTTGCTGGTGTGATCCGTTCTTCTACAAATGTATTCCACTCATGACATTGAGGACACTGCCAGAGGAGTTCTGTGCTTCTGTATCGACATCTAGTGCATATGTGTGGATCTAGATAGAACACTGAGTCATGCGTAAGGCTAGCGTACTGTCCAACCAAATTTTTATCGAAGCTAAGAGTAGTTAAAGTGCGCCATATTGATTGGTGAATTGCTAGAGCATGAGGGTTATGAACTAAAGAATCAAAGAACAAACTCAAAGCTTTAGTTGGCTCGTTGTGAGAGGAGAAATATTGTCCAAGAGCAAGTCGGGCCCTCCAGTCTTGCGGATTGTTTTTGATAAGTCGTTGACAATGCTCAACGAAGTGAGAAGTCTTTCCACTCTCTTCGTATACGGCCTCCAAACGACTAAAAGCTAAGTACGCACGTTCTGGAGAAATCAACATTAACTGTTCCCATACTTCTATTGCAGATTTTAGGTTTTTTTGTTTTATTTTAACGTCACCTAAGTTTAAGTAGGCAGGCACAGTTTGTTTATCGAGATTTATAGCTGTTTCGAAGTGTTTAGTCGCTTGGTCGAGGTTTCCGTCTCTGACGGATTGGATGCCGAGTTCAACTTCGAGAAAGGCCAAGATTGCTTGATCTTGAGATTCTCCTGCATCCGTCGCAACATCTGTAATGCGTTGGCGTATTACTTGCGCTTCACGCCACTGATGTTGTTCTTCGTGTAGTTTTTCAAGATTAAGCAGAGCGTATTTATTATTAGGGTCAAGACTAATAACCTCAGAAAAAGCTTCAAAGGCTCTGTCTACAAAGCCACCCCTCCTGAAGTCTAATCCAAGACAGAGAAGAACGTATGCATGTTCGAGTGAAGTTAGACGAGTTCGTTGCAAAAGATTTTGATGGATCTGAATGGCCTTGCCAACCTGACCTTTTTCTCTATAGAGATTTCCTAATATTAAATGGATTTCAAGTGCGTCGACATCTAAAGAAGCAGCTTTAGTCAATTCTTCGATAGCAAGATCTAGTTGGCTTGATACAAGAAAATTAAGGCCAAGAATATAGTGAGGAGATTCCCTAGCTTTGCGTCGATCGATCCAGCGACCAGCCTGAAGTTTATATCGTTCCCAAGCTTTTCCAACGAAAAGGCCAAAGAGGAAAGTTAATAGAGCCAGCAGAAGAAATAGCGTATCAGACATTAATTGTTGCTTGCGGTATTAAAAAAGTTCGGTACGCCAAAGATCATGAAGATGAATTAGTCCTATTAGGCGTTTATGGCTATCAATGATAGCCAAAGAGGTTACACGTTTGTTCTCCATTAGGTTAAGTGCTTCTGCTGCGAGAATTGATTCGGATGCCGTCAGTGGGGAATGAGACATGATATCGCTAGCAGTTAGGGAAACTAATTCTTCGGGTTGAGATAGATGCCGACGCAAGTCGCCGTCTGTTATGACACCTTCAAGAATGCCTCCAGCTGTTACAACGCAAGTCATTCCAAACCCTTTTCGACTCATTATTGACACTATATCTATTAGAGGTGCGTTTGATCGTACAGTTGGAATTTCATCACCAGTGTGCATAAGTTGAGAAACTTGAAGTAGACGTTTTCCGAGGTTTCCGCCAGGGTGCAGATTAACGAAATCGCTTTCTTTGAATCCCTTCCTTGTTAGCAGAGTCATGGCAAGCGCATCGCCCATTGCCAAGGCCGCTGTAGTACTGGCAGTTGGAACTAAATTCATAGGACAGGCCTCGGTATCAACTCGGCAATCGAGAACGACATCAGCAGCTTGTCCGAGGAGACTAGACGATAATCCTGTTATGGCTATAAGTTTAGCTCCTAGTCGTTTGATAGTTTCCAGTAGTCTTAGAATTTCTGGAGTTTCGCCGCTTTGTGAAAGTGCTAGCAATAAATCCTTGCTTTGAATCATGCCGAGATCGCCGTGAACAGCTTCGGCAGGATGAAGAAAGAAGGCTGGGGTTCCAGTGCTCGACAGCGTTGCGGCAATTTTCCTTGCTATTATTCCTGATTTTCCCATGCCCGTGACGATTACACGTCCTTTGCATTCAGCTAGCAATCTGACAGCGTCAACGAATCTCTTGTCGATTCGCTCAATAAGAGCTCGTACTGCATCAGCTTCAGTTTTTAATACTTTTTGAGCTAAAGCGATACTGGTTTCTTCTTGATTCTTTTTAGACATAATAAAACTTAAAAATATTGAAAAGTAAGGCCAGTATTCGATTAAAACAAGTCCTAGTTTATTAAAATAGGTCTGATTTCTGCTATTGCTCAGATAAGGTCTGACGTGCAATTCGATCGATGTCAACTAACCGTCTTAAAAGTGGTGCAAGGCGATTCAGAGGCAACGCGTTTTGTCCATCGCTTTTAGCTTTTTTAGGGTTGTCGTGGACCTCTAGAAATATTCCTTCGATGCCTGCAGCAACTCCAGCCAATGCAAGCGGTTCAATGAACTCAGCTTGACCGGCGGTTACACCATTTCCAGCGCCTGGCAGTTGCAGGCTATGTGTTACATCGAAGACGACTGGATATCCTAATCGTTTAAGAATCGGAAACGATCGAAAATCAACAACAAGATTGTTATAACCAAAACAGCAACCACGCTCACTGATTATCAGCTGATCGCATCCAGTAGATACTATTTTGTTCACAACGTGCTTCATATCAGTCGGTGCTAAAAATTGTCCTTTCTTGATATTAATTGCTCGTCCGGTTTTAGCTGCTGCAAGAATTAGATCTGTCTGACGGGAAAGAAATGCCGGAATCTGAATCACGTCAGCTACGTCAGCTACTGGAGTTGCCTGATTAGGTTCGTGAATGTCAGTGAGAATCGGAATAGCAAGCTCTTCTTTAACACGAGCAAGCACTTGTAGTCCGCTTTTCATTCCAGGACCACGAAAGGAATCAAGAGAGGTTCGATTAGCCTTGTCAAAAGACGCCTTAAAAATAAATGGAATCTTCAGGCAAGCCGCAGCCTCATGCACGGCTTGTGCTGTTTCAAGGGCGTGAGATTCACTTTCTATGACGCAAGGTCCAGCAATGAGTGCCAATGGTTGATCTTGGCCGAGCGTCACATTTCCAACGATAACTCGGGGCACATTTATATTATAAACTTTCCCTGGCTAGTGTTCTGCTAGTTATTTGCTAACGATTTTGGTGCTAGGTAGGTTCTGTGTTAGAGAATGTTCATGTGCAGCTCTAACAAAGTCAGCAAATAACGGATGTGGTTCAAGGGGCTTAGACTTAAATTCAGGATGAAATTGAACAGCGACAAACCATGGATGACTGTCAAGTTCTAAAATTTCCACAAATTTTCCATCCGGTGAACGTCCAGAAACTGTAAGGCCTTTTTCTGAGAGAACGGTCTCATATTCACGGTTGAACTCATAACGATGCCTATGTCTTTCGCTTATCTGTTCTGTTCCATAAAGTCTAGCAGCTCGGGACTGTCGTTTTAGCTGACAAAGATAACTTCCGAGACGCATTGTGCCGCCAAGTTCGTCAACTCCTAATAGGTCCCTTAACTTATAGATAATCTTATGTGGAGTATCATCATGGCATTCTGTTGAGTCAGCATCTTGTAGGCCGCAGACATTACGAGCAAATTCAACGGCTGCCCACTGAAATCCGTAACAGATCCCAAAGTAAGGGATTTTGTTTTCGCGAGCTATTCGTGCTGCTTCCATCATTCCTCGACTACCACGGTTGCCAAAGCCACCAGGAACAAGAATGCCATGGGCGTTTGCGAGCAGTTCTTCCGAATCTTTTAACTCAAGGGCTTCCGCTTCGATCCATTTTATGTTGACTTTAATTCCATTGTTAAAACCACCATGTGATAGCGCTTCGTTAAGGCTTTTATAGGAGTCCTCGTAACCGACGTATTTACCCACGACATGAATCGTTATTTCTGTGGTAGGTTGCTGGATCCGTTCGACAAGCGATTTCCAGTTTTTCATTTGACAAACAGTCTTATCAGGAAGATTTAAGTTTTTAAGGACAATTTTATCGAGCCCTTCTTCGCCGAGCACTAGAGGAACTTCGTAGATGCTTTCAACGTTCTTAGCAGTTATGACCGCTTCTTCTCCTACGTCACAGAAGAGTGCGATCTTTCGACGAATGTCAAGCGAAAGAAAACGGTCGGTTCTACATAGCAGAATGTCAGGTTGAATACCAATTGATCTTAAGTCTCGAACGCTATGCTGAGTCGGTTTAGTTTTTAGTTCACCAGCCGTATCTATAAATGGAACTAGAGTAAGATGAACATAAAGAGTATTTTCGCGTCCTATGTCACGTCGAAATTGCCTGATGGCCTCAAGGTACGGTTGGCTCTCGATATCACCAACTGTTCCGCCAATTTCAACTAGCACTATATCGACATCGTTACTAACTAGTCGAATGCTATCTTTGATCTCATCTGTAACGTGTGGAATAACTTGGACGGTACGACCAAGATAGTCTCCGCGACGCTCCTTTTGAATTACGGACAGATAAATTTTACCCGTAGTCCAATTGTGGTCTCTCGTAGTTACAGTATTTGTAAATCGTTCGTAATGTCCAAGGTCGAGGTCCGTTTCCGCGCCATCTTCGGTGACGTAGACTTCCCCGTGTTGATAGGGACTCATTGTTCCAGGGTCGACGTTCACATATGGATCGAATTTCTGCAAAGTAACTCGATACCCATGTCCTTCCAACAAGCATCCGATTGATGCTGCTGCCAGTCCTTTGCCAAGTGACGATACGACACCGCCCGTTACAAAGATGTATTTTACTGAACGATTCGGATCTATTTTGGTAGACTTTGGCACTAGGTTTCTCGATTTAGCATTATTTTACGTACTAGTTTTAAATCGTCTAATGTGTCAACACCAATTGAATCATTCGCAACTTCTACTGTACTAATCCGATAGCCATATTCAAGCGCCCTTAGTTGTTCTAGGTTCTCTATCTCTTCAAGCGGAGACGGGGCCAATGAAGCTAAAGTTATTAAAAAGTCTCGTTTATAGGCGTAAATGCCTAGGTGTTTATATACAGGACAAAGAGCTCGTCTTTTGTTGTCAAAAGTATATGGGATTTTAGAACGAGAAAAGTACAAGGCGAAACCTTCGCTGTCTACTACAACTTTAACAACATTTGGATTATTTATTTCAGCTTGTGTTAAGAGCGGATAGCGGAGAGTTGACATTGGCGCAGAACTATCAGCTGCTTGTTTAGTTAATCTCGAGATTGCCATGTCGATTGATAGTGGATCGACAAGCGGTTCATCTGATTGAACGTTAACAATAAAGTCGCACTTAAGGTTAGTGGCAAGTTCTGCAAGACGTTCGGTTCCATTCCGATGCGTAGCCAGGGTCATTCGTGCCTCGCCGCCAAAAGCAGTAACTGTATCGTAGACTCGAGTATCATCAGTTGCAACGAGAACAGTGTCGACAGATGAGGCAGCTTTGGCCCGTCGATAGACATGTTCTATCATCGTGCTTCCGTTTATGTCTGCAAGTGGTTTACCTGGAAGCCGTGTTGAGTCATACCTGGCAGGTATAACAACGACAGTTGTAATAGGCGAGGAAACCGTGGCAGTCCCCTGAGGTATAGCAGGGTGCACGATGAATATTACCACATGGCTTGGATTAGGAGAAAGCGTTGAATTTTTTTAGAGTTTTACAAGTCCGACACTCAGAACTGCTGGGATATTCCCGATCTCTTTAAGGAGAGAGTTAGGCAACGAAGAAGAAGAGGTTTGTTTAATATCTTTCTCGGATTCAATTTTAACCACTCCCACTGCGCCATTATCTCCACGTCCGAGTGCAAATGTTGCAATGTTAACCTTGTGTCGGCCAAGAATTGTGCCAACTTCGCCAATAACTCCTGGCTGATCTGTGTTTTGGATAACTATTAGAGAACCGTCGAGTGGAGCCTCTACTTCGACTCCGTCCAAAAGAACCAGCCGTGGTTCGTTGGGCTCAAACACTGCACCTTCGGCCCAGCGTTCTCCTTGGTTTGTGTATAGCTTTACCGAAATTAGGCCCGTGAAGTTTCTGGGTCTGGATGAATGCGATTCGATTATTTCTAGACCACGTTGTTCCGCAATTGATCGAGCATTAACAAGGGTTACTGCTGATGAGAGAACAGTCCGAAACAAACCAACAAGCACGGCTCCAATTAACATCTCCTGGTTAGCGCCAGCCAGTTCTCCGTAATAACGGATTCCAATTGATTTAATCCTTTCCTTTGTTAACTGGGAAAGGAGACTTCCAAGATTTTCAGCAAGTGTTATGTATGGTTTTAAGCGTCTAAAGTCTTCAGGAGCAACTGAAGGAAAGTTTACTGCGTTGCGTACAATTCCAGAGCTGAGAAAGTCTTTCACTACTATTGCTGTTTCAATTCCAACCATTTCTTGAGCCTCTACAGTCGAAGCAGCAATATGTGGCGTTGCAATAACCTGTGGTAGTTTCGTTAATTCTGTGTCAATAGGCGGTTCTACTTGAAATACATCAAGTCCAGCACCGGCAATTTTTCCTGATCTAATTCCTTCACTGAGAGCTTTGTAATCAATAAGGTCTCCACGTGCGGTATTTATAATTCGAACGTTGGATTTGCATCGAGAGAGAAGTTCTTTATTAAGTAGAGAGCGTGTCTCTGTTGTTGAAGGAAGATGCAAAGAGATATAGTCTGCACATTTACAGAGAGTTTCGACCGGCATCAATTCAATACCCATGTCGTCTGCTACATTTTTTGCAATAAATGGATCGTGGGCCACAATCTTCATTTCGAATGCCATCGCTCGGCGGGCAACTTCTCGACCAATTCGTCCGAGACCAAGAATGCCGAGGGTTTTTGATCTTAATTCTGAGCCTTGCAGTGATTTCTTTTCCCACCGTCCGTCTTTCATTTGAGCATCTGCAAGTGGTATAGAACGAGAGAGAGCAAGCATAAGAGCTAGTGTATGCTCAGCGACACTTACACTGTTAACACCAGGAGCATTAACGACCAAGATTCCACGTTCGGTTGCTGTGTTTAGATCAATGTTGTCAACGCCACTTCCAGCTCTGGCAATTACGCGGAGACGAGGAGCTGAAGCAATAAGTTCTGCTGTCACTTTTGTTGAACTTCTAACAATAAGTGCGTCGGTGTCAGCAAGTGCAGTTTTAAGTTCTTCCAGTGAGAGCTTAGGGCGAGCGTCAACAGTCCATCCTTCTAACTTAAGAACGTTTAAGGTGGAAACCGGCAGGGTATCAGCAATAAGAATTTTCATAAGTGTTTAGTTAAATCAATAATTTATTTTGATACGTGTCATTGAGATTCATTTATTTCAACGCACGTACAGTATAATGCTTGGCCGTTCGCAGTATAACGCCGATAGTGCCCTGTTTCGCACCATGATGGTGCAAATCGCTAGAAGGCCCTATCTTGCACGGTTTTGAGGCCTCTCGTGGGTCATTTTTCCACAGAGTTTTCCACACTTTCTGTTGAAGATTGTATTGTGAGTAAAGGGTTTCTGACCTAAAAAAAATAAATGCCTCCAACTTGGAAGGCAGATAAAAAAAGTGGAGTACAAAAATGCCAGATTTTAAGAATCTTACACCACCTACTACAGGTACACCGATTAAACATCAAGACAATAAGCTGATCGTGCCTGACGATCCGATTATTCCATTCATCGAAGGAGATGGTATAGGGGAAGATATATGGCGTGCGTCAGTTAGAGTATTCGATGCAGCAGTTCAGAAAATATTTAATGGTTCAAAACGAATAGTTTGGTTTGAAGTTCTTGCAGGCGAGAAGGCTAAGAAGTCTGTTGGAGAATGGCTTCCAAAGGACACTCTAGAAGCTGCTAAATATTACAAAGTGGCTATTAAGGGGCCTTTGACTACTCCTGTGGGAGGTGGAATACGGAGTTTAAACGTTTCGCTTCGCCAGATCTTGGACCTGTATGCTTGTGTGCGTCCTGTTCGTTATTTTCAAGGAACACCATCTCCAGTGACACATCCAGAACGCATGAATATTGTTATTTTTCGAGAAAACACAGAGGATGTTTACGCTGGGATTGAGTGGGAGCGAGATTCACCAGAGGTCCAAAAGCTTATTAGTTTTCTTGGGAACGAGCTCGGCAAACGCGTTAGACCAGACTCGGGTATTGGGATTAAGCCTATTTCTACAACGGGCACGAAAAGGCTGGTTCGAATGGCCATTCAATACGCTATTGACAACAACAGGAAAAGCGTAACGCTTGTGCATAAGGGCAATATTATGAAATTCACGGAGGGAGCCTTTCGCGACTGGGGTTATGAGCTTGCCAAAGAGGAGTTCGGTGAAGAGACAATCGGCGAGTGGGACGGCGAGGCGGGAGGTCGAGTTGTCATGAAAGATCGAATTGCTGACAGCATGTTGCAGCAGATTCTCACTCGGACTTCAGAATATGACGTGATAGCAACAACAAACCTAAACGGCGATTACTTGTCGGATGCCTGTGCAGCTCAAGTTGGTGGTTTAGGTCTAGCGCCTGGGGCTAATCTTGGGGATGAGATAGGGATATTTGAAGCTACTCATGGCACAGCTCCAAAATATGCTGGCAAAGATGTTATTAATCCGAGCTCAGTAATTTTGTCTGGTGTAATGATGTTTAGACATATGGGATGGACTAAGGTTGCAACTCTTATCGAAGAAGCGATTGAGCGTACAATTCAACAGAAAAGAGTAACCTATGATTTAGAGCGTTTAATGGAAGGGGCGACCAAGCTCAAAACGTCTGAATTCGGAGATGCAATTATTTCTAACATGTAAAACTTTTGTTTAGGCTGGGAGTTAAAAACAATGAATCGAAAGGTGAGTGTAATTGGGTCAGGAAATGTTGGGGCAACGGCTGCGTGGAATCTTGCCAGCAAGGAACTTTGTGATGTGGTTATTCTCGATATTCTCGAGGGAGTACCTCAGGGCAAGGGCTTGGATATGCTTGAAGCATGTCCTATTGAAGGTTCGGATTCACGGGTGCTTGGCACAAATGATTATGCAGATACAGCAAACTCAGACATCGTTGTTATTACCGCAGGTTTAGCCCGCAAGCCAGGAATGAGTCGTGATGATTTACTAACAAAAAATAGAGACATCATCAAAGCCGTAACAGAACAAGTGGTTAGACACTCACCTGAGTGCGTCATTATACCTGTAACAAATCCACTCGATGCCATGTGTCAGGTTGTTTACCGTGTGAGCAAATTTCCACGCGAACGTGTTATTGGCATGGCTGGGGTTCTTGATTCGGCACGCATGCGAACTTTTATTGCTCAAGAGTTAAATGTATCTGTTGAGAACACCCATGCCTTTGTTCTGGGTGGCCATGGCGATGCAATGGTTCCGCTGCCACGGTATTCGACTGTGGCTGGAATTCCGATCACAGAACTGATTGAGCGGTCTCGTATCGATGCGATTGTTAAGAGGACTGCAGGTGGTGGTGCTGAAATAGTTAAGCTTCTTGGCACTGGAAGCGCTTATTATGCTCCTGGTGTTGCTATTGTTGAAATGGTTGAAGCTATTCTGAAAGATAAGAAAAAAATTCTTCCGTGCTCAGTGTTTCTTCAAGGTGAATACGGAATCAATGATTTATTTGTTGGTGTTCCGGTTAAATTGGGCTCTTCTGGTTTAGAAGAAATAGTCGAGATTACTCTCACCAAAGATGAGCAAGAAGCTCTAATGAAATCGGCCAGTTCGGTTAAGGAACTGGTTCAAATGATAAATGTTTAGGAACAGAGTTCTTAGAGTCTTGCGATGAAAATACATGAGCACCAGGCAAAAGGGTTGCTTTTAAAGCACGGAGTTGCTGTGCCAAAAGGGGAGGTTGCCTTTACAGCAGAAGATGCTAAGGGTGTGGCCGAGAAACTTGGTGGCAACGTGATTATTAAGGCTCAAATTCACGCAGGTGGTCGCGGTAAAGGTGGTGGCGTAAGGTTGGCACGGAACAGTGCTGAAGCAAGACGGATTGCTGACGAGATTATTGGTATGCAATTAGTTACACCTCAAACAGGTTCAGAGGGCAGGCTAGTATCGTGCGTTTTAGTTGAGGAGTCTTTAGAAATCAAAAAGGAACTCTATCTGGGCTTGCTGATTGACCGTTCATTGTCTAAGCCGGTTATGATGGCTAGCTCTGCTGGTGGGATGGATATAGAACAGGTAGCTCAAAAGACTCCGGAACTCATTCTTCGAGAATCGATAGATTCGTTGGCCGGACTGTCGAGTTTTCAAGCGCGTCGTCTAGCCTTTGGTTTGGGGCTTTCAGGCTCTGTTGTTCGAAGTGCAGTGCAGGTTATGCAGGCTTCTTACCTAATGTTTCGAGAAATAGATGCTTCGTTGGTAGAGATTAATCCTCTAGTAGTTACTAATGAGGGAAAGGTCCTAGCCTTGGATGCCAAGGTAACCCTCGACGAGAGCGCTTTATTTCGACATCCTGAGCTTCAAGACTTCAGAGATTTCAGCGAAGAAGAAGAGTTAGAAATCCAAGCATCAAAGCATTCTCTTAATTACATTCGTTTGGATGGAACTATTGGATGCATGGTGAATGGGGCAGGCTTGGCGATGGCTACTATGGACATTATTAAATTGGCTGGCGGAGAGCCTGCTAATTTTCTTGACGTGGGTGGAGGAGCCAACGCTGAACAGATTCGAAATGCCTTTAAGATTTTAATATCTGATTCTAACGTAAAGGCGGTGTTGATTAATATTTTCGGAGGCATTCTAAGATGCGACGTGCTTGCTGAAGGAGTTATAGCTGCGGTTAGGGAGTTAAAAGTAGATATTCCTGTAGTTGTTCGGATGGAGGGAACGAATGTCGAAAAAGGGAGGCAGATGCTGAAAGAAAGCGGCCTAGATTTTACAACTGCAGACTCTATGGGTAATGCAGCAAAGAATGTTGTAAGACTAGCAAGAAAGTGATTTTATCAGTATGTCTGTCCTAATCGATGAGAAGACACGTCTGTTAGTCCAGGGTTTAACAGGGCGTGAGGGAACTTTTCATGCAGAACAGGCCGCCGAATTCGGCACTACAGTTGTCGGTGGGGTTACGCCAGGCAAAGGTGGAACGATTCATAAGGGATGGCCTATATTTGATACAGTAGAGCAAGCCGTAAAGCAAACTGGAGCAAATGCATCAGTTATTTTTGTACCGCCTTCGCTTGCAGCTGATGCTATTTTGGAAGCAGTGGATGCAGAACTTGAGGTAGTTGTTTGTATTACTGAAGGCATTCCTACCATGGATATGTTAGGTGTGTTGCATGTGCTTAAAGAACGTAATACAAAATTAATCGGACCAAATTGTCCAGGAATTATTTCGGCTGGAAAAGCAAAAGCAGGAATAATCCCAGGACACATTTGTGTTAAGGGCCGAGTTGGAATTGTGTCGAGGAGTGGGACGCTTACCTACGAGGCTATAAATCAGTTGACAGGTCTTTCGCTTGGTCAAACCACTTGCATTGGCATTGGGGGAGATCCTCTTATTGGAACGAGTTTTATTGACGCTCTTAAGTTATTTGCCGATGACCCTGAAACTGAGGCGGTTGTTCTTATTGGAGAAATCGGAGGAAGTGCTGAGGAAGAATGCGCGGCATTTATTAAGAGCCATTTTAGCAAGCCAGTAGTAGGTTTTATAGCAGGACAGACTGCCCCTCCAGGTCGTCGAATGGGACATGCTGGAGCCATTATTTCTGGAGGACGCGGTACGGCTTCGGAGAAAATGCTTAACCTTGAAGAAGCTGGTGTGACTGTTGTTAAAAGCCCAGCCGACATTGGATTAGCAGTTAAGTTATTGCTAGACAAAAACTAAGCTTCTTTTTTAGTTTAAGGGTAATCTTGGCTTGTCTGTTCCAATCTCTTATTGGGTCTGTTTCTTTTAAGTTTTTCTCCTGGCATGTCACCATGTCTGGTTGCTTTAGTAACGTTTCCATTTAGTCATGTTATAGTCTCTAGTTGAAAGCATGGTAGATCCGAGGACGTGAATGGTTCCCTCTGACGTAGTAGAGCAGAATACTCCAGTTAAGCAACTCGCCAAACAACTTGTTAACAATTTTAGTATTCAGATTGCGACAGTTAATGGTTCAGGCAGTCAAACAGCAAATTTAGTTCTTTTACGATCCATCTTTCAGATGGGGATTCCTGTCTCTGGAAAGAATCTCTTTCCCTCTAACATAGCTGGTTTGCCTACTTGGTACACGATTCGCGCCTCCAAGGATGGGTATATTGGTCGCAAGAAACGCATCGATCTACTTGTTGCTATGAATCCAGAGACAGCAAGAGACGATGTGCTCTCGATGGAAGCAGGCGCTGCCGTTGTTTACGACAAGCCATTAGACCTTAAGGAACTTCGAAGCGATCTAGTTTTTTATCCAGTGCCTTTTAATGACCTGGTTTCAGGTGTCTGCACCGATGCAAAACTTCGTCGACTAGTTAAAAATATGATTTACGACGGGGTATTGGCTAGTCTGCTAAAGATTAATCGCTCCGAAATGGAAAAGGCTTTACAAAAGCAACTCGGCAGCAAACCAAAGGCAGTAACTCTTAACAAGGAGGCACTGGATGTAGGTTTTCGGTTTGCTGAAGAGAATTTAAAGAAAGAAGATCAACTTGAACTTGAATCGATGAAAGCAACGGAGGGACTTCTTTTAATCGAGGGAAATAACGCTGCAGCTATTGGAGCACTAATGGCTGGAGTTACTGTTGTGAGCTGGTATCCCATCACGCCATCCTCATCATTGTGTGAGTCCCTCATTGATTATTTACGAGAACATCGCGTGGACAAGAAGACTGGAAAGGCTACGTTTGCAGTTGTCCAGGCAGAGGACGAAATCGCCGCACTTGGGATGGCTATCGGTGCAGGATGGGCTGGAGCCAGATCAATGACATCGACATCAGGTCCAGGCTTATCACTTATGAGTGAGTTTGCAGGTCTTGCTTACTACGCAGAGGTGCCTGTAGTTATTTTTGACATACAGCGAGTTGGGCCGTCGACTGGTCTCCCGACTAGAACAGCTCAAGGAGATATTTTGTCAGCGGCATTTCTTTCGCATGGAGATACAAGGCATCTTATGTTGTTTCCCTGTTCAGTTGAGGAATGCTACTCGATGACAATTGAAGCTTTTGATCTTTCCGAACAAATTCAAACGCCAGTTATCGTTATGAGTGATCTCGATCTCGGAATGAATACATGGATGACCAAGCCTTTTGAATATCCTAAAAATGGCTTTAACCGTGGAAAGATACTAGACAAGAAGACGCTTGAGAGAATAGGAAAATTTGGACGTTATCGTGACGTTGATGGAGACGGCATTCCTTACCGAACGGTTCCAGGTGATGGAATGCCAAGTTTCTTCTGTCGTGGTTCTGGTCATAATGAGTTAGCTCAATATAGTGAAAAGCCCGAAGACTACCAGAAGAATGTCGATAGACTAACTCGCAAGTATGAGACAGCCAGAGATATGATGCCCAAACCTGAAATCGAGGTTAATTTAAAGGCCTCAATTGGTGTAATTGCGTATGGGACAACCCATTGGTCGATTGTGGAAAGCCGTAATCAATTACGCAATGAAGCTAATCTCGAAACGTCGTATTACAGGGTTCGAGCTTATCCGTTTAATTCGGAATTAGTCTCGTTTATAGAAAAACACGAACGTATTTATGTTGTGGAACAAAACCGAGACGGTCAAATGCTTAGTCTAATCAAGCTTGATATTCCAGCTTCGCTAACTACCAAACTTCGCAGTGTTCGTCATTACACCGGGCATCCGATTGATGCGCGGACTATTACCGATGGTATTTTGCTTGAGGAAGGCTCTCTTGCATAGCAGTCAGGCAATGATTTTAAAGAGATCTCCTTCCTGGAATGATACAAATATAAGAGAGTATAAAATCAAAAACTAAAAGGAAAACATCGTGGCAACTTCAATATCGTCTCGATCAGTCAAGGAAGTAAATAGAATTGGATTAAAGGCTAAGGATTACCGTGGCGGCAAGACTACTCTTTGTGCCGGCTGTGGCCATAATTCCATTTCAGAAAGAATAATAAGTGCTTGTTTTGAGATGGGGGTTGATCAAAGTCAGGTTATAAAACTTTCCGGGATAGGTTGTTCAAGTAAGAGTCCAGCTTATTTTCTCGGATCCTCTCATGGTTTTAACGCTGTGCATGGAAGAATGCCGTCGGTTGGCACTGGTGCGATGTTAGCCAATCGAAATCTTATTGCATTGGGTATTAGCGGAGATGGAGACACCGGTGCGATAGGGATTGGTCAATTCGTGCACCTAATGCGTCGAAATCTTCCAATGATATATATCATTGAAGATAATGGTTGTTACGGTCTAACTAAAGGCCAGTTCTCGCCAACAGCCGATCTGGGTTCAACTTTAAAGACTGGAGTTGTTAATGATCTTCCAGCCATAGATACTTGTGCTCTTGCAATCGAACTCGGAGCTTCATTCGTTGCTCGCTCCTTTTCGGGAGACAAAAAACAATTACAAGCGATCCTAAAAGCAGCTTTTGGTCACCGTGGAACTGTCATGATTGACATTTTGTCACCATGTGTCACTTTTAATGATCATGATGGATCAACAAAGAGCTATTCCTACGCACAAGATCATGACGATCCTCTGGAGGAGATAAGTTTTGTTCCATTTTTTGATGATATTGAAGTGGATTATGAACCAGGTTCAACTCAAGAAGTTGCGCTTCATGATGGTTCAAAATTATATTTAACAAAGATTGAGAATGGATATGACCCTCTTGATAAGCTGAAAGCTCTTCACACCTTGAATGAAACACGCGAACGTGGGGAATTCGTTACTGGTTTAATTTATGTTGAACCAGATCGAGATGATTTTCTAACAGTTCTTAATCTCGTTGATGAGCCTCTAGCAAAGTTATCTGAGGATGTCGTGAAGCCTTCTAAGGCAGCTTTTGATCAGATTATGGCCTCTCTTTGATAAAAGGCAGCCTAAGAATTTCCTCAAAGTTTATATGCAAAAAACCCTGGCGATAATTAAACCAGATGCAGTTGATCGTCGACTGATTGGTTCCATTATTGGGCGAATTGAAGCTGCAGACCTAAGAATCCGTGCTATGCGTCTGGTCGAACTAAGCAAAACTGATGCAGAAGAGTTTTACTCTGTTCATAAGAGCAAACCATTTTTTGATACTCTGACTGATTTTATGTCCTCTGGGCCCGCTATTGTTATGGTTCTCGAAGCTCCAGAAGCCATTAATAGGTGGCGTCGATTAATGGGAGCAACAGATCCCGGCTTGGCTGAGCGCCAGACACTTCGACGGGAATTTGGAACCTCAATCGAAAAAAATGTTACACATGGTTCAGACGCTCCAGAGACAGCAGTTAAAGAGATTGGCTATTTTTTTGATGGTTTTTAGGGTTTACCCTATTAAGAAACTTTGTGAGTAGGGATGCATGTGTCGGGGCTTACTGGAAGCGTGGCATTAAATGGCCCAGACCTTAGTTATAGCGGGTTCCTTAATAGCAGGGATTGGCGTACTTATGATGTTTGGTTTTTCGTTCGGCAATCTTCCTGGTGATGTAATATACCGACGCAACAATTTTACGATTTACATCCCAATTACAACATCGGTGCTGTTAAGTGTAGCGCTGTCAGCACTTATAATCTTTTTTCGACGGTAAGGGAGTATCGATGTCAATTAAATCAGACTCATGGATCAAAAAAATGGCTATCGAACACCGAATGATTGAACCATTCGTCGAGAAGCAAGTGAGAACTGATGTCGTATCTTACGGATTATCCTCGTACGGCTATGACATTCGGGTTGCTGATGAGTTCAAGGTTTTTACTAACATTAATACTACTGTGATAGATCCGAAAGCCTTCGATCCTCGTTCGTTTATTGATCTAAAAGCGTCTGTTTGTATTGTTCCTCCCAACTCCTTCGCTTTGGCAAGGACGGTTGAATATTTTCGGATACCTCGCGATGTGCTCACCGTCTGTTTAGGAAAGTCGACTTATGCTAGGTGTGGAATTATCGTCAATGTAACTCCATTCGAACCTGAGTGGGAGGGAACTGCTACGTTGGAGATTTCAAATACGACACCCTTGCCTGCTAGAATTTATGCGAATGAAGGCATAGCGCAAGTTCTTTTCTTTCAAAGTGACGAGGTTTGTACCACCTCATATGCTGACAAGAAAGGTAAATACCAGGCGCAACAGGTAGTTACATTGCCCAAGGTGTAATTTAAAGTTTAGATTCGACGCAGAATCTAGAAAAGAAGAAAAGCTCCGAATCTGATGTTTGATTGGAACCCATATTTGATTTTCTTTTTACTATTCGTTTCTTGACCCACGTTAGTAGGTCGTAGTAATCTCTATCGTTCTTTCTTTGTATGAATTCTTTTTTAATAATATGAATTTTTTTTCAATAAGTAGTAATTAGCCCAAGGCTTCACCTGTGGGCGAGAACGGTCGATCTTCAGATCCCCTAACGTTACCGAAGACTGAACTTGTCGAGAGCGAATCAGTGCCTGAAAAGAGTTCGCTTGCTACCGCTCCGACACTTGCAGTTCAGTTTTTTCTTATTCCACTGGCTGTGGTTGGTGTGGTTGTGCTGGTGTACGGAGGTTTCCGGACCCTTGTAACAACCGAACGCACACCAGAGGAGTTTTTGAACGATATCCAAACAGGTGGACGAGAAAGACGCTGGCCTGCAGCGTATGAATTGTCTCGCTTGCTGGCAGATCCGGAGATTGAGTCTCAGTACCCATCGCTCGGAGCATCAATTGTGAAAGCTTTTGCTGAGTCAGAAGGCGATGATCCTAGAGTTAGACGCTATCTTGCTCTAGCTGTTGGTCAACTAAAAGCCTTACCAAGTAATGCAGTTGGGGAATTAATAGACGGTTTGGAAGATCCTGATTCAGAGACAAGTATTAGCGTTATTTGGGCTTTAGCTTCGGTAGGTGACGAATTAGTAGTTCCAGCCATAGAAGCGATGTACGCTTCAACAGATGCAGGGGTTCGCAAAATGGCTGTGTACGCTTTAGGAGTTCTTCCTTCGGGCGATTCTCCCAGAGTTCTACTAAGTGCTTTAGACGATGAAGTTTCGGACGTGCAGTGGAATGCAGCGGTAGCTCTTGCGAGACATGGTCGCGAAGACGGCTTGAAGGTTTTAAGCAGGATGCTGAATCGAGATTACGTCGAGAGAACTGTTAACCGAACTGGAAGTATCGATGCTACTCTAGACCCTGTTTCTGAAGTAATGGTAAGTGGCCTTCAGGCGGTTGCGGTTCTTAAAGCAGAAGGTCTTCGTGTCCCTGTAGCGGAACTAAGTCGTGACGATGTTAATCTTAGAGTGAGAGAAGTTGCTATTAGAACTTTAGAAGCTTTTAATGCTCAAGATTGATATTTAATAGAGAATTAATAAAAATAAAAGCGTCAGGGGTGTCAAAAGATGTGCGCTCGAATAAAATGTAAGACTTAAGGATTATTATCTAAATGCCTGAAGAACCGACATCACAAAAAAAGAGTGAGACCTCTCCGGTTAAAACTCCATCTGGAGGCGCAGAATCAGTGCCTTCAATTGTTTCAGGTAAGACAACTAGTAAAGCTGCTAGGACTCTATCAACAAAATCAAAGAAGGCCGAAGTCGATGACACATCACCGCTTATGGGTCGACGTGGATGGTTAGCACTAGCTTGGGGTTCTTTTACTGCAGCCACGGCAGGTTGTCTTGCTGCTACTGGTCGATTCATGTTTCCTAATGTTCTTAATGAACCTCCTCAGCAGTTTACTATCGGATTCCCTGATGAATACGGAGAAGGTGTTGATGAACGATGGAAAGACAAATTTGGTGTTTGGATTGTCCGTACATCGTTTGATACGGTGCACGAGGCCCCAGGTTTTTACGCGTTGCTTTCAACATGCACGCATTTAGGTTGCACACCGAATTGGCTATCTGCGGAAAGTAAGTTTAAATGTCCTTGTCATGGCAGCGGATTTAGACCAACTGGAATGAACTTTGAAGGTCCAGCTCCTCGTCCCCTTGAGCGCACACGTATTATGCTTGCAGAGGATGGTCAAATCTTGATTGATAAGAGTAGGAAATTTCAATTTGAAATGGGCCAATGGGAAGATCAAGAATCATTTCTTCAATTGTGAGTAGAAAACATGGCTGATACTAAGACAATTGCACCAAAGGAAGGTTTATTGGTTCGCAGTTGGAACTGGTTAACTAAAACACAAGTCTGGACATCTATTTTTAGGCACGCAGCACCAATTACCGACCGGAATCGTGTGCTAGTGATGTTGTCGAATGTTTTCCTTCATCTTCATCCAGTTCGATTAAAGAAACATGGCGTTCGTTTGAGGTACACCTGGTGCATGGGAGGCCTAAGCTTTTTTTTATTCCTTGTTCTAACATTTACCGGCTTGCTGTTGATGTTCTACTATCGTCCGACTCTCGAGTATGCGTACTCGGACATTGTTGGTTTACGTGAACATGTCCCCTTGGGAATTATGCGGGAAATGCACCGTTGGGGGGCGCATGCCATGGTAATCACCGTTTGGCTTCATATGTTTAGAGTGTTTATGACTGGATCGTATAAACCTCCGCGTGAATTTAATTGGAACATTGGAGTCATAATGCTCGTCCTGACACTGCTTTTGTCGTTTACAGGATATTTGTTACCTTGGGACCAATTAGCAATTTGGGCTATCACTGTCGGTTCCAATATGGCTCGCGCTACACCGTTTCTTGGACATGAAGGACCTGGTGCAGCATTGTTAGCACTTGGCGATATTAAGTTGATTCACGCAGCAGATGATGCAAGATTTGCATTGCTTGGCGGAACTTTTGTGGGAGAAGGGGCATTGTTGCGCTTCTACGTACTCCACTGCGTTGGCTTGCCGCTAGTTATAGGATTTTTAATGGCTGTGCATTTTTGGCGGGTACGCAAGGATGGCGGCATTTCAGGTCCTCTCTAGGAAATAGTTAGAAGAAGATGAACGCAATAAAAGAATTTATAAATTTATTTGCTGATCCACGGCTTTTTTTCATCATGTCTGTAGCCGCACTGTTTTTTATTGTCTGGAAGCGTGAGATCTTTACTAAGAATGCGACAGGATATGGTCTTATGGGATTTCTTGTCGTTTTTTTTACATTTGGATTATTTGACGAAAACTTTAGCCTAATAATTGGCAAACCCGACAACGTTCCAATTGTTGGTCTTATTTTTCTTGTTGCTTTTTTTACTTGGTTTTCGATGAGAGAAGCCGTGCGTAACGACAATCGTATCGCAGCTGGAGATGAACCCATCGAAAAAAAAGAATCAGGTAGGGTTTGGGTATGGCCAGACCTTGTTTACACAGAGCTAATAGCACTTATTTTATGCACAGCAATCCTCGTTGTGTGGTCAATTCTTCTGGAAGCCCCTCTAGAGCAGCCGGCTAATCCTGCTCAAACTCCCAATCCGTCAAAGGCCCCATGGTACTTTCTTGGACTCCAAGAAATGCTTGTTTATTTCGATCCATGGCTGGCTGGTGTTGTTCTTCCTAGCTTGATAGTTGTTGGATTGATGGCGATTCCGTATATAGATACCAATCCAAAAGGCAATGGTTATTACACTTTCAGCGAACGAAAAGTTGAAATAACAATCTTTTTGTTTGGCTTCGTTGCGCTTTGGTCCTCTTTGATTGTTTTAGGAACATTCTTGCGTGGACCAAACTGGAATTTTTTTGGACCATTTGAGTACTGGGACATTCATAAGCTGGAGCCGTTAACTAATGTGCAGATGTCTGAGTATATTTGGGTTAGAGGATTAGGTCGTGCGCTTCCGGAAAATTGGTTTATTCGTGAATTCTTTGGGATTGTCCTTGTTCTGGTTTATGTGTTCATAATGCCTGTCGTGTTAGCCAAAACAGTATTCCGAAGATATTTCGACAAGTTAGGACCGACACGATTCTATGTGACGGTTTTCCTGTTTCTCATGATGTTGTCACTGCCAGTAAAAATGTTAACGAGGTGGCTTTTTAACTTGAAATACGTGGTATCTATTCCAGAGTACTTCTTTAATATCTGATGGAAACTTATTACGTCTTTAGATCTCATTTTCTAGTTAAAACAAAGAGTTTGTCTTTTTAGTTCATAACGTTATGGGTTTTTACTCACTACAAAGAGGCTATTAATAGAGACATGGCTGACAAGAAGTCTGTTGGACACGCGTACAATGTCGACTTTTTAAATGTAATATTTGCCGCATCAAGCTTGTTTCTTTTTTTCTCAACGGTTTGGATGGTTTGGGACGACTATGACCGCGAGTGGAAGGACTATCAGCGTCGATTTATTGAGCTTGAAACCGAGGTTACACAAGCTGGCCTTGAATATGCTAATAGTCAGGTCGATCACGCATTAATTGCAGAACTTCAAGGACAATTAGAGCAGGCCGAAAGGAATCTTACTGAAAATCAAGGACAAGTCGATTTATTACAAGTTGAACTCGATTCTGTTAATGCTGAGCTGTTCTTGGCTACTCAAGAGCACCAGTTTACCAAGGCAGAGTACGACGCGGAACGCTATGAATTCGAAGAGCTTCAAGAGAGTAATCCTAGTCGCGCTACAGAGATTCGTCCTGAAATAGCTAGCATGTTCGAGCATTGGCTTGAACTTGGCTTGGAAGTTGAGAGATTAACCTCTAAACGAGATGGATTTCGTGCAGAGATCCGGTCTTTTACTGGACTAGTGGAAGAAATTAATGCTCGTATCCGAGAACTAACTACAGAGACTGATCGTTTGACTGAGAGACTCATAGATTTAGCGCCGAGTCTCGTGAATGACTATTTTTTAAATGCTCCACTTCTTGACTTTATGGCACCTACGATCACCGTTCGTCAGGTGATTGCGTCAAATCTTGTAGACGATGTGAACTTTACCCGAGTAGCCAAGATGGATCGGTGTTCTACTTGTCACCTTGCTATTGATCGTGATGGGTATGAAAACTATCCACAACCTTTTCGAACTCATCCAAATCTAGATACTTACGTTGGCAGTGCGTCACCACATCCTCTAGGACAATTTGGTTGCACAGTGTGTCACGAGGGAATGGGGCAGTCTATTACCTTTGAGGCGGCTTCTCATACACCGGTTGATAAAGAACAAGCAGATCAGTGGATAGAAGAGCATAAGTGGCAAGAACCTCACTTGTGGGATTTGCCGATGCTTCCAAATGGAATGACCGAGGCTTCTTGTGCAAAGTGTCACAGAGGTTCTGTGTTTGTTCCTGAAGCCCCTAAATTGAATTTAGCGTATGCACTATATGAACGTGCGGGTTGTTACGCTTGTCATAAGACAGCTGGCTTTGAAGATCTTCGAAAGCCGGGACCAAGTCTTGCAAAAATCTCAGCGAAACTTCAGCCTGAGTGGGTATCGCGTTGGATCCGTAACCCTGAGGCTATTAAGTCTAGCACCTGGATGCCACGCATTTGGTACAACTCGAACACTGATTCGCAAGAGGAAATCAGTAGAACTGAAGCTGAAATCGACGCAGTCGTAGCGTATTTATTCGAAAGCTCTGAAACTCATTTGTTCGCAGTTTCATCGCCTCCAAGAGGAGATGCTACGCGTGGGTTAGAGTTGGTGGAATCAGTAGGTTGCCTTGGGTGTCACGTTACTGGAGAAGAAGAGCGGCTTGAAGCTGGTCCAAGACGAACCTTCGGTCAACCCCTTCAAAGTATAGGCAGTAAAACAAGTTTTGAATGGTTGTTCGATTGGGTGCGCGACCCTAAACACTATAGTTCCATGACCTACATGCCAGATTTAAGATTGACAGACCAGGAAGTGGCAGACGTTGCCTCTTATTTGAAGACTCTCATCGGTTCGGACGGAGAGGAATCTCGAGGTGAGTATAACGATTCCGTCGTAGAAGAAGTTTTAGTGGACTACCTTCGAGCGATCGTCCCAACTGAAGAAGCTCTAACGCTGGCAAAAGAAATGTCCGCTAAAGAACAGCAACTCGAGCTAGGTCGTCGGGCGATCGGACGTTACGGCTGCTACAGTTGTCACGAAATTAAAGGTTTTGAGGAAACGCAACCTATAGGGATCGAGCTTTCAGAAGAAGGCAGCAAGTTGTTGCAGCGTCTCGATTTTGCCTTTGTTCATGATATTCCACATACCAAGGTTGATTGGTTTAAGAAAAAGTTAAGCGATCCTCGAGTTTTTGATAGAAATCGTGTGCTACAGCCATTAGAGAAACTACGGATGCCAGATTTTAGTTTTAATGAGCAGGAAGGGTCTCTTTTAGCCACAGCCATAATGAGCTTTCAAAGCAACGTGCAGCCTATGGCTGCTCAAGTGCCTAATTCGGCCAGAAATGATGCTTTGATCGATGGACGCAACCTTGTTCGTCGACAAAATTGTGTTGGTTGTCACGAAATTGAAGGCGATGGGGGAGATTACAGGACAGTGCTAAGCGATCCAGCGATGGCACCTCCACTACTAACTCCCGAAGGTGCAAAAGTTAAACCGGAGTGGCTATATGCATTTTTCAAAGGTCCGATTACAATTCGACCATGGTTAGACATCCGAATGCCAACCTTTGGATTCGATGATGCTCATTGGAATACCCTTATAGACTATTTCGCAGCGATCTCAGAGACGATTGGACCATTTCGAACCCATGACATTGCCTTGGAGGACGAGGTTCTTCGTGAGGGTGAAGAACTCTTTGAATTGCTACGTTGCCAACAATGCCATGTCCTTGATGCAATTCCTGAAGACCAACCGACTGACAACCTAGCACCAGACTTACGTATGGCTCAGGAACGGTTGCAACCAGATTGGATCATCGAATGGCTTCGCGAACCTCTCGCTATTCAACCTGGTTCTAAAATGCCAATGTTTTGGTCTGAATATCCTGGCTCATTCTATCCGCAGTTTGATGAAAATGCTGTTCAGCAAATCCGATCTGTAAGGGACTATTTGCTAACTTTTCGAGGAGGGCCAAGTCCGATTCTCCAAGACTAATATTGGATATGGCTAGTTAATTCCTGTCTGTCAATCTTGACGTGCTACAGTTTTGCCATTTTAGTTCTGTGCTAGGAGCTCTTTCTCAAGGTTGATTAAAATTTCTTCAGCAGTTCCTTTGATCGACAGATCGACAATTTCTGAGGCGGGGGTCCTTTTAGGATTTATTTCTGCTACGTAGGCTCCTTTGCTTTTAGCTTCGGACACCAATAACGCAGCTGGATTAACAACTGAGGAGGTTCCTACGGTCAAGAAGACATCGCATCTAGATGCTTCAAAACTTTTTTTGAGAACAGTTGGGTTAATTGATTCTCCAAACCAAACGACACCTGGCCTAGCGAGGCCACCACAGTGCGGACAACAGGGTGGAATCCTTTTAAAAGGAACGGTCTTGTCTTTCCAATGTTTTGGTGAAGCTGAACAGGGAATCCAACACTTTAGTTCCCATAGGGACCCATGAAATCGAATAACATTCACGGTTCCGGCTCTCTCATGGAGCCCATCGACGTTCTGAGTTATTAGTGAAAAGCCTTTAAACCGTTTACTCCATTTAGCGAGAACCTTATGGGCATTGTTGGGATATGAATTCGCAACTTTTTCGCGTCGTGATGCATACCAGGCCCAAACGAGCTTAGGATTTCGAATAAATGCCTGTGGAGTTGCTAGTTCTTCAGGGCGATAGTTGTTCCATAGGCCACCCGTTTCCCTAAATGTTGGTATGCCGCTGGCTACTGAAAGGCCAGCACCTGTTAGCACCGTAATTCGTTTAGCTGAGTTTAAAAATTTGGCCAACTGAACTATGTTTACATCTAAAAGCATTCCAGCTTGATCGTATCAATTTATCGTCGGTTATATAGATAGGCGTGACAATAGAAGGAGCTACCTTGAATATCGAAAAATCATCACTTACAGCAGAGCTAAGTGATGGCATTGCAAAGATTGTTTCTGAGTGGAAATCTAGCGAACAAATTAAACGCCTCTGGTCTCGAGATCCATCGATTTGGACTGGTTCTGAGGAGGATAAATATCTAGGCTGGCTTGATATTCCTAGCGAACAATTATCTGATTTGTTCGCACTACAAGCGTTGCAACTTGAAGTTACAAAAAACAACTTTAGTGATGTAGTTCTGCTTGGAATGGGAGGGGCAAGCCTCTCATCTGAAGTGCTTCGGTTCAGTTTCGGTGATGTGCCTGGATTTCCTGATTTTAAAGTTCTAGATTCGACTGATCCAGAACAGGTCGCTTCTATCGAAGAGAGGATTAACCTTAAGCGAACACTTTTTATAGTTTCAAGCAAGTCTGGAACAACGATAGAACCTAACATTCTTTATCGTTATTTCAACAAGAAAGTTCAAGAACAATTGGAATCGAAGAGGACCGGCAAGCAGTTTGTTGCTATAACCGATCCAGGGTCAGTCTTGGAATCTTTAGCTGTTAAGGCAGGCTTTAAGCATGTTTATCATGGAATTCCAAGCATTGGGGGACGGTTTTCAGCTCTTTCTAATTTCGGAATGGTACCAGCTGCTGTAATGGGTCTTGACATAGAAAGACTTCTTCGTGGAGCTCAGACGATGCAGAACGCCTGCAGAGAAAATATTTCAATTGAGGACAACCCGGGTGCAATGTTAGGTCTTACCCTTGGAGTTGCAAGTAAAACAGGGCGAGAAAAGATTACGTTTGTTATTTCTCCTGGCGTGCGTGGTTTAGGAGGGTGGCTTGAACAGCTCCTTGCTGAATCCATTGGGAAAAAAGGAATAGGACTTATGCCTGTTGACGGAGAAACAATCGCTGATCCCTCCGTATATGGCAACGACAGACTCTTTGTCTACATTCGGGATTCGTCAACTTCTAATCAGAAACAGGATCAATCCGTCCTGGATCTTGAGAAGTCTGGACAGCCTGTTCTTCGTTTAGTGTTAAGAAACAATTACGATCTCGGCATGGAATTCTTTCGCTGGGAATTTGCAGCAGCAGTTGCTGGTTCGGTGCTCCAGATTAATCCATTTGATCAGCCAGATGTCGAATTAAGCAAGCTCCAAACTAAACGATTAACGGATACTTATGAAAAGAACGGCGCATTTTCAATCGAAAAACCTTTAGCTCTTGACGATTCAATTGAAGTTTATGCTGATGATTTTAATAGCAAATGTCTCCAAAGCATTTCTAGCGGTACATCTGTCGAACAATTGGTAAGAGCTCAGCTCCGAAGACTAAAACCAGGGGATTATTTAGGAGTGCTTGCCTACATTAATATGTCAGCTGACAATCAGGCAAAACTGCTACGGCTTCGTCATGTGGTGAGGGATAGATTTGGAGTCGCTACGTGTGTTGGATTTGGGCCACGATTTCTTCATTCCACCGGACAGCTGCACAAAGCGGGGAAAAATTTGGGTGTATTTTTTCAGATTACCTGTGAAGATGCTGCCGATCTTTCAGTTCCTGGTTCTAATTATAGCTTTAGTGTAGTAAAGGAAGCTCAGGCTCGTGGGGACTTCGATATTCTTGCCTCGAGAAAGCGTAGAATTCTTCGTTTACACATCAAAGGAAATGTTTCGAAAGGTTTAAATCGGATCATCAAATTCATAGAGTCACAAAAATAAGAACAACAGGACAAGGCAATACTCTAAGTGCCCTTCCAGTTTGGATTACGTTTCGTTAAGAAGGCTTCAACCCCTTCTTTGAAGTCTTCACTCGAATAACACATCAAGCTAAGGTCGTTTTCTTTTGTCGTTTGCTTCTGGTTGCGCTGTCGAATTCGACGAATTGTTTCCTTGCTTGCTTTAATAGTAAGCGGTGCGTTGGAAGCAATAGAGCAAGCGAGATCCTTTGTTGAATCTTCAATCAAGTTAGAATCAGCGATTCGAGTTACTAATCCACAAGAGAGGGCCTCTTCTGCGTCCAATAAGCGTCCAGTGTATAGAAGATCTTTTAGACGTTTTTGGCCTAGCAGTTCAAGAAGAAGGATGTGGTTTGAAACAGAAAGACAATTCCCTAATGTGCGAGCAATCGGCACTCCAAATTTTGAAGAAGGTGTGCAAACACATAGATCGCAGGCAGCCACCAAAGCAAGTCCGGATCCTAAGGCCATACCTTCAACCTGAGCGATTGTCGGCTTACTCACTGTCTCAAGACGCTGAATAACCTTATCAACATAGAGCTCATGCTCCATACTGACACTCGCCAGCTCTGATGTTTTAAACTTAGATACGTCTGAACCTGCCACGAAGACTTTTCCGCCAGCCCCTCTTAGAATCAGGACTTTAATGTTTTGATCTTTGTCTGTAAGTTCACAATGCTCAACAAGTGTCTGATACATATCATCAGTCATTGCATTTCGTGTTTCTGGGCGATTAAACGTTAAAAAAGCAATGCCTTTTTCCTGTTGATATAACACGTAAGGTGATGGCACAACTGGTTGTCTCCTTGCTTTCTTTGCCTTGGTTTTTCTATATGATCGAGTTCCATTCCAATTTTCTATTGATCTTTAAAATAGTCATCGGTTCCGTCGAGCCAGTCTTGCCTGGGCGGAGCAAATATATCAACGTCTAGAGTTTCTTCAAGCGCTTCGGCTTTATGTGGAACGTTAGATGGAAGGTGTAAGACTTCTCCCTCCTTAACGTCATAAGATTGCGACAAGTCATCGCCAACCCAGAAGCGGAGTTTTCCCTTAAGAATGTAGGTTAGTTGTTCGTTTTCGTGAGAATGCCTGGGGACTATGGCTCCGCGTTGCAGATAGACGTGGGCTATCATTATCCGCTCACCGCAAACTATCTTTCGATCAATTCTATTAGTTACTGGTTCTTTAGAAATATCGTTCCAAACGAACTTCTTAACAGCTTCTTGTTTAGACATAGCTCCTCTTTTTGTCTGTTCTATGCAAAGTAAGCAATAGATGACATTTGAAGTGTTTTTTTTGATCAGGTTAATGAGTTGAGCTTAGTTTCTTTGGCAGCATATGGAGACATTGAACTCTTTACTCTCTATTATGGCAGGCGTATTATTCAATTTTAAGGCTCTACTGGGAACAAAGAAAACATTCAATTATATATGTAGATAGAATAGTCTATGTTTCACACGAGTTGCATTTGACAGTTTTAAGGCATACTAAACTCTTTATTGTAAAGATTTAAAACATTTTAGCGAATGACAAGAAAACGCAACTAAAAATTTCTAGGAGAAGCTTATGCAAGTGACAAACTTTCCGGTGTTTAAAGTTATTGTTTTAGGTTTTGTATTGCTGCTTATATCTTCCGGTCTAATGAAGGCACAATCCGAAAATATTGCACTCGCTGGAATTGTGAGTTCTCAAGAAGAAGGCAACATGGAAGGTGTAGTGGTTACAGCCCGTCGTGATGGAGCCAATTTTACGATTTCTGTAGTTAGCAACGCGCAAGGACGCTACGAATTCCCTAGATCACATATAGAGTCCGGCACTTACGCTGTGTCTATTCGTGCGGTTGGTTACGATTTAAATTCTTCTGGACCTGTAGAGATTACGAACCGATCGATATCTAATCTGGACTTAATGTTACAGCCAACTTCAGATTTAGCCTCTCAACTTTCGTCTATTGAATGGGCAAACAGTATGCCTGGGACAAGAGAAGAAAAGGATGCGTTGGTTTACCAAGCGCTTAGTTGCGCCTACTGCCATACGTATGAACGAATTGTTAAGTCACGCCATACGGCTGAAGAATTCGTTAAGGTAATTCAGCGGATGGTGGCGTACTATCCTGATGGGACAGCGGCTAGCAAAAGTGGTAGAGGTCGAGCTCAGATGCAACACGATGAGAGGCTTGACAGTCTTAGGCAGAACCCTGCTGAGGTTTGGGGAGCTGCTCCAACTACCAAGATAACCGACTTAGCTAAGTACCTTGCAACTATTAATTTAAGCAGTGGCAAGTCAGAGTGGGATTACGATCTAAAAACCCTCTCTCGCCCATCTGGCAAGGCTACTCGGGTCATCATAACTCAGTGGGATATGCCACGCCGGGGAACCGTCCCTCATGATATGGACGTAGACTCTAAGGGCATTTTTTGGTACACAGACGAAAGCCGGATGTTTCTTGGAAAGCTTGATTCTAAAACTAATGAGTTTACCGAGTACCCGTTACCACCTGTTCCTGAAGGTGACATTCCTGGTGCTAGGGATATTCAGGCCGATCTCGAAGATAACCTTTGGTTGTTTATGCGAACCCCTGGTAGCGGAACAGTCTTGACTAAATTTAATCCAAATACAGAGGAACTTTCCACAATTGATGGAGTAGGAGGGCAATTCTTGTCTTTAGGACCCAATGGGAAACTTTGGACAGGAACAGTAAGAGTTGATCCGCAAACTATGATGGTTGACGCTAGATACAGTTGGGACGATTCTCCAAATCTTCCTCCTGGACCACACGGTAGCTATGCAGGACTCACAGGAATAAATTCTCAAGGCAACCCTTATCTGACTGATTTCAGAGGTTCGTACATCATCGGAATTGACATGGAAACAGGCGAAGCGAAGTTTCACGAAACGCCGACACGAAATTCGATGCCACGCAGAGCCAGAATGGATTCGAAGGATCGTTTTTGGTTTGCTGAATATACCGGGGATAGAATCGGTATGTTCGATACGCGCACAGAGACCTTTAAGGAATGGGTTCTCCCGCATAAGTACACGACTCCGTACACTACGACACGTCCAGATAAGGACGGCTATGTCTACGCCTCAAGCAATATGTCTGAACGTTTACTACGGCTGAATCCAGAAACCGAAGAAGTGATCGAGTATCAGATGCCTACAGACTTCGACGCAAAAAAAATAACCTTTGATCCAACCTCAGAAAGGACAATTCTGTGGATGGCTAACACACGAAATGCAAGGGTGATAAGAGTGGAACCTCTTGACTGATCGAGTAGTGACTGCAGATATAACGCTAGATCTGTCTCGGTCATCAACTCGTGCCTTGATGGCCGAGACGATTCTTCTATTGTGGAATAGGAGTTAGACCAAAGAAGTTGGTCTTGATGCTTTCCCAGCCGACGTTACCCTCATGGCACGCATACTCGAAGAGAAAATAATCTTCCTCTGCCCGTTTCCATAATTTTTTCCGTAGTGTCCATGGTTGTGTGAATACG
>Ga0315336_1001178_pt1 | contig 55060 bp, 48 predicted proteins | sample ASW5metaG_FD_204512 | JGI IMG/M metagenome (GOLD analysis project Ga0315336, IMG submission 204512) | Ammonia-oxidizing marine archaeal communities from Monterey Bay, California, United States - ASW #5 | ecosystem: Environmental > Aquatic > Marine > Intertidal zone | place: USA: California...
GAGTTCGGTATAAGACATAGGGGCAGCACCGTACCGGAAAGGTCAGGTGTTGCACTCAGTTTTTGCCGCCGCCGCGGGTTTCGGCTTGCGCAAAACCCCACGATGTTGAAATATCACGAATTATCACGGTTCATCACTAAACGATCAGTGGTGGTGTTTTTTCCAACTGGTAGGCTGAGCTCTCTACTCACAGAGGTAAGGAGCATCAACATGACCAAGCAGCACAATGACAAGGCAAACGCCCACAATCGTAACTCTGGCACCAATGGTACCAACAAGACCTGGGATAAAAACCACGGCCATACTGGCTGGCAAAAGAACCCTGAGAACCCACTGAATCAGGTGAAAAAGCCTTAACATGTTAGGGGAGCTTTGCTCCCCTTATTATCTGAGCAGGAGAGACATGGAATATCAGGCTGATACAAGCAAAGGGAAAAATACTAAGAAGAAGCCTTTCAAACTGACGCGACAGCTGATTCGTCTAGCGCTAAATGATGGCTGGACGCAGAGAGAAATCGCAGAAAAATGTCGAGTTCAACAGTCTATCGTCAGTGCTTGGAGCAAGGGCGGCAAGTACGCGACTGAAGCGCAGTTAATGCCGCTACTTGAGATCTACGGTCATAAGTTACGAAGAAATACATTTCGTGTGTATTGGTCGTTCGACTCGACCACGCAGGCCAAGACATTCTTTCGGGTAGAAGGGAAGATTATTCTTTCCGAGGTTATGTTTAAGTTGACTGATGTTGCCGGCAGGCCGGAAAAAAAATCACCAACCATGAAACTGATTATCCACCACCAAGGGGCGGATAAATTCAGGGCTGTAATTCAGAGCAAATTAGAGCTTAAACCCCCTTTAAAGTATGTTTTGGACAGCGATCAGGATGCACTTTGGTCTGCCGAAATAGCAGATCAGAAAAGTAGTGCTGAACTAATTAGCTGGTTAGATAAACTCTCCACAGAATTAAATAGCGAAAGCCCTCACACAGGTCTTTCGTTGCCGTTTTTGCTACGGCAGGCATTGATGAATCATGGATTCTCAGTGGACGGTGTTGTTGAGTACCCAGCCGTCTGGTAGTTTGATCAAACCCCAAACGGAACGAGGGCACCTTAAGCCCTTACTGCGGCATATCCGCGTTGACCTGTACACCCTTATGGGTTAGCCCCGTGAAAAGCCATTCGCTTCCACGGCGCGATTCAGGTCGTTTTTGGAAGGTTGATTGCGGCCTTTGCAGGCTAGGCGAAAGGGAAACTGATTAGCCGAAACGCCATCAGCCTAAAGGGTATGGGGTGGGACGAAACCCAAGCCGCCAGTCTCTGGCCGCTTGGGTTTTTTTAGGCCTATTAGGTACTTATAAGCCAATTAATCGCCCTGAGTTCGCGAGTGCTCACTGGCTGCGTTAGGCCAATCTGAGCCAGTCGCATCAGGCAGTAGTCGGCCACTTGCAGCCGGGCTGCCAGAGCGGCTTCCGGGCATTTCGGTTTGTCGCCATTGGCCGCTTTGCTCGGGGGGCTTCTAATGTGCAAATCCCTCCAGCATTGCCCGGCTTCCCTCACGGCACGCAGCGAGCAGCTCCTCGCTGAGCTCCACATCGTCCAGTGCGCGTGCCAGTGTCACGCCGCCAATAATTGTCACGGCCAGCTGCAGCGCCTGTTCTCTGCTCCCAGCGCTCGCTGGCAGCGCGGCTTGCAGGCGCTCGACAAAGCCCTGAAACGTGCACGTGTAGCTCTGCCGGACGCAGTCTTTCCGGAGTGCCACGTCGATGGCCATGAACGCCAGCGGGCAGCGCGGGCTACCACCCTGGGCGTGATCGTTTTGCAGATAACCGTCCACCAGCCTGCTCAAGCCTTGGTCACCTAAGGCTTCAAAGTGTGCCGCGCCGACACGGGCGGCGTGGGCGATGGCTTGGCCGTAGAGTTCTGCCTTGCTGCTGAAGTGATGATAAAAAGCCCCGCGCGTCAGGCCGGCATCTTTCATCACTTCATCTATCCCTACCGCATCGAAGCCGCGCAGCGAGAACAACCGGGAGGCGCTATCGAGAATGCGTTCCTTGGTTTGATCGCAACGGTTATCTGGCCAAGCCATTGAGAGTCCTCCGAATTATGTTCTTGAACATAAGGTGCAACTTGGCAGCATGCACGCCTCCCTCCGAAGAAGGAAGTTTAGGATGTCTCTACATATCTATGGCCCCGCTTTCAGCACGCTGGTACGCAGCGTGCGCCTGTATTCCCTGGAGAAAGGTTTGACGGCCAGCTACGGGATGAACGTTGACGGCCGGGCCGTGTATTTGCGCAGTGCAGAGCATTTCGCCTTGCATCCTTTTGGACAGATGCCGGTACTGCTACATGACGAGAACAGAGTTTTCGAAACCATAGCGATCTGCCGCTATCTCGACCGTGTATTTGCAGACAGCACGTTGGAGCCGGAAGACGCGGCTAGTCAGACCCTGGTTGATCAATGGGCCAGCGCACTTATCACCACGGTGGATACCTGTTTAATCCGCCGCTACGTGCTAAGGATTATCGGCCCGCGCGTTGCCGAACCGATCGCTGGGCCCGCGCTGGCTCGAGCCGAGCTGGCTGTCGACCAGACGCTATCCGTGCTAGATCGTGAAATCGGCGACCAGGACTTCTTCTGTGGCGTCCGCTACAGCTTGGCTGACGCTTTGCTGACCCCAATGCTTGACTATCTGACGCGCATACCAGGGCGCGATTGGTTTGCCGGGCGGCCAGGGCTCGCGACCTATCTTCAGCGCATGCGTCACCGGTCGTCGGGGCACGAAGTGCTGGTCGCGCCTGACTTCAGCGAGTTGGTGCGAGCAAGCTAGAGAGGGCATCGTCGAAAGCTCAGACGCCGACGTCGCTGCCGGCGGCTGAGCGCCTTCACCAGTACTTGATACCTAGCGCGGCTGCGCGCTATTCACAGATATATCCATGCAGCATGGCCGCTTCATCCGGTTCGCGACCGTCGCCATGCCGGGCTAGTCGAGTGCACGTCACTGTCCGCTCCTGGCCGAAACCCGCCATCCCCACCGTCCCCCGCGTCAGCGATGAGCGCCCCCTGGGTCGAGACGGCTCCGTCCGTCTCGATGCGAAGCACGCCAGCGCGACCCGGCCCAGCCGGGTGACGCCCAATCTTTTGCTCTTTTGCTCTTTTGCTCCTGCCGTTGCTCTAACTCACACCCGTCGGAAACCCCCGCAACCACACCCCACCGCGACCTCAGGCACCTACCTACACCGGGCATTTGCCGCTACAGTGCAGGCAGCCCCGTAGTCTGTTGCAAGGATCGCCGTCCGGATGGCTTCACCGTCTCAACCCAAAAGCCTGATCTTCGATCTGGAAGTCGCCCCCGGCAAAGCCAACCAACCCGGCCGCATCTTCATGGTCGGTGCCGTGCGCCCCAACACGGGCGAGGAACTCGAATGCAACGGGCGGAAAGCGCATGCCCAGGCTTTTAGATTTCTTGCACCGTTCAAAAGCCCCTCTCTTCCGTTAGTACGGACACTTTTCAAAGAAGGGCTCGTAGCCATTCAGGTGCTTGCCTTGCGCCAGGTTCTCGCGCGCATGCTTTGCGATATTGGTACCGATCTCCTTCGATGCTTGCTGCGATTGATGCCGGCGTCTTGGATCAGGTGGTTGGTGGTCTGCTGGTTTTGCGTTCAGAAAACGCTTTCTATCGGAGGTTGTGACCTAGGGCGAGACCTTGAGCAAGAACTCAGTCCTTTGACTGCGTTTCGTCACTCCTCCATCTGTTCGAAAACTTTACCTGTGCATGTAGACACGATGGATATGTAGTTGAAGCTTACATAGGATCGAGCATTGAGGCGCATGGAGATTTGCATCTAGGTACGTTGAGGCGACTGCAGAGTCCACGGTCCCCTGGATGGAGAGGCTTATCAGGCTCCACAGGCCAAATTAAGAAATGTGCTAGCCGCGTATCCGCTGATCGGGGGTGGTGGCTTAAAGACACTACGCAGCTTTACGGACATGTAGTCAGTGGGTAGGGTGCGCTCATCGCAGTGCTAAATTGCTCGTCACTCCTAAGATGGCCCGCGGCCACTTGCGGAGCCAATACGGACACCCCTAGCTTAGGCATGGGTATGTAGAGGGAAGAAATGGACCAGATTTTGGAAGTCGGTGAGTTAGTCCTGTCCAGTGATTTTAATGGTATTGGCAAGTTGCTGGGATTAGACCGAGAAAGGGGCCAATGCGAGGTCGCCTTCTTCGAGTCCCCCTTGAACCCCGAGGCGCGAAAGCAAAGAGTCAATCTGGCCGACGTTCGGAAAGCTCAGTTGTATGAGGAAGCCATCGTCTACTGTCGAGATCAATCGACGGGAATCTGGCGCCGTGGCCGGTACGGCGGTTCGCGGCCGCTCCAGCGGCATCTAGTAATTTTCCGCATCGAAGATAACGATCAAGTTGTTCTTGATATCGATGACATCTATTGCTTGAACCTTGGCACGCAGGTGTTGCTCGATCCTGCGGCATTCCTGGCGGCAAGGGCTAATGATGCGCCGTATTTCTACCAACTGCGGCAGGATTTTCTTGAAGCATATATCGAGCAGCGGGCGGCTTGCCGTTCCATCGGTGCGATTACCAGTAGCAGCGTAGAGTTAGAGCCTCACCAAATTGCCGTAGTTAGACGCGTCCTTCAGGATCCATGCCCAAAATACTTGCTAGCGGATGAAGTGGGCTTGGGTAAGACGATCGAGGCTGGCCTGATCATTCGCGAGCACGTGCTTCAGAAGCAGTTCGAAGCCAATGTGCTTATTGCGGTGCCGGCTGATCTTGTTTCTCAGTGGCACGAAGAATTGACCGGCCGATTTCATCTTGGCGAGCTGCTCTCCTCAAAGCATCGATCTGAACAGTTGATTCGCGTATGTAGTCATGAGCAACTGGTGACTGCTTTGCAGAAGGGCGGCCAACCTAGCTTGCTTGTCGTTGACGAGATGCATCAACTGGCGCCGCTAGCCTGGTCCTCCGAGCATTCCGCTAAGCACCGTTTCATGGTACTGGCTGAGGCGTGCCGGGCTTCTGAAGTGACGCTGTTGTTGTCGGGAACCCCGCTGAACGGAAATGAAAGAAATTTCCTCGCGATGCTGCACTGCCTGAGCCCCGACGCTTACGAGATCTCGGAAGCGGGGCTTCAGCGCTTCTTCGCACGAGTTAAGGAGCGTGAGTGGCTTGGCGGTTTGTATAGCGCACTTACACCTAGTAACTCGAACGCCGCTTTAGAACAAGCGCTACAGGATCTACGGGGGAAATTCCCCGAGGACCAGCAACTGCATGACCGAATCGCCGATTTGATGCCGTTGGTAGATCTTTTCGCTGAGGAGAGCGGCGAGCAACGAGAGCAACAGATCAATGAATTGCGGCGTTACCTAGGAGAGCACTATCGCCTGCATCAGCGAATGCTCCGAAATCGCCGTGAAATGGGGCATCTTGCCCAGTTGTTCCCAGGATTGGCTGGTTTGCGCCGGCAATACTGGCCGACACAACCTCATAGCATGCCACTGGACTTATTGTTGGACGAGTACCGCAGCCAGGCCTGCCGTGATCCCGATGAGTTTCAGGCGATGAGTTCGGTAGAATATCTGAGCTGGGTTGACGACTTGTTAGGCAGCCCATTACTGCTCAAGCAGCGGGCAGATAGGGTCGCCAACCAGTTGGCAGCGACGCTTGATGCAACCGAGTGCCAACTCCTTGCCGAAATATCGAAGCAGGCTTCACGCGAGCAGGAGTCCAAAGATCAGAGTTTGGTTGTGAGTCTTGAAGGTTGGCTGGAGGCAAACCCTAAAGGCAAGGTGGTCGTCTTTTGCGGTGACGAAGTCGTCGCCGACCATGTTGTCGATGTGCTCGCTTGCTCTATGGCTGTTGGTATTGAGCGCAATGCTTGCGACCGGGACTTACAATTTTTGCAATCGACTGGTTCTGTCCGGGTACTGGTCTGTGATCAAAGGGGTGAAGATGGTCTTAACCTGCATGGAGGTCACAAGCTTGCTGTGCATTACAGTCTGCCAAGGTCCTTCAGTCGGGTTGAACAACGTCTGGGACGATTGAACCGCTACAGCGCTAATCTGCGCGGCATCAGGCCCGTGGAAAGCTTAGTTTTGATGTCTGACCACGATGGTTTATTCAGCAGGTGGGTAGACCTGCTCGACAAATCGGTAGGCGTTTTCGATCAGACGGTTGCCAGCTTGCAGTACGTACTAGAGGAGCATCTCGAGAATACGTGGCAGGCAGTCGCGCGATGCGGTGATGAAGAATTGCTCGTGTGCGCCAAGCAACTCAGCGGCGAGGGCGGCCTGCTGGATCGCGAGCGCCGCCGGGTAAAGGTACAGGAAGAACTGCTTGCGTTGGACGAAGACGTAGCCAAAGCACGAGACTTTGCCGAAAAAATCGCTGAGGCAGACGAAATAGCTGAGGAGCAGATTGGCCGAATGTGCGCCTGGATGACGCGCGGCTTGAACTTCAGACTAGAGGGGGATCTGCAAAAGCAATTCAGATTGGGCTTCTCTTTGGAGCCGGCAGAGCGTGGCGGCCGTACCCTGGTGGACGTAAAAACCTTTATTGAGGGTTGCATCACGGGGATTGATCCAGAGAGTGGTAACCCGCCTTACACCGCTCCTATGGGTTTTTCGCGGGAGGAGGTTTCAGCCAAAGCGGGCGTTTATCCCTTTCGTTACGGTCAGCCGTTCGTGGATTCCATATACCAACTGACGATTAATGATTCACGGGGAGCAAGCTGTGCATTCTTGCGGGTTCTTAATAGCAGCGCAGTGCAGGCACCAAAATTCTTCTTCCATTTTAAGTGGCTGGTAACTGCCGCCGAACTGGGTTGTACGTATCAGGAACAGATGATTGCCGATGAGTTACTGGCGCCGACGGTACATGGGCATTGGCTCGCTGAAGATGGCAGCCTGGTAACCGCTGAAAGCACACTGAAATCCCTGGACTGGCCATATAAAAAACCCGCGGGTGGCATCTCTCGGGACATCAATCTGCGCCATGACGTCTGGTCCGAACTTGAATTCCTGTTACCTGCGGACGAATGGGAGCGGTTGGTTCTGAGCATCACGGAGTTGAGCCGAAAGCGCATTGTAGATGAGGTAGGCGTTTTGCGAGATTCCGTCCTGGAACCGCAACTACACCTGCTGGCGGTGCGCGCGCAGATCATTTGTCCAAAAGATCTGTGGAGTAAATCATGATTCAGGCGCAGTGGAACGAACTACAGAGAGCTCTGCTGGCGCCTGATGATCAAATCGAGATGTCTGTCGTAGAGCCGTATTTACGTCGCATGCTGGTGGTGTTCGGCGACGCGAAGGCAGGCTCGGCCGATCGCGCTGTTGCTTGTCGAGATGCTTTCGGAAGTGCCCAAGCCAACGGTTGCAAGGATCCGCTGCTGCAACTGCCTGCCGGTTCCATTGAAAGGCACCACCTAGCTCGAGTGGGCCTGACCCAAGATCCATTGACCGACCAAATTAGGTTGGAGGTTGCTCTTGAGGAAGCGGAGTTGGCCGTCTACAGGCGGCAGCGTCGGCGATTCCTGCATCAACCCTTGATTGACGTGGCCTTGAGCAGCGCGTTGGGCCGTGCTGGATTCAAAAACTACAACGGCCTCGGTCAGCAAGCGGCAGTCCGGACATTGCTGACCTCTCCGGATGACAGCACGGTCTTTATTAACCTGCCGACAGGTTGCGGCAAGACGTTAGCTGTCCATGCATTGAGCTTGTTTGCCTATCGGCAGAAATTGGTGCTTGTCATTGTGCCAACGACCGGACTTGCCATTGAGCAGGCTGCGCGCGCAAGGGAAGTCCTTGAGGCGGCAGGATGCGACCACGGCGGTAGCTACGTCTGGATCGGGGGACAGACGGTTAATGAGCGTCGAGAGATTCGTGAGCGTCTGCATTGCGGCACTCAAAGGATCATATTCTGTGCGCCCGAGTCCGCCATATCGGGCCTTAGGCCATTATTGTTCGAGCTCGCTGGAAAAGGACTGCTGGGTGCCCTGGTCGTCGACGAGGCTCACTTGGTCGGCCAATGGGGAGCTGAGTTCCGTCCTGAATTCCAACTGCTTGCTCCTCTTTTCCATTCTCTGAGAGAGCATTCATCAAGCGCCATCCGCACATTGTTAATGTCAGCAACGTTCAATTCGTCAACTCTGGAAGTCTTGAGGGAAGCGTTCGTCCCTGAGGGGGCTCAAGCCATCGAAATCAATGGCAGTTTTCTGCGTCCAGAGTTGAATTTCAACGTGCGCCGAGTATTTGGCGAGGAAGAGCATCGGCAGGCCGTCGTGGACTTGCTATGGCGTTTGCCTCGACCTCTGATTCTTTACACGACGACACGGGATGATGCGAAGAAATGGCGTGAGTTGTTGTCTGCGCAGGGCTTCCGTCGACTTGGCCTGTTCCACGGCGATACCAACACCCAGGAGCGTGAGCGTCTGATTCACCTATGGCAGCGTGACCAACTGGATATCATGGTTGCGACGTCCGCTTTTGGCGTTGGCATGGATAAGAGTGATGTCCGTACGGTGTTACATGCCGCAGTGCCAGAGAATCTGGATCGTTTCTATCAAGAGGCAGGGCGTGGCGGACGTGACGGTAACGCCTGCTGGTCCTGGTTAGTCTTCCACCCCTGCCAAATCAAAGTGGCAGAGCAGATATCTCAATCAAGGCTAATTTCCAGTACGGTCGGACTCGACCGCTGGAACACATTGCTACAAAGCCGTAGACGCAGCAGACATGGCTGCTTCAGCGTGTCCTTGTCGATGTTTCGCCGCGATTTGAAGCGACGCAGCGAAGGAAATGCAGAGTGGAATGTACGGACACTGCTTCTGATGCAGCGTGCCGGCCTGATCCGATTGCTCTATTCACCGCCACAGGTCGTTCAGGACGATGGCGCCTTAGCCAATACGGAAACGCCTCAGGGCGACGATTATTTTGACCGCATCGATATACAGATCCTGATGGATGCGCATCAGTCCCCAGATACTTGGGCGCACTACGTTGACCCGCAGCGTGCCTTTGAACAGCAGGCCATGGCAAACGGTTTCGTCAGTTTGTGCAGATGGCTGAGCGATACCGAGCAACCGATGTGCCGCCAGTTGGAAGATTTCTATCGCGTGGATGGCGTCACTCCTGAGCGAAGTTGCGGCGGTTGCCCTGGTTGCCGTGCGCAGGGGCGAGGGCCCTTTACACCAACATTAAGCGCGTCCTTCCATGTAACTGGCGTAGTAACTCCGGCCATGCCGAAGTGGATGCCCGATTCCGAATTGTTGCGGGTTCGTTACCGTACTGAAAGTTATCGTAGCGTGACTCCCCGTGCTCTGATTCATAACTGGCGGCGATGGATGGTGGCTCTTCTGCGCAGCCAGCAGGTGCAGGCAGTCCGTGCAAGTCGCATGTTGTTGGATGAAATACAGACCGATGCTGGTTTCAAAACGCTGCCGTTCTGGTGTGCTCTGGAACCACGCGACAGCGCGGGGAGTTGGACCGAGTTGGTTTTACTCATGCCGGAGGAAAACTTTACGCCTGCGGGCGGGTATGAACTTCCAGCAAGACTGATAGTTGCGCCCGAGACTTTGTGTGATCCATATCACCCGTATCGAAGTTGGTGGGAGTGTGATCCAAAAAGCAAGGATTTGGTCGACTTCGAAAGGGAAGTATAAGTATGTCGATGATTAATAATGCTCACCCAGGCAGCAGTTTAATACTGCTAAATCTTATTGATCGAGCATTGATTCGTAGGGGAAGCCGAGTTTCGCGGGCGGAGTTGTTGGAGACACTGCGCCCGGAGTTGCTCCCGAAAAGTGAGACTGGAGCAAAAAGATTTGAGTGGAATCTGGATTTCTGGCTAGAAGAAGGTCTGTGGTTGCAGGACAGTGAAGGCATGATCCTCTCACCTACGCAGGTTGAAGAGCAGAGCCTAGCATTTCGGGTGCTGGATTTAATTATAAAGAATCTAGCTAAAGCACCTGACGGCGCCATCTTGGATGGCACTCGCACTGAGCCTTTCTTTCGCGCGATGACCTGTTTGCTGGCGCAGCGACGTTATACCTTTATGGGAGGCGAAGCGGTAAGTTCTGCTAATGCTGCCGAGGCGATAAATAGCCATCTTCCAGGACGAGAATTGAATGAGTCTAATGAACTCTCTACCTTCTTAGCCTATGGCGATTTTCTTGGATTCCTGGAGCCGTATGGAAAGGGCTACATTGTCGATCCAACACGGGCTATTAGACCCTATCTAGAATATATCTTTGGCAAGGATAAAGTTTTACCTATCAGGACCTTTGTTGAGCGTCTAGGGGCGTGCCTGCCATTGTTAGACAGTGGGCCCTACCGTATGTTGCTGGAACCTTATATGGCAGCTTGGCAATCGGATGCTTCGCATGAAATTAGTGCAGCACTTAGCCATGCGCTAGTCCGCTTAGAAAATCAATTTCTTTTGCGCTTGGAAAAATCCTCGGATGATAGTCTGAGTATGCGTTTGTTGTTGCCTAATGGCGTCCAACGTTCCGTAGGTGAGATTCACTACCGTGCCGGGGTTGCCGTATGAGTTTAATTAATTACTGGCCGAACTCCGAGCACATTTCTCAGTGTATTCGCACAGAGGCAGAGGAGCTCGCTGATCACGTGCTCTTGGCCGTCCATGAGCCTATGCAACTGCTTCGAGTCGGTAGTGGAGTGGAGTTGGAATGCACTGAAGATGAATTGCTTGAGCACTTTCTAAAAGTGGAACGTCCGATTCCCATAATCGGGCGTTCCGGCGTCGGGAAGTCGCATCTCATTCGCTGGGTGGAAGCGCAATTAAAACTGCGGCCGCAATCTGCCAATTGGCATATCGTTCGTATTCCGAAGAATGCTAGTTTGCGGCAGGTTTTAGAAATTCTTCTTGCCGGCCTGGAAGGTGAAGAGTTCGAGAGTGCGCGCTTGCGAATCCGTTCGGTAGGCGAGATGCTGAAGGTGGAAGAGGTCGCAGACCTGCTACTAACCTTCATGTCACAGCAGTTGCAGCGACTCAATACTCAGGTTACAAAGCAAGTTGCTTATTATCGAGATAATCCGCAAGCTATTGAACAGCTGTCTGGTAATGAAAGGGATCGTTGGCGAGATATTCGAGCGCATACCACGCCAGGATGTGGCCTTTCCGAATTGATTACCGATCCTAACTTTAAGAAAAGTCTGCTTAATCCTAAGCACTGTATTTATCAGTTTGCAAGTCGCTTAACTCAGGGGGCGACGGATCAAGAGTTAAGTCGAAACGACTATCAGATCGCAGCGGAAGATTTGGACTTTAGTTTTAACCTCGATGATCTGTCGCAAAGCGCTCGACAGTATGTCAGTCGGGCCCAGTTGAACACTAATCGGGAAGCTCAAGCGACCGCAGCAGGTGTGTTAAATGCGGTACTGGGTGAGTCCACGAGAACCGCATTTCGTCACCTTTTTAGCTTCAATGGTGGTAGCTTCCTAGATCTTTTCAAAGACATTCGAAGAACGCTGAAACGCCAAGACCGCACGCTGGTGGTACTGGTTGAGGATATGGCTGCGATTTCGGCTATCGAAGATGTACTGATCGACAGTCTTCTAGAAGAGGCCGTCAGGGACGGAAAGCAGGAGTTGTGTACGCTTCGCTCGGCAATTGCAGTAACCGATGGCTACCAGGGGTATTTGCGCCGGCAGGATACGATTAAAACGCGTGCGCATTATGAGTGGATTATACGCGATCATGGCGAAAGCCGCGAACAAACGCTCGAACGTATTTTTGACTTCTGCGGTCGCTATCTGAACGCTGCTCGTCATGGCAGTGCAAACTTGAAAGCGTCTTGGTTGGAGCGGTCGGCAGAAGTTGAGTGGCCGCAACTTTGGGAGGATTCAGAGGGGCCACCGGAAGAACTTCAGGCGTTCGGTTATTCGCCGTCAGGTGTGCCTCTTTTTCCGTTCAATCGCAACGCGATCAGTGCATTAGCGGATCATTATTGCGTCCACAACGAAGAGTTGAAATTTAATCCTCGTCAAATCTTGAATCAGATTGTGCTGAGAGTGTTGCGCGATCATCGTAAGGCATGCCAGGAGCATCGATTTCCTTCGGCGGAATTTGCAGGAATCAAAGGTGGTGTTGGCTTAATCGATCTTTACAGACTCGACGAACCGGCCCGATGCGAAACGGTGGCGGCAATTTGGGGATATGGTTGCAGATCTGTCGCAGAGTTGCAGCAGCGTTTAGATTGGCATGTGGCATCCGTCTTCGGCTTAAGCGAATTGGCTGCTTTGTTGAAGGAGGTCCAGCCTGATGGTTTTGTTTCCTTTCCGTCGCGCAAAACTACGAGCAACATAAAAACTAAGGAGAGAATAGAGCCAAAAGCACCGAAACTGGACTCCGATCTACTTAGATTGGAAGGGATCGTTTCGGATTGGTTCCAGCGTAAAAGCAAACTGGGTCAAGATGAAGCAAGGGATATAAGAAGTGCCCTAAGTAAGATGTATCAACAGTATTCTCATCCGGATTGGTTTGGCTTGGCGACTCGGCCAGAATTGCTGAGCGGGTCGGTTCCTAATATAAATGTCCCATTCTCGATGACAGGGAACAAGGCCGCTAATGTGGTGAGTTTCTTTCACGAGTCCGACTTTGACGATCCACGAAAATCAACTTTCTTGAAAGGGGTCGCTATCGCGTTATTACGCTACGAAAATGCGAACCGTAAGACTGGAGGTGTTGGTTGGCAATACGATGGCGGGTTTGAGGATTATTTGCGTTACCAAAGTTTTGCTGTCAGTTGGGTGCCCCAGGTACTAACAACACTTTCTGCATTGGAGCGGTCAAAACTGCCTGATCTTATGTCCAGGCAATTAAGTCTAGTACCGATTTTAGGACTGTGGCGAACTCCAACTAATGATCGGCAGCGACTTAACGAGTTGCTGACACCTGCGAAAAATATAGTTGAGTCATTGCCTGAAGCTGCTTCTCCTATGTTGCTGGCTCTGCGAAAGACCGCGTTGGAAGAATGGGACGAAAAGCGAGATGCTTGGCTTAAACTCGTGGCTGCGAATGACCACGGCCTGGATGGCGATCTAGCGATTAGGGCATTGAGAGATGCTCTTAGAACCGGTTTCGCACAGGGATTGGCTCGGTATGACAGGCAGATCGTTCAGGAGTTGCAACATTCTTATGATGTATTGTGCTCACTTGAGAATTATTCACGACACGAGCAGTTCTGCCTCTTGCTGGACCAAATGATCGAAGTTGTACGTGATGTAAGTGAGGGCGGGTTGCATTATCCGCCTTCGACTTCAGACGTTCCGATTGGCAAAAAATTGGTTGAAGCGTTGGGTAGCCTTAAAGCAAGTGAGGTTTGGACGGCAGTCAAGATTTTTCTTTTGTTTTGGAAGGAAGCGGAACTTCCAAAGAGAATGCAAATGATCAATCAGGTCGACGGAAGAAAATTGGATAACGCCGTTCAGGTGCTGGGGGCGTGGAACAAGTTCTATGAATATGTACTGCCCCGTCTAGAAAACGAGAATCGCAAGTCCGATATAGACGTGGTTGTGCAGTCACAGCAGAGGGTGACTGCACTGTTAAAGGGTGTTTCTAGTACTTTGAACGAATTGTTGGAGGCATGCGGTGACCAGTCTTGAGCAGAAAGTACATTCATTGCGCGAGCAGTTTGAATTAAATAGCTCTGCTCGTGAATTGGGATTGGTCATTAGTGATTGCCAAGATATTTACGAGAGATTCTCGTCTCTCTCTGAAAGGCTTTCAGTGCTGCAGCGCCAATCATCGAGCATAGCGGCTTTGCCACACGATGCTCCTGAGACCCTAGATATGAAACAGGATTTTCAGCAGCAGATTTCGAAGGCTTTGGCTAGTTTTCGTGGGTTCTTTGAAGTTTGGCAGAGAAGTAAGCAAGCTTCTCGCCAAGACGATTCTCTTGATAACTCAAGAGTTGCACTTGAGAGCTTGGTTGTACAGTTGGAGCGCAAAGTCGAATCCTGTTGGAATAAGTGGACAGCGCAATTGTATAGCCAATGTATGGTTGAGAAGGTCATTCTAGATAGCCAACGTGAAATACCGGGTTGCGAACGCCTGTACGACGAATTCGTCGAACTGCAAGGGCGATTCAAGGCTTTGGCGAGGCAAGTGCCGGAGAATGCTTGGGGTCTCCGCGATTTGTTGGAACTGAAGAATCAGATGGAGCAGATCAGAGGGCAGATGCAGTTTGATTTGCCGGAGAGCGTTAAGCGTTTCTTCAAGGTGTTGAATCTACGCGGACGGTCCGGGGGAGTTTTGTTGTCAGAGATGGATACGGAGACATTCTGTTGGCTGCAAGAGCATGACCTGCTAGGGCAGTTCTCTATCGAACGTAGTAGGAAGCTATTTTGATGGAAGTATCCACTGAACGTTTGCGTATTGCCCTTGATCGTCTTGAGGAGTTGGAGACCGTTTTGCTGGCATGGGGGGATACCGGCGGTTTCTTCACCGAAGAGGAAATACTTACTAATCTTAAAGAAGCGCTTCCCGAGGACGATCCATATGATGTCCTGCTGGGATTATGCGATCACGCGATGGTGATTGAGGCTCCACACCCAGAGGGATTGTCTAAGCGGTACAGGACTCGTATGGGAGAGTCGGTGCATCTGTATCGCCATCTTCGACAGTGGTTTTTAAACAAGCCGGTCGATCAGGCCCGCACGTTAGTTTCCGATTTTCGTTTTGTTCGGAGGCCGCGCAGTTACCCCTGCCGCAATCAGAGTCTGCAGAATCTATTGGATGGATTGGGTGAGGATGCCGCCGCGCGATTTCATCTGCCAATCCGTGCTCTACTGGAGCACCAGAAGGACTTGCGTCTTGCCGGCTTTCAGGTCCGTGCGACTACGCGAGTCCTGCAGGCGTCGCAAGAGCGGTCTATCCATGCTGCCGGCAGCATAATCTGTGCTGGTACTGGTAGCGGTAAGACGTTGGCTTTTTATTTGCCGGCGCTGACGGCCTTAAGCAATGAACTAATTGAGGATCCATCCTCGCGAGTACGCATTCTTGCGATATACCCGCGGCGTGAGCTGCTAAAAGATCAGTTTATGGAGACCTGGAGCCAATGTCGGAAGTTGGACGATCTGCTCAAGTCTCACTCACGGCGGAAGATCTCCATTGGGGCATTTTTTGGTGACACGCTGGAGAGCGCGAACATTGCCCGTGAGGCAGCAAAGAAGTTCGAGGGCATTTTGCCGTTCGATTTGTTGCGCTGCCCTACCAAAGACTGCGCCGGTAAAATGGAATGGCGCCTTGAAGGCTCTAGCGCGCAACCTGAGGAACTGCGCTGCAGTCGCTGTGATCATCATGTACCTAATGATGAGGTTCGATTGACTCGGCGGTCTCTGGCTGCAGCTCCACCGGATATCCTATTCACAACGACTGAAATGCTGAATCAGCATCTTGGCAATTATGCGTTCCACCACCTGTTTGGCGTAGGCAAGTGCGAGGGGCCAACCCTGGTGTTGTTGGATGAGGTGCATACGTATGAAGGCAGTAGCGGAGCTCAGGCGGCCTTTCTGCTACGTCGTTGGATGAAGCGAAGTGAATGTCGGCCACACTTCGTTGGACTTTCCGCAACTTTGAGCGACGCGCCTGCTTTCTTTTCCGACTTAGTCGGCGCCAAAGAAGGTCATGTTGAGTTGATCGAGCCTCTACCAGATGAAATGGTGGATGAAGGCGCCGAGTACCTAATGTTGTTGCGGGGCGATCCAGTGTCTCAAACTGCTTTGCTATCCACCACAATCCAGGCCGCGATGTTAACTCGGCGCATACAAGATAATAAAGAACAGAGATCGCGTGGAACATGGGGAAGTAAAACGTTTGTCTTTACCGATGATCTAGATGTCAACAATCGGCTTTATCATCAGTTGGCAGACGCTGAAGGTTGGAAAACGAGGGGGGCGCATTTGGTGCCGGACCATCGACCGCTAGCAAGCCTGAGGGGAAGCGGTCGCTATCTGAGCTATTTCGATCGCCTCAAACGTATTCAGTTGGGCCAAGACTGGCAGGTGGGCACGGATATCGGGCATTCGCTCGACGATGATGATCGTGCTCGCGTAGGGCGGACCTCGAGCCAAGACGCCGGCGTCGATCCCAGTTGCGAGATAGTAGTGGCAACTGCCTCGCTGGAGGTTGGCTTCAACGACCCGACTGTTGGAGCGGTCTTGCAGCATAAGGCACCACGAAGTGTTGCGTCCTATCTGCAACGCAAAGGACGTGCCGGCCGGCCGCGGGGGATGCGCCCATGGACGCTCGTTGTACTTTCTGAGTTCGGTCGAGACCGAGTTGCGTTCCAGCGCTACGAGGAGTTGCTTACCCCTGAGATCAAGCGACAAAAGTTGCCGCTTCAGAATGGGCATATTCAAAAGATGCAGGGTGCGATGGCGACCCTTGATTGGCTAGCGATTCAACTGAAGGAGGGGTCGGTTTGGAAGATCCTGAAGTATCCTAAGGCATCATCTGCACAACTCACGACCTTACTCTTTGCGGTTGAGCAGATACTGCAACCTGGCTCAATGCAGGACCGGTATGTCGTATATTTAAAGGATGCATTGCGTATAGATGATGCAGCCTTGCAGCAAGTGCTTTGGGCTTCACCGCGGTCACTGATGTTGTCGTTTCTGCCGACGCTTCGGCGGCAATTAAAAACGCTTTGGTGTGAGTACGGAGAAAAATGGAGAGAGTTACCCCGAGGCCGCTCTCCGTTGCCGACTTTTATTCCTGAAGCTCTATTCGCCGAGTTAAATATTCCGAATTTATTTGTGTCTTTGCAGCGTGGTGAAGGTAGTGGTGCAAAATGGGAAGGTTTGCCCTTTTTTCAGGCTTTGCGCGAGTTCGCCCCTGGCAGGATTTCCAAGCGTTTCGCCATCAAGTACGACCTGGCGGACTGGTTGATCCCCGAGGGGTTTGAGCCCATTGCCGATAGCACGCAACAAGTTGACTTTGAAGTTGCGGAAGCATTCGGAGAGTACCTTCAAAACGAAGGTACAGTGATCGCGGAGTCCGATACAGAATTGCCTGTGGTACGCCCACGAGAAATAAATACTCGGGTTCTGCGTAAGGCAAGTGGGCTGACGGAAAAGAGTAATTCCCGCCTGCGTTGGAACTCGGATTTCATACTGGCTGAACATACGTCTGTTTATAAACCACCGATAGGAAATTGGGGGAAACACCTGATCGATGTGGCGTTTTGCCTTCACCAGCAAATGGCACCGCTTGAGGTGGTGCGCTATAGCACGGGCGCTGACGCGACGCTGCGTTTTCGCAGCGGCCAAGTCGCTCGAGTGAACTTTCTATGGAAAAGCCAAGGTAATCCGATATCGATCGGTACGCGCCAGTGGGTCGATGGCGTGCGGCTTCGTTTTCGTATCGGTGATGAAACACTTGCAGATCTCCTGGGGGATCCTGCGATAGCGGCCGCAGTGCGTCCGTTAATGTTTCGGCGGCGTGTCGAGCAACTAGATCGCTTCGACGGGGACCCTTTTACGGCCAATTGGGTATGCGAGTGTTTCCTTGCTGCTTTGGCGACCGAGTTGAAAGACAAAGATTCCGCCTCGCCAATAGTGATGCATGTGGCTTTGCGCCGGCTGCTTTCTAACGAGGGCAGGGAACGTTTGCTAACGATTCCGCTAAGCCTTTTCCAACTCGATGACCAAGATGAAAGTGACCGTGAGCAAGAACTTCAGTCCGACCTGCGTGAACTTCTAGGATGCCCTGAATTAATAGCCCAACTGACGGATTGTGCTGAGCCATTGTGGCGCGATATCCACGCTTTGCCAGATATCACGCAGTGGACGAGGGAACTGCTGGCCAATACGTTAGCATCTGCAGCCCAGCAGACATTATGCACTTTGCTTGGCGACGTTAACGAACGCTCGGTTAACGCTGATGCGCTCTGGCGAGACGGTGATCTGGAAGTATGGCTCAGCGAGGTCGAGGCTGGTGGTTGTGGAATCATTAGTCGCGTGGCCGAAGATTACATAGATGATCCCCTGCGATTCTTGAATATATTGGCCTGCAGTTTGCGCCCTGGCGACTATGAGCAAATTGATTTTGATCTCTACGAATTACTGCAGAAAGCTGCTGTTGATGGGGAGATCGACAACGCCCTAACGGATGTTCGAGCAGCTGCCGGTCACGCCCAGCGTCGGAAGGCGGGCGCAGCCATGCATGCACTTTTGTTGCGGGCCGGCTTCGCGCTTAGCCACAGCTTTCTCAGTGTACTGCACTCTCGCATACTCAAGCCTGGCAGTAACCGGCAAACTGATGCTGAACTACTTACATTGCTCACGCAATGGCGCGAACTTGAGAACATGAGTGGCATTGAGTGGCCCCTTAATATCGTTTCCCACACGTTGGCGGCGCGAAAGATGGGCGAGAATGCCACTGCCTCAGATTTATTTCGTGCTCATTGTGTAAACCAAGGGCTGTTGTGGGCGCGCGGTAATACAATTCGCCAAGCAGAATTGAACCATTACAATCCTTTTGATAATGGTAGCGGGATCACGGAGCGACTGCTCGCAGCCGGTTTATTCGCCGGACGTAGATCTCGGGTATCGTATTCAAAAAACTATTTACCTGAATTGCATAAGCTTTTACGCGAGGAGGGCAGCGCCGAACTGGTGATAACTCGAGAGGAGCAGGGGGACGTGTCTAAAGTTATCACCGAAGTGCAATTGTTTCCGGTCGATTACCTTGGTTTGCTACTTTACCCCAGATTGGGAGAACTAAACAGAGAAGAAGGTTCCCTGGTGCTAGTCATTGAGTTGGCGGAGGCTTTGCAGTGAGGGGCGCTATGAGTGAACAGCGGCAGATTTTTCTACATGGTCCTCTGGGACGCCGGCAATTCCGTGAAGTGCTAAGCACGATGCTAGCGTCTTTGCTGATAAATCCAGACGAAATCTGGCTTGTATCGCCTTGGTTGAGCGATTTTCCTCTACTTGATAATCGATCAGGGCAATGGGATTCATTGGAGCCCAAGTGGGGTAACCGAACCGTGTCTTTCAGCGAGTTATTGGCGCGCGCTGTCACGGGGGGGTGTAATTTGAGAGTTGCAACACGCGATGTAGACTCTAGTCGCTATTTTGTGCGAGGTCTTGAAAGTCGGCTAGGCCAAAATCAGAACTTTCAATATCTTATAAGTGAAACATTGCACTCCAAGGGTTTTTTGACTCGTACCGGTTTTCTTAAGGGATCGCTAAATTATACGTTCAGCGGTACGCAGCGAAACGATGAGCATGTGACCTTAACTCAGGACGCACAGATGATATCCGATGCGTTTCTTGAATTCAAAAATCATTATCGTTTCGAGTGCTGATATATGAGTGCTGCTCCAGATTGGCTTCGTGCGTTCTTCGATAAAAGTAATCAAATTGACATTGATCGCGTTCTCTTACTAAGCACCCCGTACGAGCCAAAGTTCCAAAGCTTGCTCGAACCGCTTGTATCTTCTGCAGTTGAGGGAAAGTGGCCGTTGTTGCTCCCCGTTAGCCGCGGGGGAGAACTTTATTTTTATGGTGCTGAGCGCGATAGGCGGTCTTTAGAGGAGTTGCGACAGGTTCTTCAAGCGGTCCTGGGAGCAGCGGATACTTATCCTGATTTCCCGTTGGTTAAAGAGGCCGGCGATCAAATCGAACGGGTTCTTTTACAGCAGGCACCAGCAGGGCTTTTAAAAATTGATCTATTGACGCATTCGCACAGCGAATTTGCTGTACGTAAGCGAGTGTTTCAAGCATTGGCATCGGTACTGGACCTCTACCAGCAAAGGCCGCCATTAACCACCGCGGCAAGACGGCCAATTGGGCGGATACTGCGGGATTTCTTTGCCGCTTGTCAGTCGCGGGATGGTTCCAAAGCATCGGCTTTCTTTGACGAACTTAAATCGACAGGCAATTTTAGTCAGCGGAATTTGATCTCTCTGGAGTTGCAGGCCTGGGAAACTGACCGCCGTTGGTCAGACGTACTGAGCCATCCGCGCCTAGTTGACATGCTCGGCGGAAGATTGCCAGTGCAACTGGTTCAGGTTCTTTTGCGCGCCATAGGTAATCTAGGCGGAGATCGCTTGATGGACCCCGCAGCGTTCGGCGAGATTCCACTCGAGCACATACGTCTTCTCTGTCGACCGATCAGCCCTCTTTTTGCCAATAGGCCGCCGCTTGAGGCCCGTGAGTGCTTTGCTGCTGACTGGAAACTATGGGCGATAGGATCCGGGGCGTTGGGCTTCTCCGATGGCCTTGATGGTCTTCCAGACTTCATCGATCCGACGTGGCTTTGTAGCTTGCGCGATTGGGCAGCGTTGCCGGCTAGAACTACAGGCCAAACTGCACCCGTCGTAACGCCTACCCCCTCCTTAAGAAAAGTTGGCGCTCCCCAGAATTTCAATGATTTGCGATTGGTGCTGGAAGGCTCGCTATCTGCCTCTAGGGATGAATTATTTGAAATTTGGGTGGCAGTGGGGGAAGCTCCTGAACAATTGAAACAAGAGCTTTACGCTTTTCCGCGCCTGCAGTCGGTGTGGCACGAAATATGTCATCTCTTTGATGGAAGTAGGGAACTGGGTTGGGTGGGGTGGCTAGAGCGCCTCAGGGAGGCGCCCTCTGAGGCAGACGTCCTGATTCGGGAGTTGCAGGAGGAGAGTCAGAGTTGGCCAATCGAGTCTTTCTCAGAGGGGCAGTTGAGCCAGTATCTCCATGGTGATGCTAAAACTTCTCTGTTGTTGCGGGACAGTTTGCCACTGCTGCTTGACTGGTTGGATCGCCGGCAAATTCTTTGCTCAGGGAGCTTCTGGTTGGAATGGCTAGAGTTGCTAGCGCTTGATGATGTGGTTAATCCGTCGGACATACAGTTGGCTGGGCAAATTGTGCAGAGGTTTTTGACTCGCCCAAGCCAAGTTGTCGACCGCGCGCGCTTATGGGAGTCCCTTGAGTTGCTATGGGATAAAGGCGGTTCGGTGAGTGCGTATTCGGAAATGCTCGAGGTCGTGGAGTTGCTCCTGGAGGAGACGCAACCGGGGCAACAAGATCTGCAGAAGCTATGGTTGATACTTCAAGGATTTGCCTTGAGTCGCTGGACGCGTCTCGAGTTAGCGCAACGCCTTCTCACCATAAGTCTCGCGAAGGAAATATGTGGTGAGAGTAATGAATCGAGTTATCCGCCAGTCGCTGCTGAAGAAAGCGATGCTGACCTCGACACCCAGAAAAGAAAGCTATCGGGCAAGATGCTGGCGATATACAGCCTTACAGAGGGGGCCGCGCGGCGGGCTAAAGCAGTGCTGGAAGGCATGTTTGAAGGGCTGCGAGTTGAGCTCAATCATGATCACACTGCGACCCCGGCTTTGCAGAATCTAGCTAAGAAAGCTAATTATTTCTTGTTTGTTGCTGGTAGCGCGAAGCATCAGGCCTTCTATCCTGTGAGTCGGATTAGACAGGACTTGATATATCCCCTAGGGAAAGGCGCATCAAGCATCATCGAAGCATTCTGCAATAATTGCATAGATAGCACTGTGGAGTAACGACGTTACTCCAGTGGCTTGGGTACGTTCACTATCTCGACAGCGTATGGAGGGCTGTGTCAAACAGATCATTGCGCGTGGTGCCCGATCTGTGAGTGATCAATCTTGTCAGGCACCAACAGTGACTAGGGCGTCCAGCGCAATACACAACGGTCACCGCTGGCCCGGCGTTCGATCATAACAGCGCATAGGCCTGGTACCGAGTCTTCCAATTGCGCGCCGATAAAGGCACACAGGTTCTCTATGGTCGCCGAGCCTAGGCCTCGTACATCGTCAAGGAAACGGTGATCAAGCATGTCCCTCACTCTAGCTATTTCAGCCCGAAGGTAGGCAAGATCTATCACCATGCCCGAGTTTGGGTCTGGCCGGCCTGCGACCGTGACCTCTGCTTCGTAAGTGTGTCCGTGAATACGAAGGCTGCCCTCTGTCTCGATAGTTCGATGCAAGGTGTGTGCAGCTTCGAAGAAAAAACGCTGGGAGAGTTCGTAGAAGGCTTCGCCTTCGGCAGCCCTATCCTGAGAACTACCTTTTCCTGGGGCTGGGGTGCACATCAGCGGATCTCCAGAATCTTGTGTGTTTGTACGGAAAGGCGCCATTTAGTATTGGCCTGGCAGTAAGCAATGGCGGCACGGGTATTCGCTCGCTGCATCGGACCATCCATGGGTTGCAGCAGGTAATATTGAAAGCTGCTGTCGAGTATGGTGTCGGGGTGTAGGCCTGGTTGTGGATAGACGAGTTTCAGTTCGTGTCCGCTACGCTGGACCCACTCAGATCCGGCTTTGGGGCTGACGCATATCCAATCGATACCTTCGGGAGCCGGGACAGTGCCATTCGTCTCGACAGCGATTTCGAAGCCCTGCTCATGCAGGGACGCAATCAGGGCTTCATCTACCTGCAGTAACGGTTCTCCTCCTGTTAGCACGACGTAGCGATGCTCTTGTGAGGCTGGCCATAGTGAGCCGATTCGCTCGGCCAGTGCCTCTGCAGTCAAGTACTTGCCGCCCAAGGTTCCATCGGTTCCCACAAAATCGGTGTCACAGAACTGGCAAACGGCGCTCGATCGGTCAATTTCGCGACCACTCCAAAGGTTACAACCCGCAAATCGACAGAATACTGCTGGCCTGCCAGCACGAAGCCCTTCACCTTGCAAGGTGTAGAAGATTTCTTTGACGCTGTAGGTCATGCGCCAGTGTCTCGTTTGAACGCTTCGAAGCCAATACGGCGCAGCTCGCAAGCGGGGCATCGGTCGCATCCATACCCCCAGTCATAGCGATGCTCCCGATCGCCTAGGTAACAGGTATGGGTTTGCTCTTGAATAAGCTCGACAAAACGCTGGCCGCCGAGGTCTTCTGCTAACTCCCAGGTCTGCTTCTTGTTTAGCCACATTAAAGGCGTCTCGATCACTAGCGGCATCGCCATGCCGAGGCTTAGAGAAACCTGCAATGCCTTCAATGTGTTGTCGCGGCAGTCGGGATAGCCCGAGTAGTCCGTCTCGCACATCCCACCCACGAGTACGCTCAGGCCTCTACGATAGGCCAGTGCAGCGGCAAAGGTGAAGAAGAGCAGGTTGCGGCCTGGGACGAACGTGTTGGGCAATCCGTTCTGGGCGAACTCAATCTCCTTTTCAGAGGTCATTGCGGTCTCGCTGATTTGACCAAGCAATTGCAGATCCAGGAAATGATCCACGCCCAATCGCGATCCCCATTGATCGAACTCTTCACGGATGCTGTTCAGCACGTTCCGCCTGCACTCGAGTTCTACGCTGTGGCGCTGGCCATAATCGAAGCCGATGGTCTCGACCCGTTCGAATCGTTCTAGCGCCCATGCAAGACAGGTCGTGGAGTCCTGGCCACCGGAGAATAAAACTAGAGCATTGGTATGCATTGCTGGCCTCACAAGTTGTCATCTACTTGCGTTTGAGTTCTACTCGAAGTTTGTGAGTAAGATGTTGGGTAAGCAGCGAAATATCACTCGGGGTATTCTGTATCCCATTCCACGGGCGACGATCCGTTTCGGAAATTCGCCATTCCCCACTTGTCCACGCAGTGTGTGGTTTAAGAAGCTTAAGTCCTTCTATGAATCCTTCTTTGCTCGTCGAGCCTTGACGGGCATAGAGTTCTTCCATTACGAAGCCAAGAGCAACGAGGCCTGCGCCGTGCTTAAGTCGAGAGTGTCGCGGCGATAAGCCATCCCACTCCGATCGGAACACAGTCCGAACGGCGTGGAAGAAGTTATTAATCAACTCAACAGAGCGCGCTTCGAAATCATCATATTGCATGAAAGTTTGGATGGCGCCGTCACTTGCAGAGTTGATAACGAGTTTCTGCATCGCTGTGTCGCTTAGAACGCCGCGCGGATTGGTATGCTGTCGGACCTCGCAGAACAGCGCAGAGTTTGGCAGATGATTCAGTATGTCTACGATGCGCGCAGCGAACTTTCTCTTTGTGAACCGCTCCGGAAGACCGTCCACCGTCGGCAGCAGTTCATAAATCAGCGACTTTGGTAGTGGGCGGGTGTTGTTGATTAGCACAAACTGTTGTCTGAGTTCGTTGTAGTCTTTACAAATCAGTGCAGAGGCAAATATCTCGAAACCGCCTTTTTCCATCGTTGAGAGTGCACTGAGACGTTGTTGCCCATCAACAACAAAGCCCGGTTTGGATTTCGTCGCATCAATTGTGACGTCCACGACCCCATCGCCTACGTCTACGATGCTGACACCATCAAGAAAAGCCAAAATAACAGCATTAGGGAGTAGTGCATCGTCCCTGCGAAGGTAATCGCGGATGTCCTGGATGTGGGACGCAACCTGATGACGTTGGAATCCCTTGAGGTGACCCTCCTCATTGCGACCGACCCGCTCTATTTCCGCAAACGCCAGAATGTCGTTTGGTGTAGCGGAGAAGGTAAATACATCGTGGCCCTTCGCTTGCTTTGCACGAATGCCTTTGAATCTGTAAATCATGCTTTAGTGTTATCCAGAGTCTTTTGAAGGTGACGGTGGTAAACGCCTAAGTTGTGAAAGCCACGACGCTTATTCCGATTGCTTGCGCGGAAGATGATCGTTTCTATGCCTGCGTTAACACATATCGTACATTTGCATTGCTTCCAAGGTTTATCTCGAAGAGTTGGACCAATGAGGCGAATGCTCTTATCAATTTCCTTCTTAAGATTTTCTTCGTTCGAAATAACGTCACTTAGAGTCAAACGAAGATAGTCAATTATCGCGGACAATGTCGATTCGTAGTCAAGAAGCCCCTTGTCGTAGTCGCGGAGGGCTTTTAGAGATCTCGCCTCACGTTTCTGCAGTTCTTCAGCGCTAAGCGTGCCACGTTTTATACCTTGCATTAAACGGGGGTTCTCGATCGCCTGGGGGATCCTGATCGCCGTATAGTACGACAACTTGGAAGTGCCGTTCTCTAGATAATAGTTTGCCTTTGCATCCTTGAATGCTCGAATCAGCGGCGAGGTCGAGTCAAAGCTAGTTATTCCGTAGTTTGTAAACTCATCAATACGTTCTGCCTTAGCAAATCCCAAGAGATGAATGTTCGTCTCAGGTTTTATGGCGGCTCGTATTGCGACCAGTACCTCGTGTATCTGTTCGACTTTCAACGGAACCAGTCCACCTATTGCGAGGTATTGGTAGCCCATGTCCTCCAATTCCTTCGCTGCCTGCGCCATGCTTTCAGGGGACCAGCCTTGAACCGCACCCAGCGGTTCGAAAGGTCTACCTGCCGCGTTGGTCAACCTTAAAAACTCACGCGCATTCTCAAGGGTAATGCTATATCGACTCAGAATGTCTTGGGATTGGCTCGCTGCAGGCGGGTTACTCGAGTCGCAGTTGAAAATAATGTGGTCGGGCGAGCACCCGTGAGTGAAGCCACTATCCGAGTAAAACTCGACTACCTCAAGTGGGCTATAGGCGGGTTTTGGATGCGTTACGTAAGCGAATGCGCCGCAGTCGCCCAGCACCATGGTGTCGTCAAATTTCGCGTCGTCGAGGCGCAGAAACTTCCTCACACCCTCCCTCAGAAAACGCTGCTGCTCAGCTGTTGAATATCGCACTTTTGAGTTCGCAACGCCCATCGCAGGGCGAACCGCGCTCATTGACACGAGAAGACCGTCATATGGTATGGGTGTCATTATTTCGTGAGCGTATTGGTCATCCCAATATCTCCGCCGACCAGGAGCATTACGATCGTTAATGAAATCGTAGCCTGGGTCTACATAATCCTGCGTATCGGCATAAAGAAATTTCATGATTCGGCGCTGGTTAGATAAAGTCGAATTAGAGTGTCTTGCAGGTTTTTTATATCTTGAGGCGTATGTTGGATCTCATTCCATGCTTTCTTCAACATTGGCCACTCACCAGATGACCACGCGCAAACGGTAGCTATTTTGCGAAGCTCTTTGTCTATCTTCTCAGAGCCGTCATTGTGCGAACCGATCTTTGCGTAGATTCGGTCCATCAGCACACCCATTGCGATTATTCCGGCAGAGTGCATCAAGCGTCCGTCCTTCGGGTCTAGCCCCCAATCCTTAGGGAAACATTTTTTCACCGCGTTCCAAAACTGGACAAGCAGAAGATACATTGCTTCTATGTTGGCCGTTTCGTCATCACCGGATTTAAACGGGTAAAGCGCTCCCAACGGGTTCGTCATACTATTTCGAATCATCTTCACCACAGCGGTGTCGGTTACGATCGCCGAGCTATTCTGCTGGTCAGAAGGTTGTTTTATAAGCCGATAAAAAGGTGAATTCGAGTCGCGATTAAGAAGCCCGCATAGTTCGGCAGGCGCCTTACGGGCGCTAAGTTCTCGCGGGAGTAAGATTGTTCCTGTTTCTGGAAGAAGTTCGTTAATGAGGCGGGTAGGTAAAGGCTTGGCTTTGTTTACGAGAATAAACTGTTCTCGTTGAGTGGTGAGATTGTCGGAAACAAAGCCAACGACCGGAACTGGTAAGTCGGCGTTCTCTGCCTTTGCCAGCGCAAGCGAGCGCTGTTGGCCGTCAACGATCCATGCTGACCGCATCCCCTCATCATGTAATGGAATTCGCAAAGTGCCTGCTTGGGAAAGCCCTTCATCACCGGTGGGCTTGCTGCCGCGAGATGCTACGAACCTAACTTCTGGTGATAGAGCCAATATAATCGCATTAGGAAATAGGGCGTTACCCTGATTCAAGTAATCTACGATTCCTTTCACATGGGTACGTATCTCGGGTCGCTGAAACCCTTTAAGGACGCTGCTATCGTCCCGAGATATGCGACTGATATCGGCGATCCGAACAAGATCTGAACCACGAACAAATAGGGCATATACCTCGAGGTTATCGCCCTGCGTAGTACGAAGAGCACGTACCACGATCTCTTGGTTCTTGTCGCTCATGCTTTGCTCCGTGTGGCATAACCAGCCTTCAATTCGACCCAGAGTCCGCGAAATCGAGATTGCTCACAGGAAACGAGTGCGTCATCGCGCAGGTAGCGAAGCAGGCGCGAAGAACTACCATCATGTCGCGTCCAGGCCGACTTCAGTAACGATATGACTTCTTCGTCTGACGCACGGCGGCGAGAGACTCTAGTGGTCATTTTCAATCGGCCCATGGCAACAGTTACTGCCTGTTGGGAATCGTCAGATGAATAGGTGACCCAATTGTTCTCCACGAAATGACGTAGGGCTCTCTGTGGAAAGTCAGCCCTTGTCCCAGCGTAGGTCGTGCTTTCTAGTCGTTCGTCATATGGCATCGCATATTTTTTAAAAGGCTCAGGCAGTTTTTCGACACCAGGTCGCGACGTGAATATTCTGAACTTCCCGCGGGAGGACTTATCGATGGCCAACAGGTCATTGCGAATGAGATCTATGTAGCTTGCTGATAGCGCGACTAGGATCACATCTACTGTGGCGTTGCTTGCGATCGCAGCGATAGGGGCCTCCATACGGTAGCGTCCATTCAGACGTGTCCACCAATCCGAGGGTGATGCGTCCAGTGATGCAAGGGCATCTCGGATAGAATCAGCATCATTCCCCACTGTCAGGTTGTATAAGGGCGAGGGAAAATCGCCTTCGACGAGACCAAGCCCAGTTGAGGCAAACATCAAGCGCGCGTTGACTCGGGCAGCTGCCCTCTTGGCATCCTGAACGCTCCGGCCGGCATAAAGCGACTCTGCGGGCAGTCTGCGGATCTCGGTGGCTTCGATCTGATTGATCCAGGCATCGGTCATCTCGTCCAGCGAGGCGAAAGACCTCTGAGGTAGTCGCAACGGCGTTGCGTCAACCATTCGCTTTCTGTTCGTGCAGTTAGTGATGATGATGGTGGAGCCCATGCCGAAAACTGCGCCTGTGCCTGTGGATTGGGTTGCAGTTATTTTGTTGTGTGTGATTCTATCAGTCGATAACTGCGTCAGCTATCGCTCTGCACCCGTTTCTTGCGCATCAACCTGTGCCGATGCGACGAAGGGCGCGTCTGGGGTTTCGTAATTTTGAAGGGGGCGTGATGCGTTTTCTGGCGATACGTGCAAGGCAGAGCGCTACACATGAGGTTGTGTCGTTTGCCGCGAGCGTGGAGCAGATCAAGGCCATTGCAGCGATCGATCGCGTTAGGCGTGACGCAGACGGATCGTTGCATGGATTCCAGCGGCCGATGGTCGCTAACCATATCAGGGAGATTCGTGACTACCTTCAGCGACCCGACGCTGTAATGCCTAATGCGATCGTGCTCGCGTTCACTGAGGGCATCACGGTTACTGAGCGAGATAGTTGCTCCGTTGAGATCGAGATAGATGTATCTGGAGGTCCCGTCGGTGTAGTGGTGGACGGGCAGCAAAGACTCACCGCTTTGGGCGGGTTATCGTCGGGCGATTTTCAATTGCTGGTTTCGGCGCTGATCTGTAAGGACCAAGACGAACTTCGGCGTCAGTTCATCTTGGTAAACAACACAAGCCCACTTCCGAAGTCTCTGATTTACGAACTATTGCCCGGCGTAGAAGGCTTGCCGCGACGCATGACGTCTCGAGCACGCGCCGCTCATATCGTGGAAATGCTGAATTTTGATAATCGTTCGTCCCTTAGGGGGCAAATCAAGCAGCACACGAATCCTCAAGGCGTCATCAGCGATACAGCACTCCAACGGATGGTTATGAATTCCCTATCTGATGGGTACTGCCGTACCGTTATCGATTCACACGATGGGCCTGAGAAGTGTTTCCTTGCTATCAGTGAGTTCTTTCTTGCTGTGCAGCAGGTGTTTGACGAGGCTTGGGTGGGCCATAACCCCAGATCGTCGCGACTAGTTCACAGCACCGGCTTGATATCCATGGGATACGTGATGGACCAACTTTGCTCGGCGGGCGCTCCTCTCGCTCCACTTTTCAAGCTTGGCCTAAAAAAGCTTGAAGGCAAAACGTCCTGGACGGCGGGGCAGGGCGATTGGCACTTTCAGAGCGGTGTCCGTCCCTGGAATGGGATTCAAAATCTCCATCAGGATATACATGTGCTAACCGATTATCTGACGCGCTTGTTGCGCCGTGCGGACGGTATATAAATTCTACTTAACGTGGCTAGTTGACCGGAGAAAATATGGAAAACGTGAGTCTCAGTGATCCGGCGCTCTCTTCGATCGCGAGTGTAAAACAATTTTCAATGAGTTTGCTCGAGACCGCCGCTGCCTTTCAGGCGGCATTGCACCGGTTGTCTGCGACAGATACCGCCTTTGCTGACTCAGGATTCGCCGTTCTTACGGAGATATACGGCATAAAAGCGCGTGCCTTTGTCTTGCAGAATGATCCAGCGAATCATGCGCTCAGTGGCTTGGGTTTCTCCCAAAGCGACCTTTTGGCTTTATTCGACGATGTCATAGAGCAATCCGCGCATCCTGCGATGCCTTTGAGCATTTTGCGATCAATCGTGGTGTCAGTCGCGACGTTCTCCGTTTCGCTCGGAGAAGGGCGGGAGGCGGTCGTAGATTTCCTTTATACGACACTGATACGCGAGATCTCGGCGCTCAAAAGCTGAGATCAATGTAGCGAACTTGCGAGCGAATCTCGTGTGACATGGTCCGGCGCTGCAGTGATCAGGCAACTTTATACGTAGGGCGGTCGCGTGACGCTGATCGAAGACCTTTCGGGGAGCGGGCTCGGAGCTAAGTTTCCCGTACAGCGGGCTAGAGCGCCTCATAGGTATGACGTGGCGCATTTGGGCCGAAGGGATGCGATCCCGGACCGCAATCAAACGCAGCACAACAAGTTGTCCACACAGAGTGGTATTAGGTCATTGGCTGTAGCTAACCGGTATGGCCGCGATTGGACTTTCTGCCGCGATGGGATGAATGGGTGTGGCTTTTTGATATCATGCCGCTTTGGCCAAGTTCCTTGGCCCTGCAAGGATGCACGGATATGCACACGACGCGTGACCAAGAACTCGCCGATACTTACTTCCGGCTTCTCATGGCCTTCGATCTCTCGCGATTCCGTCCCGTGGACACCGGCCTGGCCGGGATCTTCCTGCCTTCGGCCCCCGTCGGTCCCGTGAAGCTGATGATAGTGGGGCAGGAGACGCGAGGCTGGTTGGGCAGCTTCGCGAAGGTCTATGACACTCCGTTGCAGGAGTATGTCGCGGCTTCCATGGCTCGTCATCGCGACCTGCTCGCGGGACCGCCCAGAGGCTCGAGGTTCGGGCAGTTCCACCGCCAGGCGCAGCGGACGCTGAAATCCGTCGAGGGCTCGGTTGCGTGGCACAACCTGTTCTCCATCAGTTTCAAGGAAAGGTCGCCGATCGCCAGCAAGGCGATGGGACTGATAGCCGAACTGTCAACGCAGTTACTAGTGAAGCAGATCGAGCTGTTGCAGCCGCGAGCCATTCTCTTCGTTACCGGCGCGGGCTATGACCGGTACCTCAAGGCATGCTTTGACGGCCGCATCCAGGACAGTTGCGTCGTCGAGCCCCGGCGACTTTGGCGGTTCCGCATGGGCGACACCCTTTGCCTGAGGACGACCCACCCCCGATTTGCCACCGGCAATCCTCATCGAGTGCAGGCACTGCAGGAAGTTGCGGGTGAACTGGCGTGTACCCGCCCCCGCGCCCCCAATGCCCAAAGTCCCCAGGCGTGCGTCGGCGGGACGATGCCGGCGCTACTGTGAACCAGATCAAGGAAGGCCGCGGGAAACGCCCGCGTGTCCAGTCGCAATCATTTTTTTTGGAGATCGGGATGCTGCACGCCATCAGCAGGAAAAAAACCTGTCTGCATCACCGTTACCTCGGGCACAGGGAGGAGGGGGAACGTCGCGTGATGGAGGAGGACGAACTCACCGCCACCCTGATGGGACCCCTGGCTTTCTTCCCGGCATCGGCGGTTTCAGCACTGTGGCGGGAGATCATCGGGCCTCGAACGGATTGGCCGGAAGGCGAACCCGTGCGAGCCGGTGTCGAGTTCTGGCCTTCGCGAGTCCATTCAGGGCGCCGAATTGAACCCGATCTGCTGGTTTCGCTGCATTGGCGTGACGGCACTCGCCGGCTTCTGCTGGTCGAGTTCAAATGGCGTGCACCGTTGAGCAGGGAGCGGCAACTCCATCGGCAGTGGCTGGATTTCCTTTCCGATGAGGAACGCGAGACAGCCCTTCACCTGTTCATCGCGCCGGAGGTTAGCCAGGGGCTGGGCGCGCTGGCCGAGGAAGATGTCTGGGGTCGCCGGCTCCTGCTCCGAACCTGGCAGGACATCCTGAACAGCGCCGAGACTTTCAAGGGCGCTGGGCAATCGCCGCTCGCCGAATGGGCAGTACAGATCGAGAAGGTCCTTGGCCTGCTGGGAATCTCCGCATTCGGCGGCTTTCTGCGGCTGGGACCTCCCTCGCTACCGGAGCCTCACAGGGCCGCCTTCTGGCATGGCACCGATATCGAATACTGACCCCGGCGACTTTCTCGAATGGATGAATTAAGGGCATGACGATGGATATTGGCAAGGCGATCACCGACAGCGCAACGTTTCTCGCCGGCGTATACCGAGAAAGCGGTAATCTTTCAAACCTCCTCAAGCAGCAGATCAGTGCGGCGCTCCTGGATCCCGAATTGAAGGGGCTATTCCGGTCAGCGGGGCCATGGATCGGCGCGTTCGAGGAAGATCCGACTCGCTGCATGTACTACTCGCTGGGTGCGTCCCTGCCGCTGACGCGCAGAGGTAAGCGCATTACGGATTGCGCCCTCTTTTTCCAGATCAGTCTTGCCGGCGAGGGCATGGCAGCAGTCGGCTGCTCGGAACCGCTGCTGCACATCGGGCTCTGGGACGAGCCGATCAGCTTCTCCAACAATTACTACATGGGCTTTCCCCTCTTCAGCGAAGACGAGGTCGCCCCCGAGATCGATGGCGAGGTTCTGATGCGCTGGCAGGGCAACCCGCCCGGTGGGCTTTGGCTGTACAGCCTCAGGTTGGCAGCGGTAAATACCCCGGACGACATTCAACGCAAGGTGGTCGAGCCGGTAAGGGCCCTTCTGGCCGGGCAACCCGTTGAGGTGGCGTTGCCGGCCTCATTTAGCGGAGTTGTTCGCTATCGCGCGCTGGCAGAAGACAATGGCAACTACTTGATCAGTTATTCCGATTAGCCGGGTGCCCGCGCCGGTTGAGCCGTTATTCTTTGATGTGTGGGGAAACGCTTCACTGTGCGGGTATTTCGGTCGGTTATCGATCGAGGTAGTTATAATGCCGAAACTAATTAATTGATTAGGTCATCAATTGAATGCCGGTTTAGTTGCCTGCTTAAGCAGGTTGTTTATATGTGACATAATTAAAAGCTGAGGCATCTGTTTTGAATAAAGCTGCTCGTGTCTAGCGTGTGGAAACGACGACGTCGATGCTGAGGTGCGGGCATTAATGAGTCCTCTATGTAATTTGAATCGTAGGAATAACGTAAACGCGTAACGGAAATAGTCACGAGTTACTTGCACGGAGATATTCCCATAGTGTCTTACCATTGCATTCGATCTCAGAGAATGCCTTCAGAGGATAGAGAGCGAACAGAGTATTATTATACCTGTTCCGAGTGTGGGAATTCTGAGGTTTACCTTGCTTCCCTTACTGCTAGAGCGCGGGTTGCATTGCGCAGGTCCGACCTGGGCTTCCCGGAGTTGTTTGAATCGCCGGCCGGGTTGGTTTATAACGATTGTGAACCCGTGCCGCAGAATGCATTATGTCCCAATTGCAATATGGAAAGTTTGACGCTTGCCAGAGTGGCTACCATTTGTTGAAGTGCGCTCGAAGGTAGGGCTGGTCGCTCGCTGCAGATCGGGAAGGCCATTTGTGCGGTGCGCTGAAGAATAGGGGATTGCAATGGATCGAGCAAGGCAGATGTCCCGCGCTTACTTGAAGCGACTGGAAGCCTTTGAGGCGGAGCATAAGATACTTTTAAAGTTCCTGGCAGGGACCTCCGTCGGCCGGTGGATGGAAAGCATTAATGGAGCGGTTTTAGAAGCTGCTGATTGCAACGATTCAATCGGCTGGCTCAATGTTGATGGTTTGATGGATGAGTTCTATCTGAGCATTGGCTCTGACTTAGATGGAAAGCGGGTTGTGGACAAGGCTGATATCCCAAGTGGTCTTGAGCATAACTACGAGGGGGTGAGTGATTTAGAGTTCGGGATGTTTCTCAAACGTGTCCGCGAGCAGTTTATTTGCGCGCTTGATGATCTTAAGGAGCTGCGGGAAAGGCTCGATGGAATCAACGCTTTAGTCACTTTTTTTGACATGCATTACGGGCTCGCCGTCGAAGAGAGCGGTGAGGATAGGAAGGACCTTATCGCGTTGTCACACAACCTGGCCGTTCGCTGGGATGAGTATATTTCTCTCGCGAGAAGCCTTTTGCAGACGCCCGACTGGTCAGTTGGCGAGGATTGTGACGAGTCGTTGAGTGGCTTCTTGAGGGGGCGGGATTGATGAACCTCAGTCAGCATCGCATCAGTGCTGGATTGGCGGCAGCGGAAAGACTGCTAGGTGATTCCGTTTCTCAGATGGTGAATTGCAGGGACATAGGAAAGCTTGTTGAGTTTTTCCATGAAAAATATATTGCGGGAGAAATCAATTTTATCGAGGGTTCCTGCTCGGATGTAATTGATCTCCTACAACTGAGCGCTGACTTCAGTCGTACGGAGTTGCTGCGGCTTGCTGAAGCCTCCCCAGAAAATACAGTTGACGCAGAAAATATTGTGCGTTTGTACCCGCGCGAATCTCGATCGCTTGAAGAGATGCTTCGCAGTTACTACTTGAATGATGGTGAAGAGGCGCCGAGCGGTGTGCTGCAAAGGAGTATTTTGAGATCCCTGTTTGGGAGGTCGGAAAGATACTGTAGCGTTGTCTCTAAGATGGCATGGGCCTACGAGCAAATACTATGTGTGGGTGCAATTGGGGCGGGCGACCGCCGCGCCATTAGAAAGCTGGCATTTTCGTCGGATTTACACTTTTACTCGGAGCTGGCGCGGCTCTCGCGAGAGGAAAGAGATGATCTACTGGGGATGTTGATTGCGGAAATTTCCGTCCAGAAATAGGGCTGGATCACTGATTTTTTGCGGTTTGGAGATCGTTTCGTTGCGAACGAATGTATACATTGAAGATCATGCGGTGCCTCAGCTTTTTACCACTGCAATCGAGGCGTTTGAGTTTCGACACCAGAGTACCTTGAGAGGTAAGGGGTACGATAAGCTCGAGACATTCGGACTGCTTTGGGGCTATTCGATCCCCAAGAAGGGCGGTGCCCCGGCAAGAATCGTAGTGACGATGGCGACGGCCGAGACATCGGCGGTCCGCCATTCGCATTGGGTGCAGCCAAACTACGAGTCTGTCGGAGCAAAGAAGGAGTTCTTCGAGAAATACTGGCCTCATTTGGAGCTCGTTGGGACCTTCCACTCGCACCCTTATGAAGGCCTGAAGGATATCAATAGGGTTTCGGGATGGCGGGCGTCTGATGACGACAAGGTTTTCTGGCCAACATTTCATGAGTTGGTCGCCCCGGAGCAGGGCTCTCTTCTGCATCTAGTCATTGGTATAACTCGACTGGAACGAAAGGGGTCGGCTATCCCTAGCCGACTTCCCAATAGCGAGTATGAGAAAGGGTATGTGCTTTCGGCGGAACATCGAAAATTATGGCTAAGATGCTATGGCACCGAGTTGGTCATCAATGATGAGAATCAAAGGGTATATGTCTTCACCGATGAAGCGGCTCTAGAAATACCTGCGCTCGAGAAACGGTTTCAACAGGCCAGTTACTCTTCTGGCGTGTAGGTCAAGTGGTATGCCCAGCGAGGCTTTTGACTGCTCGCTGGCGCGGGGCGGACGGCCAGCGGATGGCGGTGCGTCTTGCTTGCTACGAAGCTAATCTACAGCCTGGTTACGATCGTGAAGGGCAACTGCCTCCAACAGACGCTGCACAATAGAACCTTGAAGGTCGGCGGGCTTGTCTATCCTGATTGAACCGGCATGCGACAGGATCCACCACCGAAGCTCCCAACTGTCGGCTACGGTAGCCGTAAGCGTCGCGCCGTCCGGCAGTGGCGATATCTCCATATCCTGTGAAAGAGGCGTCTCGCGCATGAGCCGCGCTAGCCCCTCCGTAATCCAGGCTTCGAGCCGGATTGACTGTCCGCTGCCGAACTGCATCGCTCCGCTTTCGATGTAGCGCTGCAAGTCGAAATCCGGCGGGCGATTGGCGGGACGATCAATCGGTGCGGCCGCCTGGATCCGGTGGAGGACGAACTGCCGGACATCTTCGAAGGGTTCGGCAATCGCAATCAGGTAGGTGACCTGGCCGCGCTGTACCAGTCCGAGCGGGCTGAGCGTCAGGTCGTGGGTCTGATCCTTGTGGGCCGCGTAGTAGCGGCACCCAATCTGCAGATCGTTCAGCAGTGCGTCCTGTACCTTCTCAAGAACGTCCTTGTCGATTACGGGTGCAAGCAGTGAAAGGGCAGGCTGGACGCTGGCGACCTTATCCGCCCAGCGTGCCGATGCGCTTTCTGCACTGAGAGACTCGAGCTTGCGTTGTGCCTGCGCGAACTTGGGCTCAAGAACAGCGAGCAGGTTGGCTGGGACCAGCGGACGAATACTGCCTTCGACGAGCCGCATCGTCAGTGCATCGCAGATCGAGAGGCCTGGCAGATCGGCGGTCGAACCTGGGGTCCAATACCAGCCGAAGGGCGTTCCCTTGCTGTTGCACTGCAGGGGAAACAGTCTTGAGAGTTCGACGAGGTCGCGCTCGACGGTACGCTTGCTGGTCGGGTGGCCGGCCTGTTCCAGGCCTTTCTGAAGATCTGCTGCAGTGACACCCGGCGCCCTGACGGGCAGGATCTTCAGCAGCTCCCACTGGCGAACCAGGGTCGAGCGGGTAGAGCTTGCGGGCACTTATCCCACTCCTTGGAGTCATCATTCCTTGATGGCGTTTTACCATTATTTGAGCCGGCGCGTCATCGGGTGGTGCTCTTGGGGCGCGCCTGGAGCGGTAGCTTTGGCGGTACCACGTAAGATCTGCGTGCAACGTCCGGCGCGCCAACTCGCCGATAGGCAGAATCGTGCTGTCATGCGTTTAAACCCACCGTTCAGACCTAATTCGGATAACTGTGCCATGGCCGCGCCTCAATGAACGAAGCCGATTGGCTGGGGCGTGCTGGCTTGCTTCAGCGAAGCCTCTGCGAGAACCGCCTCGATCAATTCCTCCGCTGATCTGAATGGCTTGAAGCGAGCACACCTGGATACCGCAGCGAAATCGCCGGGTGTGACGGAGGGGTGTCGAAGCAGGTGGGCCAGCGCTAGCGTCTCTGGGCGTTGTAGGCTCATCTCCGCCAGATGCTGGTCGAGGAGGGCGGAGATCTGCTCCGGCTTCAGGTAGCCGAAATGGATCCTCAGGTCGAAACGCCGCATCGCTGCCGGGTCCAGGTTGTCCATGAGATTGGTCGAGGCGATGAACAGGCCCCGGTAGCTTTCCATCTGCGTGAGCATTTCATTGACCGCACTGACTTCCCAGCTGTGACGGGCCGTACGCCGGTCCTGGAGGAACGTATCTACCTCGTCGAGAAGCAGAACGGCGCCATCCCGGCTCGCGGTTTCGAAAGCCTCGGCGAAATTGCGCTCGGTCATTCCGACGTAGGGCGACACGAGATCGGATGCTCGGCGGCTGTGCAGCGGTTGACCCAGCTCCCTGGCGATCCATCGTCCGAATGCCGTCTTTCCGGTGCCCGACGGCCCGTAGAAGCAAAGGCGGGCTTCCCTGTGTCGGCGAATGCCTTCGACCAGCTCTTGAAGCCCTTGGTCCGCGTTGACCAGATCGGGGCTGTAGAAAGCGGGGAGGTTTTCGTAACCATGGGAGGCCAATGACGGAAAGCCTTGGGCAACCAGCGTTGCGTCGACCAGTCGCTCGACCGATGGGCCAAGATCGTCAATGTGGGGCGATGTCGTTTTCGCCACCGCAATTGCTCGGGTGATAACCGCAGGGGTGAGCTGTTCATGTTCGGCAAGGCGCGTGGCAACCGGTTCGTTTACACGTCCGCCGCTAGCGACCTCAACAAGATGGCGGCGCTGCGCCCGCGGTGGATTGTCGAGATTCAGGACGATGTCGAAGCGCCGAATGTACGCGTTGTCGAGCGCATCGATCCTGTTGGTCAGCCAGAAGCAGGGGATCGGATTCTCTTCCAGCATGCGGTTGGTCCAGCCCTTGTGCCGAGGGCGGTCCCCAAGCACCGCGGCCAATCCGTCGGTTGCACTGAACAGGTCTTCGATTTCGTCCATCACCAATAGTGCGCGGCGCGAGGCCAGCACGGATGTTGCCGAGCGCAATGCAGATAGTCGTCTTGGCCCGTCGATGGGATCGCCGTCCTGGTCAGTACAACTGATTTCGAACAGTTCGGCATTCAGGCTCGAGGCGATCACGCGCGTAAGCTCGCTCTTGCCCGTCCCCGGTGGGCCGTACAGCAGAACGTTCACTCCACCCAGGTTGCGTTCGAGGGCAACGCGCAGGTGCTCCTCAATCATCTTCAGCATTGGCGCCACGTGGCGGTAATCATCACGAACCATCCTTGGGGTGGGCGCAAATCGAAAGGCACCAGCGAACAGCCCAATTGGGTCGCCTTGGTGATGGCAGAGCTGGAATGCGAGATCAGTGCTTTCGGTCTGCAGAACGCTTCCCAGATCCTCCCGGTGCGACCAGCGACCGAAGGTATCGATCAGCCCCGCTCTCAGCAGTGTTCCAGAGCGAGCCAGGTTGTCGCGAACCCGGTCCTGCGGACACTCCAGCAGGTTGGCCAGCACTCTTAGCATCCGGTTGAAGCTGACCGGCCCGATGAAGCGGCTGCACTCGTGCAGGAGCGTATCGCTCGAAAGCAGTGCGCTGAATGCAAGGATCCTGCGGTCCACCTCGTCCAGTCCGACCAGGTTGCCAAGCGTTTCCACGTTGCTGCGCAGGGGTTCCGGCAGTACCAAGCCGGGAAAGCGTTTTAGATGAGTCCGGCGTTCTTCGCGAAGCTGGAGCAAGACGCGTCGATAAAAGCTTGTACTTGGTTCGTTGCCGTTTCTGCGAGTTCGGCGGCGCATGACAGGCTGGCCGTCCTCTTCCTCACTGGAGCCATCGAGCGCAAGCACTCCGAGGCACTCCGCAATGTCATTGTCCCTGAATCCCTCGCCGGTAACGAACTCGGCACAGCCGCCCATGTCCAGCAGCAGCGCATACATCCAGCGCACAACGACCGGTGGGGTTTCGTGCGCCAGCGTGATAGTTGAAACTGCGTTCGACTGCGACATGATTTAGCTCCAGCGATCCATTAGGGCTAGAGTCGCGTAACGATGCGACGGAATACGTCGCGCTCATTTCGCCCGGCTCCTATGCCGCAACCCTGAAGGTTATGCGTTAAAGAAGGAGAACGCGCTTTGGCGGCGAAAGCATGTTCCTCAAAGACTTGGCTCGCACACACACATACGTCGCGCTGACCTGGGCACATGACCTGGGTCACGCAATCGCATTCGATGCCTGGGACCATCAATGGCAACAGGATGCCGGGGGTGCTCACGCCCGCTACCCGCTACGCACGAATGGCGAGCAATACAACCTGGCGGAGGCGGTGCAGAACCCAAGGGCTGGTCATACCCGTTGGCAACGACACGTCGACATGGTTCTGGTGGGTGAGCGTACGCCGCATGCGATCGTACCGGTGGCAGTGGACCCCGACGAGAAGCCGAACAGGGGCGCGAAGGGCTGGCTTCCACTCGTCCTGGACGGGCACGTCGAGTTTGGTGACGATGGGGAGGTTTGGTTTTGTGTGGACAGAGCGACCAGGCTTGATGCGAGATGATGCTCGCCTACGGGGTCGTCGTCATTTAGCGTGCGCCGTGAGGGTTGGCGAGTAGCTCGACATTCATTTTGTCTAATGAATAACAAGGCGCTCCCATGATTCAGCACGCATTGGCTGCGTCCGACCACCTTCAGGGCAGCGCTTCGGCGACCCGTATACGCCTGATTTGCAGGATATTCAAAGTTAAGCTGATACTGTCAAATATGGTAGCTATCGACAGAAAGGTGAATAGGGATGTTGACCCCGTCTAAGTATTGGCGGCTCCAGTGCGATCTGGATTGCGAAATAAACCAACCTTCATCCGAATTTAGGTTGCCAGATCAGCTAGCTGCCCAGGCACAACCACCTGCTCGCGGTCACGGCCTTGCAATCGCCGCTTATAGTAAAGACGAGCAGATGGGGCTTCTCCGTTGGATCGGAATCATTCAAGGAGGCTCTGGCTTAATGCGCGAGGTTGACTGGATGCAAACTTCAGCCCAAATTTGGGTAGACAGCGCGAAGGGTCGTAGTTTTTGGGAGGCCGGGGCGTTTGGTTTTGCCCCAAAGAAAATTGCGGACTACGGCTTACATGAACTCTGGAAGGAGCATTTTCCTGGACTTGAACTTCGTGCCGCTGCCCCGATGGCTGCTAAGCCAAAAGCTTCAGAACGGTCGTCTACCGGAAAAATTTTGCCTGAAAGGCTCACCCCGGTTGAGGTTGTGGGCAATGCTAGCTCAGGTGCGAAGGCTGGGGTCGTTTACGTCTTGAAGTCTGCCTATGGCTATAAGGTCGGGCGTACGAAAAACGTGCCCGATCGGATGAGGGCTTTCGGAGTCAAGTTGCCGTTCATGTATACCATTCCACTATGCGCTTGGTTTGATGACTGCCATGAAGCGGAGCATCGCTACCACCGAATCTTTGAGTGCAAGCGAATAAACGGCGAATGGTTCGATTTAGATGAGAATGATCTTCAGATGATTAGGTTAAGGGCTTAGGCTTGGGGTAGTTCAGGTCTCGAACAACCGCTTTTTGCAGTACCAGCCATCGCGCTCTGTATTTGTGTGTCAGCAATGAGCGCCCCGAGGTTTGAGACGGCCCCGTCCGGCCCGATGCGCAGCACGCCAGCGCGACCCGGCCCACCCGGGTGACGCCTATACTGCCGGGCGTGCATGCAGGTGTCTGTAACGCGAGCGATGATAAGCCGTCTGGCCTCCCGTCTGACTGGCTTGCCGAACAATGGAGGTAATCTTCGCGCGAGTTACCTTGATGATGCAGGATCCGCCGTCGTGCTCCCCGGCACCCATGGAGCCATTTCCACCATGAAAAAGCCTATATCCGAACACTTTGCCGACCTGGGCGCCCCTCTGCGCAACATCGTTAATAGTTGGGGTGCTGTACGCCCCAGCGATGGCGCGGTTTTTCTGAGAGTCTGGTACGACCGCAAGTTCAAGGATGAAGCAACCGGCAGGACCTATCGTCAGTTGCTGCACATCAGCAGCGAACACAAGGTTGGCTACCTGGAACGCGCTGAACACATCGAACGGGTTCGTCAGGGCGCCCCGGGCTTTATGGTGATTGTTCACGCTGCGGATGAAATCGCCAGACCTCGAAAAATCAAGGATTACAACCCGGAAGTGCTGGTGCCCATTGGTGAACTCCGCGATGACCTGAAGGGCCATGAAGGCGAATGGTGGGGTGAGTGCTTGCCAGGAATTTCGGCCACTGGCACGGTGCAATCTGCGTCTAGTTCGAAAAAAGGCGCTTGTGCGGACGCTCCGCCAAATGTGTAGTCCAAGTCATTCGATGACGGCTGACAAACGTGCCCAGGCATGCACCAGGGGCTTCGAACCTTACGAGGCCGCCAAGGGCAATTAGGCCAGGCGCTTAGCCTGATCGGCAATGATCACCTTGGTAATTGCACGCAAACAGCGTAGCTCCCCGGCAAGTGTTGGCTTGAGCGAAGGCTGCTCACTGCCAAGCTGTTGATGGGCCCGCTCGGTCGCCTCGTAGAGACTGCCGGACTCCCTCATTACGGCATTGCGAAGCCGATCGACCATGGCATTGGCCGTCGCAGGCTTGATCCCCATTCTCCGGCCGGCCTCGACCAGGGCTGAACGGTCGATTTCCGGCACCCGAGCCGTCTGGCCAATCGGCCAGGCCAGCGTGCATCCCAGTGGCCAGCCATCTCGATCGAACGCGCGTGTCTCGTAAACGGCGGTACTGAGCAGGTCGTAGAAGGCGGCCAAGCCGATACCGTCATGGCTGACGAGAAAGCTCAGGTTCTTCAGGTGTGCATCCGTGTTGCCTACCAGTACGTTGAAGACCAGCCATTGGAAAAGCTGCGCTCGCGCGATCGCCGGCGCCGAACACAGATTGGCCAGTCGTGCCAGTTGCTCGACGCTGCCCGCCGTGTACTTGTAGGTCCGATCCAAACCGAGCAGTTGGCAGGCATCAATGCAATGAATGCGGCTCCAGCCCTGAGTCTCGTGGCGTCGGTCGAAGCGCTGGATCAGGTATACGGGTTGCGGGACGTAGCGGCGCTCGACGGCGGGCACGTTCAGTTTCACCCGCGCGGCCAGGGTCATCACGAACCATTCGTTTATTACGGAGTGGGCGTATGACAGGTCGGGGTGATCGGGTTTGAGGATGTGTGTGGAGGCGGCACCGCCTTCGGGTTCCCGGAGGCCGTCGGGGCCCAGGATGACGGCGAGCTTATGTTGTGCGCCAGCGAGCGACATCCGTTTCCTGGCTTCATGGGTCAGCGCGATGCTGGGCATCTGCCGGATCCGCCGCGACAGCGCCTCGTCGGACAGGGGATGGGTGGCGTGAGGTCCTTGGGAGGTGCCTTGCGCAAGCAGCGTCACCGAGCCTGCAGACTCGGCGCCGTAGTGCGCCAGCAGTGCGAAGGCATCGTGGGCATCGAGCTGGGCCGAACCGGCCAACAGGGTTCGCTGGCCTTCCTCGGGCAGCAGATTGTCGAAGTACCACTGCACCGGGCGGCTAGTGGCGCCATCGCGTTGCAGGCCTTCGACCAATGGAATGCCCGGGCAAAGCGGATAAGCATCCGGGTGGGCCAGCCATTGCTTGGAATACTCGAACGCCCACAAGCCGTTTGCTTCGTGAAGCGTGCCGACGAACTGGTCGTTGATCCAGGCTTCGAGCGAACGCGACATCAGTTCGCCTCACTCCGGCGCGTCTCGAGCTTTTTCGTCTCTGCCTCGTGCAGGGCTCTGGCTTGCTCCGGTATCTCGGCGGTGAGGCGTATGCCCAACTGGTCCAGCACCTGAAACAGCTTGCTCCATTGCACCGAGTCGTCGCCGCGCTCGACCTTGCCGAGGAAGTTTTCGCTGACGCCTATCGTGCCCGCGGTATCGTCCTGGCGCAGTCCAAGTGCCTTGCGCGTGGCGCGCACGAGAGGGCCAATGTCCGATGCGGAACCGAGTGTAATCTTCATTATTAATCCTCACGATCGCGTGGATAATAGTTGAAGCGGCTTGAAACGCAAGGTAATCCGCACGATCGTAAGGATAAATGACGGGAAAGGGGTAATTACGAGAAAATCCTTCAAAGCGTGAGGATTTTTGGTGCCTGGCGGACCGGCAGCGCAGTTTGGACAACTGCGGCCTTGGTGTTTTCAAGGCGCGACCGGCGGCAAGAAGGTGGCTCGAGGTTGGAATGCTCAAAATGTCCGCTGCTGAGCCAGTCGTTCTCAGCAGCCGTTAGTAGCGGGCATCCTTGGGCTTCGGCCTGTTTGGCCAATCATTGACCTTGCCGGGAAAGTCGGGGCGCGGCTTGTGCGTGAAAAACTCCGCGACGTCCACGGCGTCCTGATCGGACAGGACATTGCCATGCCCCTAGACTGTCTTGCGGCCCATCCTTCACCCGCCTGCCGCAACCAGTTGCTTTAGCTCCCGCCCGATGCGATGCGAGCTGGTAACGCAGGCAGGCCACAAAGACCCGATCTCCCTCGCGCCGACAAGCTGAAGCCCGGCCGGCAGGTTCGAATCGCAGACGGGGGCCACCTCCTCGAAAGAGGCCGCCTCTAATCAAGCATCGCGCTCGGGACGGCAACTGGCAGCGCGACGATCAGATCCGCAGCAGTCCGCGAAAACCTCGTGCTGCGTAGTACGACTGTGCGCCGTTGTGGTAGGTGAAGACCGCACCGTAGCGGCGATCGCAGAACAAGGCGCCGCCGAGCGATCGGATGTGCGAGGGGGTCGCTACCCAGCTGGACGTTTTGCCATCGAATTCCCCGAACGATTGCAAGGCCCGATAGTGCTGTTCGTCCATCAGTTGGATGCCCATAGCCATCGCCGCCGCGACGGCACTGCCCTGAGGCTTGTTCGCCTTGCGCTCCTCCAGCGCAGCCTGGTCATAACACAGGCTCCGGCGACCGATCGGGCTTTCCGTTGAGCAGTCGCAGAAGGTCAACACGCCATCGGCTAAAGGGAGCGCCACGATGTCCGGCTCGCCCCCCGTCATTTCCATCAATTGGAGCGAACGCAGGACGTCGGCCCTGGCTTCGATCCTCGATTCAACCTCTGCCCACGAGCAATCCGGATGCCGGTGGCTGTTGTTTTCAAAGCGCTCTTTCAGGACCTGAAGCAGTTGATCTCGTTCTTTTGTCTTCATAGCGGTGTATTGGCTTGATGCAGATTGGCCAAAAGCATAGATGACGCCGCGAGCTGTGACGCCGCGACCTGTATGGATGATCGCTGCGGCGTCGAGATGCCTTTTGGCGGTCGACGCAAGGAAGAACCCTTAGGCAGAGCACATCCCGCTGACGTTGGTGGGGATGTGGGCGGGAACTGGAGTGGCCGTGCTAGGCTTGGGTCTGGCTGTTACATGGCCGATACGAACAATTACGCATGGCCCGACTCGGCGCCCTGTTTGGAGTCCCGCATGATCGCGCGCCCACCATCCGAGCTTCCAAGCGACCTTTCTGCGTTCGTTGCTACGCATTTCGCTGGCCGAGGCCCCAGTCCGGATCGGTTAATCGCCGAATCCTGGTACCGCAGCGTCTACGAGCACGGGCTCGATCCAGCTAAACCTGCCTCTCATGTTCAGCTCGAGCACCACGAGATCCGCCTGCATCAAGAGGAGCACCATGACTTTCTGGCCATCGCGAGTCAGGGCGTGGAAGGGCTCGCGCGGCGCCTGAACCCGGCCGGTTTTGCGGTGCTGCTCAGTGATCGCCGCGGCATCACGCTTGATGCGCGACTGCCTGGGGAGCACAGCCCCTATGCGGACTCGGGGCTGGTGATTGGCAGTTGCTGGGACGAGTCGCTGGTGGGGACCAATGGCATCGGTACCGGGCTGGCGGCCTGCCAGCCACTGATCATCCACCGGGACGAGCATTTTCTCAGCAGCAACGCCGTGCTGAGTTGCTCGGTGGCACCGCTGTTCGATCCCCAGGGTGCATTGCTGGGCTGCCTCAACGCCTCCTGCCTCAACAGTGGCGGGCCGAAGCAGGCGCAGTACCTGACGCTCCAGTTGGTGAACCTGTATGCGCGGCTCATCGAGAACGCCAGTTTCCGTCAACGCTATGCCGGTTGCGCCGTGCTGACCCTGGGCGGTGATGCCAGTGATCTGGGCAACGAGCGTTTGCTGGCGATCGATGGCGCGGGCTGCATCCTCGGTGCCAATCGGGCGTCGTTTCTGGCCGCCGGCCAGGGGATCCCTCTGCTGGGGGCGGCAGTCCAGGATGTCCTGTCCATGTCGCTGGATGAGCTGATCACCCTGACGCAGGGCGGCCAGCGCAGTGCATCCTTGCCACTAGCCGGTGGAACAGCAGAGGTCACGCTGCGTATGCCGGCCACCGCCACGCGGCGCGCCAGAAATGTGCGCGGGCTGAGGGTAGGTCCCGCAGAGCCGACGCTCGAGCACCTGGCAGGGGAAGACCCTGACCTGCAACGCTCCGTCCAGAAGCTGCGGCGCGTGCTTGATCGCGACATCTCGCTGCTGCTGACCGGCGAGACGGGTACCGGCAAGGAAGCGTTTGCGCGTGCGATCCATGAGGCTAGCGTTCGCGCCACGGGGCCCTTCGTCGCACTCAACTGTGCCGCGATCCCCGAGTCGCTGATCGAGAGCGAGCTGTTCGGCTACCGTGCCGGGACCTTTACCGGTGCCAGCCGGCAGGGAATGAAGGGCAAGCTGGAGCAGGCCAATGGCGGGACGCTGTTCCTCGACGAGATCGGCGATATGCCGGCGCATTTGCAGACGAGGTTGCTGCGCGTGCTGGCCGAGCGGGAACTGGTGCCGCTGGGCGCTTCGACCCCGGTCGCCCTGGACGTGCAGCTAGTGTGCGCGACGCACCGCGACCTGCCAGCGATGGTCGCTGCGGGGGAGTTTCGTGAGGACCTGTATTACCGGCTCAATGGCTTGACGGTGAGGCTGCCCGCCTTGCGTGACCGTGCGGATCGTAGGAGCCTGATCCGTCGTGTCCTGGCACGTGAGGCCGGGGATGAGCATGTCGAGCTGACCCCCGCAGCAATGGAGCGCCTGGCCGCTTATGGGTGGCCTGGCAACGTGCGACAGCTGATCAACGTGCTGCGCTGTGCCGTCGCGCTGGCTGACGACGGGATGATCGGTCCTGACTGCCTGCCGCCGGAAGTCGTGTCGGTGCCCGTGGAGCGGTCGTCATCGGCACCGTCGCTAACGACGACCCGGGATGCAGCCGAGGCGGCCCATTTGCAAACGACACTCGAGCAGCACGGCGGCAATGTCGCATCTGCGGCTCGTTCCCTCGGCATCAACCGCGCCACCCTTTATCGCAAGCTGCACCGTTACGGCCTGGCGGCGCTGCGCAAATGATGTCTCGCATACGACTCAGTGCTTTCGGTGGCCCGGAGCGCATGGCCGCCTGGTCCACCTAGCATCTGGGGCTGCCCGTCGCTCGACCAAAGGACAAGAACCCCGCCGGGGCGGGGTTCTGGGTCACCTCGAGTCACTCAGCTTTGCACGTACACGGCATGAGTATGGGTGTACTCGTATAGGCCGTGCTTTCCGTCCGCACCGCCGATGCCGGACTTGCGAACGCCGGCGTGGTAGCCCTGCATCGCCTCGAAGTTCTCGCGGTTGATGTAGGTCTCGCCGAAATCCAGGCCGGCGGCTGCCTTCATCGCTGTGGAGAGGTCGCGCGTGTAGATCGAGGAGGTCAGGCCGTACTCGCAGTCGTTGGCCAGGGCGATGGCTTCGTCGAGATCGTCGATGATCTGGATCGGGAGCACCGGGCCGAAGATCTCCTGGCGCATGATCTCCATGTCCTGCGAGCAATTGGCAAGGATGGTCGGCTGGTAGTGGAAGCCCTGGCCGAGATCGGCCACGGCGCCGCCAGTGATCAGCTGAGCGCCTTGGTTCTGGGCGGTCCGTACCATCTGCTCGACCTTGCGTAGGCCGGCCTCGTTGATCAACGGCCCCATTTCCACATCCGCTTGGGCGATAGGGTCGCCATAGCGTGTTTCGGCCATGGCCCCGGCGATGCGTTCGATGAACTGGTCGGCCACGCCGCGTTGAACATAGACGCGCTCGGCGCAGTTGCAGACCTGGCCTGTGTTAATGATTCGAGAGGCGCGAATAGCCGTAACGGCGAGGTCGAGATCGGCATCGTTCATCACGATGGCCGGGGCCTTGCCGCCCAGCTCCAGGTTGAGCTTGGTAACGTTCGGCGCGGCGGCGGCCATGATCCGTGAACCGGTACCTACGCTGCCGGTAAAGCTGATCATGTCGATTCCGCTGCTGGTCGTCAGGGCGCTGCCCACGCCGGCGCCACTGCCGCAGACCACGTTGAACACGCCATTGGGCAGGTCGGTCTCGGCCACCAGCTTGGCGAACTCGAAGCAGTTGTTCGGCGTTTCCTCGCTGGGCTTGATGACGATGGTGTTGCCGGTGACCAGTGCCGGCGCCATCTTCCGGGCGATCAGGAAGAACGGGAAGTTCCACGGCAGAATGCCGGCGACCACACCCAGCGGCTTGCGGAACAGGAAGATGTTCTCGCCAGGGCGGTCGCTGGTGATGATCTCGCCCTCGATTCGCCTCGCCCACTCGGCCATGTAATCCATGTAATCGGCCGTGAAGTTCACCTCCACCAGTGCCAGGCTCTGGATCTTGCCTTGCTCTTCGGTGATGACGCGGGCCAGGCGCTCGGCGTTCTGCCGAATCTTGCTGGCGATGGCGCGCAGGTAGCCGGCGCGCTCGTTGGCTGGCTTTTTCGCCCAGTCTTTCTGCGCCGTTCGGGCGGCTGCGATGGCGCGCTCGACGGTGGCCGCATCGGATTCCGGAACGCGTGAGAGCAGGGCGCCAGTGGCGGGGTTGCGCACCTCGACGAGGTTGTCGCAGCCGACAAAGCTGCCGTCTATGAAGTTCTGATAGGTGATTGCGTCAGTCATGTCGATCTCCTGGTGCTCAGTTGCTGGCCGTTTTCTGGGTGGGCTGCGGCAGGTCGTCCGGGCCGTGTTCGAGACGGTCGTGGGCGCGCTTGATCAGGTACTGGTGGATCTGCTCCATCTGTTCGCGATCGAACGCCTCGGCAAAGGAGGGCATGCCATCGGGAATGCGCGCGCCGTGGAGGATGCCGAGGAATTGCTTGTGCGTTTCCGGCGTGAGCATGCGCAGGTCGGGGAGTACGCCGCCGCTGACCGCATGAATACCGTGGCACTGCGAGCAGTAACCGTCATAGAGCTTGGCGCCGGCTTCGACTGTCGCAGCATCGGCCGTCAGCGGTGGCGGCTCGGGGGCGTCTTTGCGCGGTGCCGGCTCCTGCAGTTCAGCAGTGCCACCGATCTTGTAGGTCAGCACCTGTGCGTAGGGCTGCACGCCGGCACGCAGCGACAGGGCGCCGGCAAAAGTGGAGAATGCACCGCCCCAGCCGGCCATGAAGGTCACGTACTGCTCGCCGTCCACGCTGTAGGTGATGGGGGCGGCCATCACACCACTGGCAGCGGGTTGCTCCCAGAGCTTGTCGCCATTGTCGGCCGCGTAGGCGATGACCCGCCCGTCGGCGCTGCCCTCGAACACCAGGTTGCCGGCGGTGGTCAGCGTCCCGCCGTTGAAGATGGTGACGTAGGGCACCTCCCAAGCCTGCTCTTGCTTGACCGGGTCCCAGGCGATCAGCTTGCCGGACCAGGTGTCGGCGTATTTGCCAAGACCTTCAGGATCCTCGGGCATCATCCCGGTCTTCAGACCCAGCTGGTACATGCTCTTGAACTTGTTGCGCGCGGGCGCATCAGGTACGTGCTCATACCAGGCGGACATAATGTGCGCCGGGATGTAGACGAGGCCCGTGTTCGGGTTATAGGACATAGGGTGCCAGTCATGCGCACCCCAGAAGCCCGGCTGGACCAGCTTGGCCTTCTTCTCACCCATCCAGTAGGCCGCGGCTTCATCATCGACGATGGGGCGACCGGTCTTCAGGTCCACGCCCTTTGCCCAGTTGATGGGCACGATGTTCTCGGCTGAAAGCAGCTCGCCGGTTGCGCGATCTATGACGTAGAAGAAGCCGTTCTTCGGCGCCTGCATCAGTACCTTGCGCTGTTTGCCGTCGATTTGCAGGTCGGCAAGGATCATGTGCTGGGTGGCGGTGTAGTCCCAGGCATCGCCCGGTGTCGTCTGGTAATGCCAGACGTATTCACCCGTATCGGCATTGACCGCGACGATCGAGGACAGGAACAGGTTGTCGCCCTTTCCCTCGCTGCGCCAGATCGGATCCCACAGCGAGCCGTTGCCGACACCGATGTAGAGCAGGTTCAGCTCCGGGTCGTAGGCGAAGGAGTCCCAGGCGGTACCGCCGCCGCCCTGCTCGACGAACGCGCGTCCATGCCAGGTCTTCTTGGCGATCTCCATGCCCTTGCCTTCGGCCGGCTTGTCCGGGTCGCCGGGTACGGTGAAGAAGCGCCAGGCCTGTTTGCCGGTTTCGGCATCGTAGGCGGTGACGTAGCCGCGCACGCCGAACTCGGCGCCGCCGTTGCCGATCACGACCTTGCCATTCACGACCCTTGGCGCGCCCGTGATGGAGTAGCTGCGTTCCTTGTCGTAGCGGGTGTCGACCGACCAGACGCGTTCACCTGTCTTGGCGTCGATGGCTTCGAGGCGGCCGTCGAGCACGCCGACGTAGACCTTACCCTTCCACACGGCGACGCCACGGTTGATCGCATCGCAGCAGGCTTCACCTGCGCGGGAACGGTCGGACTTGGGGTCATATTTCCAGATCTCCTTGCCGGTGCGCGCATCGAGCGCATAGACGATGGAGAAGGGGCCGGTGGTGTACATCACGCCGTCCACCACGATAGGCGTGGCTTCCACGCCCCGATCGATGTCCAGCTTGTAACTCCAGGCCAGGCCGAGCTTGTCGACGTTCTCGTCGGTGATGTTCTTCAGTGGGCTGTAGCGCTGCTCGCCGTAGTCGCGACCGTGGCTCATCCAGTTGCCGGGTTCTGCGTCTGCATTGGCGATGCGCTGGCCGTCCACATCGGCGGCGTGCAGCGGAAGGGACAGTAGCGCGGCAAGGCTGGCGCCAAGCAGAGCGGTGGGCCGTCGGCCCGAACAGGGATCGAACTGATTCATCGAAGGCTCTCTCTTGTTATTGGTTATCGCCGCCCCGTAGGGGAGGTAAGCGGAGAGAGCAACCGCTGTGCCAGCCACTCCAATCTGGCCGCAAAGCTAGAGCTGACGCTGACTGACGTGATCCCGGTCGTCCAGGGTTGATGCGGCCTGTCGCACCTGGACCGTTGCACGGCTGCGACAACTGTCGCGTCTTGGCGACAGGGCAAAGGCTGCACCCAGGCCGCGCGATCACCATCTGTATGCGGAGCGGCGATTCAGAAGGCACTGCTGGAACAGCAGGACAGCGGGTTGAGGGTTGTTTCAGGGGCATGAACGGTAAACCGTGAGGTCGTCAGGCTCGCTTGGCATGTGCGTTGCGTTAGTGACGCTAAGGGAGGATTTCCCGCTTCAGGCCGTTTCTGTAGTTTGGAACACGTGTGCCGGAGCGCCGGGCTCCAAGGCTGTCCATTCGCTTCCTGCTCGCCGGGCTTTTCAACGGAGGTCGGCGGCACGTCACTCAATAACAACAAGGCTCAATCATGCATCGAATACTGCTCGCCGGATCGCTCTCGTTGGTATCCGGTTCACTGCTCGCCCAGGCGAGCGAGCCGCTCACGCTCGATCCCCTGTGGGTGAGCTCGCCTCGAGCAGAATCGGACTGGTTTACCTTGCCGATGGCGGTGTCCGCCGTCGACGCGCAGGACCATCCGGGCGAGCAGTTGCTCAGCCTCGACACCCTGTTGGCGCCTGTTCCGGGCGTGATCTCGCAGAGCCGCTACAACGTGGCGCAGGGCATGCGCCTGTCGATTCGCGGCTTCGGTTCCCGTTCCAGTTTTGGGGTGCGCGGCGTGCGGGTGCTGGTCGACGGGGTGCCCTTGACGATGCCTGATGGACAGACCGAAATGGACGGCCTCGATACCTCGCTGGTCGAGCGCATTGAGGTGATTCGTGGCCCCTCGTCGACGATGTACGGCAATGCCGCCGGTGGCGTTCTGGCGATCCAGACGCTGCAGCCAGGGGACACGCCGCGCACTCAGGTCGAGGTGACGGGCGGCGAATTGGGCTATCGCCGGATGCGCGCGGAAACCAGTGGCAGCACCGGCGCATTGGGCGCATTGCTGGCGGTCAACGCAACGCAACTCGACGGCTACCGCAGCCACGGGACCGCCGAAACCAACCACCTCACCGGCAAGCTGCGCTGGCAGGGGGAGGGTGGCACGCTCGGTTTCACCCTGCATGCGATCGATAACCGGGCCGAAGACCCCGGTGGGCTGACCCTGGATCAGGTCCGGGCAGATCGTTCCCAGGCGCGGCCACAAAGCCTTCAGTTTGATTCAGACGAGACCGTGCAGCAGCAACGCCTTTCGTTGGTCTGGGATGGAAAGGCTGCAGGCGACGATACTTACCAGCTGCGCGGTTATTACGGCCAGCGCGAGTTCAGCAACCGCCTCCCGCTGCGCTCCAATGGCCAGACAGCCTACGACCGCTGGTTCGCTGGGGTGGGTGCCCAGCGTACCTCTCACCGTGAGCTGGCGGGCTTGCCCCATCAGTTGACGGTCGGGGTGGATCTGGAGAGTCAGCGGGATGATCGCTCTCGCAGCGACAACCTACCTGGCGGCAACACCGGCATCCTTACTCAGCGCCAGCGCGAAACGGCAGACAGCCGGGGGGTGTTTATCGAGGATCAGGTGAACCTGGGCGATGCCTGGTTGCTCACCGCAGGCCTGCGCTATGACAGCGTGCGGCTCGAGGCCAAAGACCGCTACCTGAGCGACGGCGATGCCTCGGGGGAGCGCAACCTGGAGGACTGGAACTACAGCCTGGGCCTGAGCCGGCAGCTGGATGCCCATCATGTGGCGTACGTGCGTTACGCGACCTCGTTCGAGACGCCAACGATCAACGAAATGGCCAATCCAACCGGAGGCGGCTTCAATCCATCGCTCGGCGCGGCACAGTCGGTCAACCGCGAAATAGGCATTAAGGGTGAGCACCCCGGGCTGCGCTACGAAGCGGTGCTCTACAGCATGCGCATCGAAGACGAGTTGGTCCCCGAAGTTGACGGACGCACCTTCTACACCAACGCGGGCCGCTCCAGCCGCGACGGTGTCGAGCTCAGCGGGGACTGGTTGCTGGGGCGCTTTTGGCGATTGACCGGGGCGTGGGCCTACAACCGCTATCGTTTCGAGCAATTCCAGGACTACGACGGCAACCGCATTCCTGGAATACCGCAGCAGAGCCTTTTCGCTGAGGTCAGCTACGACCGTGACGACTGGTATGCACGGGTCAACGTCAATGCCTATGGCCGTCAGTACGCGGACAACGGCAACCTCGACCGCGTGCCCGGCTATGCAGTAGCCAACGCCCGCCTGGGCTGGCGGCTGCAGTGGGGCGGTCAGCAGTGGGAGCCCTATATTGGTATCGACAACCTGTTCGATCGTGGCTACTACGACAACCTACGAATCAACGATAACTTCGGCCGCTACTACGAGCCCGCCCCCGGCCGCACGTTCTACGCCGGGGCAAAGCTGACTTTTGAATGACACCCAGCGTATGTCACGATGCACTGTGGTTTAGCGCGTCAGTGATGAATGTCTTTTGGGTCACGATGGGGCTCGCACGCCCGATGCGAAGCATGCCGGCGTCAACCGGCTCGCCCGGCTGGCGCTCCTTCCACAGCCACGCTCATATCTCTCAGTGGGCTCCCCACGAACGCCGCTTTTCCAACTTTTGCTCGATGCGCCTCACTCCGGCGCGTCTCGAGCTTTTTCGTCTCGGCCCCGTGCAGGGGTCTGGCTTGCCGGTATCTCGGTCGTGAGGCGTATGCCCACGTGGTCCAGCACCTTAAACAGCTTGCTCCATTGCACCGAGTCGTCGCCGCGCTCGACCTTGCGCAGGAAGTTTTCGCTGACGCCTATCGTACCTGCGGTATCGTCCTGGCGCAGTCCAAGTGACTTGCTCGTAGCGCGCACGAGAGGGCCAATGTCCGATGCGGAACCGAGTGTAATCTTCATTATTAATCCTCACGATCGTAAGGATAAAGGTTCTGAGAGGATCGGTTACGACGAAATCCTTGCGAACGCGAGGATCCTGGACGCCCGTCGGGCCGATTAGCGCGGCCGGACTGCCTGCACATCGCTGCAAAGGTGTCTCAGCCAATCAGCACATCACCCGATCCGCCGATGACGACTCCGCCATGGCTCAGCGTGCTGCCCAGCATCGCGGCATTCTTGCCGTTGATAAATACGGTGGAGGAGAAGGCGCCGGATATGGCCTGGCCGCAGCCGGCAGCGTCTCCTAGGCGCGCAGCGGGGAGATTATTGAACAGCACATCCGGGGAGCCGGACGTGATGGCGGGTGTGCCATGTCCAGGAATGGGGCAGGAGGTTGGGTCGCTCAGGCGAGCGGCGGGTTTGCCTGACATGAGAATCCTTCTCGTGGTTCGTTTATATAAGGGCCCTTTGGGACACTATAGGCAACTGTAGCGAACCGATTAGAGCGTTACGGTGATCATCATCGCGCATCGGCACTCACGGCCAGCCACATTGAGCTGGTAATCGCTATGGAGGCAGAGGCCATCTGAATTGAGTTCAGTTCGGACCTCGACGGGCCTCTCGCCGGCGCAGTGTGCTGACCACGACAGCCGGGCGCGTCCTGCAGCGCATCGGGGCAAGGGAATCAACGGTCGCCCCGTCCAAGTGACAGCACCCAGCGGCACTCGACATCCTGGCAGGGGACGCCGATCCGCTGGCATTGCTGGCCACAGCCTTAATGCTCGATGAGTTCGGGTGCTGTGCGCGGTGAGCCTCGGCCGGAGTGTCATCGACAGGCAGATGGACAGGGCAGGAACAATTGATAAGTGCCACCGGCCTTCTAACACCAAACCAACCAAACGACGGTTTCCTTGTCAGTTCCTTTGTCCCATAAACCATTGGCAAGGAACTGAAATGAAGAAGAACTCACTTTTGCTGGCCGGCCTCTGTGCGGTCCTGATCGGAGGTGCCAACGCGCAGGAGAAACCGACAGTCCAGTTCATTGCCACCGGTGGCACGATCGCGATGAAAATCGACCCGGTCAAGAAGGCCCCGGTGCCAGCGATATCGGGCGATGATCTGCTCGCCACGGTGCCGGAGGTGGCCGAGTTTGCCCGGATCAAGGTCAACAACCTCTCGAACGTACCGTCCGACTATATGGATCCGCCGCGCTGGGTCGAGGTGTCCAAGGCCGTGAACGCAGCGCTTGAGCAACCAGACGTATCGGGCGTCATCGTTTCGCATGGCACCGATACACTGGAGGAGACTGCGTTCTGGCTCGACCTGACCGTCGAATCCGACAAGCCGGTCGTTGTCATCGGGGCACAGCGCAACGCCTCATCCTCGGATTTTGACGGCCCGCGCAACCTGCTCAACGCGGTGCGTATTGTGGTCGATGAGCAGGCGAGAGGAAAAGGTGTCCTTCTGGCCATGAACAACCAGATCAACGCGGCGCGGCATGTGACCAAGACTCACACCGCCAATGTGGAAACCTTTCAGTCGGGGGACTACGGCTTTCTAGGAGAGGTCTATCCCGACCGCGTGATCTTCGCGAGGGAGCCGCTGCGCCGGCAGCACATCCAGATCCAGACCGATGACATGCCGAGGGTCGACATCGTGGCGATGTACGGCGGTGCCGATGGCAGCCTGCTGCGCAGCGCCGTTGACCAGGGCGCGAAGGGTATCGTTGTGCAGGCCTTGGGTATGGGGAACATGAACCAGCCAATGTTCGAGGCCGTCAAGTACGCACTGGGCAAGCAAGTGCCGGTCGTGATTTCGACGCGCGTCTACAACGGTCGCGTCATGGCCAACTACGGATTTGAGGGCGGCGGCAAGACTACGTCTGATGCGGGTGCGGTCATGGCTGGGAACCTCAGCCCTCAGAAGGCGCGCATTCTTCTCATGCTGCTGCTGCAAGACGGGAAGATGGGACAGCAAGACCTGCAGGCGGCGTTCGATGCGATGTGAAATGTCGATGCTGAACATCAGTCACGTGGGGCGTTAAGCAATATTCTGTCTGGCGGCGCCGCGGTGCGCCGTCTAGAAAAAACGAACCGCAAGCGTGCGCACATAGCTCTATCGGCTAGGCATCCCCTCGGGTCGAATCAACTGCTGGACGGGGACTAGACCGACGTCGCAACGCGGTTCCGGGACCGGTGATCCTTGGCCAAACGACGTGCGAGCTGGATGAAGTTCAGTAATGCCGGCGACTGGTTGAAGCGTCGGCAGACCATCGTTAGCGGCGCGACAAGGCGAGGGCGAGCGCCGTGAATGCGGCGGTACACCACGCTATCGCCATGTATGTCGCGCATGGATGCTGGAACTACCGAAATGCCTTCGCCAGCCGCAACCAGGCTAACGTTTGTGAGCATCCGTTCCACTTCGAATGCAATTTTCGGTTCGAAACCCGCCGTCTGGCAGGCGCGCAGCAGGTTGGCATACATCCCCGGCGCGCCGGGCCGGCGCACCAGGATGAAGGGCTCGTCACGCATCCTCTGGATGTCGATCGCTCCACCGGTCGCCGTCAACGCCGGATGCCCGATCGGCAGTACCCAAAGCAATTCTTCCACCAGCAGACGATGGAATTCGATACCCGCCGGTTGGCTGACCGGTGCGCGCAGCACTCCGACCTCCAGCTCGCCAGCGCTGGCGCGTTCGGTCAGACGCCCGGCGATGCCT
>Ga0315336_1001179_pt1 | contig 55043 bp, 47 predicted proteins | sample ASW5metaG_FD_204512 | JGI IMG/M metagenome (GOLD analysis project Ga0315336, IMG submission 204512) | Ammonia-oxidizing marine archaeal communities from Monterey Bay, California, United States - ASW #5 | ecosystem: Environmental > Aquatic > Marine > Intertidal zone | place: USA: California...
CATGCTTATTGCCTGATTGATAACCACTATCACGCGATCCTTCAGACCCCCGATGCGAACCTGAGCCGGGCGATGCAGTGGCTGGGGATCTCCTACAGCAGCGCCGCGGTCGGCATGGGGCTGGGTCGATTCAAGCGGCAAATGGATAAGGATCGCCGGCTACAGAAACATCATGGTCAGGCCACCCGAATGTTAAATGTTAAGATGTGACCCCTACTCCCGACACCAACAGAATAACGGGGCTCGAAGATCAGCTCGACGCGCTGGATCGGGACGGCTTTTTGATGGTGCGTAATGCCCTGGACGAGGCAACCGTTATGGCCTGGCGCGAGTGCTTGCTACGAAAATACCAAAACAAGGAATGGGACATCAGCAACCAAGTCGGCAACGTTGCCTTTGATCACCTGCTCACCCAAGAGTCCGAACTAGCCAGGCCCATGATAGGCCACCCTTCGGTAGCGCCGTATCTCCAGGGTATGCTCGGCCGCCAATGCCAGCTGCGCAGTTTCCGGGCTCATATGAACCCCGAAGCCTACACCCAGGAATGGCATAATGATTTCGGTTACTATTGGGATTCGCCCGACGAGGCCCGCCACGCCCTACGGCCGTTGTGCATCAATACCACCTTCTACCTGACAGACAATACCCCGGAAACAGGCCGACTAACCTTTATCAACGAATCCTGCCATACCGCCCTGCCGCTCCACATCCGCCACGTGGGCGGCTACGATTCCGCCAACCCTTTTTACCAATGGTGCGAACAACAGCAACACACCCATCTGTACCCCATGACGGGAGACGCCGTGGTGTTTTTCTCCCACATCCCGCATCAGGGCGCCAAACTCAAAGAGGACCCGGACGGGCCCATCCGTTCCAACGTCGTGCTGCATTACCAACAGACGCCGATGTTCCCAGGGATTCCCTTTGTCTCCTCGCCGTTGCCTGCCATTGAAGCGCTGGGTTACAACGGCACTTTCCCATTTGTAGAGGCTTGACTTCCCCCATCGCTGTAGCGATGGGCTTACCGGCAAACCTTCTAAAAACAGAAAGTCACTCCATGGCCAATCCGGTTAATATTCTTATCTTGATGATCGAACAGTTCTCGGTTTTTGCCGACCCGCGTCACGCCCGGTTGCCCGTTCTCACCCCCGCCCTGGATCGATTGGCCGAACGCTCGGTGCGGTTCTCGCGCGCCTACTGCAACGCGCCGGTTTGTGGACCGTCGCGGCTGTCGTTTCTGACCGGTCGGTATTCCTGCAACGTCGACGCGTTCGACAATGGGTCGGAACTTCCCGGCCATGTCCCGACCTTCGCCCATATGCTCAACCTGGCGGGCTACCGAACCGCGATGTGCGGCCGGATGCATATCCACGGGCTCGATCAGCATCGGGGATTCGAGCAGCGGCTCTGCTCGGAGCTCATCAATCCGTTGCTCTGCGCCGCCGCCGATTTCCCGGGTCCCCTGGAGGCCATCCGGCCGCCGGCGCCCGACCCGAAAGAAAGCTACCGGCCGGCGTTCAGCGATAGTCCGATCTATCGGCACGATGAGTACGTCACGCAACAGGCTTGCGAGTTTCTCAAGGATCGATCGGCCGACACCGATGAAAACCCCTTCTGCCTCGTGGCGGGCTATCTCACCGCGCACACTTCGTTCAAGCCTTTCCCGGATCTGGAGCCCCTCTACCACAACTACCTGGAGCGCGACGATCTTCCGCTGCCCGGTTTTACGCGGGACGATTACCGGCGGCTGCCGGAGCACGCCCGGCGGCAGCATCAATACCTGGGCAACGATGAGCGGATATTTTCCGACGCCTACCACCGCCACGAAATGGCCTGGTACCTGGCTCGGGTTGAATATGCCGACCGGCAGATCGGACGGGTACTGAATGCGCTGGACTCTTCCGGCCTGGCGGATCGCACGGCGGTGATCGTGACATCGGATCACGGCGAGAACATGGGGCGTCATGGTCTCTGGGGGAAGATGAACTTCTACGAAGAGGCGGAGCGCGTCCCGCTGTACCTGGCCCTCCCGGGGGCGCAAACCGGGCGGACGACGTCCCGGGCCGTCTCCCTGGTGGACATCTTGCCCACCCTGGCCGAACTGGCCGGCTGCGACATTACGTTTCCGATCGATGGGAAAAGCCTCCAATCCTTGGACACCGAAGAGGAGGAGCGCGTTGTCTTTTCCGAATACCATGGGTACCAGGCCCCCGGCAGCATGTACATGGCGCTCCGCGATTCGATCAAGTACTGCCATTCCGTGAACGAGCCGGGCGAACTCTACGACCTGCGTCAGGACCCCGGTGAAGAGCGGAACCGAATCGATGATCCGGAGCTTGCCCCGGCAAGAGAAAAACTATTGTGCGAAATCCAACAACGCGTGGATATCGAGGAGATGGAACGTCGAATCGCGGAATACAACGCCCAGCGAGACACCGTGGCGAGCGCGTTGAATCGAAGCGATACCCATGCGGCATCCACACGTCACCGTATCGCCCAGTTCCGCGAAGCGTGCGACGAACCCTGGTGGGACGGCGGCATCTACACAGCACAGTCGGAAAAATAGGGAAAAATAGAAAAATAGGGGTCACATCTTAACATTTAACATTTAGCTGGCGTTGGTTTTCCGCGTGTGGTGGACTGACGTGATGGCAAGGCCTCTGAGAGTGAATGTACCGGATGGCTGGTACCATTGTATGAATCGAGGGATCGAGCGGAGAACTATTTTTACCGGCGCGCATGACTACCGGCAGTTCTTGAATTTACTCGGGGAGATGGTCGAGCGGTACCGAGTCCGGGTGCATGCTTATTGCCTGATTGATAACCACTATCACGCGATCCTTCAGACCCCCGATGCGAACCTGAGCCGGGCGATGCAGTGGCTGGGGATCTCCTACAGCAGCTGGTTCAATGCCCGGTATGCTCGAGTCGGTCCGCTGTTTCAAGGGCGCTTCAAGAGCGTGCCGGTGGAAGAAGGATCGTGGGTGCAGGAATTGAGCATTTACGTTCATCTGAACCCGGTACGAACTACGGCATATGGGTTGGGCAAAAGCGGCCGGAGCGCTGAATCTCAGGGACTGACAGCGCCGCCGACCCGGGAAGAGGTAACCGCGCGACTCAAGAAGCTTCGGGAATATCGCTGGAGTTCCTATCGGACGTACGCGGGGTACGAGTCGGGGCCGGATTGGCTGACAAGCCAGGAGATTCTCCGGCGGAGCGCGCGCAAGGTTGCAGAGAGAAGCAAGAGCTATCGGTCCCAGCTTCAGCGGATATTGAGTCACGGGGAAGATGGATCTCAGATGGAGAAGTTTCGGGACGTGGTTGGCATCGGGAGCGCGCAGTTCATCGAGAGGATCAGGCAGCGTGCGGGAGCGGGAGACCGGGAAACCGAGCGCCGCGGGCGTCTGCGAGACCGCGTCTCATTCGAAGATGTGGTCCACGCGGTTGAATCACTGCAGGAAGAGCCGGCAAAAAATTGGTTGCACCTGCGTGGAGACTGGAGAAAGTGGCTGGTGCTGAAACTCGCCCGGCAATTCACGGGGTTGACGTTGTCCCAATTGGGCGAAAGGATGGGCGGGATGGACTATGCCGCGGTCGGCATGGGGCTGGGTCGATTCAAGCAGCAAATGGAGAAGGATCGCCGACTACAGAAACATCATGGTCAGGCCACCCGAATGTTAAATGTTAAGATGTGACCCCTACTCCGAAGATGTGACCCCTACTCCGATGAAACCAGCCATTCAACTCAGAGAAAAACTTGCCGGTTCCGATTTGGTCTTGGGGGTATTGATTACGTTTCACCTTTCGCTGGAACTGATCGAGAATGCGATGCGTTCCGGGCTCGACTACGTCATTATTGATCTGGAACATCTGGACCACGGTGAAGAACGGGTTGTGGATGCTTGCCGACTCGCGCGGTTAACAAATTTTCCCGCGCTGATTCGTCCGCCAACGACGGATACGGCAACGATTCAGAGGGTCATGGATTTGGGCCCTTGCGGTATGATGCTACCGATGATCGAGAGCCCCGAGCAGCTCGATGCCGTTCGCGACGGAATCTATATGCCGCCGCGGGGTCAGCGCCGTCCCGGCGGCCATGGAAATTATTGGGTGTCGGACATTCAGTACGATACCTGGAAAACCGAAGTTGAAGACCATGTTATCGTTATTGCCCAGGTCGAGAGCCCGCTGGGTGTGCGGAATGCGGAAGCCATCGCCCGGCACGAGATTACAACTGCCCTGGGTGTCGGGCCCTACGATTTGGCTGCACGGTTGGGTGTTTGCTGGCAACCGGATTCAAAGGAACACACGGAAGCTCTTTCTGCGATCCAGGAGGCGGCCGGGCGCGCCGGAAAACCCTCCTGGAGCATCGGCGACGGCCGACTACGCGCCGATCAAGGTCATCATTTCATCTGCCTCACGGAAACATCCATGTTGATGGAAACTTCTCTTCGAAATCTGGTTCGCCAGGTTCGAGGGGGCAACCCGTCATAAGGATCGCAGAGGCGAAGGACGGTAAGAGCATGGCATCTCTAGAATCAGTCCACGCTTCCGGAGTTTTTCCTGTCACCGGGTACGGCGCGGTGGGCGACGGGGCCCACAATGATACGCAGGCGCTGCAGCGGGCGATCGATGACTGCGCGGGGTCCGGGGGAGGGCGGGTCCTCGTCCCGGCGGGCCTCTATCGCACCGGAACCCTGTATCTCCGCGATCACGTGGAACTGCATCTCGGTGCCGGCGCGACGCTCCACGCAAGTCCGGACCGCGCCGACTACAATGCAGATGACGAATTTTTGGAGAACGATGTCTTCGAACGGGAGCAAGTTACCGGAGCCCACCTGATCGTTGCCCACCGGGTCCGGGATGTGGCGATTACCGGCCGAGGAACCATCGACGGGAATTCATCCGTCTTTTTCGACGAGCTGGGACCGACCGAGCAGCCGGACAGTTACCGGGCACCGCGCCGGATGTTCGCTATCAAAGACTGGCGTCCAGGACAGATGATCTGGTTTTGCCGTTGTCGAGATGTGGCGATTCGAGACGTCACCTTGCGCGACGCGACCTATTGGACCCTTTTGCTGCTGGGCTGTGAAGACGTGCATGTCCGCGGCTTGACCGTCACCAACCCGCCCCAGACCCCCAACGGTGACGGGATCGGAATCGACTGCTGCCGCAACGTCATTGTCAGCGATTGCAATGTGATAACCGGCGACGACTGCATTACTTTGCGCGCCAACATCCGGGTGCTGGGCGAACCAATCCCTTGCGCAAACGTGGTGGTTTCCAACTGCATCCTGAGTACGCCGGCCAACTGCATCCGGGTCGGCGTTGGCGACGGCGAGATTCGCGACTGTCTTTTCAACAACATTGTCATGGCGGACTCGCGGGTCGGGATCAACATGGTGTCGCGGTTCCCCGGGCCGTGGGAGCGAGGCGCGATGATAGAGAACATCACCTTCAGCAACCTCTCCATGGACACGATCCTGGCACTGCAGGCATTGCACGGCGCGGAGACGCAACCCGGCGGCGGATTCCGGCACATCCGTTTCAACAGCGTTCGGGCACGGGTCACCGCCGGTGCCTATGTCGGTGGAAATGCCGACAACTATGTAGAAGACTTCAGCTTCCGCGACTGGGATCTCCATGTCCATGACGAAACGGTGGCGCCGGAGTTCGTGGATCGGGTGCGTTTTCCCGATCCCATCGAAGGGTGCGGAGGCGAGGACGGCAAGCGGGTTTTGCCTGCCGCGCTATATGCCAGGCACGTCGACGGCCTGCAGGCGCGAAATATTCGCGTCCATTGGGAGGGCCCTCTGCAACGAACCTGGAGGAACGCTTTATGGTTTGAAGATTGCCGGAACGTCGAGGGCCCGCGTAAGGTTGCGCGATCTTGAAGATGCAACCGACAACGATGCGCCCCATCGGCTGGCACTTCGATTTACACAGCCACAAAAACATTCGCATCAATCATGATCCGGATGTGGGGGGGATGGCCAACACACTGCGGGAGTGCGGGGTGGAGGAGATCATTACCTTTGCCAAGGGACACGTCGGATTCGCCTACTACCCGACGCGGGTGGGAACCATTCATCCCCGAATGAAGGGCGATGCGTTCGGCGACATCCTGGCGGCGTGCAAGGAGGAGGGCACCCGCGTTCTTGCGTATTTGAGCTTCGGGGTCGACGGCGAAGCCGGCCGGCGCCACGCCGACTGGATCCAAATGAAGGCGCCGGGTGTGCCCGACTTCTTCTCCGATGACTGGTTCGTCAATGTTTGCCCGTTCACGCCCTATCTCGACGAACTGATGCTGCCCATGATCGGGGAGATCATAGACGACTACCCGATCGACGGGTTCTTTTTCGATACCATGAGCGCCATGCGGGTATGTCACTGCGAAACCTGTCGGCGCGAATTCCAGGATAATCATGGCGCGCCGATCCCTCTCAAACCCGATGAGGAGCATAGTGGGACCTACGGGCAATTCCGGCGCGAACGCGGATGGAAGATGATCCAGCGCGTCTGCCGGTACATTGAGGACCGGCGACCCGGACTCAAGATCGGGTTCAACCAGATCGGAACGCCCGTTTTCCCCGAACCTGCGCCCCTGGGCCTGACCTGCCTGACGTTGGATTTCACGACTTCCGGGCCGCAGTCGCTCCAGGCCTCCCTCTGCGCGGCATTCGGCAGCACCGCCGATCGACCGTCCGACGTAATGAATACGATTTTCAACCAGGGATGGGGCGACTGGTCGCCGCGACCTCGCGCGATCCTGGAGCAGACCTGCGCGACGATCTGGGCGCGCAAATCGCGTCCGTACATCGGTGATCGCGTTCACCCCGCCAATCGCCTGACTGCCATTTCGGTTCGAGCCATGAAGGACCTGGCGGCGATGCAGCGCGAAATGGCGGCCTCCTATCCCGCAGAAGACTCCGCTCTCGCTCCGGATATTCTCCTTCTGCACGGGCCGGGCGCGATGTACGGGACGGACCTTGCCAACTTTGATCGAGGCGGCCACGGATTGAAACCGCTCAAAGGCGCCCATCATCTTCTCCTCGATGCCGGGGCTAACTTTTCTGTCGTCGCCGAAGCATTCGTGGAGTCGCATCTGAAGGGTGTTTCGGTCGTCGTCATCCCCGAAATGCAGTCCATCGGCGAGGAGACGAACCGATCGCTCAAAGAGTTCGTTACGGGCGGCGGCACTCTTCTGGTCGTCGGCGATCTGCCCGCATGCAACGGAGCCCCCCTGGATTGGGCGGGCGTCAGCTACCAGGGCAAGCCCTGGCAGGACCATATCTATCTGCCGCCTTTCGATGAATCAACGGGGGACTTACCTGTCCTTGTACGAGGAGATTTCCACCGCCTGAATCTCGATGGGTCGAAACCCGTTATGCAAAGCATCGCGCCCTACGACTGCGAGCATGGCGTTCGGTTCGGCCAGGGTATCGGCCCGCCGTTGGACTCCCCGAGTGAATGGCCGGCGCTGACCCGGCTGTCACATGGCGCAGGGGCGGTCTGGTACCTCGGGGCAAAAATCTTCAGTGATTACGAGGCCCATGGAAACTGGACCCAGATGGCCTGGCTTCGCGGTCTCCTGGCGGAGATCCTTCCCGGGCCCGTTGCCCGGGTTACCTGCGACACCGGCGGGATCGAGATTGTCGCTCACGAGAACGCGGGGTCGACCTGGGCGTTTCTCGTTCATCATGGCGGCGAGCAACTGATCGGCGAAAGAGGTTGGGCAAGGACGTTCGACCCCATGCCGCCGCGGGCTGTCCAGGTAGCGATCCGAGACCGGCAGGGACGTTTCCCCGACACGGTGACGATGCTGGGCGAGGCAGTAACGTGGGAATCCCAAGACGGCGCGGTCATGATACCCGTGGTGCTCGATCGCGTTTGGTCCGTACTACGATTGGATTGGAAAAGGAAGTGAGAAGCGCGTCATCCGTCTCGACTCCGCCACGATTCCCGCCGATCGCAAACCGCCGCACCACGGGATCGAGACGGACTGGCACCGGGACAACGCCTACTTCAAAGTGCCGGATACCCGACCTACGGGCAGCATCTTTGCGTTGCCCGCAGCAAGGGCGTTGTTCAGATCGTATCGCGCGCAGCTTTGGGACATATTGTCTTGGCAATTCTATCGTCGAAGATACTGCGCAGCGCGCAAAAATCCTGGAAGAGTTGCACGAATCGAGGGTTTCAAATTCACTCTCGTGCACCCGCCCCACCATGACATGCACTTATTGATCGCCACCAGAAACGCCGACAAACTGAAGGAAATCCGGAGTGTATTTTCTCTCCCCGGGTTGACGTTCTCGAGCGCCCTCGACCATCCCGAGATCCCTGAAGTCGAGGAGGATGGATCAACGGCCGAGGAGAACTCGGCAAAAAAGGCGCGAACCCTCGCCCTCGAAACCGGTCACTGGACGCTGGCCGATGACACCAGCCTGGAAGTTGAAGCCCTGGAGGGAGCGCCCGGCATCTACGCCGCAAGGTACGCGGGGGAAGATGCGACCTACGCGGACAATGTCCGGAAGCTTCTGAAAGAACTCTCGGGTATTGAAAACCGGTCGGCACGGTTCAGGTCCGTGATTTCACTTTCGGATCCCGCCGGCGGTGTACGGCATGTTGATGGTGAAATTGAGGGCACAATAACGGAAGAGCCCCGGGGATCAGACGGGTTCGGTTATGATCCAATTTTCTTGCCGAAAGGAGAGGGCCGGACTTTCGCTGAAATGCCGGAGGAAATTAAGAACCGGATTTCGCATCGAGCCCTCGCACTGCGAGAAGCGCAACGATCCTGGTCGAGCCTGCTCCTTGTCTGATTACAGATCCCGATGAATGCCCTCGCGCAGGATCTCGCGCAGTTTTCGCAGTGCGTCGTCCTGGATTTGCTTGATCCGGGCTCGTGTGAGTTTCAGGATCTTTCCGGTTTCTTCGAGCGTTCGCCCGTCAACAAACCGCAATCGCATGATGTACCGTGACCGCTCCGGAAGTTGTTCAATCGCCGACCAGATTTCCGAGACCTGCGCCGCTTCTATCGCCACATCCGCATCCACATCTTCGATCAATTCGTGAAGGTTCGATGTGGTGTCGCCCAGCATGGCGTCGAGGGATACCGGCGGCGCCGGAATTTTCTCGTACTGCTGTATGAACGTCTGCACCTGGTTGAGTCGGCCCTTTGTCAACCCGGTCAGTTTTACCAGGGTCTCGATATCCGGCTCTTCGCCATGCACCTTTACCCATGCCTCGGTCACGTTCTTGATCTTTACCATGTCCCGGGTAGGCCGAATCCCGATGCTTCCGGCACGAACGTGATCCCGGAAGTAGTTTCGAAGGCGGTTTTGAATCGCCTTCTGTGCATATGCATAGAATGGCGTGCCCCGGGTGAAGTCGAATTTTCGAATTGCATTCGACAAAGCCTTTGAGCCTTCCTGGAGAAAATCAGCCAGCCACACTTGGCCGATCCAGAAAAAGGGCTTCACGCAGCGAACGACCAGCCGGCGGTTGGCAATAAAGAGCTCCTCCTCCGCCGCTTCCATCCGCGACACCAGGCCCCGCGCGTCCTGAACCAGTTCCCGCAATTCTTTTTCGGAATCGCATTTCGATTCGGCGTGCAGGCGAAGCCGGGAGCAGCACCAGTGAATTTCAGTAAAGAGGTTATTCGTCTGCTCGGGCTTGAGAATCTCAACCGTTCCACGTTCCACAAGAAAGCGCCCGATCGACTGCATCGATGAGTCAATGCGGACGAACGTTCGTTCCTGCCGGACTTTCTCCGGCTGAAAGTCGGAATCACAGAAGTCCTCGATGTTCACCTCCTTGAAGGGGATGTTTTCAGCGAGGGACGTAAGCTCTTCCCGATATTCTTCTGAAGTCTTTGCTTCTTTCACGGAAGAAATGGAATGGCGAATGAGTGCGTGCGTTTCGGCGGAACATGACAGCCCCGCATTACCCTGTCAACGGAGTTCGGAATCCTTTCCCTGACGCAAGGCCGTGTGGATTGCTTCCCGGAGTCCGGGAGTGGGTTCGCAACACTGTTCCGCGGCGCGGAACATCATTGCACAAGCCGGGGGAATATATCCTCGAAACCGGTTTCCGCCGGGCAGACGGCCCAGCCTGCCGTATGCACCCAGCGCCTGGGATATCCGTTGAACGGCCGCCGGCCATATGACATCCATGGACCGGGCCGCATTTCGGCCGAACGATGCGTATTGCGTGATCAATTTGTTCTGAGTCACTTCGGAAAGCATAACGTACGGATCGCAAATCAGTGATGCCATATCGTACGCCGCAGACCCGAAACGCATGCCCTGAAAATCGATGAACACCGGTTCCCCCCGCTTCACCAGGATATTGCTGCTCTGCAGGTCCCGATGAATCAATACCGGCGGCGTAGAATCCAATGATCGAGACAGCTTTCCCAGCTCCCCGCGAACCTTCCGTCGCAGCGAAGCGGGAACCCCCGCCGGTTTCAGAAACTGTTCATCAAACAGCCCGTGTTCCCACCGGTACAACGACTCGCGAAAGGAGGGCATGAGCTGCGTTCTCTTTCTCTTTGCTGCTTTGCTCCCCTCCCGGTGAAACCGGAATACCTGCTCGAGAATCTTTCCATACATCAAGAGAACCTTTTTCGGCGTCCATGCCGGGAACAGGTCTTCAACCGAACTGCGCCCGACGTCTTCGAGAAACAGGATCTGCTGTTTCCGGTCGTGCGCGTAGAGAGCCGGAACGCGGACACCCGCGCGCCGAAGAAGCTCCGCATGATTCGCGTAGAGGGCGTTTTCTTTCCGCTCCGTATCGTATCGCACCAGGATGACGGAGCATTTTCCATCGGTAATCCGATGAAAGGACCGGGCGGAGCCGCTACGATGGTTCTGCTCGACCGATGCCTTGTCGGCCCGGATCGGTATGCGCTCGAGAATCTTCCGTTCCGGTTGCGTCAAGCTGATTGCGGCGCGCGTTACGAGTCCCTCGCATGCCCCATTCACATGGGTTCCGGGTCCGATGACCGCGTTGCGGCATTTCGCCCGTGGACCCAGGCGCGCATTCATCATCACGACGGCATTTTCCACGTAGGCACCGGGCTTCACACAGGCGGTCGGGTCAATCCATTCGTTGGTTTGAGCGACTTCGGAAACGTTCTTTCCCCGCTGGTTGACTTCGCGGTGGGCATCGAGGAATTGATCCGGCGTTCCCACGTCGGCCCAATAGGACCCGGGAACGGGGCAACCGGTCACGCGCCAGCCGTCGGCAATCGCCGCTTCGTATGCTTCGATGATGGAGGAAAACCCGGGAGGGATGTAGGGGAGGATCCCGGGCGAAAGCAACTGAAGGCCGCAGAAAGTAAACGTATCCACTCCTCCCGGACGGTCGCTTCGAAATGATCGGACGGTTCGTTTCCGCATTTCCACCGTTCGAGGTCCCCGGCGCGGTTCCATCCACAGGGTGGCAATACATTTTCCGCGAGGGGCCTGTCGGAGAAGGGCCGAAGGATCCAGTTCCGCCACGACATCCGCATTGAGCATCCAGACCGGATTCGGGTCGTTGGACAAGAACCAGGCCGCATACGACAACACGCCCCCGGTTCCGAGGATGCTCGGTTCGAAGGAAATCTGAATTCGCAGGTTCGTTGGCGCGCGGGTTGATAGCGCTCGCACGATCTGATCGGCGTGCGCATGGCAGTTAACCAGCACGTCCCGCACGCCCCAGCATTCCATCATGCGAAGGGCGCGTTCCAGCAGCGTAATTCCCCGAAACGGCAGGAGCGCCTTCGGCACTTCACGCGTCAGGGGGTCAAGCCGGGACCCAAACCCCGCGGCAAGAATAACCGCGCGGGTGGGCCGCGGAACGGATCTGCCGGCAGAGTGGAGAGATGTTCGCGCCATTGTTTATGGATATAGCATACACTGCGAGCGCAATTTGTGAAAGTCGGATTGCTCTTCAAGCCAGGCGGTCGCCAGTTCCAGCACGGATCCGCCCGCCCGGAATAGTTCCCGAACTCTATCCGTTCCGTAAAGCTGATCGAAGAAATCTTCCCGTGCATCGCGCCAGAGTATTTCATGGCCGTAGAGCTGCTGGAGAGTTTCCAGAACCTTCAACCCGAGGGTCACGGGTTTAAAAGTTGAAGGGTCCGTCACCACGAATCGGATGCCTTCGAGGAGTTCACGTTCCGAATCTCCCCGGTTGGAGTAATAGAAATGCGGGTAGATCTCAACTCCGGGGAGTTTCAGCCGTGTCAGTTCCGTGGCCACGGTCTCACCTTGCGCCCAGGAGGCGCCGAGGACTTGAAACGGAAGAGGCCCGGTTCTATCACAATCCAGGCTGGGAAGAGCTTCCGTGCAAACGGTGGCCGGATAGCACCAGGCGCTCTCCCAGGAACGAATGCCGGTAGACGGTGGACTCCAGGGAGGCCAGTCGGCCTGGCGGTAGGGGCTTCTCCCATATTTTCTCATCGGCACCACCACCAGATCCAGATCCCAGGAGTGGGTCATGGAAAAGTACCGCGCTGTTTCGCCCTGGGTCATTCCGTAGACCATGGGAAGTTCGTTCTGCGCGACAAAGCTGACGAAATTCTCGTCACGCATCGGACCGTCGACCAGATTCGGCAGAGGAATTGGCCGGTCTGTCACCACCACGGGAATCGACAACTCGGCCGCGGCCTCCAGGACCAGGAAGAGGGTGGAAACAAACGTGTAGCACCGTACCCCGAGGTCCTGTAGATCAATAACAATCAGATCCAGGCCGTCCAGCATGTCGGGCGTCGGTTTCCGGTGCTCACCGTATAGCGAATAAATTGGAATGTTCCAGGTGGGGTGCTTGACGCCCGCGACCGTTTCTCCTGCGCCGGCTTGTCCAAAGACACCGTGTTCGGGACCCAACAGGCATGTCAGCGGGATTTCCGGATCCCTCTGAATTCGGGCAGCATTCCATTCTCCATCGGCGGTCAATCCAGCCTGATGCGTGACGAGCCCGACCCTTTTTCCGGCAACGACCTCCCGTCGATCCTCGAGCAGAACATCCATTCCGGTGCTGAATCTTTTTTTCGTCATCTTCCTCGAGCGATCCGCCGGACGGAACGGCGAACCATATCGTGCAGGGTAAATGTGTGCGAAACAAGGCGCAACCACGGGACCGGCTTGCGTTTGTGTGCAGGAGTCGCGAAGATATCGACATGAGGGATGGCGGGAATTCAGATTCGCGGGACGAACGTAGCTCCGCGCCGGATGCTTCGCAGCCGGCCCACTATGATCCGACGGTACCGGACTGGGTGCAGATATCGCATCGTCCCCCTCTGAACCCTACCGTCACCGCGCTTTGCTGGATCGTTGTCTTTTTCTATCTGGTGTTGGCTCTCTCTTATACTTTCTCCGGAGACAGGTTTCTTCTGCTATCGGACCCTGCCCGGTCCGTCACGGTGGTTGGCGAAGTGGAGTTAATTCTGGAGGAGGGGCTCAAAAATGCTCCGCGCTGGGAGCAGAATTTCTACCGCTTCATCGACCGGGCGGACCCCGACTTACATAGTGAATTGCTGGCTGAGTATCAACAGGTTGCCCGCTATCTGGAGCAAAATCCCGACGCAGGCGATGAACCGTGGGTGTCCGGACTCCACTCCCGCATTGCCTACCTGCGTGCCGAGGCAGGGGACTGGAGCGATTCAGAAGTTCTTATGCCGCGTTCGAATCCATCCGAAGCGGAGGTTGCGTTCGCAACCGCCCTTTCTATCGCCTTCGCGTCGCCAACTGATTCCGCCGGCTCGCACTACGGCTGGGAGGGGGCCCTTCCGAATATCGATCACAGCCTCCTGGAGACTTCGTGGACGGAAGAATCTCTTGGCGCGCGGTTGGCCGAAAGGGACGGGAATCACAAAGAATCGACGCTTCGAACCTCCCGATTGGAGGCCGCGGGAGCATCGTTGCTGCGTCGTTTGCGCTTCGCTGATTCGGCGTTCATCGCAATTCTTGTCTCGGGGATCGTCGTGTTGCTTGCGCGCACGCGCTGGTTTACGCAAAGCGTAAATGCGGCCCGGGGACTTACCGTGCCGCCCTGGTCATTTCAGTACGGGACGAGCGTTCTCCTGAGATGCGCAGCGGGGGCCCTTGTCGTAGCAGAAATCGTACATGCAATATCGCCCGGGTTCACGCTGGTGGCTTCCATTATTACCGGCATTCCCGTGATCCTGATCGCGAATGCCTACTTGTGCCGGCCTGACAAACAGCGCTTTACGAGCCTGTTTGGAATTTCGATGGGCGAAATGTCGATGGGGAGGTTGACCTTCTTCGCCCTCGGACTATCCGCCATATCCTTGCTTGGATCGATTTCGATTCACGCGGTTTCGACTCTATTCTCAGCCGACTTGCCGTGGCAGGAATTTGTTTTTGAGCCCGTCCTGTTCGGCCCGGAATGGAAAGCGGCTCTGCTGACTTTCGATGGCGTGATCGGCGCGCCGATCATGGAGGAGATCGCATTCCGTGGGATCCTCTACCTGACCCTGCGAGCCAGATACAAGGCGTCGATTTCGGCGGTGCTCAGCGCAGGAGTTTTTGCGTTCATGCACCCCTATTCGGTCGTGGGTTTCCTCGATGTATTCTGGACCGGGTTGGTGCTCGCGGTGGGGTATGAAAAATGCAGAAGCCTCTACCCATGCATCTTTGCCCACATCGTAAATAACCTGTTGGTATTCACAACCCTGTGGCTCGTGTTCCGGTAGCCGGCACGCTCTATTTTGCGACGACGGTCACAGTACCCGCCCCGGAATCGTAGTTAAACTTCTTGCCGGGCGGGGGATCGGGAATTTTCGCGAGGTATCCCTTTTGCTGGAGTTCCTGCAGGGATGCAGGGTTCTTTCCTTCCTCCATTTTGAATGAGCCGATTGCTTTATCGATCGCCATCACGGCGACATCGGATTGTAGATCGTGAGCAACACCCAGTGTGCCCTTGACATACGCATCCCCGATATTCCGCTGTTTTGACTTCGATTCTCCCTGTTCTGAGCAACCCGCCATGACGCACGCAACAAACAAGGGGGCGGCAAATTTCACAAACTCTCGCTTCTTCATTGGATCTCCTTGTGTTTCCTCGATTCTATTTATTGATGTATTGGCCCTTTTCGCAGGCGGCAACGAAACTTTCCGTCGACGATTTCAGTGTTTCCCAGGCCTCGCGTATCTGTTCCGCTTCGTCCTCCAGGATTTCCCCGTCGTTCTCGATGCTCTCCGACACGGTGTCGAGCAGGGTGGAAAACTCCTTCAGGATGCCGCGCGTTACATTGATCAACGGAATGTCACTTTTTTCTTCGAGTTCGGGATTGCGGGTGAAATATCCGTCACTCTGTTCGCACAACCATTTGACGGGTCCTTTGTCCCCGGTCAGTTCGACGATTCTTTGAAGACGGTCGAGCGGGTTGTCGGCCCCCGGCGCATCCGGGTGATCCTTCGGCTGGCACCACTTGTACAGGAGTGAGGAGGAAAGATTCATATCCGATGAGATCGACTTGACTCCGATCTCGCCCATGCATGACTTCAGGACTTCGTGTGATTTCATTTTGGTTCCCTTGACCGGAGTTTTTTTGCCGGCATTCGGCTATGGATTACGAGCCGTAATCATCCACGAACTCGAGCTCATAACGATGCTGCCGTCATCGCTGGAAAAGTGTGACAGCTCTTCTCTCAGGGCGGATTTGATTTCCGTTTCTTTTGCCATGGCCTCGTCGCCTGCTTCCCGAAAAACCTCCCCCGCCGGACCCAAAGCGAGCTGAAACTCCATTGCATCCTCGGCGTCCCGGCCGACCGTCACCGGGGAATCGATCCGATGAAATACGATGTCCTGATAGCCTGCAATTTCCAATTGCCTGGTCACCATTTCCTGGTTCGCCATCGAGAGGGGACCGGGCCCGCACGTTCGCGCGTCTTCTCCGGGAGGCGGCAGGAATTTCAGGACCGTTTCCTTGGGAATCCGGAACCACGCATTGTCGTCAATCGTTCTCCAGACCAGCAACATCATTCGCCCGCCCGGTTTCAGCGCGGTTCTCATATTCCGCAGCCCGGCAACCGGGTTTTCGAAAAACATGGCGCCAAAGCGCGCGAAGCAGAAGTCGAAGTCTCCCGAGAAGGAATAATCCTGCGCGTCCCCCGCGATAAATTCGACGTTCTGTGCGTCGGCCGATCGGGCATCGGTTCTTGCAATTTCGAGGAAGGTTTCGCAGCAGTCGATGCCCAGCACGTATCCTGAGGGGCCAACTCTCTCAGACAGCTCAATCGCGGTATCACCGAACCCGCAACCGACGTCGACAATCCGCTCGCCTTCCGCGATTTCCAGGGAACCGAAAGCCTGGTCGCTGTGACCGCTCAACCCATCAACGAGAACGTGTCGGAACCGGATAAATTTCGGAGCAAGAACTTCGTTCCAGAAATCAGCAAATTCATTCGTGGGCGTCGTTTCATCAAGCATGGGGAATCTCCTGCCGTTAAACCGGAAGAAACCGTACCCCCTTCCTGCCGTAAACGTCAACGGAAGGTCTCAAACCCGGATCCCCAGTTTCCGGCAGATATAGGTGAGGTAGATCTGGTAGTATTGATCCATCGAGGCGATATCGATCCACTCGTCCTCCGCGTGAAGGTTTCCCACGATCGGGCGCGACATCATCACGGGAATCCCGTGCTCACAGATGAATCGTGCGTCACTTGCCCCGTCGCCCCGGACCAGTTTGACGGGGGCTCCCGTGATTTCCTCGGTCACGGCGATGAAACTCGGATCCGGCTTCAAATGCGCCGGATCGCCGGAAATAATTTGTTCGACTTCGGCGTCGGTTCCGATCGCGTCCCGGACTTCGGCCATAATTTCCTGCTCGGTGCAGGGCGTCGGATAGCGGATATCCACGACCGCATCCGATTCATCGGGAATCCGGTTCGTGGTCCGGTTTTTCGTCCCCACCACGGTAATGGCGCAGGTCGGGTGCCACGAGTCCTTGTCGCCCTGGTACGCCTGAAACCGGGAACGTAACGCCAGTAGCTTATCGATCAATTTCTCCAGGGCATTGTCTCCGAGCCAGGGACGCGCCGCGTGGGCAGCGTGCCCGCGCTGATGGAGTCTCAGATGGAGCAGGCCTTTTTCCTCCACGGTAATTTCGCCGAGCGACCCGCCATCGGGCACGAGCGCCACCCCGCAGCGCAACCCTTCCTCCCCGAAGAGGTACCCGATTCCATGCTCGCCGCCCGTCTCTTCATCGGATGTCACGGCAAGGCCGAGGGAAGCGCCCGGGTTGTGCGAGCAGACGGTTCGAAATACTTCCAGCGCAATTGCCAATGCGCCCTTCATGTCTCCGCATCCCGCGCCATAAATTCTTCCTTCGCGAATCGTCGAGCGATAGGCATCCGGGTCGGGATGATCGATTACATCAAGATGCGCACAAATCAGGATCTCCGGATCTCGATGTCCGGACGGGTGCGCGACGAGGGACTGGTATTGATTGCGTTCGAATTCCCGGACTTCGATGCCGGGCAGAACCTCCAGGTGGTTCTTCACGAACTCGTAGCAGCGCTTGCGTTCGGAGACCCGGTCGTGGGTTCCGGGAATGAGGACAAGATCTCTCGTCAGCGCCACGATGCGCTCCAGTTCCCGTTCATAGTTTGCGTCAGTCGCGGTCATAATTCAATGAAACCGGAAGCACATGACGTGCCGCGTCCAGCAGCCGTCCCGCCGCCTCGGTATCTCCCGCCAGGCACAGAAACTGCCCCTTGGCCGTTTGGCCGTGCCCATCGAGATTGAAGTTGATGGGAAGAATGCCCAGTTCGTTCCCCGGAAGGTAGAGCATGCCCTTTTCGTCCAGCAGCTTGAGTAGGCGCGCGCCCTCGATGGGAGGGTTAAACTGCAGGTTTCGCATCAACCATGCTTTTTCGGGAGCGAAGTGCCGGGCAAGCACGGAAGGATAGGTCGCTCCCGTGACCCGCGCGTTGATTTCGCAGATTCGAACTTCGAGCATACCGTTCTGTTTGACGACGTGAAAATCGAGGCTTCCGGTACCGCGGTATCCCTGTGCATGCAGCCACTCGCACGCGTTCGACGCCTGGCGCAACAATTCGTCCCGGAGCCCCGGATCCCTGGAGAAACAGGGTGGAGGGGCGACGTTTCCCTCATGGATGCTTTCATTGCTTAGAATCTGGCCGGTCATGTCGTAGAGCGTAGCGGAATCGTCCGCCACGAAGACTTGAACGCTCGGAGAGCCGACCGGTTGAACCGATTCCTTGTTGTCATCCAGCCATCCCTGCACCAGGCAGGCTCCCTCGTGGAACAGATACTCCGGGACCCGGCAATGACCTTCCGTCGTCACGCGAATCAGCCCGATTCCCGATGCGCCGATCGGCGACTTGAGGACGGCGTGCCGATAGCCCTGGTTCGCAAGGGCGGAAAGACAGGCCTGGATCTCCGAACGGCTCTCGGCAATTCGCGTTTCAAATGTTGGAAGCCCCGCGGATACAAGGTAGTCGTGGAGAAGCCGTTTGTTGTTTCCACGTTTGCTGCCGGATTCGGAGGACACTGTCTTTTTTGAGGTTCTCCGCGCGAGCGTTGCCAGGGCTTCGTCGGTGACAAACCCGTCAATCCACTCCGCCGGATGACCTGCGATCTGATCGAGGAGCGGAGACAGCCCCGGGTCGCCCGCGGCGGTTTGGTCAAGAAGTAGTTCATACGCGCCCTCGGGAGCCAGCAGCAATTCCGGCAGTTCCAGGCCGATGCGATCGACGAAGTATGTTCGCAACGCCGGGTCCGGTTCCCGCTGAAGCACCAGCAGGTTCGGACGGCCCGTAAATAGAATGTTTAAAATGGGCAGAAGCCTGTTCCCGTAGGTTTCGAGAGTTCCGATCTCCCGCCTCAACACTTCGGTTTCTTCCTGATTTCCGAAAAACAGGGAGAGAAGATTGGCAAGAAATACCGCCCGGCGGTCCCAGAATTCGGGAAGAGATCCGTTCAGAATCTGGATTTTCATAGACTCACTTGCGAGGCCCCGCGCGTCTCTGGCGACGCCCAAAACCCATCTGCAGGCATTTTATCGTTCACAGGAGCGTTCCTGCCGATATATAATTCTCTTTTTTACACACTCCACCGCAAAATCCCAACTGAAGGATCCCACGCATGATCAAACGACCTCAAAGTACAGCATCCAATTGTAAGCGGCTCTCGCGGTTATTCGCGGTTGGAGCCACCCTTTCCGCCGCGCTGGTGATTCTCCCTCGGGCCGAGGAGGCCCCGGCGGATTTCGTGATCGATGTCGATGGAGTCTCCTTAACGGCTGCCGATGCGCAGAGTCGAATCGATCGCCGGATGGCGGCGTTTGAAGGCATGGTTCCGGCCGAGCAGATGGGTCGTTTGCGTGAACAGGTAGAGCGCCAGGTCAACGAGGACTTCATCAAGGGGGCGCTTCTGAAGGCCAAAGTCCAGGCAGCCGATGTTGAAGCCACGGCCGAGGAGATTGATACCGCGGTGAGTACCGCCAAGGAGAATCTGCCTCCAACACTTGAATTTGAAGACTTCCTCAAGATGCAGGGGCTTGACGACAAGGCCTACCGGGAGGTGCTGGCAGTGGAACTGGCGGCCCGTAAACTCCCGGATTTTGACAAGGTATCCGAAGAGGAAGTTGCCGCTTTTTACGAAGAGAAGAAAGAGAGTATGAATATTCCGGAGACGGTGAACGCCCGTCATATCCTGCTTTCCTTCGATCCAGCCGGCGGCGAGGAAGGAAAAGCGGAAAAAAAGAAAGAGATCGAGAAGATCCGGCAGGAGCTACTTGACGGCGCCGACTTTGCCGATTCCGCCAAAAAATATTCGACCTGTCCCAGTTCCCAAAAGGGGGGCGATCTCGGACAATTCTCGCGCGGCCGGATGGTTCCTCAATTCGAGCGGGCGGCTTTCGGCCAGGAGATTGGCGAAGTCGGTGATGTCGTGGAAACACAGTTCGGCTATCACATCATCGAAGTCACGGAGCAGAACAAGGGGGAAGAGCGGACGCTGGAGGATGTGCGCGGGCAGATTGAGATGTACCTGAACGAAAGAGCACTGGGAGAGTTCGTTCAGACCTTGCGGGCACAAGCCACCATAAACTACCCCGAAAAGGCCGTCGAAACAGCCGTTCCGTAGCGCGGCCGCTATCTCGCCAGGTTCAGGGATTTCGTGCAGCGAAATCCAATGGTGGGATGTCCCTCTTTGTTGAGGCCCTTGGTCAGCTCTTTCGTAGACGAGCTGCGACGGTGATAGGTGGTGGAAGTTTCCGCGGGGCTCAAGTAGGAGCCTCCGCGAATCACATGGGCATCCCCGCTCGAGGGTCCCGCCGGATTTCTCACCGGGGCGGTGAAATAGTAGTCCGACTGGTACCAGTCCGCGATCCACTCGGCCGCGTTTCCTGCCATATGCATCACTCCGTACGGACTTTCGTCCCGGGTCGACCAGAGACTCAAGTCGGCCATTTCCGCCCGGGAAGGGATGGTGGCGGTTACGGCCCAGGTTGTCGTGGGAAGGGTTACTTTCGGGGGCGGCACATCGTTCTTTTTCTTTTTTTCTTTGGGCGTTTCCTGCCGGGTGATTTCCGCTGCCAGCGCGGTCCGGCTGTCCGTGGTATTGCTCAGGGTTTTCGAAAGCGCGGTGGATCCCCACGGGTAGGTCCGGCCATCTCCGCTGCGCGCCGCGCGCTCCCATTCGGCTTCCGTGGGAAGCCTCAAATTCTTCCATGTCGCGTAGGCGTATGCATCGTACCAGTCGACACCGACGACAGGTTGATCGTCGCTACTCAGCCCCGATTTACTCCAACCTTCGGCCTCGTGATTCTTTAGCGGTGGCGCATCCGGATGCTCCATCGAGGAATCGCCCGTTTTCTTTACGTGGTCAACAAACTCCCGGTATTCAGCGTTGGTTACCTCGTACTTACTGATCATGAAAGGCGCGACGTACACGAAGTGATACGGAAACGTATCGGCACCGATTGACGCGCCTTCGCTCCCCATCAGGAAGTATCCGCCCGGGATGTAAATCATTCCGTCGTCATCGGCCGTTTTCGGGCCCGAATCGGCTCCCATACCCGCGGCATTGTACGCGTCGATGATGAGGTTCTGTTTGCGGGGGATATACTCGAGATCCATATCCTGCAAGACATCCACCCCCTGGTTGCCTCCCCTGCCATCACTCCGTTCGGAGTCAACGACTTTCGACATCCAGAAATATTGGAACGCGGCGATCTCGTTGATGGCTTCATCGAAGTTTCCATCTTCCAAGAGCTGCGGCAACCGTTCGTTCATGAGTTTCGGCAGCGAGCGAGCCACATCGCGCCGATCGATAATCATGCGGTCGTAGAACTGCTTCGCTTTCCGGTTGCCGCTATAATTCTTCTGATCGATTCCCGAGTACTTGCCGGCCATGTCCGCCAGCATGCTGGAATACACTTCGAATTGCCGTACCGCGGCCTGGATCGGCGCCAACCATGCCCCGTCGACCTTCTTGAGTCCCCGGTCAAGGTTCTGTTTCTCCTGATTAAATGCGGCGAGACGCCTTCGCGCCGTCGCCTCATAGGCATGGCCGGGACTCTTTTCCAGAAACTCCGTGAACAGGTCGATGGCCAGGTCATAGTTCTCGACCGACAGGCTCTTCTTCGGATTGAGCTTAAACCGCGCGAGTCCTTTCGCGAAATACCCGGCGATATCGATCCGCTCCAGAGACTCAACTTCCTCCGGTTTGAGCTCGTGATGCCGCGTGATGGTCTTGGTTTTCTCCCGCAAGACCAGAAGATCCTCCGTTTCCGAAACGACGCTGCCGATTATGACTTCCCCGTTTTTCATTTTGACTTCAACGAGGTCCTCTTTCGGTAACAGCCGTTGCGCGTTCGGTGAAAGGTCCTCCCGGGTCAGATCGCCGCCGGCCGCCGCGGCGATCAGGAACACGAGTAAAAAAACCGGCAGCCGTACTACTCCCGTTGTCATTGTCCGCACACTCCTGTGGTAAATCGGTCTCATCAATGTGAAACCACCAGTCTACCCCGGGGCACGGCCCGGTCAAGCCGACGGTTGCCTGACTTCCGGAGAGAGGTTGACCGGGCATGGCTCCACGCCCCAGATCTCCTCCGCATATTCGCGGATCGTCCGGTCGGAGCTGAATTTCCCGCAACCGGCGATATTCCGAACGCACATCGCTGCCCATCGGGCCGAATCGCGGTATGCTTCGTCGACGGCATCCTGCGCTTCAACGTAGGAGGGGAAGTCGGCCAGGTGAAAATAGGGATCCCCCTTCTCGAGGAGTGAAGTCCACAGAGGTTTGTAGAGTTCCGGCTGCTCCAGGTTGAGAAAATCGCTTTTCACCAGATCCATCACGCGCCTGATATCCGGATTTTCGTGATACGCCTGCCTCGGGTCGTACTTCTTTTCGTTTCGCATGGCGTTGATTTCTTCCACCGAGTGCCCGAAGAGGAAGAAATTCTCCTCCCCGACCTTCTCCCTGATTTCAATATTGGCGCCGTCGAGAGTGCCGATGGTAAGCGCGCCGTTCAGGGCCAGCTTCATGTTGCCGGTGCCGCTTGCTTCGGTTCCCGCAGTGCTGATCTGTTCACTCAGATCCGTGGCGGGAATGATGCGCTCGGCGAGAGAGACCCGGTAGTCCTTCAGGAAAACGACTTTCAACTTTCCCCGGATATCAGGGTCGTTGTTCACCACTCCCGCGACATCGTGGATCAGTTTAATGATCAGCTTGGCCATTACGTATCCCGGCGCGGCCTTGGCCGAGAAGATAAACGTGCGGGGAAAGTACGGATGATCCGGATTCGCCTTCAGCACCGAGTACCTGTGCAGAATATGCATGACGTTGAGCATCTGCCTCTTGTACTCGTGCAGGCGCTTGATCTGCGCGACAAACATGGACTCCGGATCCACCCGAATCCCGTTCTCTCGCAGGATTAATTCTGCCAGCGCGCGCTTGTTGGCCCGCTTGATCTCCATCAGGCGGGAGTGGACCTCCGGGTCGTCCGCCGAAGACCGCAGGCCGCCGAGGAGGTCCAGGTCGGTGACCCAGTCGGGCCCGACTTTTTCCGTCACCAGTTCCGCCAATTCGGGATTGCACTTCAGCAGCCATCTCCGCTGGGTAATGCCGTTGGTCTTGTTGTTGAATCGGCCCGGCCACAAATCGTGAAAATCCTTGAACAGGCTCTTCTTGAGAATTTCGGAGTGCAGTGCGGCCACTCCGTTCACGCTGTGACTTCCCACGACGCCGAGGTGAGACATGCGCACCTTCTTCTCCGCGCCTTCTTCAATTAACGACATGCGAACCACCCGGTCGTGATCGTCGGGGAACCGGGTCATGACGGTGCGCAGAAACCGGCGGTTGATCTCATATACGATCAGCAGGTGCCTCGGCAGGATCTGTTCAAACAGCCGTACCGGCCACTTTTCGAGCGCCTCGGGCATCAGGGTGTGATTGGTGTACCCAAACGTTTGGACGGTGATGCGCCATGCCTCGTCCCAGGGCATGTCCTGTTCGTCAAGAAGGATTCGCATCAGTTCAACGATGGCGATGGCGGGATGCGTGTCATTTAATTGGATGGCGACCCGGTCCGGGAAAATCGCAAAATCGCTGTGAGACGTTTTAAACCGCCGGACGATATCCTGGAGCGAGCAACAGACGAAAAAATACTGCTGTTTAAAGCGCAGTTCCTTGCCCTGGTCGATGTTGTCGTTGGGGTATAAAACCTTGCTGATGTTTTCATGCGAGAGCTTGTCTTCGCAGGCGCGGACATACTCCCCGTTGTTGAAGAACTCGAGGTTGAATTCCTCCGTTCCCTTTGCCGTCCAGAGGCGAAGATTGTTCACCGTGTTGTTACGGTGCCCCGCGATGGGATTGTCGTACGGAACCCCGATGGTGGTTTCGAAATCCACCCAGCGCGGTACGGTCCGGTTGCCTTCATGCTCGAGTTGAACCCTGCCCCCGAAGTGGACCTGGACCTGGTATTCCGGCCGCCCGATTTCCCAGGGATAGGGATTTCGCATCCAGTCATCCGCCTCTTCCACCTGGAATCCGTCCCGGATTTCCTGTCTGAAAATGCCGTAGTCATACCGAATTCCGTAGCCGTACCCGGGCAGTTGCAGGGTGGCAATCGAATCGAGAAAGCAGGCTGCCAACCGGCCCAGTCCGCCGTTGCCCAGTCCCGCATCCCGCTCGAGTTCCCGGAGGTAATGCCAGTTCAACCCCATGCCGCCCAGCGCCTCGTCCACCTGCTCCTCGATGCCGAGGTTTATGACATTGTTGGCGAGAGCGCGGCCCATGAGATACTCCATGGACAAGTAGTATACGCGCTTCACGTCCTGGTGATGATATGTCTGGCTGGTCCGGATCCATCGTTCCACCAACCGGTCTCTCACCGCCATCGAAAGCGCGAAATACCGGTCATAGTCCGTGGAGGAATACTTGTCCTTGGCGAGGGTGTACTTCAGGTGGTTTTCGAAATCTTTTCGAATCGCCACCCAGGTTAACGATTCATGCTCCTCGAAGGTCGTGATATCATCCGCGTGCGATGAAATTGTTTCTGGTATCGTACTCATCGTAGTTCCCGGATAAGATCGTTTTACGGATTACCACAGCAAAAATGCTGCCAATCAACTCCAACCTGCTTTTCGGCTCCCCGGCCCGAACCCTCTTGCTTGTTCTCTTCGTTCTCAGCTTTCCGGCATCGGGGCGAACGGAAGCAATCGCCGCTCCGGGACCGGTACGCATCGCGTTCTCCCCCCGCGGCGATGCACAGGAAGTGATTCTCCGCGAACTGCGCGGAGCGAAGGAACGAGTAGACCTCGCAATGTATTATTTGTCCGAAGATACACTGATTGACGCGCTTTGCCATCTCGCAGCGAAAAAGAAGGTGAAAATTCGGGTATTCGTGGACGAGGAAATGGCCAGGGCATCCCATCGCCCGAATCTTGATCGTCTCGCCCGCCTGGGTGCGGATGTATTCGTGGAATCGTTGCCACGCAAAGGCAAACTCCATCTCAAAACCCTGGTGGTCGACGGCAGGACCGTGGTGACCGGATCCGCCAACTGGACCTTCACCGCCTTCATGAAAAACTGCGAAGACACGGTGGTATTCGAGTCCGTGCCCCTGGCCGAAAGGTACCTGGAAAAATTCGAGGAGCTCTTGTCCTCCGCAACACCACATCTGCCGAAAACCGGCGATGCCGATGCCCCGGGATCCTTTCCCGACGCGGATACCGCCGCTCGTAACCGGAAGGACGAGCGTCCGGTGGCTCCCAGGGTTCAGACATTTCGTGATGTGCGGAGCCTGGAGTCCTTCCTCACTCCGGGCCGGGATGGGATCAATCGGTTTCTGCAGCGCGCCCGCGAGGCCCGGCAACGGGTCGATGTTGGCATCTACTACCTGAGTGACCGCGCGGTGGTAGATCAATTGGCGGAAATCGCGGCAAAGAAACTCGTGCGCGTGCGGATCCTTGCCGACGATACGATGCTGGCGGGCGAAAGGCTGAATACCCTGCGGCTCCTGCACGAAGCGGGCGCGGCCATTTACTGCATGGAACGAGACCGGGCCAGCATGCATCTCAAGATTGCCGTGTTGGACGGGAAGTTTGTCGTAACCGGGTCGCATAACTGGACGCCGAGCGCCGCCGAACGAAATGTCGAGGATCTCCTGATCATCGAATCGCGCGACACCGCGAACCACTACACCCGGTACCTGGACTATCTCATCGAGAAGCACGCAACCCCCTATGCCGACATCGGGCTCGGCCCCGTTGCCGAAATCACCGAACCCGGCACGTCCGGAACCCGCGGCAACAAGGGGATGCTACCGGAGACCGGTCCCCGGCAGACATTCGACAACCTGTTCGAACCCAATGCGCCGGACCCATTCGAACTGCAGGGGCACGCTCGTTATGTTTCCGACGGTGAGTATCTTCCCCTCCTCAGAAACCTGGTGAAGACCGCGAACCAGTCGATCCTGGTTTCGATGTATCACCTCGCGCGGGGAGCGCGTACGCCGGAAGTGGATGACCTTTTGGATCTACTGGCGGACGCCGCCCGGCGCGGCGTATACGTGTATGTCGTGTTGAACGTTCCCGAAAACCAGAGTGACAGCCAGCATGCCACGCATTCGGGCGCGGCGGAGTTTCTCCGGAATCGCGGGGTAGATGTCCGCCTCGCCGTTCCCGGTGTGAATCTTCATGAAAAACTTGTTGTCGTGGATCTCAGCAAGATTCTGATCGGTTCGCACAATTGGTCCGAGGGCGCCTTGACTGGCGAGGGCGTATACGAGTCGAGCGCATTCATCCTTCTCGAACGACAGGAACCCTTCTTTGCCAACTACATCATGAAGCATCCTGTTGTCAGTGATATGACCACCCGGAGTGCGTGGGAGAGGGAACTCTCTCTTCTACGACACCTTGCCGCGATGAAGCCGGAGGAGCGCCGGGAGTACATTCGCTCCATTCCCGGGGGCGGAGTGCAATGAGCAGGGCCAGGGTACTCGCGATCTATTTTGCTCTGCTGATCTCCGCCGTCGCTGCTGATCAGAGGCCCGATCGGATATACTACCGGGACGGCACCATTGAGAGCGGTAGAGTGCTCGACGAGCGGAAAGGCATCTATACCTTTCAGTCCGGACCGGGGGGTAGAACTGCGCCGGTGTCCAAGGAAAAAGTGCGCTTCGTGTTGTATGGAAACGGAACGGCCGCGGGGGACCGACTCGGGTTGCAGGCGTTGCGGCGGGAATTTCCGGAATCCGGGCCGCAAACCGTTCGTTTCCTCACTGCACAGGCGTTTGGCGATGATGTTCTCCGCGCAGTTCGCGCCGCGAAAAAAACGATATACATGACAACCTACAGCCTCAGCGATTCCCGGAGAGGACGGATCGGGGAAATTTTCGAAGCGTTGGGCGAACGCGCCGGCGCGGGGGTCAAGGTTTACATCGTTTCGCCGGTCGGCGCGGGCACGCATGCGGGAGTTCGAATTCGCGCCCTGAATGCCGCCGAGAAACTCGCTGCCGCCGGAATAAAGGTCCGGTTCATCACCAGGGGGAAGGTTCAGCATAAGAAGCTGGTGATTGTCGACGAGGCGATCGTGTTCCTGGGGAGTTCGAACCTGACCCAGTCCGGGGTGACAAAAAACATCGAGATGAACGTTGTGGTAGCGTCGCCGGAATTCGCTCTTCGCGCAGTCGAGGACTTCCGGAGCCTGCGGCGCCGGGCCAGGACGCCGGAAAAAGTTGCGTTCTAACCTGTTCCACGGCAAGACGGATAAATTTGTTTGCGACTTTGCCGTGATGGAGTACTACGTTTGACAATGAATTCATCTGAAAACCAATCCACGATCCGATGGCTGGGGGTCTTTTGTGGTTCCGCCGAAGGAAACAACCCCGAGTTCGGCGAGACCGCGGCGGAGCTGGGCGGATTACTTTCCGAGTCGGGCATCGGCCTGGTGTATGGCGGAGCGCGAGTCGGAATCATGGGCATCGTCGCCGATGCGGTTATGTCTTCCGGCGGCAAAGTCATCGGAGTTCTTCCCCGCGGCCTGGAGAAACGTGAGATCGCGCACGACGGACTGACCGAATTGCATGTCGTTGATAGTATGCACGAACGGAAAGCGCTGATGGCCGATCTTTCCGACGCGTTCGTGGCCCTTCCCGGGGGCGTCGGAACTCTCGAGGAATTTTTTGAAGCGTGGACCTGGGGTTTACTGGGGATCCATCGGAAACCGTGCGGTCTGCTGAATGCGAAGGGCTTTTACGACCGCCTTCTGGATCTGATGGATCACGTTGTGGACCAGGGTTTTTTAAAGCCCCGGTACCGAGAGATGGTCGTGGTGGAAGAGGATCCGCGGCGCATGTTGAGCGCTTTGGGCGCCTATCTGCCTCCCCTGCACAAGTGGGACGGCGACCCGGCGAGGGACCTGCAGGGCGGCAAAAGCTGAATTCCAGAGCCTGGAACGGAGATCCAGGCATTGGACCGCCGCCGCTAAAAAAGGGACTCTCCTACCTGAATAACGTGATGGCGCACAGCACCATCACAGGCCAGACTTGTTTGCGAATACTCCTGAGTTTTCAATCTTAATCCCAATCTTAGTCGATTAGGATTGGGATTAAGATTGGGATTAGGATGTAGGAAGTCGGAGTATTCCGAACCTTGTTTGAGAGTCCCTGCAAATTGCCTTTGTCGCGAACTTCGTCGAGCCCGATTTCGACAAAGCTCGCGATGAAGTTCACGACAAAGGGCCTGTAACAAAACCACTTGAACGTTCTGCTGTAATGGTTCATCCTCATTAAAACGGAACGTCGTCCTGGTCCGCGGGCGCGCTGGCTTCATCCGGCAGGGGCACTTCGTCCCCGCTGACTTCGCTCGGCACAGCTTCGCCTCCTGCGCCCCCTTCGATCTTCCACGCCACCAGGTTCACGTAGTACTTGTCATTGTACTCGTTCCCGCGAAGGTCGAAGCTGACGGTTACATTGTCGCCGGCCGAGATGTTGTCGAGCATCGTAATGCGCTCCTTGACACATTCGAACTTTATATCCTGGGGATACCTGTCTTCACTGGTCACGACGAACTCACGTTTGGTGAACCCGCTGGGGAAGCTCATGGCATCGAAGAGCAGTTTTACTTTTCCGACCATTTCGTAGGGCATTCTGTCGCACTCCTTTTTTCCGCGCTGACCTGTTGCGCTTGACCCTACCCCTTACCGGATTGAACGCCCGGTGAAAAGTCAGATTTCGCGACGAAGTGCAGTTTTTCACTTTCCCTGCCCCGGATGCCGTCTCTGGGTCCCGGGAACGGCGCAGCTGTTATTTACGCGGAATGAGGAAGATGCGCGCCTTCGGTCCCCGGAACCGGGCGGCTATTTTGCCTGCAGGGAAAACCGGCGGAGGAGTTCGGCACACTCGGCTTTGCCGGCGTCGGGGCGGTCCTGCCAGTCGGCGTGCTCGAAGGCCGTCAGGTTTGCCTCATCTCTTGCTGCCGGATCGATACCGAGATCCAGGAGGTGCCGCACCATCCCGGGCCGTCCCGCGGCGGCGGCCACGTGGAGAAGTGTGCGTCCTTTGGGCGCGGCGGCGGCGAGATTCGCGCCGCGCCCGCGAAGCACCTCGAACAGAATCCTATCCCCATTCCAGACCGGAAAAAATATAGCGGTGGCGCCGTCGTAGGAGCCTCCGGAGATCTTTTCGTTCACATCGGCGCCGTGTTCGATGAGTTTCTCCGCAATCTTCAAGAACCCGCTTTCCGCCGCCCCGCAGAGAAGCGGTCGGCCGTCCCAAAGCTTTTGCCGGGGATCCGCGCCCCCTCTGATGAGCAGCTCGACCGCTTCGTGAGACGGTGCGCTGCCGCGGACGCAGGCCGCGGCCAACGGCGAAAGTCCGTGGTAATCCGCCGCATTCACGTCGGCGCCGGCCGCCAGCAGCTCCCGGACCGACTCGGTCGCGCCCAGGCTGGCAGCCGCCAGGAGGGCGGTTTCCCCGTTCTGGTCCCGCCGATTCACGTCTTCACCCGCGGCAACGATCATGCGGATGATCTCCGGCCGGTTGTACCTGGCCGCCCGAAAGATGAAGGGTTCGCCCTGGATGTCCGGTCCCAGCAGGCTGTGACCGGCCTCCGCAGCTTTCCGTACCTTTTCGGGTTTGCCGTGCTGCATCGCGCGAACCATCTCCAGATTCGCGCAGTTCCGGTTTTCCGATTCATGCACTTCCACCTTTTTGGGAACAATACGCGCCAGGGGAACCGGTCCGCCCGCGGCCGGTTGGGGTTCGGCCGTCGATTTCCCGGGTTTTCCCTTCGAATCGAGAAGAACCTGCTGCTCCCGCACGTAGTTCCGGGATCGGTTCATGAACGCCCCTCGTTGACCCGCGACCGCGCCCGCCATGATCAACCCCGCCGCCTGCACCGCCCAGCACCACCAGGCCCAGACGCCTTTCCTCTCAAAGCGTTCCGATGCCATGTACCGCGCGCGCAAATATCGCGACCTCTTTTCCGATCCGTCCCGGGCACGGACCTTCAGAAAGCCATAGATTCCCGGAGAGCTCTTCGATCCGAGCCGATGCTCGAGATATAGAGTGACCAGCGCTTCGGGCGGTAATTCTTTCCATGTCTCCGGGTATTCGCGGAAGTGCGTTGAAATTGTTTCCTCTATGGATTCGTGAAAGGTCTCATAGGCCGTTTGAATCCCGAGCGCGAGCAAGCACACCGCTCCCGCTATGCCGAACCACCTTCCCACCGATTCGCTGCTGATTCCCGAGCACCAGGCCAGCGCGAAAACCCCGGCCGCAAACGCGAATCCGATAATGAAGGCAGCCAGGTAGCTGTGTTCATAGAGGGCCCACCGGCCCAGGGGCCCTCGCAGGATCTCGAGGAGAAGCCAAAGCAGGGGAATGACGGCACCCCACCGGTACATCAACCTGGAATCGGTGCCGGATGCCTTGCGGGCAGCGCGGGGCGCGCGCGCAGGCCGCCTGGAATGTGCCGTTTTCCTCTTGCGGTTGTCCGGCCGTCCCGGCGGCCTCCTTCGTCGGTTTTGATGCCGGTAATCCTTTACGTAGGGGCTCACGATAACCGCCTGGTAGCAAATAGCACACCATTCGGCCCCGGACCGAACTTGCCAAAACAGGCACGAACCGGTTGCGGAAAGCCCCAAATCGTGCATATTGGGGCTGGTTGGAGCGTCATGCCCGAACTGGATTTATGAAAAACGATTCTGACGTACCCATTTTCCCCCTGCCCCTGGTTGCCTGCCCGACGGAATGGATTCCCCTGCACATTTTCGAAGACCGCTATAAGAAGATGATCAGGCATTGCCGCGAATGCGAAGATTCGGGGGACCCGGGAGAATTCATGATCCTGCTGGCCGATGAGGATGAGGTTGCCATGATCGGTTCGACGGTTCGCATCTGCCAGGTTCTTCGTGAACACGATGATGGTCGGTTGGACATCATGACCGTCGGTCAGCAGCGATACCGGATCCTGGAGCGTCTGCAAAAGCACGCGTATGATTCCGCAATCATCGAAATGCTGCCCGATGAGGAAAGTGATTGGGATGAGACGCTGGCAACCGAGGCATTCAGCCTGCACCGCGCTCTACTGAAACTGATTTCCGGGGAAGTGCCGGATGAGAATACCTACAGCGGGAAACCCAGTCTCTCCTTCTACCTCGCCCAGAGCGCCGGCATGACACCGGCACAGAAGCAGAAAGTTCTGGAAACGCGCAGTGAGAACGCGCGCCTTGAATTGTTGGTCGAACATTTCCGCACCCTGGTCGTCGATATTCAGAATGTCCGCCGTGCCGCGAAAGCGATCCAGGGCGCGTGGGAAATGCAGATGGCTATCATGAAAGCAGAAGACGGAAGCGGGTAAGGGGGGCGCGCGCAAAAATAACTTTGCCATTTGTAGGGTCAAGAGTGGCGTAAGATTGCCACGAGATTGTGACAGTATTGGCCCTCAAATGATGAAGTTCGCCGCAGCAGATCACATGAGTATGCTTGTCAGCAGCCAGATTTGGACCTACGTTGGCGCTCTCAAGCAACTATGCATCCGGGGCGATTCTTTGGGACGAATACCCAAGGTAGAATCCCCTCCATCCTGAACCGGCAAACCACCCGGGTAACACTGTGTGCGACGTTTCTATCCATCAACTCCAGCCCCTCGTTGATCTGCGCCACTATCGCATCGAAATGTTGGTGGATTTGCCGCTGAACAATTGGAGCATATGGATCGATTCCGTCGTCGCACGCTCCGCCGCAGAGCAGTAGCGTTCTCTCGTGACGGATCGAATGACGAGTATCGGGCAATCGTCTCGCGTCTTCGTGCCCCGTCTTCGTCTTGCGATGCGGACAACGAATCGGAGCACGAAGAGGGTGCACGAAGACGGGGCACGATTTTCTTCACCGGGATGGACACGGCGGCGGCTGAGCAAACAGGATGAAGCGTGGAGAGAACAAGCCCTTGGTGAAGACGGCGTGACCGCCGCATCACAGCGGCGTGGTTATTTTTGCGCACGCTCGAAGGTCCGGTTACGCCATCTACTCGACCCGCACGCGGTAGTTTCTTGATTCCGGCGGCGCAGGGTCGCTGAGAGAAAGCAGTGCTCCGCGCCCCGCGGTGCCCAGGCCGATGAGTTTCCACGAGTTGCCGGCGATCGTCCCGTCGCCGTTCACGCCGTTTTCCATGTATTCCAGCCAGTACGTCCTCTTCGGAGAAGCAGGAAAACGGACGAAGCGGCCTTCGATACCGTGAACGGGCGCGATGCGAAAAACCGAGGACGGATTGATGGGAATGGTGTCGGCGAGGAACTCTTCAATATTGAGGCTCTGGTCGCCGTCGGCGTCGGCGAGGGGAGAGACGGCCGTGGGTGAGTTGAAGAACTGTTCTTCCCAGATATCCGAGAGGCCGTCGCCGTCCGTGTCGCTGCGGTTGCCGAGCCCGAATCCGCGAAAGTTGTCCAGGGCCCCGTTACCGCCGCAGGAAAGCACCCACGCGCCCGCCCGCATTTCCCCCGGAACCTTGGGGCCATAGATCTTCGGCAGGTTCTCCACCTGGTAGTTCGTTTGCAGAATGTCGGCTGCGCCCGGCACCTTGGTGACCACGAGTTCGAGGCCCACCCAGTCGCCTTCATTCACGGCGATCGGTGTGTTGACGCCGGGCCCAACCACGCGGCTTTGCGCGATGACGCCCCAGGATGCGCCGATACCATAGCCGGGGGCCGGAGAGAGCAGCGAAGAACCTTGCAGGTTGCCGACCTGAACATGCGCCTGAAGTTTGTAGGTTTCCCGTTCCGCCAGGACTCCGTGCATGTATCCGACTTCCTCCCGCAAGGCGGTTGCCGGGCCGAGGAGGAAATGCTCGGTGTTGTCAGGCCCTTCTTCGCTCCCCAGCGCAAGCGGAACGGCGCTGACGGTGTAGGTTGGAAACCAGCCGAGATCACCCGTGGGGGCCGGATCCAGCGTGCCGGTGCCGTTCGTCTGCTCGAAATCAAAGAAGAATCCGTGGAATGGTTCCAGGGGAATCGGAAGGCTGGAATTGGGTCCGGCGGCGAAGTTCGATTCGATTTGCTCAATGGTCAGCGGGATGTCGTAGATGCGTACGAGACTGACATCACCGTTGAAGCTCTTATCCGGTTCCAGGCTGGAGGAGGCGAATAGACTGATCATGGTCATCGGGATGCCCGGGTTCCAACCGATGTTGACCTGGAAATGGTGATCGAAAATGGGCTGGTTCCCCGCATCGAACCACATCTTCATGGTTTGGTTCGCGTTGTTCCAGGTGATGACTACCTGGTGGAATGAATCGTCTCTTGGAAATGGAAGGGTACCCATAGCCGGTGCCAGGGGGGTGCCGGGTCCGTCCGCCCCGGTCATGGCGGAAATCAGGATCTGATCCGTATTCGTTTCCAGGCCGATGCCGAATACTTGCGTGTTTGCGTCCGAGCGGATGCCGAAGAGCTGATGTTCGATGGCGCGAGCCGGGCCCACGAGGCGCGCCCAGATTTCCACCGTGAAATCGTCCAGGAACAATTGCGGTTCTCCCAGCAGCCCGCTTCCGCCCTGGGATTGATCGACGCGGCCCAGGGAGGTGAGCCGCCCGGTCCCGCTGTAGAACGCGATTCCCTGGGAGGAGATCAGGTGCGCGGGATCCTGGGAGCCGCAACAGGGGTCCCGGGTCAGCCAGCCGCCGGTCGTGCCCAGATTTTCCCATTCAGTAGGCGTTGCGGCGATCCGCGGATTGGTCCGGGCATTCAGTTCCAGAACCGCACCCGGTACCGGCATCGACACCGAGAGAAATGGACCGGCCGCAACAAGGGCCGAAAGCAGCAGAACGAACGTGGGGGATCTATCCGGATGGTTGAAGTGAATCGGCACGGGTGCCCCAAATCGAAATCCTATTGACGTGGAGTCCTAATCTCCACTGTTTGCAGCATGTACTACCGCACCTTCAACCGTGCCAAAGCATACATGAAAACCGCGTTTAGTCAAACCTCAGCACCCGCTTCATAAAGGACCGGCAGGCTTTGGTTTTTCCTTGACTAAAAACGGCGTCTATCGGTCCGGATTCCAGGATTCGTCCCTCCGAGACAAACGCGGCCTGATCGGCCACGGACTGGGCGAATGCCAGGTGGTGGGTGACGAGGATGAGGTCCCGCCCCTCCTGCCGGAGGTCCTGAATCATATCCAGCACTTCGGCGGTCATTTCCGGATCGAGGGCGCTGGTAGGTTCATCGAAGAGAAGAAATTTCGGTTTGATGGCGATGGCTCGAACCAGGGCGACACGCTGTCTTTGCCCACCCGAGAGCTGGGCCGGCTTTTTCCCCTCGTGGTCCTGCAGTTGAAACCGCTCCAGCAATTCCATGGCGCGGGCATCCGCCTGCTGCGGATTCTGCCCATGGACCACCCGTAACGGCAGGGTGATGTTTGCCAGGGCGGTGAGGTGGGGAAAGAGATTGAAAGCCTGAAATACGGTCCCCACTTCCCGGCGGTGGCGTCGAAGCGAAGCCTCATCGAAGTCCAGCAGTTCGCCGTTGATCCGCACCGCGCCGCCCTCCGGTATTTCCAGGCCGGCCAGGATCCGGAGCAGTGTCGTTTTTCCTCCGCCGGAGGGTCCCACCAGGACCAGGCAGCGGAAATCCTCGCAGGCCAGGCCGGCGCCCGACAGAACCGAGGTTCCATCGTACGATTTCTGGAGGTCCTCGATTTCAAGATTCATACAAGAACCTTTTTTCGAGAGACCGGGTCCAGATCGACAGGGGAAACGTGATGGTCAGGTAGGCGAGGGCAAGTGGTAGATATCCCTCGAAGGAGGTGTGGGCATTTGCATTCAATTCCTGTGCGCTCTTCGTCAATTCGTTGATGGCGATGACGGAAAGAAGTGAAGAGTCCTTCACGAGGGAAACAAACTGACCGGTCAGGGGGGGGAGCATCTGGCGCGTCGCCTGCGGGAAAATGACGTATCGGTACGTCTGCATCGGAGTCAGCCCGATCGCCTTCGCCGATTCGAGTTGGGAGGCTGAGACGCTCTCGATGCCGGCCCGGATGATTTCGCTGATATACGCGCCCGCAAATGCGGAAAGGATCAAAACCCCTGCAACGTACCGGTTCTGCAGATTCGCGGCGTTGGCCAGGACATACCAGAAAATCAATATCTGGACCAGGAGCGGCGTGCATCGAATCAACTCCACGTAGGTCGCGCCGGCGTATCTGCAGAGCAGGATTCTCGATCGACGCGCCAGTGCCGCCGTCACTCCGATCAGCACGCTGCACACCAGCGCCGCGGCGGAAATCAACAACGTGCACGCCCACCCCGACAAGAATTTCTGCCGGTACTGCCACGCCGAATCCCAACTCCAGTGATAATCGACGTTGCGGAAGGCCGCGAAAAAGAGCGCCGCCAATCCCGCCGCCACCAGCACCGCAGTAAAGATTCGGGCGGACAGGGGCACGCCGCGTCCGGAAGCACTGTCCGCCAGAAACAGGCGGCGGACCCGGGAGGATCCTTCTCCTCGAGAGTGATTCATTGCCGTCGGCCGGAGTTAAAACACGAAGGGATAATCCAGATCCTCGAAGACTTTTTTCATGTCTGCAAGATGCTTGTCCGCAAGATCGTCGAACCCGCCCCGGTCCCGATAGGCGGCGAGGAATTCGTTTACTTCCCCGCGCAGTGTATCGTTCCCCTTTTTCAGGCCAATGGCCCAAGCCTCTTTTTGAAACGGGTCGAGAATTGCCTGGGTGGTGTTCTTCTGTCGCATCCAGTTTTTGTAAATCGAGAGCTGATCGTAAATGAATGCGTCCGCCGTTCCCTGGACGACTTCGAGCACGCATTCCGATTCGCGTTCCAGGATCAATATTCGCGCGTTGCCGAGATGTTCCTGCGCATACACGTGACCGGTGGTGCCGATCTTTACCGCGACGGTTCGATCTTTTTCGTTCAAATGTTCCACGTGCTTGATTTCCCCGCCGGCTCCGGTGAGGAGGGCCAGCCCGGTGTGGACGTACGGGTCGGAAAAATCGATCGACTTCGCCCTCTCTTCGTTGGCGGTCATCGACGATATCACCAGGTCGATCCTGCCCGTTTTCAAGGCGGGAATCAGTCCGTCGAATGAAACGTTCTCGATGCGTACGTTTCGGCCCAGATGATTTCCCAGTGCGTGGGCAAGATCGACGCTGACCCCGGCGGGATTTCCGGACTCGTCGGTCATTTCAAACGGCGGGTACGCCAGTTCCATGCCCACCACCAGTTCATCGGACGCATTTCGGGTGCAGCCCGGTACCAGGGAGGTGAGTACGGCGGCAATCAGAATCCCGCAGATGTTAGAAATGCGCATGGAGTGCGACTATACTCCGAAACATCCCGGCTAAAAGCCCAGACGGCGGGAAATATCGCTGCACGCTTGAAAGACAGGGATTTGTCGCCTACGTTCGGAATCGTTTGTCCGACGGAATTGTCGCATCGAGGAGAAGGAAGAGGCACATCATGGAGTCCCCCCCGCTACCTGAATATCCGGCGTTTTCACTGAGCCGGCTGCTTCGAACCGTATTTGATCCCACCGAAGGAATGCGAATCGTAATCTTGATCGATCTCAACGATCCCGAGGAAATCAAGGACTTCAACTTTCTTGCAAACGATGACTACAAGGTTCAGCAGTACGCCCATGACGTTTTTTACCAGGAGTTGCACCGGAGCGCGATCAAAGAGTGTGGCATGTCGGGGGGAGAATTCTTTGCCTACAAGATTACCGGCGGCAGCAACCTGGATCTGCCCGACCTCGTGGTGGCTCCCGACGGATCGAAGTACAGCCTCGAACGCGACATCTATCCCAACTACGACATCATTCTCTGTATTTCCACCTATTCCGCGACGGCTCCGCTGACCGCATTCGCAAAAAAGTACGGATTTCGCGGCGCGACGTTGCACGGCGTGAACGATATTATTCTCAAATCCGGTTTGTGCGTGGACTACAACGAGATTGCCTCCGAAGCAGAAAAACTTCGTCAGGGCATGAACCGTGCACAGCGCTTCGAGATCGATTTCGAATTCCTCGGATCGAAGAAAACGTTAACCCTCTTCACGAATGGACAGGAAGCCCAGAAGAGCCAGGGACTCTGCGTCGGAACCGATCCGGATGTCGCCAACCTGCCCGCGGGCGAGATCTACTATGTGCCCGAGGATGCGGAAGGCCAGTTTCCTCTGAAGTACGAAGAGAACGGGACCATCGGGCTGATGGACGTTGCCGGTGGACGGATTCGAAAAGCCACCCTCGTGCAGGGAAGCCAGGAAGTCATCGATGCGCACAATCGCAAGATCGAAGAGGATCCAGTGACCGGTGAGCTGGGCGAGCTCGGATTCGGAACGCAGCTCCTGCCGGTTTCCGGCGCGGATATCCAGGACGAAAAGATACGCGGAACCGTTCATGTCGCGACCGGGAGGAGCGACCACCTGGGGGGAGATCTGACCCCGGACCGATTTGAGAGCGCGCAGAACGCGACCCATGACGACATCCTGTTCGCGCCTCACAAAACGCCCGAGATCAATGTGTCGCAGGTGCGGATGTACCGGGACGGATCGGAGTACGTCCTGATTGAGAATTTCGAACCGGCCGACTATATGCAGAGCCTGGTGGCCGAGTAGCAGCCGGGATTCCCCCGCCGTGACCAACATCTACGAGCAGGACGAGTTGCTGTCGCAGTACCTGCTGCTTCATTACGGCTCGGACGAAGAGGTTCTACCTTACCCCGATGGGCCCTCCGCCGCTCTCAACTACCCGGTGCGGTGCGTTCGGGAGCTGCTGGACCCCGCCCTGCTGCCCGCGAATGCCCGCGCGCTGGACGCCGGATGCGCGGTCGGGCGCTCGACCTTCGAGTTGGCGACCGCCTGTCGTGAGGTCCTGGGCATTGACACATCAGGGCAATTCATCGACACGGCGCGAACCCTCGCCGCCGAGGGCTTCATTCCGCATTTTCGAATTGAAGAGGGGGATCTGCGAACTCCCATGCACTTCCGGGTGCCCGAATCCCTGCCCCGCGACCGCGTGAGGTTCGAAGTGGGGGATGCGTGCGAACTGCCCCGGGACCTTGGCCCTTTCGAGGTTGTATTTTGCGCAAACCTGATTGACCGGCTTCCCGATCCGGGGGCTTATCTGGACGCCCTTCCCGACTTGATCACTCCCGGAGGTCAATTGATTCTGTCGTCTCCCTTCACCTGGATGGAGGCGTTCACGCCGCGGGAGAAATGGATCGGCGGCCGGGTGAGGGGAGGCAAGCCGTGTCCTACCTGGGAAGCGCTGTGCGACCGTCTTCAGGAGCATTTCGAATTGAAGGCCACGAAGGATCTCCCGTTCCTGATCCGTGAACACGCGCGAAAGTTCCAGTGGAGCGTCGCGCGCGGAGGACGTTGGATCCGGAAGTGATCCGTCGAAATCATATTCCTTTCGCATTCTCCGGTTCGGTGGTAAGAATTCTGCTCACCAAGGGAAGTCGCGCGTATCTCTCTGCGCGCGGAGATCTGACACATGCTCGACCAACTCGCCGAAAAAATTGAGAACAAAACCGCCGTGATCGGAACCATAGGTCTCGGCTATGTGGGACTCCCCCTGTGCGCCGCCTTTGAAAAGGCCGGTTTCCGGGTTCTTGGATTCGACGTGGATCCGGAGAAAATTCGCCTGCTCAACGCCGGCGAGAATTATCTGAAACATCTCGGGGAGGAGTTTGTCTCGGATATTCGGGCGTCGGGCAGATTTGAGGCGACGGATGATTTCGGGAGACTGGCCGAGACGGACGCGATACTGATCTGTGTTCCCACCCCGCTCGGAGAACACCTGGAGCCGGATCTGTCCTTTGTCGAGTCCTCCGCTGATTCCATCGCGGCTGCGCTTCGGCCCGGCCAACTGGTAGTGCTCGAATCCACAACCTATCCCGGAACCACTCGCATGGTGGTGCTGCCGAGACTTCAGGCCACTTCGCATGAATACGGAAAGGACTATGCCCTTGCCTATTCGCCGGAGCGCGAGGACCCGGGACGAACCGATTTCACCACCCAGGCGATCCCCAAGCTGGTGGGGGGGCTTGACGAAAAGAGCGGAGATCTCGTCGATCAATTGTACCGGAGCGCGTTTCAGCAGGTTGTGCGCGTGCGGAATGCGGAAGTGGCCGAGGCCGCAAAGCTGCTGGAAAACATCTACCGCGCCGTGAATATCGCGATGGTGAACGAAATGAAAGTCCTGCTTGAACCAATGGGGATAGACGTGTGGGAGGTGGTGGATGCGGCCGCGACCAAGCCCTTCGGTTTCCAGGCCTTTTATCCGGGACCGGGATTGGGCGGACATTGCATCCCCATCGATCCTTTCTACCTTTCCTGGCGGGCCCGTGAGATCGGTCTTCCCACGCGGTTCATCGAATTGGCGGGTGAGATTAATCATGCCATGCCCCGCTACGTGGTCCAGCGCACGGTGCTCGCACTGAACAGCCGGGGCAAGGCGGCGCAGGACTCGCGAATTCTGATCCTCGGACTCGCCTATAAGCCCGATGTCGACGATGTCCGGGAAAGCCCCAGTCTGGAGCTCATTGTCCAACTCCGGGACATCGGCGCGAACGTTGACTTTCACGATCCACACATCAAGGCAACGCACCGAATGCGCCATTACGATCTGAAGATGAAGTGCGTGGAGCTTTCCCCCGAGAGCCTGGCCGCCTACGACTGTGTGGTCGTGGCAACGCATCACAGCGCTTACGACTGGCAGGAGATCGCGGATCACGCCGGCCTCATCGTGGATACCCGCGGTGCGATGCGGGACGTCCGAGGCAATCGGGATCATATCTGGTCCGCCTGATCCATTCGTGACGGTGAAACGTCATCATGCCGACTTTTCGACGAGCCTGCCTGCATCCCGATACGACGGATGATATCCGATTCGAGCCCCTGGACACACCGAAGGGCGTACGCATGCCCTCCGGCGAAGAAATATCACTCTTTCACGTCCGGTGGTCCCTGGAAGGAGATGCCGCCGAACTGGCATCCCTGCGCCCCCTGTTGAGCAAGACCGAAACGGGGCGGGCGGATCGATTTCGGGTCGAGCCGGCCCGAGGCTGCTACATTCTGAGTTGGGGGATTCTCCGGATTCTGCTGGGCGCATTGACGGGCACCCCGCCCGAGGCCATAGAGTTCGATTTCGGCGCCTACGGCAAACCCTACCTGCCCGGCCCGAAGAATCCCGATCGCCTCATGTTCAACCTCTCCCACAGTGGAGACGACATCCTGTTTGCCTTCACCCGTATCGCGGAGATCGGCGTCGACATAGAAACCGCCCGGGAAAGAACCCTCATGGATCGAATAGCGGAGAGGCACTACCACCCGAACGAATTCGGGGATTTGAAGAAGCTGACGGGACCGGCGTTCGTTGACCGGTTCTACGAGTACTGGACGTTGAAGGAAGCGTGGATCAAGGCGTTGGGGCATGGACTCAACTACCCCATCTCCACGCTTGATTTCAGCGCGGTGCTTCCCGCGGGCGGAATGAATTGCCGTATCGAGAACGCGAACTGGTGGTGTCGGCCCCTGCAACTCCGGCCCGGAGTCCCCGGGGCCTGCGTCATTCGGCGCGACCGTTTACTCGGTCCGGAAGGACCGGCGGGGCCGTAGCGCTTCGAGGTAGTGCTTCAGCCCTTCCATGCAGGGGTCGAGCAGATCCGGATTCTGCGCGTTTTTTGCCATGCCGATCGCGCCCTCTATGACCGCAATGTAGAAGACGGCGGCATGATCGGGATCGATGTTGGTGCGCACTTTGCCGCTTTCCTGGCCTCTTCGAAGCCCATTGGAAATGGCCTGCCGCCATTCGCGGTATAGCGCATCGAGGCGAGTTCGGAAGCCTTCGTCGATCGAGGACATTTCCTGGGACAGGTTGTTCAAGGGGCATCCGAACCGGCAATACTGGGCGATTTCCGCATCTGAGATTCTGTCTCGCGGCGTCAGCAGGACCACAATGGGATCTTCCCCTTCCGTCATGGGTTCGAACCACTTTATCCGCAATTGATCGCGAAGGACTTCGTCCACCGCCGCGTATCCAAGTTCGAGCTTATTTCGGAAATGATGATACAACGCGCCCTTGGTGACGCCGACACGCCCTAGAATGGCGTCGAGACTCGCAGCACGAAACCCATTTTGCCAGATTTCCTCAAAGGCGGCTTCGAGCAGATCCTGCCGCGTTTTTTCCGGCGCATACGTTAGCGTGGTCACACCCATTCCAATAGTCCCATATGGTTCGATTTAAAGATTATAACGAATAATTTAGGCCACGTCGTGAACAAAGTCAAGAATACCTATACCGCCCGGAATTCCCCGCAAAATCCGGTTCCGTCATTTCCGGCCTGATCTTCCGATTCAGACGATCCCGGATGGTTAAAACTCTTTGATCCGCGCTGTAGAAAAAGTCTGGACTGTGCGGGCTAAGCGAGGGGCGGAATCTTTTCCAGTCGCTTGAATACTTCGTTCAAGCTTCCCTGCCGGTAGCCCTGCAAATCGAGTGTCATATACCGGTAGCCGCACTCTTTCAAAAGTTCGACCATGCGCACCCGCAGTTCCGGGTCCAATGCCCGCGAAATCTCATCCGGATCGAGTTCGACACGGGCAACATCATCATGGACGCGCACCCGCAGCTGCCCGAACCCCAGCGCGCGCAATCCGGCTTCCGCACGGTCAACCTGCTGAAGCGCTTCCCGGGTAATCCTGATCCCGTAGGGGAAACGGGAAGCCAGGCAGGCGAAGGCGGGTTTGTCCGCGGTTTTCAGGCCGATCGCAGCGGAGGTTTTCCGAATGTCATCCTTGGTAAAGCCGTGATCCCGAAAGGGGCTTTCGACTCGCTGTTCCCGTTGGGCCTTCTTTCCGGGGCGGTAATCGCCGTCGTCATCCAGATTCGTTCCATCAAGTATGTGGGCATAGCCCTCGCGATCGGCAAGCTGCCGCATGAGCCCGTACAGTTCCGTCTTACAGTGGTAGCAGCGGCTCTTTGGATTGTTCGCGTAATCCGGATTGGCCAGCTCGTTGGACGAGATCACCTGGTGGCGGATCCCGAGTTCCTCCGCCAGCGAGCGCGCTTCCGCCAGTTCCCGTTCCGGAAAGGAAGGCGAGGTTGCGGTGACCGCAAGCGCCCGATCGCCCAGTTCTTCCGAGGCGACGGCCGCCAGCAAGGTGCTGTCCACCCCGGCGCTGAACGCGACGATGGCGGATTCCATTTCGCGAAGAGATCCACGCAGATCGCCCACTTTCGCCAACAGTTCAGCTGGCAGGTCATTTGCTTCGTGATTCATTTCAATTGAAACTATATCACAGATATTTCCTCAAACCCGGGCCCCAATCCGGTCGAAATACGGGAAATATTTGATTTTGACGCTAATAAAAGACCCCGGCACAACATACCTACCAGTTGGTCTATCGATGGGATACTCGAAATTCTCCGGTCTGGATGCACTTCAGAATAGCGCAATTTCCAGCTCAAATCGTGTGGAATAGGTCTATTGCCTACCTCTTCAGCCCCAAAGTCCAGTTTTTCCCAGAATTTGCCCACAATGGCAGCATATCCTGAAATTGTATTTTTTTCGTTTGTTTTTCAAATAGGTACTTGCCAAATCCGTCTGGAAGGGGCTAAGGTCCCTACATTGGAAAGTGATAAGGACGAATACTCGATTAGTCATTGACCATTTTTGGAGCAACATACGTACATAAACTACAGGACCATGGAGGAGACGGAATGATGAAAAAAATTGTAATATTTGCAGCAGCAAGCGCGGTAGCGACGGTAGGGCTTGCCTCGCCGATCGTCTCGGACACTTTCACATATGTGGACGGCGACCTGACCACCGTGTCCGGGGGAACCTGGGCGAATCACAGCGGTTCCGGAGGCTTCATACAAGTCGTCAACGAGGAAGCCGTTGTCACGCATGGCGGCGGTTCGCGGGAGGATGTAAACATCAGTTTCGGAATCAAATCGGGTATTATCTACTACGGCATCGATATTTCAGTAGATGATCTGGGAGCACCCTACTCGGGGACGGACAACGAGTACTTCGCGAGTTTCCGCGATGGATTCGATCTTAACGCAAGAACCGATATTGTTCCGTCGACTGGCGGTGGCGATTACTCCGTCGGAATCGCAACTTCCGCTGGTTCCGCGGATGCCGTGTGGGCGACGGACTTGGATTACGACACGACTTACCGAATCGTGGTGAAGTATGACGTTGACCAAGACCAAACCACATTGTGGGTCGACGCGACTTCATCCAGTGACACCAGTATCATGGGGGCCGATGGTACGCAGAACGAACCCATGAGTTCTTTTGCCCTTCGACAGTCGTCCTCGTCGGAGAACGAAACAATTCGCGTAGATAATCTGGTAGTTTCGAGAGATTTCGGCGACGTCGCTATTCCCGAGCCGACAACCATCGCGCTGTTCTTCGCCGGCCTGGCCGGACTGATGATTCGCCGGGTTCGCGGCTAAGTCCCGTTCGGAAATTTAAGTCTTTTCATGACTCCGTGGCCCGGTGCCACGGAGTCTTTTTTTGGTCCGAATCAAGATAGAGGGCGACGAAGAGAAAAAGGGAAAAAATGAATAGTGGATTCTGCGGAGCAGGAGTAGCGAAGCAATTTTTGGAGTGCGGTGGCAGAGCGAAGCGTCGACACCGCTTTGGCTCCGCGCGGAGCGCGCCACAGAGCCCAAGTGCGGATGACAAGGGTTTTTGGCTTCGCTTGCTCTCGCCCCCTCCGGGGGGGTAGCCAAAGCGCCGTCGCCGCTTCGCTCTGCCGGCGCAATCCAAATCCTGAGGCAACATAAAACCCAAGGCCTTTCTCACAAATTCACCTTATCTTCGGCCATTCCCCCAAGCCCGCATTGTTCGCATCCACCTGCGCAGTCGAAAAAGTGTGAACAATGAGGGCTAGAATTTTCCCCCGATCCATCCGCCACCTAGAACTTCGTCGCCGTCGTAGAAAACGGCGGCCTGTCCAGGCGTGATGGCAAACTGTGCTTCATCCAGCACGACTTCAGCAGAAGTCTCACTGGTCCGAGAAAGCTCCGCATCGGAGGCGTGGGTTCTGTAGCGAACCCGGACCTGGCACCGAAAGGGGTCTGGCGTCGGAGGCTCGCCTGAAATCCAGTGAATATCATCCACCCGGAATTGATCCGACAGCAATTCATCCCGGTGGCCGACTACCAGCCGGTTCTCGTTTGCCTCAATTCGTTTCACATACAGGCGTGAACTGGATGCCACCCCCAATCCCTTGCGCTGTCCTATGGTGTACCGGTGAAATCCGGAGTGGGATCCAAGAACTTCGCCCGAGTCATCGACAATGTCGCCCTGCCGCTTCAATTCCGGATGAAACGATTCAATAAACGGTCCGTGCCCTTCATCCGGCACGAAACAGAGATCCTGGCTCTCCGCTTTCGACGAAGTGGAGACCGGGAGCCCCGTCCGTTCCGCATACGTGGCCACGTCGGTCTTGGCCCAGGATTCAAGTGGAAACAGGCAACGGGACAATTGCGCCTGGGACAGTCGATGCAGGAAATAGGATTGATCCTTTTTCAGATCCCCGGCTCGAAGAAGATGATACCTGCCTTTTCGCTCCTCGATTCGCACGTAGTGCCCGGTCGCAACTTTCGAACAGCCGAGTTGGAGCGCCCGGTCGTGCAGTGCTCCGAATTTGACCTGCTGGTTGCACATGACACACGGAGAAGGTGTGCGACCCCGAACAAATTCATCCACGAAGGGTTCGATGATGGTGGTGCGAAAAAAGTCAACCGCCTGGATCGTTGAATGGGGAATATCCAGCGCGTCGCAGATCCTGCGGGATCGGTCGATGTCCTCGATCGAGCAGCAACGCGAACCCTCGCGGAAAAGGTGCAGGGTCAGACCGATGACATCGTATCCCTGCTCCTTCAAAAGGGCCGCGACGACCGAACTGTCCAGACCACCGCTCATTCCAACCCCGATCCGCGGGGACGCGTTTTGCCCTGTCTCGGTATCTGTTGGAGAAGTATCACTCATGGGAACAGGGAACTATTGGATTTGTGACTTCACGATCTCCATGTAGTGCCGGCGCCGTTTATTGAATTCGTTTTCGTTGTAAATCTCCTTGAACAACCATCGCACACCTTCCTCCAGTTGCTCCACCGTCATGTTTTTCGGCCGGAAATTCACATCAAACAGCGTGCAACGGTCCCAGAATCTTTCCTGAAGCAGACGGCCTTCCAATTTCAGCCGATCATACAGGGGGGTGCCTGGAAACGGGGTTTGCACTGTGATCTGCACCTCCAGCAGCCCGGATTTGTCTACGAATTCCTTCACTCGCGGAAAGGTGTCCCGGGTGTGATTGTCCAGGCCGAGGATAAAGCAACCGTTGACCGCGATGCCGGCGGATTGAGTTCGATCCACCAGCTCAAGGTATTGATCGCATCGTTTTCGTTTCCAGTTTCCGGGATCGATTCCATCCAGATCTTCCCCGGAGGGACTCTCCAGTCCCACCAGAATCTGGCGGCACCCACTTCTGGCCAGGAGCTCGAGGAGTTCCTCGTCTTCAGCCACCGATATATCCGTCTCGGTGAACCAGGTGATGCCGAGCGGAATGATGGCTCGAAGGAATTCCTTGCCCCATTTCTTGTTGATGAAGGTATTGTCGTCCGCCAATTCAAAGAAAGCGTGGTCGGTAACCTCCAGGGCGGATTCAATTTCTTCAACTGCGACGTCTACCGGCTTTTGCTGAAACCCCGAAGTAATTCTGATGCTGGCGGCGCAGAACTCGCACCGTAGTGGGCAGCCCCGCGATGTCTGAACGGTGAGCCGGTTGTAGGGGCGGCCCCGGAGGAGTTCGAACTTTGGTTTCACGTAATTGGGAGCTTTGAAAACGTCCGCGCGCAATCCGTCATAGCGGGCTTGCATTCGATTGTTCTTAAAGTCCTCGACCAGCCGGGGCCAGGCGCCCTCGGCTCCATTAACGACAATCGCATCTGCATGCTGCGCGGCCTCCTCCGGCATCAGGCTGACGTGCAGTCCTCCCAGGACCACCGGGACGCCGGCCTTTCGGTATCGATCGGCGAGGGCGTAGGCTTCATCAATCTGGGCGGTGAAGGAGGAGATCCCGACCAGGTCGAAAGGCTCCAGTTCAGCTTCGGGATCGACCTCGCCGATTTCCCGGTAGGCGACCTCCACATCGTCCGGAGTCAGGGCTGCGACGGTTAAAAGGCCAAGACTTGGAAGCGATGCAATCACTTTTCCGCGACTGACGAATTGAGGCAAAGTGACCCCCAATTCGGCCAGCTCCGGGCTTCGGACCCGCACACCGCTCATGGCAATCAGTCCGATCTTCATGGCGATGGGTCCCGGTGAATGAATTCAAGAATCTGGTTCATGGTTCGGAAGGAATCCAGCTTGTCGTCGGGAAACCTCAGGTTCAACTGCTTCTCTACCGCGGCCAGCATCCGCAACCCGGTGAGACTGTCCAGATCGAGCGACTCCTTCAAATCTTCATCGAGCCCGGTATGCGACAGGTCCCTGCCCGAGACGGTGGACAGCAGTTTTCGTAATGCTTCTTCGCTCATAGGATGTCCTCAGGATTTTCGAAAGTTGCCGCCACCAGGCGCCGCCGAATTTTGCCGGTGGCGGTTCTGGGGAGAGGGTGGTCGAGAGCAATCATCCGGGGTATGCGAAGCCGGGCAGGCGCCAGGGCTTTCATTTCCTTGAAAGCTTGCTGCAGGCCTGCTTCCCCGGTGGAGGATGACGCGGGCACCACGAAGAGTACCGGCGCGTCGTTTCCGCCGTTGTCGGAAAGTCCGGCGACGCACCATTCGGCGAATAACGGGTGGCGGTAGTATGGTTCTATCTCTTCCGGGTACAATGTTTCCCCGGTATCCGTAACCATTGCCTCCTTGATTCTTCCGTCGATCACCAGGAAACCGTTTTCGTCCAGGTGGCCGCGGTCCCCGGTATGCAACCAGCCGTCCTGCAGTGCACTTTGAGTCGAAGCCCGATCGTTGAAATAGCCCTTCATTACGTTCGGCCCGCGCACCAGGATTTCCCCGGATTCATCGACGCGAACTTCAACATTCGGCAGTGGCCGGCCGACCGATCCCGGCGGGCACTCGCCGGCAAACCCGCAGCTGACGATCGGGCCCGCCTCCGTCAGGCCGTATCCCAACTCCACTCGAATTCCCAACGCATTCAAGAGAAAGGAATATGCCGGATCAATAGCGGCTCCCCCCACGGCAAGCGTGAAAAAGGAATCTCCGATTCTCGAACGCACGGCGGTTCGAATACGGTCCAGATCGGTTTCCGACAATTCGGTCTGCAGGCGTCGGGCGGAGTCGACGGCGCTTTGCCGGATTCGCGCCGAATCGATCACGCCTTCTTCCGCCAATTCGAGAAGGATTTCTTGATAGAGACAATGCACGAGCGCAGGGACGGCGAGGGCGTGGGTGATCTGGTGTTCACGCAGCGCGTCAAGAATTCGATTGGGCATGGGCGCGCCTACGGTAACAACCCGGGACCCACAGGCGAGTGGACCGAGCAATCCAACCGTCAGTTCGAAGAGATGCGCAGGAGGCAGTATCGAGAGAAATGCATCGTCCGGAGTTGCCTCGCGAACCGACAGCAGTCCTTTCAAGTTCGCAATCAGATTCGAATGCGTTAGCTCGACCGCTCTCGGATGCTGTGTACTGCCGGAGGTAAACGCGAGGATTGCGATCTCGGGCACAGCGGCGGATGCGCGCGCTTCTGTCGAATCCTGAAACAGCCGATCCGGCAGAATGCATTCGCATCCAGGGAGATCTTTTGCCAGCGGTTGCGTGCGCGCCCCCAGAATCACGGTCTTTACCCCGGCGGTCTGAACGATTGCACCCAGGTTTTGAACCGGCGTGTCGGCGGGCACGGGAATCGCGATCAAGCCGGCTTCGAGAATTGAGAACAGTGCCGCCGCCCAGGTGGGATCTGATTCCATACAGAGCAACACCGGGTTGTGCGCATCGGAACGGATCGAACGCAGGCATTGCGCGCCCCGTTCTGTGAGGCGATGCAATTCCCGGTACGACATTCCGCGATTCGGGCGATCCGCGTGTAGGAGGGCAGTCGCGTCGCCGAACTGCTCCGCTCCCCGTTGGACCAACCCGGGCAGCCGCTCGATATTATTGATGTTCACCATTGCGACAGTGTCCTTTCATGCACACGCTGTATGCGGTGATGGAAAGAGCAATAAAGACGGCGAATGCCGGGAATGCCATTGCATACTTGATCGGGTGAAAAGCGGCCGCGCCAAACAGGGTGAGGGGAAGAAAAATATTTCCGAAATTCATGGTGACCGAGGCCCAGCGTGCGGCGCGAGGTCCCGAGAAGCCGTCTCGAAGTTCCCGGGAGAGGAGAATGTTGAGAATTCCGAGGCCGAAAAAGGCGATGTGCCCCAATCTTGCCAGCCGCCTCGAGACTTCGTGATATTCTCCGAGCCATTCCGGCGTAGGGACCGGACCGTTAAACGACCAAAGCCCCATCACCAGTCCAGTGCCGGCACCCAAAGCCATGCTGATCCAGCCCACCCTCCGGTTCACTGTTCCCGTGGTCATCGTTCGTCGGCCTTTCGTTGATCGTGATCGCGCCGGATCCGCTCCGAAGTGTATCGTCCTGCAAAACGATACTACAGGATTCTTGCGAAGAAGTTACGTGATATTTTCAGTAGGATTCCTGGATATTCTATAACTTCCAGATGAATAACTCTGCAAATGCGGACGTGGTTGTGGTTGGCGGCGGTGTGAACGGGCTCGCCACGGCCCTCCACCTGAGAGTGCTGGGGGTGAAGCGGGTTGTGGTGCTCGAACGCGATTACGTCGGGGCCGGTCAATCGGGCCGGGCCGCAGGCATTGTCCGGGCATTGGTGGCACACCCGAAAGTTGCCGCCTGGCAATTGGAATCGCAACGTTCGCTTCTGGAATTCTCCGATCGCTTTCACGTACCCGTCGAAGTCCATCAACCGGGGTACTTGCTGGTTGCGCGCTCGGAAGAGGAGGAGGTCGTGCGGCGCAGTGTCGAAACGGCAGCGCAGGCGGGGGCCGAAGCAAGGATCATCGAATCCGCGGAGGCAGGCGATCTGCAAGGAGGGCTGCGGGCGGGAGAGGACGTATTGTACGCATACGAAGCGGGGGCATTGCACGTCGATCCCATGCCGGTGACACAAGCCCTGGCGACCGCCGCCCGCCAGGCAGGAGTAGAAATCTGCGAGGGTTGCAGTGTCAGGGACCTGCGGGTCGAAGGGGATCGAATCACAGGCGTGCGTACCCCCGGCAAAATCTATCACACCGAAACGGTGATGATCGCCACGGCGGCCTGGGGGAGAGCGCAACTGAAGCAGTTGGAAATCGATGTTCCGGTGTACCCTCATCGCGCCGAGATGGCGTTCTTCCACGTACCGCTGGGTAGCCCGAATCGGTTGAACCGAATTATCTCGGACAGCCGGGCGCTTCTCTATTTGCGACCGGAAGGAGCCGATCAAATGTTTGTCGGCTGGCGGGAGGGCGACAAGGTTTCGAGCCCGGCGGATTTGACTGCCGAAGACCCCAATGACTACCGGCAGACCGCATACCCCGACCGGGTACGGGACATGCATTCGCGGCTGGCTTCGGTCTTGTCGTTCATGCAGCGGGGATTTGTCCACCGAACCTATGCCTGCGTGTACGACTACACGCCCGATGGTATGCCGATCTTGGATGCCGCCGGGCCGGGCGGATTGTACTACGCGCTGGGATTCAGCGGCGGCGGCTTCTCGACGGCCCTCTGTGTCGGTCGGGCGATGGCAGAATTCATTGCGACGCGGGTCAAGCCATCGGAAATCGAATGGCTTCGCCACTCGAGGTTTGAGGAAGGGGATCTGATCGAATGGAGTAATACTCCCAGGGGCTTGTGACTGGCTCTGGTCATTTCCACATGACGCAACCTCCGCGCTTTCGTTACGAAAGAGTTCGAAATATGCGGGCTGGAAACGCGCGGGCAATCGGAGTATACTGGATGTTGAATTTCGATACATTTTGAAATCAAGGCGATGCAAGAGTCGAAACAGTATGCTATCCGGCGTTCTATCGTGGGGATCCTGGGTCTTTTGGGGCTATTCGCGATGCCTTCAACAGGCGTCGCTCAAACCGCGAAGGTCGGCGCTTACTACTTTGAAGGGTGGTACCATGACACGCCGGGAGTCATCGCCGCTTTCGCCAACGCTGAACTGAGAAACGATTTTCCGGAACGGGAACCGATCTGGGGCGGGGGATTGTGGCGTGGCGATACGGTGCCGATCATGGAGCAGCAGATCGACCTGGCCGCCGACCATGGCGTGGCATTTTTCAGTTTCGACTGGTATTGGTATGGGAGCCCCTTCGCAACCGAGAATGACGGGATAAATTCAGGGCTCAAGAACTTCATGCTGGCATCGAACCGGAATCGCATGGAGTTCAACATCAACATTGTCGATGTAGCTCCCACCCCCATCGGCAGTGACGCGGAATGGGTTCAGGTCGCCGACATGTTGCTGCCTTACCTTCTCGATTCGCAGTATCTGCGGGTCGGAGGCAATCCGCTCATTACCAGCTTCAATGCCGCGGGCATGACGCAAACCAACTACGACTACTTCCAGCAGATAGCAACCGGGGCGGGTCTCGGTGCGATCCAATTCGCGGCGAACGTGGCGGGCCCGGCGTCGCTGTACAGTCATGTGACACGCTACAATGGCGTTCCCGGTTGGGGTGCAGGGGAAACGGAATTCCCGTACCTGTCACTGACGGATTACATCGAAGGCAACGACACATGGGCAGAGGGGGTCTGGAATACCGATACGCAGAGTATTGTTTCGCAATTCTATATTCCGACGATCATGTCAGGCTGGGATGCGCGTCCCTGGAACACGCCACCTACCTGGTATTTCAATCCGACTCGTACGCCTGCGGCCGTGGGAGCGCATCTTCAGAAAGCAATAGATTTTCTCGATGACAATCCAACGCTGGCCACGCCCGAGCGGCTGGTGATGATCTATGCCTGGAACGAGTTTGGTGAGGGCGGGTACATCACCCCGACCGTCGGCGATCCGACCGGCCTGTACCTGGACGCGATCAAGTCGGTCGTGTCGCCGCCGCCTCCGCCCCCGACGGATTTCGATCTCTCCTGGGGAGCGTCGACAGGGATCTTCTTTCCTTCGCTTGCGAAAGGGATTCTCCCTCAAGTGGGGGACGAAGTTCTTGCCCAACTCTATCTCGCTCCGGATGGGCAGATCGACGAGGACATTCTTCCCGGAGGTGGAACCAGCGGCGATGACATCATCCTTGATAGCGTCGTGGTACGGAACAATGGCGGTGTGCTCGAGGATTTCGGCGCTTTTCAAGAGCTATACCAGGCGCCCTTTCAGGATGGAATGTTGTACGCGGTTATTTTTTCGTCGGATTCTCCCAGTGGAGGGGATCGGTACTACCGGGGCCCGGGGATCACCGCGACCAATGCCACATTGCTCACGGGATTGTTCGACATGAATGTCGGCCCGGAATCCGGCAATACCTGGACCGGGACGGTGTTGACTCCCGATCCTTATCTTAGTGCCAGATGGTTTGCTTCGTGGGGATTCCTGGACGGTGTGGGCGTCCCAATCCTGCCGAACGTGGGCAACGAGGCGCTGGTGCAGCTCATCTATTCTCCCGATGGAGTGGCGGATGCCCTTTTGCTCGACGGAATTCCCGACAACGACGACGTAGTGATTGATGCGCGAATCGTGCGCAACAACGGCGGGCAGTTCGAAGAGTATGCTTTCTTCGGATACTTTGAATACGAAGGCCTGTTTCAAACCGGATTCTTCTACGGCGTCATATACGACTCGGCAACTCCGCAGGGCGGTGACCTGTATTACGCCGGACCGATGGCGCCGACCGTGCCAAGTGTCCGGAGTGCGCCGGTCCGTATCGACTACGACTTCAACACCGATCTTGTGAACGGGAATACCTGGAATGGTAGCGTGGTGCTGCAGCCGGTTATGCTGATCGACTGGAGGGGAGGCGCCGGCTTCATCGATGACCAGGGGAATCCGATCCTTCCCAATGTGGGCGACGAAGCCCTCGTGCAGCTTATCTATTCTCCCGACGGTGTCGCCGACACCATTTTGCCCGGCGCCCAGATGGCCGATGATGACGTGGTGATCGACACTGCAATCGTGCGCAATAACGGGGGCCTGTGGGAGGACTACGGCCTGTTTAACTGGATCGGTTACGAAGGCCCCTATTTCCCGGGATTCATTTACGCAGTGGCCTATGAGAATACGGCTCCGCAGGCGGGCGCGCGGTATTACGCCGGGCCGATGCAGGCCACCGTGGAGACTCCACCGGGGTCTTCGTCCGCGACCCCCTACGAGATGAATATCGACTTTGTATTGGGGGATGCGTGGAACGGGACGGTGCTTCAATCGTTCATGCACTTCCAGATGAGCGCCACCTTCGGGTTCGTGGATGCCCTGGGCAATCCGATCCTGCCCGGCGGCGGTTCCCTGGCGCTGATCCAGTTGATCTACTCGCCCGATGCGGTGGCCGACCAGATTCTTTCCGGCGGGGCGCCCGCCGACAATGACGTGGTGTTGTTCTCCTCCACTGTTCAGAACAGCGGGGGATTCCGCGAAGAGTACGGCTTCTTCGGGCCCCACGATGTTTCGAGCGCCTTTCAGGCAGGATACGTCTACGGCGTCATTTACGAAAATGACAGCCCGCAGTCCGGGGACCGGTACTACGCGGGTCCGCTGCAGGTGACTACATCAAATACACCATCGAATCCCGATGTCTATGAAATGAACAGCAGCCTGGTGGACGGCAATACCTGGAACCGGACGGTGGCCGAGTCCGGCGCCATGAATATTTCGTGGTTCGGATCGGCCGGGTTCGTCGATGATTTCGCCAATCCGATCCTGCCGGCCATCGGGGATGAAGCCGCGGTACAGTTGATCTACTCTCCCGACAATAATCGCGATCCTATTTTACCGGGAGGAGTCCCCGGCGAGAATGACGCGGTGCTGGCTACGAACACGGTTCGGAACAACGGCGGGCTCTTCGAGGACTACGCTTTCTTCGGGACCTATGCATACAGCGGCTCGCGCCAGCCGGGATTCATTTACGGAATCATCTACGAAGACGCAGATCCGGACGCCGGGGACCAATATTACGCGGGTCCGCTGCAGGCGGCTCCGACCAGCAGTGGCACCGCACCGTATAATTTGAATCCGGTCCACACCAACGTCAACGCGTACAACGGCGCGGTGCTCGGGCAAGACGCGATCCTGGACTTCGACCTGGATGGATTGCCGAACGATTTCGAAACGCGGCATTTCGGCAGTGCAACCATTGCGGAGGCGAATGTTGATTCCGATTTCGATGGCCGGCTGAACCTGGCGGAATATATTGCGGATACCGATCCGATGAGCGATGCGTCGTTTTTCGGAATCGAATCGATGTCCAGGAATGAGTCGGACGTGATCGTGATTCTGCGGGATACGTCAGTGAACCGCGGATATATCCTCGAGTTCAAGGATGGAATGTCCGGTTCGGGCTCCTGGTCGACAGCCGATTCGGCGGCGGCGGGAACCGGAGGTGGCATCCAGTGCCTTGACACCGGTGGGACGGTAGACCCCTCCCGCGTATATCGCGGGCAGGTGTACATCCCTTGAGCGTGATGCCGATTCGTCTTGCTGAGGCCGGGGAGGATGTTCGTCGCTGCTATCCCGTCATGAAGCAACTGCGCACGCACCTTACCGAATCGGATTTCCTGGCGAGTGTGGAAAGGCAGAGGGCCAACTTCGGTTACGCGATCGCCCTGGTCGAAGAGGAAGAGATTGTGACCACCGTCGCGGGATTCAGGATTTCGGAGTGCTTATGTGACGGCAGATACCTGTACATCAACGACCTGGTCACCATGGAGGACGAGAGATCGAAAGGTCACGGCGACCGGCTGTTCGACTGGCTGGTTGAACATGCGATGCAGAACGGATGCCGCGTGATCAGCCTGGAGTCCGGCGTCCAGAGATTCGATGCGCACCGCTTCTACCTGAGAAAGAAAATGAAGATCTCCAGCCATCATTTTTCGTTAGATCTGATTCACTGAACTGCGGAATCGCAACGTGCGCAGGGAAAACATACTGCTGGTTGCGTCTCACGTTGGCTCATACCTGCCGCAGGGAATTTCCCACGCTGGATCGTCGGAGCCGAACCAAGTCATCCCTCTACTCGGTAGTTTGACCATGCAGCTTTCCCTGGCTTATTGGGTGCTGGCCGATGCGAAACGGAGGGAGAAATCGTTGTGTTGGGATTACGACACTTTCGTGTTTTTTGCGTATCCGATCGTCATTCCGATCTACTTGATTCAGACGCGTCGATTTGCAGCAATCAAGACCCTGGGCCTGTACCTCCTTCTCTACTTGATTGCCGAAGGCACTTATTATGTTGCCTTCGAAGCAACGTTTTACCTGAAATATTGTACGTCGTGATCTTTTTGGCTCATCCTTTCACCGCGCCCTAGGTGAGGCCCCGGATGTAGTACTTCATGCAGATGGAGAGTTCTTCAATCGTCCACCGCTATCGTCGCCGACATCGTCAACCGATCTCCCGGACTACGATAGCGGGATACGATTTTTCGGAGGTCACCGGCCTGTAACATCGTGTCACAGTTTTCCATGTATCTTCATCGCAATCCTAATCCCAATCCTGATCGACAAAGATTGGGATTAGGATTGAGATTAGGATCGCAGAATCAGATATTTCGAGTTGTGAGAGTTGTGCCTGGTTTCAGGTGTCAGGTTTCGGGTTTCAGGATGGAAGTCGTTGTCTGCCAGCATGCCGGCCCGTAACATCGCGTCACGGTTTTTCATGTATCTTCATCGCAATCCTAATCCCAATCCTAATCGATAAAGATTGCGTATGAAAAGTGAAGTCAACACAGAATCCTCCCAACCCGTCGAGGCCAAATTATTGACTTCACAGGACGACCGTTGGCTTTGCTGACGACCTCGGTAAACCATAATTCCATCACTGCTGAA
>Ga0315336_1001180_pt1 | contig 55026 bp, 41 predicted proteins | sample ASW5metaG_FD_204512 | JGI IMG/M metagenome (GOLD analysis project Ga0315336, IMG submission 204512) | Ammonia-oxidizing marine archaeal communities from Monterey Bay, California, United States - ASW #5 | ecosystem: Environmental > Aquatic > Marine > Intertidal zone | place: USA: California...
GGGAGGGGGCGAAATGATACACCGCGGTGTAGCCCCATTGATTGAGAGCCACATATCCGAGGGGTTCCAACAGCGCGTTCACGGTGGAAAAGTCATCCTCCGTGGCCGCTTCTATGAACAAGTGCGGCCTGTTATTCTCAATGGTCTTCGAGGCGCCGCGAAGTACGTTCGGTTCCATGCCCTCGACGTCGATCTTGAGGAGGGATATTTTCCCCTGGTTGCCGTTATCGTTTCGCCACTCTTCGATGAGGGAATCGAGCGTTCTGATTTCGATCGAATGGGTTCCTGTGCCTTTGTCTTCCTCTTCGATTTCGACACGAGTCGATCCCAGGTTTGATTTCGACGTGTCGGGTGGAACGATCGATCCCCGGGCCTGAGCGTCGCCGAGACCGATCGGATAGATCGCGAAACGATCGATATTCCGTTCGAGGTTCCCGGTCAGCGTCGGCAGTACATCCGGGTTCGGTTCCACAGAAATCAGGTTGTCGGTCAAGAAGGACCGGAAGAAGATTGAATGATTCCCGATGTTCGCACCCACATCAACAGCAATGGAGTCTGCAGCGCGGAAATACTTCCGGATGGAGTACATATATTTTAGCAGGTCGATTTCGTAGAATTGCCCGGAGTTCACGATTTCCCGGAAGATGTGATCGTCCTCCCGGGCCCCCTCGATATCGAATTCTTTCTGTAGCCAGCCGATTTTGATATGAAACATCCTTTCCGTTCAGCGGGATCTTACTTGCCTTGAGTCTAGCGAAATCTATTTCAAGGGCCAATCGCATTTCCAAAATGGCGAGTTTCCGATTTTCAGTTGCCTGCTTCGGTGATGTCCTGCACATTTTCGTAGTCTGAAACTATCGTGAGCTCGCCACCTCGTCATCCCATTCATATTGCCCTTGTTTCCTGCTTCATTCTGATTCTGGAGCTGTCTTTCATCCGCCAGGTTCCCGCCGAAGTTCAAGCGATCTCGTACTTCACGAACCTGATGCTCATGGCGAGTTTTTTTGGATTGGGCGTCGGCTGCGTTCTGTATCGCCGCCGCACACTGCTCTCCTTGCTTCCGCTTGGCCTGCTGATGACGTGGGCCTACATCTTTGTCACCCGGGGCATCGTGGTCTACGACGCTTCGCCGGAGGTCCACTTCTGGATTCACGAGGCGGCGGAGCGGGGCGTTGCAAGAAGTTTTCCCCTGTTTCCGTCCGCGCTCCTTGCGTTCGCGGTCTCGGCCACGCCATTCGTGGCGATGGGGCAGGAGCTGGCCCGGAGAATGGACGATCATCCCCGGCTCATCGCCTACGGTTGGGATATCGGAGGCAGCCTGGCGGGAATTATCATTTTTTCCGCCGCATCTTTCGCGCAGGTACCCCCCTGGATCTGGCCGCCCCTAATCGCGGTTTCCTGGGCGGGACTTTTCGTTCGGGAGATCAAGTGGCGATTGCTCTGTGTTGTTGCCGGATGCGCGTTCTTGTCTCTTGCCTACTCTCACTATGATGCGAAGTGGAGCCCGTACTATTATGTCCAGTGGGATTCGCAGGACCGGGGGCTCTGTGTCTGGGTTAATTCCAGTTTCCACCAGCTCGGACTGGACTTCGGGGAAGGAGGGGAAGCGCCGGCGGGGGTTCCCGAGGACATGATCGACCGGTTCAGCACTCCGTACCGCGCATACGAAAAGCAACATGACGGGCGTTCGCCCGCCTCCGTCCTGGTGTTGGGCGCGGGAACCGGGAATGATGTGTTTGTCGCTCTTCACAATGGCGCAGAATCCGTTACCGCGGTGGAGATTGATCCGGTGATACTGCGGCTCGGTACGCAGGCCGCTCCAACCTCACCGTATAGTGACCGGCGGGTTCGTTCCGTCATTGACGACGCGCGGCACTATCTCCGGTCGACGGAAGAAACCTTCGATTTGATTATTTTCGGCACGCTGGATTCCCAGACCCTGCTTTCCGGCGTGGCCAACCTGCGCCTCGAAAACTACGTCTACACGGTCGAGGCCCTGGAGGCCGCCGGGCGATGTCTGAAGGAGGGAGGCATGGTCACCCTGAACTACTCGGTAATGAAACCATGGTTGTACGCGCGGATTTACTCCACGGTACGGGCGGCTTTCGGAGACCGGGTTCGAATGACCCGGACAAAGACGCACTTTCTCTTCAATGCCGTTATCACCGCCTGTCCGGATTGCCCGGATTTTGTTGACGATCCCGAAACAGTCGCTGCCTTTTCCGGAGCTCTCGTGAATACCGATGATTGGCCGTACCTCTACCTGGAACGTCCTGCAATCGCGCCGATCTACAGAAAACTCTTCGGTTTCATGGCTGCGCTGATGGCCGTCATGCTCGTCCTGCTGCGACGGAACCGCGATCGCCCGGGGGCCGGGGCGCCGTTTTTTCTCCTCGGCATGGGGTTCATGCTGATGGAATCAGCCGCTATCGTTCGCCTTTCACTCGTTTTCGGGAGCACCTGGATTGTTAACGGCGTCGTTTTCTTTGCCGTGCTTTCAACCATCTTTCTGTCCAACCTGTCCGTACAGAAGGGGTGGGGGCCGTCCCTGCGCACGGGATGGGTTTGCGTGATTCTGTGTATTCTCGTAAATTGGGCTTTTCCCGTGGCGTTTTTGAGTTCGTTCGGATTGCCTTTGCGGGTGGCAATATCGTGCCTGCTGATCGGAGCCCCGGTTTTTTTCGCCGCAGCATGTTTCAGCCGGTTGTTCGCGAGGGAGAAGAGCACTGGATATGCTCTCGGGATCAACCTGATCGGGGTGATGTGTGGCGGGCTTGTTGAGTACATATCGATGCTGAGCGGAATGCGGGCGGTATGGCTCATGGTTGCGGGCGTATATGCGTGCGCCTGCATTGTGGAATTGCGAAAGAGACGTAACGTGGTTGAATGACGTGATGAAACAAGCATTGATTGCAGTGATCCTGGTGGGTGGTGCGGTTCTATTGCTGTGCTGCCAGATTCTGAACGCCCGCGACGGGATCGCGCCCGCACCGGACCAGAAGGCACTGCAGCATTACTTTCGCGGGCCTTACCTGTCCCTGGGGACCCCGACATCGGTATGGGTTGTCTGGCGGGACCGGGGCGCGGAGGACCCCAATGTCCGATTCGGCCCGAATCCGGCCACCCTGGAGAAAGTAGTACCCGCGGACGGAATCATCGAGAAGAAGACCGGGCACGAAGACCGGGCTCTCGCCCTCCACAGCGCCCCCGATTCCGTGGTCCAGTACGAGGCGATGATCCCGGGACTCGAACCCTCTACGACCTACTTCTACGGTATCTATGACGGGGACCGCCTGCTCGCCGGCGGTGACGATCTTCACTTCTTCAGGACTTCGCCGAAGCCCGGCCAGGCCGCGCCACTTCGATTCTGGGTGGTCGGGGATTCCGGCACCGGCACCGAGATGCAGGCCGCCGTTCATAAAGCGATGGAGAGCTACACCTTTCGCCAGAAAAAGCCCCTGGATCTATTCCTGCACGTGGGTGACATGGCGTACTCCAATGGAACGGACGACGAATTCCATTTCAATTTTTTTGCCCCGTATGCCAGGACCCTGCGGAACACCGTATTCTGGCCGGCCATGGGCAACCACGAAGGCGGAACCTCAAGAGGACCCACCGCGACCGGCCCGTACTACGACAACTTCGTGCTGCCGACTCGGGGAGAAGCCGGCGGAAAGGCGTCGGGCACAGAAGCCTACTATTCCTATGACTTCGGCAACGCACACTTTGTCGTGTTGAATTCATACGATGAGGATCGTTCGAAGAACGGCGCAATGGCGACCTGGCTGACGGCCGACCTGGAGCAGGCGAAGGCCGACTGGGTGTTCGCGTACTGGCATCACGCTCCCTATACCAAGGGGTCGCACGATAGTGATGCCGAGCGGGAACTCGTGGAAATGAGAGAGAACTTCATGCCCATTTTGGAGAATGGAGGTGTGGACATGGTATTCGGGGGCCACTCGCACATCTACGAACGTTCGATGTTGATCGATAAGGCCTATGCAACGCCCACCGTTGCCGAAGGAGTCGTTGTCGACAGCGGTGATGGCGATCCTGACGGTGACGGGCCCTATCGGAAGAGCCGGGGATTACAGCCGCACGAAGGAACGGTGGTGGTCATCACGGGTCATGGAGGCATCGGGCTGAATCGGCTCGGGACCATGCCGATCATGAAGAGAATCATTTATCCCGAGCATGGGTCGGTTTTGATTGACGTGGAGGGACACGTCGCAACCGCGGTTATGATCAACGCCGAAGGCAAGCTGAGAGATACGTTTCAGATCGTGAAAGACGGGGGGGAGTAAGAGTTTCGCGAATCGTGTTTAGTGTTGAGACACGAACACGGAATTCTAAGTTCTTCCGCTATCTGGACCTGGACTTCCGTCGCATTTTCTTTTCGGGTTCTACGGGATCCGGGAGGGGAGCGGGTTCGAGAATCCAGGCCGGGAAGATTTTTTCTGGAACCGCGTCGACGTGCATATCGATGACGACCCATCCCGCGGCGCGGAGAAACAGGTGGAACCGAATGTAGATCGGGCCTTCCTGGTGGGCAGACTCCGCGTAGACCAGGCGGGAGAATCCGCTGATTTCAATTGACTCCATGATGTGAAAGGTCCGGATCACCCCGAACAGCTCAACCAGGTGTTCAAGGTCACTGATTGCCTGGGCGGCGGCTTCGGTATCTTCAAGGACGCCACCGCGCGTCCAGGTTGTCACCGCCCCCTTGGGTCCGTTCACCTGGAAGGATTGATACCCTCTGACGATGATCTCCGGAGCACCAACCTGCGTGGTTTTCGCGTCGGTCGATGAGATCAGAGACCCGAGCAAGAGAGCCAGGACGGTGGAGAGGAAGGGGAGGGCAGGGAGTCGGTACCGATCGCGATTCTGGTTCATGGTACTTATCGGACAATCAGGCAGTGGGATCGTTCAGGCATTGCTGCCTTGAAATTGCCCTGCCGTTTTGCTGTCGATAACGGTTTCACACTTGTAGTGGAGGATGGCTTTGCCGTCTTCGTCGAGCCGTCTGCCCAGCCCGATCGTGCCTTCTCCGGATAGAGAAACGTCTTCCCGCCGCAGCCAGACGACCTGACCCTGGATCAAGGCATAGGTTCCATTGGTGCTCGAGTCCACCAGCACGAACTTTCCGCGCCGCCACTCGATGCGGGCATGTTCCCTGGAAACCAATTGTTCGTCGATCGTGAGGTCTGCTCTCCGGTATCGTCCCATTACGAAGGGATCGCAATTCTGATCCAGTACGTGGACCTGCTCCCCATACCGAACCACGAGTCGGGTACGTACGGAATCCACGTTGAAAAGACCGGACCACATGCTGGTGGTCTCTCCTTCTTCCCAGATGACTTCGTGGATCTCGATTTCCTGTTGCTTCCCTTTCACGACAGTGGTGTCGAGGTGACGCGTCGAATCCTGCAGATAGGGCGGTAGTGTGCTTACCGTTTCCCGCGTGGTGATAATCTGCCCGCCCTTTGCAAAACTGACCATCCGGGCCGCAACATTGACCGCGTCACCGAATACATCGCCGTCCTCCTCCAGAGCGGTTCCGTGCTGCATTCCGACTTTGATGCTCAAGTCTATTCCCTCGTCATCCATCCCGTATTCACTCTCCGACAGGAGTTCCTGGAATTCGATCGCGGCTTGAACCGCGTTTTCGGTGGAAGGGAAAATACAGAGAATTTCGTCCCCAATCGTTTTTACGACCCGCCCGCCATATTCATTCGTAGCCGACTGTAGATCGTTGAAGCATGTGGCTACTACTTTTCGAGCCTCGGTGTCCCCGAGGGTCTCGTAGAGTCGCGTACTGCCGCATATGTCGGCAAACAAGATGGTTTGCTCGCTATGGATCGGATCCCTCATGATCTTGCTTCTTATTCGATCACCAAGGCCGCATTATAGCACAAGTCCTCATCAGTTTAGAAGTCCAAACATCGGCAAAATCGAGAATTTGTTGAGAATACGAATTCTTCTCAGAGATTTTGGCGAACAGCAGAAACATTCGTTATTCCACCCCGTTCGTTCATAAAAAAGACCTTCTTTTCTGTCACAATCCCGAATTTACCTGCCCTCGCTCGATAGGTGCAGACGACCCGGTAGCCATTTTCCCCTTTGATTACGTCTGACCACGAGAGGTACTCCAGCGACGTTGGATCGCGTACCGTCGCGGACAGGTAATCCATTACTTCCCGGACGGAACCGTCCACGGGATCGTTCTCCGGGGGGCCGGCGAGATCGTCCTGACTACCCTCGGGAGGATCCAGTACCTTCCCGGGTTCCTCCCCATCCGCAACTTCCTCCTCCTCGATCGCTGCGGGACGTGGGTTCCGAATTTCCTTTTCCTGTTGTTGTTCACGTCGAACGTCCCGAACGGCGGAGTGTTTCGCGTAGTGTTCGGCGTACAGCCTCGCCAAGCTCTCGGATGAAAGCATGGCTCGAGGATACTCAATCTCGCCCGAAGGGATTCCCAGAACGAAGTGATCAGGCTCCAGGGTAATGAGGGTACCGGAAATCGGTTTCCCGCTGCGGAATGTCAGGTGGATCGATTCGAGCAACGGCGGCGGGACAAACTCCCTTTCATACTTCTGGTAGTGATCGATGTACCGCGCATTCCAATCTGTCTCGCCGTCCGCAGCTACGGCAGGAAGGGCGGTTTTACCGGTGATGGGCTCAGGTACCCGGATGGCCTCCGGTTCCGGGTCTTGCGCCGGCTCGGATCTCCGGGAGCAGGATGTGGCAGCGAGCAGCGCCGCTACCAGGACGCACCAGGTCATCCGGTTCGGCCGGATGCTGCAGATCCGCGACTTACGGATCCAATACGTGCATTCATTCCACATCTTCGACACAGGTTGATCTTCCGGACCGGCACTGGGCAAGGCACATTCATGAAAAGGTGAGAAAAACGCGAGCTGATGCCTTTGACTGGAAGTGGCACAGGCCTTGCTCCCAGTACTTTCGGAATAAGTCTCTTGATGCCCCTGAAATAGGAGAATCGGGCCGGAGGCTGTTATCCCACATGGCATTTTGAGAAGAATCGGTGAAACCTTCGCCTCTCAAAATCAACAATGCTCCGAAAGAAGGAGCACCAGGCAGGAGTTAAGAATTGAGCGGGCTAAAACTGCAAAATAGCGATCCTCCGGCTGCCGCAACGGACGCCGAACCACCACCCATACCTCCCGCGGCTCCACCTCCTGCCGCTGGGGGGGGGGCTCCGCCTCCGCCACCCACGGCTCCGACGACCGGGCCGAGTTTCGCGAAACCTCCCGTTGCCCCTGCGCCTGCCCCTGCCAAGGAGATTGGCTTTTTCGGGAAAGTCCTGGTGAAGGTCATTGCGGTGGTAGTCATCAATGCCTGCGCCCTTGGTTTCTGGTTCTTCAAGAATTGGAATGACAACGATTCCGCCGCCGCCTTCGAAGAAAGCTTCGAAGAAGGCGGCTACGATGATAACGGCGACTGGCAGCCCGCAGGCGGAGAGGAATCGTCAGCGTTGTTCGGCACACTCTCGGCCGACGATGTCGATTGGCCGATTATCGTTTTGACCGGTATGGCGGCCGGCAACAGGGAAGGCGACATGACTGCCATCCTGAACGGCAATCTCGTTTACGTGAATCAGAGGGTCGAAGGCGCCCGGCTTATCGAAGTGAGCAACGACGGAGTCGTCCTTGAATTCGAAGGCACGCGGAAGATCCTTCGAATCGGGGAATCGACCTGATACACGTACTGTAGGCCGCGACGCACCGGTTAGCTCGCGAGCCACCCTTTTTTCACCGCGTCATGGATCATTCGTTCCGCCTCGCGCCAGAGCCTCTGAGATCCTTCTTTCATGACCTGATTCCGGCGTAATACCTGGTCAACGCGCACCCCGTGTTTCTGCCAGGATGCCCCCTGCGTGTGGTAGTTGTGAAGCAAGGGCTGAAAGCGATCCAGTGCGTGCGCGAACTTTGCTTCGGGCGTTTCCCGCCGCTCGAATTCGTCCCACAATTCCCTGAATTCCCGTGCCTGGCCGACCGGCAGCATTCCAAAAATCCGGTCGGCCGCTTTCTTTTCGCGAGTTTCCTGATCCCGGACCGCTTCATCGTCGTAGCAAAAGGTATCTCCGGCATCAATTTCCACGATGTCGTGCAACAGGACCATGTGCAGGACTCGAAGCCTGTCGATCTCCTCGTCCGCATAGTCTTTCAATACCAGGGTCATTACCGCGAGATGCCATGAATGCTCCGCGGAATTTTCACGCCGATCCGTATTCAACAGCCTCGTCTGCCGGAACACTTCCTTCAGGCGGTCGATTTCCCGCGTGAATCGGAGTTGGGCTTCCAGTGACGCACTGTCGTTCATGGTAAGTTCCTTTCCGGTCTCATCCTCACTGAACATACCACGGAAGGGGAGGGCCACTGAGCACCGAAAAGTCGGACCCGGGCGAAGTTCGCTTCTTCATTCATATATTTGCTACATTGTTGTCGCCCTTTCGACGGAGTAAACAGTATGGAGATGAGTGTGGAGGTACGCTGATGACGGAAGAGAAATGTGAAACCGGAGTGCGCAGTGACGGGCGCGCGGACGACCAGCTCAGGACTGTATCCTTCGATACGGGGGTCGCGAAAGCCTGTCCCGGATCCGTGCTGATTTCGATGGGCAATACGCAGGTGATCTGCGCCGCGAGCGTGGATGAAGATGTCCCTCGCTGGATGCGGGCCCAAGGCGTCGAGGGGGGCTGGATTACCGCCGAATACTCCATGTTGCCTTATTCCACCTCGGATCGGTCGCGGCGCGAATCGACCGCCGGAAAGGTCGGCGGACGTACCATGGAGATTCAGCGGTTGATCGGGAGATCCCTCCGGGCGGTGGTAGACATGGAGGCGCTGGGACGCCATACGATCTGGCTCGATTGTGACGTTCTGCAGGCGGATGGAGGAACCCGAACCGCATCCGTCACCGGTGCCTATGTCGCTCTGAGACTCGCGGTAAACCAGCTTCTCCAGGACGGGCGGCTGGACCGGGATCCGATCCGGGAATCCGTGGCGGCCATCAGCGTGGGTGTCGTCGCCGGCAAGTCACTGCTTGATTTGTGCTACGTTGAGGACGTCGCGGCCGAGGTTGATATGAATGTAGTAATGACGGCCGGCGGAAGATTCGTGGAAATCCAGGGCACCGCCGAGTCAGAGCCTTTTTCTCCCGAAGTCCTGGAGAAAATGCAGAGTCTTGCCACCGCCGGCATTGCCGAACTCTCAGATCTTCAGGAGAAAGCGCTGGCCGGCTAGCGCCTCGTTCCACAAGTTTTGCGGCCGGAGCGGGGAGTTCCCGGGGGGCCGGCTACCCGATGTGCGGATCGATCGTGCCCATCAGTTTCGTCTTGCTCTGTGCGCCGAGCATGGTTTCGGCTACCTCGCCGCCCTTGAACAATAAAAGCAGGGGGATGGAGCGAACGCCGAATTCTTTCGCGAGTTCGTTGTTCTGATCGACATCGACCTTCGCGATCTTCAGCCGTCCTTCCAGTTCTCCGGCCATTTCGTCAAGGATGGGTGCGATGGCTCGGCAAGGCCCACACCATTCCGCCCAAAAATCCACGAGGACGGGAACTTCCGATTTAATAACCTCGGATTCCCAGTTGCCGTTCGAAATGGTCACTATGCTTTCGTGTGCCACGCAGTATTCTCCTGGTTCAGTGTGTTGAAAAATTAGACATCGCGCAAAAGGGCGCGTTCAAACCGTGCTGTTACCCACCGATTGCACCCGGGAAGGGAAGGTTCATATCCGCCGCAACCGTCTGGGCTGCGAGAGCATACACCAATACCAGCGAGGCGATAACCGCAACGGCGGCCAACACGGTGTAGAGCGGCCCTTCTGCTTCGGGCTCTGCAACCGCAGGCCTCTGAATTTTCTCAATGCGCGGTCTTCCGCCCCCGGTTACGGTGCTGGGAGGGCGTTCCGCCCGCTTGATCTTGATCGTCTTGGGCCGACCGCCGGCCGCACTGACGGTTTCGGCGGGAACATCGATTCGGGCCGTCTTGCTTTGAGGAGGCACATCCCCGGCGGAATCCGATGGGGCGGCGATAGCCGGTGCGGGGTCAGCTCCCGGAATCTGGTCCGTCTCGGCTTTCGCAAGTTCACGCTTCGCCTTGTCGGTGTCTGAAGGCGCCTTGTTTTCGTCCGATGGCGAGGGCATCGCCTTCTTGGCGAGAGTCGAAGGACCTTCCTTCGGTTCGATCGTTACCTGGGACCGGGTGAATACGTCACCGGTCGGCTCGGCTTGCTCGACCTTGATTCTGGCGGTTCCGGAGGGGGTCGGCTCGGGCTTCTCGGTGTTGTCAATTTTCGCGGTTTCGCTTTTGGTGACTTCTTCGTCGACAACCACGCGCATGGTCTCTTTGCCGGACCCGGTCTGATCCACGGCATCAGCGATTTCCTCCGTGTCCAGCTTTTCCGGATTCTGCTCGGCCACGTCCTGGGTGTCTCCGGATTCCACCGAAACCCGTTTGGTGCTTCTTTTCTTCTTATCCCCGGGGGAAGAAACGGGGGGAACCACGGTTTTTTCGGGGACCCCAACGGCAGACGCGGCCGCGGGTTCGGCGCGGTCACGCGCATCTTCCACGTTGATTCGAGAGGTTTCTCTTTTCCTCGCCTCTTCGTCGGAAATCGGCTGGGTTTCTGATGCCGGCCGCGCGCTCTCCAGCTCGATCCGGGCCGTCCGGGATTTCGGTGCGGTCGAATCGCCGTCCTCGATTCGCTCCGTATCCCGATTTCCGGCCTTTTCCGAGTCGCCGGGTGCGGGTAAATCGATGCGCGCCGTGTCACCGGGCAGATCGGCGCCGGCCGGCTGTCCGGCGAGACCGGATGTTTCGGCTTCGCTCAGGTCTATCCGAGCCGTGTCGTCCCGGGGTTTCGGGGGGGACTGCTCGTCCAGGTTGTCGTCGCCGGGTTTGCTGTTCTCTTCGGAATTCTTATCTTTAGCCATCGTGTTACTCCCACTGAGTATAGGAATAATGTAAACCTATCCATGTATCGGGTCAAAGGAAAACACCCCGGGAACCGCTAAACCGGGCTGATTTGCCGGCATCAATCGAAATGTCATCTTCGAATTTGCGCTCAAAAAGGACTCCGGGCAGCTCGCGGGAGGCCGGGAGGGCTGCGGGCGGGCCCACCCCCGCACGGGTGCGCTCCGCGGTGAAAGGGAGGCTTCTACCCTGGTTTCATGAGCACGCCCGAGACCTGCCGTGGCGAAAACAGAGGACCGCCTACCGTGTCTGGATCTCCGAGTTGATGCTCCAGCAGACGCGAGTGGAAACGGTTCGGGACTACTACCGGCGATGGATGAAAACCTTTCCAAGCCTTCGTGCCCTCGCCGAAGCTCCCCGGGAAGATGTCATGAAGGCATGGGAGGGGCTGGGGTATTACGCCCGGGCAAGAAACGCTCACAAGACCGCGCAAGTAATCAATACGCAATACCGGGGCCGGTTTCCCGAATCCTACGAGGAACTGCGCAAGCTACCCGGGATTGGGCCCTATACCGCGGCGGCAGTGGGAAGCCTGGCCTTTGGTCTCGATGTTGCCGTTCTGGATGGCAACGTCATCCGCGTCATCAGCCGGATCTACCGATGCAAAGGGGACCCTGCAAGCGGCGCGACGCGCCGGCGTCTGCAGTCCTGGGCGGATCAGCATCTTGTTCCGGGGCGGGCAGGGGAAGTGAATGAGGCAATGATGGAACTGGGGGCAACCCTCTGTACCCCTCAATCCCCCCGCTGCGGGATGTGCCCCATGAACTCCGTCTGCCGGGCAGCCGAAAAGGAGGACCCGGAAAAATTTCCAAGGAAAGTCAGGCAACCGCCGGTTCCACATCGCCACGTGGGGGCAGGCGTCATTATCAACCGGGCCGGGAAAGTTCTGGTTGCCCGGCGACCCGATCATGCCATGCTTGGCGGTCTCTGGGAGTTCCCGGGAGGCGGAAAGGAAAGAGGGGAATCACTGCCTGATTGCGTGAGACGGGAACTGCTTGAGGAACTGGGCATCCACGTCCGGGTGGGTCCCCACCTCGTCACGGTCCGGCACGCCTTTACTCATTTCACGATGGATTTACACGCGTTCTGGGTCCGGATTGAAAAGGGGCGTCCACGCGCGGTCGAAGTGAGCGCGTACCGGTGGGTAGCCGTAGAGGAGATTGAGACCCTTCCCCTGCCGCGGGCAGATCAGAAGATCCTGAAGGAATTGAAGCGCTCCGACATTCCCTCTTTTTGAGAGCGCAGTGAATCGATTGCCGATGATCCAGCTTCCAGAATCACGCCGCATGGCTTTGTTCGGGCTGGCGGCGATCCTCCTCTTCGCCGGCTGCTCGACTCGGCTCGATCTGTCCCGCCGGCAACTTCAAAGCCTCGCGAGGCAGTCCGTCGACCCTGCCGAACTCGGGTTGGCGGTCTCCACCAATCATCTTGAAGCGATCGAGCTTGGCGGGTTCTACGAATATGACCCCGGATTCACGGCAAGGGGTCGTTTGCTGGAGATCTCGCAGGGTTCGCAGTCACTGCCGATTCTTGAAATCGTGATCAATGGTCATCCGGTACCGGCCCTCATCGATACCGGATCATCGATGTCCCTTGCGGGAATGAGAACCGTGCAATCCGGCGGGATCGTTCCGCTTGGGCAGCCCATGTTCAGCTTCTGGACGCTTACATTCTCGGGAAACAAGCGGGTGGCTCTCGGGCTCGCGGAAAGCGTGGATTTCGGGGGCGGAGTGACCCGACGCGTCCCGTTCACGATTCTGAACCGGGTTCCGGGGCTGCCTTATGATCCTTTCAACGTACTTGGCGATACCGACGTTCTGATCGGCGAGGATCTGTTGCGGCGGTTCGGGGCGGTGACGCTTTCCCATCTGTCGAGGTCCTACATGTTCAATGCCGACCCCATCGAAAGGGGAGAGGACAACCGGACGGTGCACGCATTTGCCCTCACGCACCGGCGAACGATGGGGGTGTCGGTGTTCACGGCGCGCATCAATGGAAAACGTGACATCCGGGTGGCGTTCGATTCCGGCGGTTCCTTCGGCCTGTGGGTCCCCGAGAAACTTGCCGGCGAACTCCTGCTGCCCGGGTTACAGGGGCTGCAACCGGTTCGCGGCGCGTCGGGGGGATCGCTCCCTCCCATGTTCCGCCGGGTGGCGCCGGCCACGCTGGAGGTCGACGGGGTAACGATCAGGAATCTGAGCTGCTACGTAGGGAGAATCCAGGGAGGGAACAGGGATCCCGATTTTGTTCTGCTCGGAAATGAAGTGCTGGAAATGTACGACATTCGACTGAATGATTTCGGAAACCGAATCGAATTCCTGAAACCACTCAGACTTCCATGACTTCCTTTTCCTTTTCCTGGATCATGTCGTCGATTTTCTTGATGTACTGATCGGTAGTCTTCTGGATTTCCTCGAGAGTCGCGTCCCGGTCGTCTTCGGTGATGGATTGATTTTTCTGAAGCGTCTTGGTCTGATCGTTTGCTTCACGGCGGACATTTCGAACTGCCACCCTCTGGTCCTCGGACATTCTCTTTGCGACCTTCAGCAGATCTTTTCGGCGCTCTTCGCTCAGTTCCGGGATCGGAACACGAATCACGCGCCCGTCACTCATGGGAGTGATCCCGAGATTCGCCGCCTGGATGCCCTTCGAGATAGCGTCCAGGGAGGAAGGATCGAACGGGCTGATGACAATCAGCCGCGGTTCGGGCGTGGAAATATTTGCGATCTCGCGCAGCCGCGTGGCCGTTCCGTAGTAATCAACTTGCACATTTTCGACCAGGGAAGGAGATGCCTTCCCCGTTCTGAGCCCGCTGAATTCATTGCTGAGAAATTCAACGGCCTTGCTCATCTTATCGTCGGCCTCAAGAAGAACGTCGTCGGTTGAATCCATGCTATTTTTATCTCCGCGTTTAGTTTGTCACAAGAGTGCCGATTGGCTCGCCGCTCAGTACTTTGACGATGGCATCGGGATTGAAAAAGTCAAACACGATGATGGGAATCGAATTGTCCATGCAGAGTGAAAACGCCGAGGTATCCATGACCTGAAGTCGCTGCAGAATCGCGTCCTGGTACGTAATTTCGTCATACCGTGTCGCATCGGTATTTTTCATCGGATCGCTGGTGTAGATACCGTCGACTTTGGTCCCCTTTAGCAGCACGTCGCAATCAATTTCATTTGCGCGGAGGGCCGCGGCGCTGTCCGTCGTGAAGTAGGGGTTGCCGGTGCCGGCGCCAAAAATGACGACGCGCCCCTTTTCCAGGTGCCGCAAGGCGCGGCGTCGGATAAATTGCTCCGCGATTGCCGGCATCTCGATCGCGGTCATGACGCGGGTTTCGACGCCCAGGGATTCGAGAGCCGATTGGAGCGCCAGCGAATTGATGACGGTCCCCAGCATACCAATATGATCCGCCACCGTGCGCCCGATCCCCAGGTCGGATCCGAATGCCCCCCGGAAAATGTTTCCGCCGCCGACCACCACCGCCAGCTGGATTCCGAGTTCCGTGACCTTCCGTATCTCCTCCGCATTCTGTCGAAGCACGGCCGCATTCAGCGGCTCTCCACTGCCACGCTCTTGAAATGCTTCCCCGCTAAGCTTCAGCAGGACGCGCTTGTACTGCGACCGTCGATCCGCATTCTCGTTCACACAATACCTCCAGGAAAATCCGCGGGATCATAGACATCGGAAATTCGGAATGTAAACCCTAACCCGCGTTGTGCACGCTTTTTCTGCCGCGCAAATGACCGAAATGCAGACCGCAGCGGAAACGCGATTGTTCCGCCCGGTTTTACCTGGCGGGCGCAGGGCCGGGAGGCTGCGAGCCACGGCCGCTATTTCCTGGTTAAACCCATTCTCAGGATCGGCAGGGTGCGATTCTGGAGGGTGGGGCCAAGATCGAAAAGCACGAACCCCGGGGCTCCCAGTTCCCGCAGCGATTGCACCTGGGCGATCACTTCATCGGGCGCGAGTTGGCTGTCGCCCGCGGTCACGCCGAGTCCCGGCACGATCCGGTTCTTTGCCCCGGGGAAAGAGAGATGCTGGGCGGTTTCGGCTTTGAAATTGGACAGGTCCTTGGTGTAGGTCATGGGGCAGACAAAGTCGACATAGCCGTGTTTGAGCCATTCCACCCAGTCCTGACCCACGCTGTCGCGGCACGACGGATACCCGCGGAATACCGCCGCGGAAAGTTTGATGGAGGGATTGATACTGCGTAGCTCGTTCCGCACCCGCCAGACGAAATCGGAGATTTGCTTTGCCCGCCAGGTCCGGAACGTGTCTTCGAGGCTGCCCCCCTTCTGCACCCCCCGCGGCCAGTTTCTTACCGGGTGCCCGATGTTTTTTTCAAAGGCTTTCTTGGTGGCCGGGGAGTAGCAGAAATCTTTGGACGGGTATCGGATGTAGTCCAGGTGAATTCCGTCGATGTCGTACCGTGTCGCCATTTCCCGGATGACCGCAATTTCCAGTTCGATGTTTGCCGGAACCGCTGGGTCAAGCCACTCTTTCGTTGCCCCGCCCGCGCTCCGTTGCAGTCTTCCTTCCTGCCGCATTCGCTGCCGGAATTCGGGTGGCGCGTTTTCGATGTTCCAGCAGATCTTCCAGACGTGCACCTCCAGACCGGTCTTCTTGGCGGCCCGAACGCATTGATCAAGCTGGTCGCCGAATTCCCGGCAGGTGCTGGAGGCCGGGATGTGCTTCGACGGATAATGTGCCTTGCCTCCCCACGCGAGGTTGGGCAGGATCGCCGACATTCCGGATGAAGACAATTCGCGACAGGTTTTGTCCCAGCTTTTTCGATCCCCGGGATAAAATCCCATCCCGTCGTGATCCCATACGCCCCTGAACTCTCCTGCCCTGGCCTGCTGAAGAAGCCCGTTTGCGCGCTGCATCCGGTCCGTTAATTCCCGGCCCAGCCGCACCGTCTCCGGGTAGTTCTTTCCGGCGAACGAGGTGGCCTGGGCACGATGCAGCGCGCGCGAATCCTTCCACAGCTGCTTCACCCGGGAATTAGAATTTCCGGAATGCTGCTTTTCCATGGATTCCATGGTCTCCGAGAGGGTCGAGTACGGTTCGATCGATCCGGCGGTGCGCAATGCGTGCCGGGCGGCTATCAACCACGTGTCCGGGTGCAACGCCCCGACCATCCCCAGCATCATGTCCGCTTTCAGTTGCGGCTCCTCGCCCCTGATTACGTGGCAGAACCAGAAGCCGAACGGGGTCTGGAGAACCGCTGGATCATTCGATTGAATCCCGGATCCGTTTTCCCAGTACGCGATGATCCGGGACCGAGCCGAACTGGGATATGCCGGGATCAGGCCCCAGGCAATGTCGTACACCCGGTCCGGAAGATGAAGCGACTCGGGTCCACGGAAGCGAATGCTCCGCCAGGTTCCCGACGGCGCATTGGACTTCAGCGACCGGAGGTTTACTTGCATCAGGGTCGCCAGCGACGCGCTTGCGCTCTTGCAGACAATCAGCTTCCCCCCCCGCTTCAGGAATGACTCCAATGCCCTGATTTCACCTTTCGGCGGATTCGGATTGTAGGGAAGGATCGCAACCTTAGCGTGACCGAGCGCGCCCCGGGCGACGGCGTCGTCGTCCACGGATCCATACGGGATGCCATGCAAGTCGAGAAACGAGCCGATTCGCTGCGCAGCCTTCGCCGCAACCGGCCGTTCACCGGCCTCCGTTGCGGAAGATGTCGCCGCGACCACCAGGATTTCGTCGACCCTGGATGAAATGTCAAAAAGGTCGAAGTTCGTGGTTCGGTTTTCCGCTTTCCAGGGCGCGAAACGAATTGCCTCGATGCGGTCCCAGCCGGCGGGACTTCCTTCTTCCGAAAAACCGCTCTTCGGAAGCACGACGGTCTGGCGATTGGCGCCGCGGATGGGTTGGCTCCAGTGGTACCATCCGCTCCCGCTTTTGAAGTAGACGCTGAGCCGCCGGCAAGCTTCCGGGGAGGACACCTGGAGTGTCAGTTCGAAACTCGATACACCGCTGAGATCGCGACGCACGGGTACATCCCAGAAGAACCTGTCAACCTCTCGGTGAAACGGGCAGGGCAGCCGGATGCCGTCCGGAATTCGCTGTGCTGATTTGGCTCCCGGGCCCGAGGTCCACGCTCTCGTCGCGGCAGCGGATCCATCCAGGGCCACCAGGGACTCTCCGCCGGATGCCAGGCCGGCGCTCATTGCCGCCAGCGCCAGGAATACGAGACAGCCCGCCGCGCCCGGTTTCATCAATGCCGAAACCTGAATTCGGGTTGCACCTTCTTCAAGTCTATTTGAAATTTGTCGCTCGCTGGGGATTCGAATTTCATCAGGCATTTCGTCGTACGTCAGTGGTCATTGTATTCAGGCCTTCCTCCGATGCTGCCGATACGTCATTTCGCGTTTGCGCAGCCCGACCGCCGCATCAATGATGCTGAAAACCTGCAACACGATGAAGGCTCCCAGGGCAAGAAGGATTATCTTCATCCTCGGCGCCACAATCGAATCTTCGAGAAATTCCCCATTGGAGTCGAGAAGGGACTGAACCATCTTGTAGATGGGCATCAGCGATTCATGCATGATGACCACCAGCAGGATCCCGGCGAGCAGAAGTTGAGGCACCGCGGATGCCCATCGGCGTTGCAGGAGTTGACCGGCGCCGGGAACGACGATGCTGGATGCCACTTCCAGTTTGCTGGGCTCGTCGATTCTTTCGGAAGGGAGCGGGGGAGGTCCTGATTCGAGTGTCATACAACTTTTCCGAACAGGGAATAGGGCCCGGTCCGGGTAATCTGTATCTGTACAAGGGATCCGCAATGATTTTCGTCCAACTCGAAAAAGACCAGCCGGTTGTCCGGCGTGCGGCCACGCCACCGGCCCTTCTGTTGGTCTTCCACCAGGACTTCAACTGTCGTGTCGAGGTAGCGGGTGTTGCGTTCGGTAAGAATCTCCGTCTGAATGTCGTCGAGAACCTTGCGCCGACGTTCTTTCTCATCCTCCGGGACGTCATCGGGGAATCTCCGTGCCGCAATGGTCTTCGGGCGCTCCGAGTACTTTGCGATGTGATGCTTGTCGAGGCGCAAATCACTCATCAAATCCACCGTGTCCTGGAATTGGGCCCCGGTCTCGCCGGGAAACCCGACAATGATATCCGTATTGATCGTGGCGCCCGGAATCCGGTCCCTGATTCGGCCGATCAGGTCGCGATATTCGCGATTCGTGTAGCCCCGTCGCATCCTTTCCAGCACTTCATCGTTGCCGGCTTGTACCGGCACTTCGATATGCGGGCAGACTTTGTCCAACTCCGCCACCGCGTCCAGCAGTCCGTCGGTCATCCAATTCGGGTGACTGGTCAGAAACCGGATTCTTTTCAGCCCTTCAACGTCTGAAACCCGGCGAAGAAGGTCCGCGAGGTCCGTCTGCTCTTCCAGGTCGGTCCCGTATCGGTCCACAATCTGCCCCAGCAGCATGACTTCGCGTACTCCCTGGTCCACCAGGGCGCGGACTTCTTTTAGAATCTCCTCCGGCGGGAGGCTGCGTTCCGCGCCGCGGCGGTACGGAATCACGCAGAAGGTGCAGGCGTGGGAACAGCCGAGGACGATCGGGACGTTTGCGGTGACGGCGCTGCCTCGGCGGAGCGCAGGCAGGATGTGTTCCTCGTTCTGGATCGCATTGCGAATCGCCTTCTCCCTGGTTTCCTGCAGGGCGGACGCGTCGTATGCGCCCTGGTCCGCGAAGTAGTCCATCAGGGGGCCGGTATCGGACGGAGGCATAAATACGTCCACGAATGGAAATTGTTTGTGGAGCCGGGGCGCCTCACGCATCCCGACCATGCAGCCCATGAGTCCGATCGTCATCTCCGGGCGCGCGGCCTTCGCGGATTTCAGGGAACTGAGCCGCCCGATCGCTTTATCTTCCGCTTGCTGTCGGACGACGCATGTGTTAAGGACAACAACATCGGCGTTATCGACAGAACCGGTTTCGTGGTATCCGAGCGCTTCCAATTGGGACCCGAGATGCCTGGAGTCGGCTTCGTTCATCTGACACCCGATCGTCCAGATGTGATATCGCTTTGCTGTCGCAATTCCCGACATAACCTGAAAGGCTACGAAACCCTACGGGTTTTGCAAATCCAATTATAACCCCCAATGTGGACTCTGAACCATGCCCCGACCCTTTTCTGAACGAATTATTGAAGCCCTGGAGCGGCCTGACTACAAACCGATGAAGGCTCGGAAACTGGCCCGGGTGATGAGTATCGGGGAAGCCGAACTCGGTGATTTTCACGATGCGGTGGATGCCCTGAGACGGGTCGGGCGCGTCGTTCTTGGAACCAAGAACGCCCTGATGCTTCCTCACGCCGCCGGTCTGGTTACGGGTATTTACCGGGGCAACCCGGAGGGATTCGGGTTTGTCGTTCCCGACGAACCCGAGTCGCACGCCGATCTGTATATCGCCTCGGGGAACCAGGGGGAGGCCGTCACCGGGGACCGGGTGGAATGCTCGGTGATCAAGCGCGGAAAACGCGACGGCAAGCAATTGTTCGGAGGAAAAGTTGTTCGAATCGTGGAGCGCGGCGACAGCCGGTATGTCGGGGAGCTGGTTCGCGACGGATCCGACTGGTATGTACGGCCGGACGGCAATTCGCTTCACATTCCGATCTTTATCGGTGATCCGGGAGCGAAATCGGCGCGCGCAGGGGACCTGGTCGTGGTGGAGATCACGCAGTATCCGGCCGAAGGGCGTCGTGCCCGCGGGGTGGTGGTGGAGCGACTGGGGAAACGCGGCCGCCGCGGGGTGGATACGCAGACCGTTGTTCACCAGTTCCATCTACCGGACAAGTTTCCCAAGGAGGTCACTCGCGAAGCGAGGGATCTCGTGAAACAGTTCGACCCCGACGCGGAGAGCGAGGAACGCGAAACCCTGTTTGACGAGATGGTGATCACCATCGATCCGGACGATGCAAGGGACTTTGACGATGCCATTTCTCTGCGCCGCCTCAAGAAAGGCGGAAAGAAGGCCGCGGCATGGGAACTGGGCGTGCACATTGCAGATGTAAGTCACTTCGTAACCCCCGGATCGGAGATCGATAAAGAGGCGGAGCAGCGAGGCACCAGCGTCTACCTGCCCGGCAACGTAATTCCCATGCTGCCGGAAGTGTTGAGCAACGGGCTATGCAGTTTGCAGGAGAACGAACCCCGTCTCACGAAAAGTGCTTTCATTCGCTACGACGAAGGTGGACGGGTGGTGGGAGCCCGGTTCTCCAATACCGTAATCCGGTCGGCGAAACGGCTGACTTATGGACAAGCCACATCCATCCTGGACGGCAATCCGGGCCGGTTGAAAAAGCCGGTGATTGAAATCGTGAAAAACATGAACACCCTTGCGCTCGCCATTCAGCGTCGGCGCATGAAGCAGGGAATGATCGTACTGGATCTGCCGGCGGTCGACCTGGAGTTAAACGAAGACGGACAGGTGGTCGACGCACACCCGGAAGACACCAGCTTCAGCCACAAGATTATAGAAATGTTCATGGTGGAGGCGAACGAAGCGGTGGCGCGGCTGATGGTGCAGCGGAACGTCCCCGCGATTCGTAGAATTCATCCCGAGCCGGACGAAGACTCTCTTTTCGCCATGTCCCGTTTCCTCCAGGTATTCGGATTGAAACTGGGGAAAGATTTGTCTCCCGATTCGATGCAGAAGGTGCTGGACAAGCTCAGAGGCCATCCGCAGGCGTACGCCGTGAACCTCGCGGTTTTGAAATCGATGCAGATGGCGGAGTATTCGCCGGAGTTGGTCGGCCACTACGCGCTGGCGAGCGAACACTACACTCACTTCACGAGCCCCATCCGCAGGTATCCGGACTTAATGGTGCACCGGTTGCTTCAACTGCATATCGAGGGTCGGTTGCATGGGAGAGGCAAGAAGTCAAAGCGAGATCCTTCCCTGCTTGATCTCAAGACCCTGAAAGAAAAGGGCCGGGCCCTGTCCTACCTTTCGCGCCGGGCGGAAAGCGCAGAGCGGGAGCTGAAGACGCTGAAAGTTTTGACTCTGTTGACGAAGGAAGTCGGCGATACGTTCGAAGGCGTCATCACCGGCGTCACCAACTTCGGCCTGTTCGTTCAACACCCATCCTATCTCGTTGACGGACTGCTTCGGATTGAAGATCTGGGCAACGACTGGTGGGAGGCCGACGTGAAGCGGGGGCGGATCCGGGGGGAACGCAGCCGCCGGACCTTCACGCTGGGAGACAAGGTCGTGATTCGGATCGTTGGCGTGGATCTGCCTTCACGGCAACTCAACCTCAGCCTGGTCGACGCGGAAGAGGAGTCGCCGGGAAAGAAGAGTCGCGGCAAGAAGCGGGATTTCGGCGCCCGGGGAAAGAAAAAGTCAAAGTCCGCGCCTCGCCGCCGGCCACGCGGCGGCAAAAAACCGCTGAACAAAAAGCGCCAAACGAAGTAAATTCATAGTACGCTTGAACAACAAAACCCAGCGTCCGAAAGACCGATTGAAACGCATCCTCATCGGCAGCCGGCCCCGGGTGACGCTGATCCGGGGCGTGATTGTTGGTTTGCTTTGTTTTGCGGTAGTGAAGTTCTGGCTTCGGCCCGCGTGGGTCGATGGTCACAGCATGGATCCGACAATCCGGGATCGTCAGATTCGCGTGATTAACCTGAAGGCATATTCAGAAAGCAGGCCGACCCGCTTCGATATTGTAGCCATCAAGGCCGGCGGGGGACGGCACTACCTATTGAAAAGGGTCGTCGGATTGCCGGGGGAATCAGTGACATGGATCGAGGGTCGCTTGCATGTCGACGGCGTTGAAATGGACGAACCCTACCTGGTGGGCCCGATTGACTGGGAAATTCCCGTGAAGACGCTCGGTCCGAGCGACTACTACGTGGCCGGTGACAACCGTAGTTATTCGCTGCAGGATCAGGTGTACGGGGCCGTTCACCGGCGGCAGATCAAAGGGAAGCTGCTATGGTAAAGCGCCTGCTGATTGTTGTGACCATCGCGGTAGCGTTGCTGGGGATCGGGTTTCTCCTTTTCGGGTCGAAGATGGACAAGGAGGAACGCGCAATTCGCAATGCACTCGATAAACTCGTGGAACTGGCCCAGGTCGATGGTCGTGAAAACATGATTTCCGCCGGCTCGCGCGCGCATGCCATTGCTGATTTTTTCGTGAGTGATGCATCCATAAAAGCGCAGTCCTACGGCGTTTCGATCGGAGATCGAAACGAAATAAAGTATATGACAGTCTATTTGCGAACCCACGCAGATCGTTTCGAAGTCGACCTCGGAGACGTTGAAGTACAGTTGTCGGATGACAAGACCGCGGCCGCTTCCTACGCCGACGCTCACCTCCAACTTCGCATGGACGGAGAACGTGAAAACGCATTCAAGGAGGTCGAGTTCACTTGGAGGAAAACGGAAGAAGGCTGGAGGATTACGCAGGTGCAAACGCTGGATTTGGTGGAACGGCCTTTGTAGGAGTTTTTAGTGTTTGTCACTAAACACTAAAAACGAAACACCTGCCCGCCGCCCACCCGGCCTTCCTCAATCCGCACTCCTTCATCCCGGAGCATTCGAATCTTCTTTTGGATTTTCGGGCCTTCGGTCTGTCCCGAAAATCCGCCGAGGGTGAGATCGGACCGGACAATCCGGTGGCATGGTACTTCCGGAGCGAAGGGGTTGTTGCGAAGGGCCTGGCCGACCGCGCGCGGACAACCACAGCCAATGGACTCCGCGAGGAGTTTGTAGGTGGTGACTTTACCCCGGGGGATTTCTCGCGCGGCGTCGTACACGCGCTGCTGAAAGGGTGTGATGTTCGGCATGGCTCGAAGGTTGTCTTTGTTTTCAGCAGCGAACCATGTACCGTCCTTCACCTCAAGCTGAGAAGTACCCCTCGAAACAAAAAGTGGATAATCCCGACGAAAGCCCGCCCGGCTGGTTTACCGATGCAATCGCGGTGAAACCCGCGCAACGCACCGTGACGGTGAATGGATGCCGGATCCGATATCTCGTCTGGGGTTCCGGATCCCTTCCCGTCCTGATGCTTCTCCATGGCGGGGCGGCGCATGCCTATTGGTGGGGATTTCTTGCCCCCATGCTGGCCGACCGGTTCACGGTCATCGCTCCTGATCTTCGCGGTATGGGTGACAGCGATCACTGTCCGGTGTACGACCCCGCATCTTTCGCCGGCGACTTGATTTCCGTCTGCGGGGACTTGGGAGTATCGGGAAAGATCTTCATTGCCGGACACAGTTTCGGCGGCTACGTCACGCTGAAAACCGCGCTGGACCATCCCGATCGGGTGGAAGGGATCGTGCTGATCGATTCCGCGGTTCGCCGGGCCGATGATCCCAGGCGATACGATCCTTCCAATCCTCCCCTGAAAGGGAAAATGAATGTCTACCCGAGCCGGGAGGCCGCGCTCAAGCGGTTCCGGCTGATTCCGGACCAACCCGTTCGCAATTGCTACCTTCATGATTACATCGCCGGGAACTCGGTCCGGGAGGCTGAATCAGGCTGGACATGGAAGTTCGACGAAGAGTTTTTTCAACGATTGCACATCGAGTATTTGACGGATCAGGTGTCGTTGCTGCAGTGTCGAAAAGCGGTCATTTATGGCGAACTCAGCGCGCTGTGCACGCCCGACGTCGTGAATTTCATGCAGGAATTGTTTGGCGATGATGTACCTTTCATCCGGATTGATGGTGCGCACCACCACGTAATGCTTGATGAACCGCTGGCTTTTTATCGTGCGCTGGACGGTGTCCTGCGCTGCTGGATTGCGGAGAAAAAAGAAAAAAGGGAAGCCGAATGAAGATTTTTTTTGACCTGTTGCCGGTAATTCTATTCTTTGTTGCCTATAAGTTGTTCGACATTTACGTCGCCACCGGCGTCATCATCATTGCCTGTATCCTGCAGCTCATTGTCGTGCGGCTGATTACCAAGCGCGTCGAGAAAATGTATATTTGGACCTGCCTTGCGGTGGTGCTGTTGGGCGGACTGACCTTGTGGTTACGGGATCCGGTGTTCATCAAGTGGAAGCCGAGTATCGTGAACTGGGGCCTGGGTCTCGCGTTTCTGATCAGCCAATGTGTCGGCGAAAAACCGCTGGTGCAAAGAATGCTGGACAAGGCGCTCGAGATGCCCGATGCGAAGTGGAAGATTCTCAACTTTGCCTGGGTCCTTTTCTTCGTCATGTGCGGCGTGCTCAACATTGTAATTGCGTATCGGTGGTCTGAGAGTTCCTGGGTAAATTTCAAACTCTTCGGTCTGACGGGGTTGAGTTTCGCGTTTATCATCGGGCAGATGCTGGTGCTGCGAGCGCACATCAAGGAGCCCGAAGAGGTGGAGAAAGAGCCGGCGGCATAGAAGCCGGGGTAGCCACGAAGAGGTGCGAAAAGGCACAAAACGTTCGATCGTCTTGCGTCTTCGCGCACCGCTTTCGTCCAGCGATTCGGCGAAGAGATCGGTACACGAAGAAGGTGCACGAAGACGGAGCACGATTCTCAGCACCGGGATGGACACAGCGGCGGCCGAGCTACTAAGATGAAGCGTGTAGGGACCAAGTCGTTTCGATCGTTGAAGCCGTCATGCAAGTCCACCTTGTCGCCCGATTTCTCGATGGGTGACTTGTTGGTGCAGTAGAAGCTGACGTCGTCGGGATTTCCGCCCGCGTTGAATTTGCTGTTGTTCTGGATCAGGAATTTTCCTTCGACAATGATCTCCACCTTCCCGCCCACGGTTACGACGCAGTCGTCGTGAATATCGAGTTCCGTCAAATAGTAGGTTCCGGCGAGTTGATTGATCTGGATCCTTATGAAACTTCTATTGGATGCGAAATTAACATTTGCTGAGGTTGTTGATTTCCACGCCTCATGGCAGATTTGGGTGCAATCGGCGGTGCGTATCAATTCTCAGGGTGAAGAATCGATCCCTTATTAGGCCGGGACTGCGCGCGCATGCATCCGACACCCGTTCCCGTCAATTCGCCGTGCCGGCGGTGACCCGGTAGACAACCCGTTCCACGCAGAGCGAAAACAGGATAAAAAACAGCGGCATAGTCAGCACGCGGAACCTGTGGTTTTCCCCATAATCGAAGAGATTACCGATCACCGCAACGTAGACAATCGTACAAAGCGCAAATCCGCACGCCGTTCGAACCTGGTCCACATCGAGTCCCACCAGCAATTTCTTCCTGACCATGAACACCATCGAAATCAGGAGGATCGAAGGGTACAGAACCAGTTGCATCAACGGATACACACGATCTACATCCTTGCCGAATATCCAGCGGTATCCCGGGCTTAGATTGATCGGAATCCACTGGGTAAAGTTTGTCCATACCGATACCAGGGGGGAAATCCGTTCCGCATTCTTGTGCAGGCTCGAGTCTTCTATGTAGGGCGACAGGTAGATCAAGTATGCATCCGCTATCGAGCAGAAATAGGAGCGCGGGTTTCGGCCAATGACGATGCGTGACACGTTCATATACTCGCGGCCCACCCGAAGATAGGCGTAGTGGTTGAAGTTGGGATGCCCGCCGTCTTTCATCTCCCGGGCCAGGGCCGGGACGTTCTGGAATCTGGTTGGAACTTCGGCAAAGGATGCCGGATAGTTCGTCACGGCCCGAAACGGGATGCCTGGTATTGCTTCGGTGAGTTCACCCGCCTCTGCCATTTTTTGAAATTCGGAATGCGGCACGTGCCGGGAAGCGCTGTGCCACAGGTTGATCCCCAACCACGAAGAGGTCCCGAAAAACCCGAAGAGAATAGCGTTCTTCAGGTAGAGAACGGTTACCAGGATGATCGCCGGAGACGCCGCCAGACAAAGTGCGCGCCAGGCCCGCGGGCGGAGGATGACGAGCAGCCCCACGCAGGCGATCAGGTACACGAGATGAAATAGGCTGCGCGTATAGCAGATCGCGGCCACCAGGAGAAAGAACATCACCGCATGGCGGACTGCGCCGGATCGCGCGTAGGCGAGAAACCAGATCGCGGCAAAAGTCAGCATCCCGCTGGTCGGGTAGGTGTAGAAAAGAAGATTCTCGTACAGGATTGCGCACGGATTCACGATAAAGATTGAAGAGAGGACGGCGGCGATCCAATTCCTCATTCCCATCATCAATAGAATCACGTACAGCGAAAAGTAGATCAGGAGCCCGGAGAGGAGAAAACAGAGGTGGTAGACACCGGTGGAATGGGCTGGAAACAGTTTGATGACGGTTCCCAGGAACAGGTTGAACCCGGGAGGCTGGCTGTGCATATGAAAGCAGCTTTGCAGAAGCCCATCGCGTAGCAGCGGCACATCCAGAAACTGCCAGAACCAGGGGAGGGTCGAATCGTCGAATCGAACTCCCATGCGCCAGTAGGCGAACCGGGAAATGACAAAGACGCACATCATGAGGGCAACCGTCGTTTGTCGAGGGGAGAGCGGCTGATTGGCGAGTCGAAGAATCTGTTTCATTTCCGTCTCTTACTTCGGTTTCTCGAATATCGAAATCATATCCTCGAAGTCCGAAACGCCGAATTCGCGGTCTTCTCCCCACCGGTCGAATTGTTTCCGGAGCGAAAGCCCGCTCACCCGCAGCATGTCATTAAACGCATCGAGCGTTGTCCGGCTGCGAAAGCCGCCCCGTGTTCCGCCACCCGCGGGATGATGAATGAGCGCGGCTCCGCCGGGTCGAAGTACGCGCCGGATCTCCTTGAGGTACGCAAGCGTGTCTGCCCGGCCGATGTGGACGAACGCATCGAAAGACCATACGAAATCCACCTGCTCGTCTTGCGCTACCGCGAGTTCGTTTCCGGGCGTGACAGCGTATGTGATGTGATCCAGATCCTTGAACCGCTCCCTGCACTGGGCGATGCAAGCGTCTGATATGTCCACCAGGATCAATCGGCCGGCGCGCGACTGAAGATGCTCGGTCCATCTTCCGGCGCCCGGCCCGATTTCCAGGAGGCATTCGACGTTCGGCACATTCGGTTCGAGAACATCACGCAGCAGCGAGTCTTTCCACTCTGTCGATTGCGTCCATTCCTCGCCCTTGCGGCTCCAGTCCCAGCTCCGCCAGATTTCCCGGTTCACGGCCCGGCTGTTGATTCCTTCGATGCCGCGGACATCCTCGATGTGCCTCATCGACTTCTGAAAGAATTTCGGCGCCCATCGCACACTCTTGAGCATGACGGCGTCGGCGAGGAAGAGAGAAGTCCAACGCCAACCGTTCTCCCGGACGAGGAGTTTGAGTAGATCAAGCGACAACATGATTGACCTATGACAGAAGTAACATGCTCTTGCCAAGAAAGAGTGCGAATGCACGTAGCGACCCCTGCAGCGGAGACTCAACCAGATCCCCGGTCCACCGTAGCACGGGTATGCGACCCGTGTAGCAGAGACTCAACCAGAACCAACGGTAGAAGGGACGAGGGCAAGCTACGGGGACAGGGGAGGGGGCAGTATCTACCGCATCACCGGTACGCGACCCGGGCAGCGCTCAACGGACTTTGCTCCAAATTGTAAGACGGTGTAAGATCGAGAACTCATTTCCAGGGACAAACGATCTTGACGGAGACCTGAACAGCCGATATCCGACGGGAAAGGAACGCAATGTTTTCAGAACGCAAAGCCGAGTACCTGGACTGGATCGTCTCCACGTTCGGCGCGATGTCACTCACATCACTGGACGGGCGTGCCTGGTCGTTGAACCAGGCACGGCTGATGCTGGGGCGGGATGAGGCGGAGGCGAACCGTTATTTCGAGACGGTGCCGATGACCGCGGACACCGACTTCATGGGCATCCGGCTGCTGAAAACCATTCTGGACTTCGGCGACTCGGGCCGGCTCACCGACGGGGCGATCGGGCGGCTGCGTTCCATTTTCATCAACTGGGAGATGGACCCAATCACCCGTGTCGCCCGCTGGAAGCCGTTTCACACGGAAAATCATGACATCATGATGCTGACCATCGGCATGTTCGCCGAACAGTTTCGGGGCAACGATATCGATGAGCATGTGCGGCAGTTGTGCCGCTTCCTGGCCTGGCGTTTCGAGCGCGGCTGGATCGAGTGGAACTCTCACCGTTACCAGCTGCACTTCGTCAATCCGCTGATGGTTCTCGTGGATCACGCGTCGGCGCCGCCCCTGCGCCGGGGCGCCACGGATTTATTGAACCTGATGCTGGCGGAGCGGGCCCTGCTGAGCGTCGACGGGTACCTGGGCGGTCCGTTCATGCGCGGCTGGGATCGTCACGTTGTTCCCGGCGACGATGGCAACCCCCTTCAGCGAGGACCGTCGGCGTACTTCGACAACAATCGATACGACGCGTTTTTGCCCACCGTCTGGCTGGCCTTTGGGCTGGGCGAGCCGCGCTTCGAATTCGGTCAGGATCCGGACCTGGAGCCCGCCGGGGACGGCTACGGTTCCGCGCGCGACGCGCGGCTCAACCAGGACGAGGGGATGTTCTTCGCCACCAGTCCTGCCGAGGCGCATCCGCGCATCGCGGCATTGGCTGCCGAGGCGGCTACGCGCCCCTCTCTGATCTACCGGGGGATGCGGACGAGTCGGTGGGTGGACGATCCGGGCTGGGGGAAAGCCCCTGATTTCAATCCGATCTACTACTACAACACGCCGCACATCTCGATGGGATCTGTTCAGTGTCTGGGCTGGAGCATCCAGACCCGGTACAACAACGTCATGTTCGCGGCCGACCCGTCGAACAACCTGCGCATCGAGTTGATCCGACCGGACATCGAGCGGGACGGGAGGCGTCACGAGGTGTTCGGGGAACTGGTGCAGCACGAGAACTGGTTGCTCGGTCGCGGCGTATTGGTGGAGGACGGCGGGATCCGGGCGGATCGCCGCGGATCGTGGAATCTCTACCGCGTCGGCAAGGGGCTCGCGGCCCACGTGGAACTGGACGGCGGGTATCATGTTGTGCAGGTGTCGGATCTCGACAGGTTCGGCGATGAACAGGCGTTTCTCTCCGCCCTGCAGATGCCGTTGAGGGATGGGTTCGAAGTGCGCGGCGAGACGATCGGTGGGGACCGGCTCTGCGTTGATCTCCGCACGATGTCTATGACTGTCAACGGCCGTCCGCGGGAAGGGTGGTCAGACATGCTCCATGATTCTCCGCAGATGCGATCAGTGTTCGGCAGTGGGGTAGTGGAGATCTCCACTTCCGACGGCGACCTCACGTTGGATCACGGTGCGCTCATGTAACGCCGTTGAATCACCGAATAATGAAAAACGTGCCGGGTAGCGCGGCCGGCGATTGGATGGTCATGTACACCGAATACCAGAAGTCCTCGAAAGAACCCCCATCACTACCAGGCCACTCCGCGGGCCAGGGCGTGCCCTGGTTGATGTCAACGGCCGTGCTGTGCCAGCGGCCACGGTCTGGCTGGAAGCCGCCGCTGGGCTCGTATGCCCTGTGAAAGGCAACGTGGACCTTGCCGCCCGTTCCTTTCCATGCAATCCAGATGGGGGTGTTGCCGGGCAAGGGCACGCCGCCCTGCGGATGCTCCAGGGTCAGCCACCCGGTAGCGTCGGCATCCGTTTCGCCGAAATCGTAGAGCCGCGTGGCCGGCGTGCCGGCATGCGGTCCTCCATCCAATGTGCCGCCGGCGTAAACGGCGAGACGGACCCGGCCGGCGTCGTTTGCCGTTGCAAGCAGCGATACGCTTTTCAGCAGCATACCTCCCTGATCCGGAGAAAGACCGCCAAGCGCGCGGGCGTGCGCAACGGTCGTCGTCGAGCCGAGGCTCTTGATCGGATTGCCCCACCGCCGTTCACGAGCATTCAACTCGGGCAACGGCCAGTAAAGCTTGCTGCCGTCATACGTCACCGTCCGTGCCGCCGTGCGGATCGTGATCTCGCCGCTTCCGAAGATCGAGGTCATGAATTGTGAATCGTGGAGCATCCCGACCTGCGGTTCCCGCAGAACGCCGTTGACCGTAATGGCCATCGTCTCGAGGTCGACCTCCAGGTTGTCGCCGTCCGTGGTGACGCCGTAGGCCATCTCGTTCTCGATCGTGGGGACGGAGAGGGCCGAGACGAATGACTGTTCATTTGGATGTTTCGTCAGATCCGAGACCTGGAACACATGCCATCCGCCCGGTAGCTCAATATGGCTGCACAGTCCCTGCCCACTGCTATAGACGTTCCACCCGCCCACCTCGTGAGACGTCAACCCGTGGCTCTCGGAGAGCAAGCCGGCCGCGATCAGCCAATTCTGATGTTGGACAATCCTGTCGGCAACATAGGTGTAGGTTTGTGGAGGGGCCTGCCGGTCTGCCTCGGTCACCTTTGTTCGCAGAACCTGGGAAGGATTCCCCGGGAACATGATGCCGAACCACCTCGGGAGGGAATTGAATGACACGGTCATCTTTCCCGCATAGGGCAGGTACTGAAGCGAGCCCATCAGTACGTGCGGCGTATTGTAGGAATAGACTACCTGGTGAGAAACGGGATCGTCGGGAACGCCATTCTCATAGGGATGGCCTGCCGCGGCACGCCTGCCTACGTAAAGCAGCTCCGACTGCTGCGATGCTTCCTCGCGAAGCTCGCGCACCACGGCATGAGGAACCAGGTTGCCCGTGGCAAAGAACATGGCTTCGTCCTGGTTGAGCCGAGGATCGTTTCCATTGCCGTAGCCGGCCCCGGCAGGTTCCAGGCCTGATCCCGAAAATTCGAATCGCGGTTCGCCGACACCCAAAGCAACCCAGACGGTCGGCAGGAACGAATCATAACGATGATTGTCGAGATAATCACAACCGCGATCGGGCCCGTACAATCGCATTCCCGGTCCGCCGAGGTAACCGCCGACACTCATCAGGGCCCGCTCGGCCAGTATGATATTGAACAGATCCTCCGCCGCGTTTCGAATTTCCTGATCCGGACCGTGTTCGGCAAGAATCTGCAGGGGGTTCGTATAGTGCATCTGGTAGCGAGGCGACCCCCATTCGTATTGTCCCCGCTCAAAGCGCCAGCCCAACGACTTCCTGAATTCTCCCGAATAGCTATCCGTGTTTTCCCCCCTCAGTATCTCAGAGAAGTACCCAATGGTCAGGTACATCAGGTCGTGGTTCTCGGTGAACGAAGGAGGCCATGAAGCGGTTCGACTTATGCCGCCGTGCCCGTTCATATCCCAGCCACGGATGATTTCCTCGATATGAGCCTTCGCGGCAACGGACAAACGACCGGACTCGCCGAATTCCAGCAACGTCTTGAGAAGCCGGATTCCCATGAAATCCGGATCGTTGGTCAACACCACGGACTCGAAGTGCTGGTTCGCCTCGTTCGTGCTCACGTTGAAGAAGAGTCGCGCCTGGTTAAGCGACCACTTTCTCCCGTCCAGCGCTCCCATCGGCTCAAGCGGCTCGAAGGTGTCGAGGATCCATTGCAGGTAGACCTGGCGGCGATCGGCAAGCTCCTGCAGATAGTTGGGATCGTCAGCCGCTTTCGCCTCCATGCAGATCGAAGCCACGCAAATCCACACTGCCGGCCAGGCTGCTTTTGTCACGCTCAAGATCAGTTCCGCTCCCAGGCTGCCTTGCACAAAGTGTAAGCTCTGCCTGCGACACAAACCTACGTCATGTGAGGTCTCAATCTGAAGTCGTAATTTCAGTCCCGCCGTCGACCGGCTCCATGTGCAGGCAGAACGCGTACCAGGAATCGCCGAAGGACCCGTTCGCATCAATGGGCCAGGACACGGGCCACGGCGTGTCCGGCGCCGCATCGATGGCCAGGCTTTCCCAGCGGCCGCGCTTCTTCTGGAAACCGGGGTGGTCGGGGGGGGCTTCGATGTAGCAGACTTCGAGTCCGACGGCCCCCTTCCATGCGACCCAGAGGTCGGAGTCGGCCGGTATCTCGACGGCTTCAGGTAGTTCGAACCGGTTCCATCCTGCCTTCAATCCGCCCCGTTCGCCGAGATCGCAAAGGAGCTGCGCCCGCGGATCTCCGTCGGGGCCGTGCTCCAGACTGCCGCCGCGGTACATGGCAAGGCGCAGGGTGGCATTGGGGATGATGTACGGAATGAACGCCGACGCCGCCGTGATCCGGACAGGGCGAGCGGGCGAACGGCCGCCGTGGGCCCGCACCTTTCCGGCCGTGGCGCCCAGGCCGGACCCGTCGGGATTTCCCCAGAGAAGGCCCATGTCGTCCGTGAGCTTCTTCTCGGTCGGTAGTGTTCTGGCGAACTCGGGGATCTCCGGGGACAAGAGCAGCAGAAACCCGCCCATGGCCGCGGTCGGTACGGGTGCACCGGCCGGCAGCTCGCGAAATTCCTGGAGTTGCCGGACGGTCGGCAGATACCACGTGACGTCGTCGGGATTCAGATCCAGCCGGCTGTAGTCGATATCCAGGGAGACGTCGACCGGTGCATCGCGCCAGGACGCCACGGCGATCAGGGTAGCGCCGGCCTTGCGATAAACCGAAGCGAGGACATCATCCATGCCTGTCCTGACCGGGCAGTCGTCGTCCCAGTACCCGATCAGATCGGCATCCTCGATTTTCCAGTCGGAGAAGAACCGCCGCACGCTGCCCACGGACGGGTGGCGGATGGAGCAGCCCGCGTATAGCAACGGCTTGAACCGCGTATCACTCAGCTGGTCGGTGACGTAACACTCATTGGCCAGACCGAACGGCAGACCGGACAACTCGAGCAGCCAGTAGTCGGGATTTGCCCTGAACTCGAAGCCCTCGCCGAACATGATCTTGGTGACATACGGAAGATGCTCCATATTCCTGGCGATGGGACAGAAACGGTTTTCTTCGCGGTAGCCACCGCCCGGGAGCAGATTACCGAGATTCCCGGTATGGTACATAACGCGGTATTCGGGATTGTCCCGCGACAGGACACGAGCCAGGCGCTGGGAGGTTCGCCGGCTGAAGCCGATGCCGTCGATGTAGATTCCCAGGTCGGGCATTCGCTGCTTCAGGTACTGGAGGCCCTCGATGTAGTAATTCACCATCCGGCCGTTGGGATTGGTCCCCACGGCAGCATCCGGCGGCACGCCCGGCAGGCTATTCGCCCAGGCCGGACTGTAGCCGGAACCCAACTGCTCCCGGAGCCAGGGGTGGCCGCCTGCCGAACCGGCGATCGTTTCGCCTTCGACGCTGTACACCCACGCCCCGGTAGTCTGCAGCGGTTGATCAGGCAGGCTCCTCCAGGCAAATAGCTCGGGCGCGATGAAACTGATCTCCCGGCAGGTGTAATAAAGGTTGATCCCCTTCATGCCCTGCGCCTTGACCGCATTGTGCAGCTCAACGATCCGGCCGGTGTTGAGGAAGGGATAGTTGATATACGGATTCGCCGGTGTCGCGTGATGCAGGTGTTTCACGGTTGCGCCACTGCTGGCGGTCCCATGATCCTGCCAGTGGGAGCGGCCAAGCGGTTTGAACGGCGTGACGTACAACCTGAGCCGGAGGGTCAGCGCACTGTCGTCCGCTGCGCCCAGCCGAAGCGGACCGGTGAATGCGCGAACCAGGTAGACATCGTTGCGTCGGACAAACTCGATGCCGCCCCGGCCGCCGTTGTACCAGTCCCCGTACTGGTCGAAATCGGAATAGGTCCGCAAGTCCCACCATTCCGGATCACGGGGCATCGGTTTGACGCCGAGCCCCGCCCGCACCCGGCCGAACCAGCCGACGTTGTTTGCGGTCTTCGAGTCCCAACGCCAGTGGTACGCCTCGGGTGCCGCACCGGCCCGGCGCCCGTACCCGATCATGTAGCGCGCCGCATCGGCGCGAAGCGGGATGACGACGGCCAGGTTGTCCAGGTCTGTCTCCTCGCGCGCCTCGATTCGGAAGGTGAGGTCAACCACGCCGTCGAACTCGGTTTGCGAACGAATGGTTACGAGGCAGGCGCCGGCGCGCGACCGGGACTCGCGCGTCGCCGCCGACGGCGTGTCCGTCACCGCCCGGTCCTCCGCAACAACGCTTGGCTCGGGTGCGGCCGCTCCGGAGAATTCCAGCCGCACCGGTTCGGCCAGCAACTCGTGGCCGAAACTCTGAATTGACTGCGGCAGGCCATCCGAACCGAACCGGATGGATCGGCCGAGGATCTCGACACGATCTTCAAGATTGCGCACGGCGGTATAGGGCGGCGGGATCTCGTCCGGGTTCGTCGCCAACGACGAATTCAGCCAGCGCATCCGCGAATGCAGGTGCGGGTCGTCATCGCCCCGGTTATCCACCGGGTCTCCCTGGATATCGAGCGCCAGGTGTACCGGCCAGGCACCGCCGTCGGCGGTGAGCACTTGCAGGGTCCCGCGGTACGTCCCTTCCGTCTCGTCGTCCAGCGAGATCCCGATCCACAACGGGCACACCTTGCCGGGCGCGAGAAGGAACTCCTGCAGAAACGGACGCGTGCCGGTCCAATCGACGCCGCCCAGGTTGAAGCAGGTCATCCGCTCCGCGGGGATTGTTCGGTCCCCCGGCCCGCGGAGGTCCTGGAATTGCACACCGGTTATGGTCACCGGCGCACGCGTGGCGAACGCGCCGATCTGGAGCGTGTAATACTCCCCGGGTCGGGCCGCGGCCGTGAACGAGTCCGACGGCCCCGACATTGCCCATTTCTCGGGAAGAAAATCGATCATGCGCACCGGGCGAAGCCGATCTTCGGGGAAGAGGAGAAGGTCACGGGCGGGGAATCTGTCCACCAGGCGCCTGGTTTCCTCCGGGCCGGCGATGACCCCCATGGGGTCCCAGCGATTGAACGCGCCGCGCGCTTCGAATCGCGTTAGCTGTGCAGGCCGTAGCATTTTCCAATCCCCGGAAGCCCGGGAGTTCGGCGACTCGAAGCCGTACCGGTCGAGCCAGTCCCTGTCGGCGACAATCTTCGGAGGCAGGTACTTCCCATTCCAGGTGCCGACGAACGCGTCCGACGGCTGCGTGTATGGCATGTAGTAGACTGCGTACTCCCCGGGAACTGTGTCGGCCTGGAAGACAAGGTCCGCGGAGACGCGATCGGCGCGGGCGACGTACACATTCTCCACCTGTTTGTCCCTGGCTAGATCGAACAGCAGCAGACCCTTGCGCTCCCACTGCGGGTCGCTACGGCGCCAGGGGATGGTGGCGCGCACATCGCCACCGTCCGTCTCCGTCACCTGCAGGACAGCGCGCCGGTTGCCCAGCGGGGTAGCGGGCCAGTCGCCGGTACGGTAGGTCATGGAAGCCTCCTCGGCCGTAAGCGATACCGGGAGCAGAATCCAGGCGGAGATGAATGGTAGGAAGCCACGGATTATGTCCAGTGGACTCATTGATCTACACCGTTTCCAGTTCCCCGCGGTTCTCCCACAGCCTGCAAACTGCCGCGGCGATGTCATCCATGTCCTCTCTCCCGCCCAGCAGCATCCAGGTGGCCGGCAGGCCAACCGCTTCCTCGTTGAAGCACCTTTCCGCTACCGGGCACTCGACGTGGCTGTAGTCTTTTCCGGGTAGACGGAGTCCCGGTGATCGGTAGGCCGGTGGCTGATGGGACGGAGACGAAAACAAGGGAATTCCTTCTGCCTCCAGTGCCTTCATAAAGGTGGCTTTCGGTACGCCGTTGCAGGCTTCTGACGCGTATTTGAATATGTACGAGAAGAAGTTCTGTTCCTGACTCTGCGGGAGCGGTTCCACGCCGGGAATCTCGGAGAGCCTGCCTTTCAGGTAGTCGGCATTCGCCGCGCGCCTCTTCTGCTGCGAATCCAACCGGCTGAGCTGCCCGAGAAGGAGCGCCGCCTGCATTTCTGTCATCCGGTAGTTCCACGCGTTTTCCTCCCGTCCACTCGCAAAGACGGCGTCCTTCTGTCTGCCTCCTTCGCCGAGAAGGCCGTACACAATGTTCCCCATGTGCCGGTCGTCGGTGATCACCATACCCCCTTCGCCCGCCGTCATGAGCTTGGATTTCTCGAAGCTGAAACAGCCGAACTGTCCCAGCGTTCCTGCAAGTTTGCCCTGGTATTTCGAACCATGTGCCTGGGCGCAATCCTCGATCACGACCAGGTCATGACGCTCTGCAATCTGGTTGATTCTTTGCATGTCACAGAGATAACCGCCGATGTGGACCGGGAGTATGGCCCGGGTTCTCGGCGTGAGGGCGTCCTCGATCCGGTCGGGGTCCAGGCAGTAGTTGTCCGGGCTTACGTCGACAAAGACCGGTTCCGCACCCACCATCAAAGGCGCCAGATTGGTCGCGACCCAGGTGGTGGGCGGCGTAAGGACCTCGTCGCCGGGCCCGATCCCGGCATTTCTCAGGGCTACTTCCAACGCCACGGAACCATTGGTGACGGGGAAGGCGTAATCCACCCCGAAACAGGCGCTGAACGCCTCCCGGAATTCATCCACTTTGCTTCCCGGCACGTCGCTGACATGCCCCCAGTCGCCGGAGTCGATCACCGCCGCCGCCGACTGCGCCTCGGCTTCAGTAAACACTGGCCACGCCGGGAACGGCCGTTTTCGCACCGGAGCGGCGCCTTTGATTGCAAGTTTTGCCATGGTCAAGTCACTCTTCGTATATCCCCCGCGCCAATTCAATCCCCGTTTCCGCCATCGTCCCCGCAGCCGACGGTGCGATCTTGCTCCAGTAGGCGGTCGTGCATTCATAGCCGCCGCGGGCGTGGTGTTCGGGCGGCGGGGCATATCCTACCATGCCGTTCGCGGCGCCGACTACAAAGGTGGGATCAAACGGGCTCTCGAGCTTGATCTTCAAGCCGGTCTCCACGAAAGGCTCGGCCGGCAGCCCGACGAACGCGGCAGATCCCAGGCGGATGACCTGGACTTCCGCCCGGGAAAAGTCGCGCTCCTTTTTGCGCTCCACCAGGCGAAGGATTGAACCCGAGTAGGCTTCGTCACTCGCATACCGCTGAATGCCGCGCGGCTGCGTTACGTTCTCACCCGCGAGGGCCCGCCGGGCCCGAGCAATCTCATCGTCCGAAATGTCGCGCAGGGGCAGCTCCAGCAGACGGCTTGTGACCGCGAACTGCGCATTGTCTTCGAACGTCATTCCCGCGACAACTTCGGAAACATCGTCGGCGAGCACCGCGCCCATGTGCTCGTGGTCCTGTTCGTATTCCGGGTCGAACCAGTTGACCTGGTTGATATTCGCGAACGCGCCGTTCAGCACCAGGCAGGGACAGTCTTCGCGTTTCCTCACCTCGGCCGCCAGCGCGCCGGGCCAACTGGCGGTAACCGTATGCAGGTCGTAGACATCCACCGGATGGCAGGCCCAATTTACAAGATAGCCCATGGTCCCGCCGTTTTCCCCGCGAACCGCGACGACACCGAGTTGCGGGTCGATAGGCCCTTCGTTGTAGAGCGCATCCGGGTTGGCGACGCCCGGTGCGGACATTGCGGAGCCGTCCCGCATCACCCAGCGGCGGTTGAATGAGATGCGTCCCTCGAATCCCACCCCGATCCCGAGACGGGCGTCGGCCAGGTGTCCCACGGCCTCCTCCGCCAGACGCGTCAGCTTCTCCTTGAGATCGGCGAGGTATCCTTCGTCGCGACCGAAGGTGCCGAGCCGGACGATCGCCGGACCGGCATGATTGTGAGTCGCCGCAATCATGATGTTGCCGGCCGGGATTCGCGCCGCCTTCTCCATGCGGTGGCGGATATCCACGACGTCGCTTCCGCGAATGGAGAGAAGGTCCAGCGTCACCAGGGCCGCCCGTTCCCCGTCCTGCTCGAAGACGGCGATCCTGGCGAAAACCGGATCGTGGACAGACCGTGCCGGCCGGGCGATTTCCAGCCACCCGACGAGCTGCGTCCCCATCGGGGGGGTGATGTCAATTTCAGCGAAAGAAGCTCTCACAGAGCGCGCCCCCGGGTTTCCTAGTCGTGGAGAAGCTGCTGATCCCGCTTCCCGTGCTACGCATAGGGGTTTGGCCATTTCGCCATGTCAGCCTGTGCAATGTATGCAGTTCCTGGTGCTGGTAGGGCAGGGCTTGTCGTGTAGACCTGCCCCGGAGCCCGCAATGAGAAGAAAGTGTCTTCATATGGGTTGAGCCCTTTTCTCGGCCCGCACCCGCCATCAGGCGCAAAAAGGCGCCCGAGAGTTCTCGGCACACTTGCCGTGTGTAGCGCAAACGCACGGGCTGGGAAAGAGTTCGCACCTGGCTCTACCTTTTCTCTTTTCAGGCTCCGGGGCAGGTCTACACAACAAGCCCTGACCTACCCATGGATCCAGGACTGGATGCGGGACGAGACGGCAGAATGGCTCGCGAAACGGCCTACCCCCAGGGCGGCGCAGAGCGCCGCGCTCCATACCTTGGGTATTGAGATCGGATATACCTTCGAAATCTGTCCTCAGAGCTCGACCACTACGCGATAGTTTTTCGACGTGGAGGTGCCGGTGGGGTCGAACAGGGTCATAGGCCCGCCGCTTCCCGTCACGAAGGCACCGGTGTCACTGTAGTTCGTCGAAACCAGGTCCTCGGTGGCTTCCAGGCGATAGGTCAGGCCCTCGTCCGAGTCAAACGAGATGCCCGCCGAATCGGCCACCACGACATTCGTTATTGTGATTTCCGTCGGGGTCATGAGCGCAAAATTGTCGAAGCGTGCGCCGAAATCCGATCCGCTGTCGTTCCATGTCGCCACGCCCACGCGAAGCGTCGCTCCGTAGGGGTCTCCGGACGTGTCGATCGTGGTAAGCAACGTCCAGTTGCAACCGTCGGTGGCCCAGTATCCATTGAACGAATCACCGATGCGCTCCAGCCGGAACCAGCCACTTACTCCCCCGCCGGAGTCCGCAAAATCGTCTCCCCCCACAAAGTCGCGAAAGCGTCGGGTGTTGGTGGTGCCGAGAATGTTGTCCAGATGGACCGCCTTGGTTTGGTCGGCCGTCCAGGCAGCGAGTGCGTGTGTACGGAATGGGATCACGTCCAGGCTCGACACCCCGGGCATCTCCACCTGGGCGTCGAAGTCTCCCGTCACGTCGATGTACAGCGCGGCGGAATCAAACGGGGAGGAGGACCCGGCGTTGTTCGTTGCATTCTTTCGGATCGTGAGCTCGGTCGCGTTCGTATCATTGGCGTTGGCGTACTCGGCAAAGGCGGTTCCCTGCATGCCGCTCCAGATGGTGCCGCTCACGTCCACCGTGGCGCCGTCCCAATACGTGTGGGACGTGTCGAAGTTATCTATGAACACCTCGGCTGCCGCTTCGCGGGATGCGGCAACCGTCAGGCTCAATGCCAACGCCGCGGTCACCGTGAATATCATTCGTCGCTTTATTTCCACACCAGTTTCGGGGATTTTGTTCTTCATGTGCTTATCTCCTTATCCTGTAGTACGAGGTCGTCCAGTTGCTTTAGAAATAACCGCAAAACTCATCCCCTGAGTCAAGGTGTTTTAATTTGCATGTTCCATGCGTTCCATATTGATGTGTCTTCTGCCGTAACGGAAGCCAGGCGTCCGGGAGAAGACAACACAGGTTGATTAGAGAGAAGCTAAGCAAAATGCGCCCTTCCTCTGAGAATCTGCTTGACTGATCCGACGGGTCTTTCTATTACACAACGAGATTTGGTGGAGTGATTTCCGCACAACTGCCGAGTAAAATGAACACCAGACCGCTAGAGCAGGAACAAGTAGACCATAGCAACCCAATCGATGTATCTGAAGAAGGAGAAAAACTCATGAAAAGAAACATACTTCTCGTAGGGCGTACAGGAGTGAAGGGGAGAATGACATTCACGGTGACCGCGGCGGCGGCATTGTGCCTGACGCTTGCCGCTTCCCGCGATGCAACAGCTACTGTGGCCAGTGATAGCTTCGACTCGTCCCACACGTATTGGGACGGCGCCACGGCGGACGTGAGCGGCACGATCTGGGACGGCATGCAGGGAACCTCCTTTGCCGAGTACGCCAACGCAAATGATACGAATCCGGGTGAGCTCACCATCCGAAAGAATTCAACGAACAACTCCGGCAGCGATGCCCCGTTCGATTCTGCCGCACTGTATCTGAATGTGACCGGCGACTTTGACGCCCAGGTCGAGATGCCCGGGGTTTCCAGTCTGGGTGCCTTTCCGTTCCGTACACACTCGCTTGCTGCCTGGACGGCCGACCAAACCAAGGCGGTCCATCTGGACAATATTCTCGGCACAACGAACACGCGACGCTTCCGCGATCTGAATGCCGGCGACGGCGACGAGTTTGCGGACACCGGTGGGGGAACGGATGCCTGGGTCCGGCTGGTACGCAGCGGTGACAACTTCACGGGTTACTGGGGAACCGACGGAGTCAATTGGACACTCCTCACTACCATCGACACGTCGGGCAACCCCTACGGGGCGACACTCCGCGTCGGCGTGGCAACGTGGAACGCCAGCAACTCGGACTTCGGCGCGCGTTTCGACAACTTCGAGATTGTTCCGGAACCGGCAACCATGGCATTGCTGCTGGTAGGGGGCGCGATGTTCTGTTTGCGAAGGCGCAGGTAGACAAAGAGAGAGCTCCTTCGCCAGTATCCGGCGAAGCGGCATGAGTGGATTCAGCCTCGACACCGAACCACGTGCCTCGAAGGCCCTCCTCAGCCATGCGAGCACGGCGAGCGGAAGTCGCCTTCGCCGGTGCGCGGGTCGAGCATGGGGAGATTCAGGGCGTAGCGGTGCAGGTCGATTGCGACACAGAGCCCATGAGCATGCCGTTGAGCGAGACGAACGATGACAAAACCTCCCGTGTAGGGGTTCAAAGAACCGACCCCGGTCGGCCCTTCCCGCGGGCTTACCCGGTTCATGGTTTCACGCTGATTGAACTGCTCGTGGTCATCGCGATCATTTCGATCCTGGCGGCGCTGCTGGTGCCGGCGGTTCGCAAGGCGCGGGAAAGGGCCCTGCGAGCCGTTTGTGCGAGCAACCTGCACCAGTGCCTCGTTGGGATTCAGTCGTACGCGCACGACCATGATTCCGCCCCGCCGCCGTCAGCCGACGCGATTGATAGGGGGCGTTCTCCCCATATTTACTATCTCAATGCGGGGCCGGGGTGGGACTTGCGCGACATGCTGAAGACCTACCTCTCTTCGATGCGCGTATGGGGATGCCCGTCGATCAGCGCGCCGCCCATCGACGATCCGGCCAATTCGAATCCCAACTCACTCTACTGCGATTTCGATTACTTCGGTGGGGGTCGGATTAATCCGACCGGCCTGCCTACCGTCAGCCATCTGGCCGATTCTTCGGCAAATGCTTTCACGCCATTGCTCCAGGATCACACGACGTTCCGCCCCCCCACGGCATCGTATGACCTGAACCACGGCCTGGGGGTACGCACGGAACTCGAACCCAACAATCCCTCCTTCGTCTTCTTCCTCAGTACCTCGGCCGGCCAGGTGGATGGGGGCAATGTCGGTTTTTATGACGGGCATGTCACCTGGTTTCCCTTTGACCGGATGAGGGACGTGGGGTCCAGCAACGGCGCCTCCGGTGCCAACGTCTATACCGCGGAGCCAATACCCTCCCCCTGATCATCAACAGCAGACGGCAAGGACGAACCACTTTTCCGTGACGCACGGGTCCACATAATGGCTGTGCGTGCCGGAATCCTGATCCGTGGCACGGCGCCTCCGGCCCGTGTCTGAGCATGGCAAGAGCAAAAGAAGCGCACGGTAAGAGCAGGCGCCATTCGTGCCTGAACCTTCCTCCACTCCAGTTCCGACACGGGCCGGAGGCGCCGTGCCACGAGCCGGGGCTTCGTTAGTTTTGCATATTTCTCAATTCTACAATGACAGGTGTTTCGGTACACTTCGTCAGATCACCTTGAACCAGCAAATGGGGCAAACCTTCAAACGCTTATCCGACGAACTGCCGCGGGAATTCGTGCTTTCCCGGCAGAGCGGCGTGGCATTGGATGCCAAAGACTTCGAATGGGTCGAAACCAACATTCCCTGCCAGGCGGCCTGTCCCGCGGGTACGGACATCCCCGGATATCTCGATGCGATCGCCGGGGGGGATTTCAAAGAGGCCTACCGAATCAACCTGCGCGACAATGTATTCCCCGCGGTGCTGGGCAGGGTCTGCACCCGCCCCTGCGAGCCCGCTTGCCGTCACGGGTGGGACGGGTTGGGTGATCCGGTCGCAATCTGTTTTTCCAAACGCTCCGCCGAGGCATTCATGAAGAGGAAAGAGCCAATGGTTCTCCCCCCTCTCTTCGGTCCCACGCACTTTTCGGCCGCAGTCGTGGGCGGGGGCGCGGCAGGTTTGACGGTGGCCCGGGAACTCGCGCTGTTCGGACATACCGTAACCGTATTTGAAAAACATTCAGTTGCGGGAGGAATGATGGTGCAGGGGATTCCCCGCTTCCGACTGCCCAGGGAACTTGTCTCGCGGGAGATCGAACAAATTCGTCGAACCGGGGTGGAGATCCGCTGCAACCAGGAAGTCGGTATCGATGTATCACTCGCGCACCTGCTCGGGAAATTCGATGTCGTGGTCGTGTCTCCGGGTACTCTTCGTCCTCACCTGCCGGACCTGCCCGGAATCGACCTCGATGGAATCCGGCATGGCCTTCCGTTTTTGTGTGATGCCAATTCAGGCAAGCCCTGTTCCGTTGCCGGCAATGTCGTAGTCATCGGCGGCGGGTTCACCGCGGTGGACTGCGCGAGAACCGCGAAACGGTTACACGCGAAGTCGGTCACCATGCTCTACCGGAGATCTCGTGAGGAAATGTATATCACGCCCGGAGAAGTGGAGGAGATGGAGGCGGAGGGAATCACTTTTCATCCCCTGGTTATGCCCGTTGCATTCCGGGGCTGTTCGGGACGGGTGACCGGAGTCGAGTTTGCCCGAGTGGAACTTGGTGATCCGGATGAAACAGGTCGCCGCCGTCCGATACCCAGGCCGGGCTCTTCGTTTGTATTGGATGCCGATGCCGTCCTCCTGGCCACCGGGCAGACCCAGGACGCGTCCTGGATTGATGGCGATCTGCGCGCAAATCTTGCCGGCGAGAACAACCAGCCTCGTCGAAAGGGCGAATACGGGTCGATGGTCGAGAATCTTTATCTCGCAGGTGACTTTGCCACCGGCGCGATATCCCTGATCGATGCGATCGGACATGCGAAGGGCTGCGCGCGGGAAATCGATCGCCTGCTGATGGGCACCGATCGAATGCGGGAGATCGTACATATCCGCGAGGCGGAGTCTACCGGGCGGACCCGCGAAATGGACAATCTTCCGCGTAACCCCATGCTCACCCTCGAACCCGGGGAACGGGACGGGGATGCGGAAGTTGAGACCGGATTCGACAGGGACACTTCACGCGCCGAAGCCAGCCGATGCTACCTCTGCGATTTCAAATTTGAAATCGACAATGATCTCTGCATTTACTGTGACCGGTGCCTCAAGGTAAAACCGGTGGAAAACTGCATCGTGAAAATCAGCGCCCTGGAATTTGAAGAGGACGGGAGAATTCAAGGGTACAAGCAATCTTCCGGAAACCGTGACTACAACGGATTGTATATTGATCAGAACGAATGCATACGTTGCGGTGCCTGTGTTGACGTCTGCCCGGTAGAGTGCATTTCTCTCCAACGCGTTTCACGCCGCACGGTACGAAATCTTGATATCCAATCCGATGGGAGTATTTCGTGAAGCGGCCCGATCCACCGCCTGCCTCCCGCGCGGACGGGGAACTCCCGGTGCGACCGAGGCTCCTCACCCGCTTGCTCATGGCGGTGGCCATGCTGGGGGTGTCGATTCTGATTGGCGTGGTTCCTGTCCTGCGTTCCTTCGAATTTGCCATCTACGATTGGCGCGTTCAGAAGTTGCTGCCGATTCCTTCGACCTCCAGGGACATCGTGGTCATCGGTATCGATGATGAGAGCCTCGAGCGAATGGGGCCCGCGGTGGGGAGATGGCCCTGGCCGAGATTCGTCCACAGCATGCTGGTCCAGTATTGCGACCTCGCGAAAACCATCGCTTTCGACGTTCTGTTTCTGGAGCGGCAGTGGAAGCTGTGGACCGGCGACCCGGGGGATACGCAGCTTGTGGAGAGCGTGCGCGAGTCGGAAAAAGTCATCCTCACAGCTCTATTCGTCCACGAGAGTTCCGTCGAGGCAAAGACTCCAGCCCTCACCCGAAGCCGGCTGGTGCTCCAGGGAGATGGATCGAAGATCGAGTCTTACGAAGGTGTTCTGTCGCCTTTTGAGGACTTACTGGAAGTTGCGACGGGGGTGGGGCATTCGAACCTGGTCCGGGATATGGACGGTAAGATGCGCCGGTACCTCGCCCTGCTTCGATACCGGGACCAGTACTATCCGTCACTCGCTCTTTCGGTGGTGCAACATTTCAAAGATCTCGCAGGAAAACCGATGCAGATCGACCGGAAGGGACGACTGCATGCCGGAGAGCACGCGGTCCGGGTCGACGCGGACGGCACGTATCACTTCAGGCCGATGCCGGGACACTTTGTTTATTACAGCGCGGTTGATGTCGTGGAGTCCCTGAACCGGGAATCCGAAGGGAAAGATCCTCTGATTCCTCGAGCTGCGTTTGCGGACAAGCTGGTACTCATCGGGATTACCGCCACGGGTGTGCGCGACCACGAAATCACGCCACTCAGCGAGGGTCTTCCCGGAATCCTGATTACCGCAAGCGTCGTTCAGAATTTGCTTTCCGGCGTATCGCTGCGAATCATGCCCTCCTGGAGCGAATTCCCGATCATGTCGATCCTTGCGCTCCTGGTCACGGTGCCGTGGCTGAATCGGCCCCGCTGGTTTGCCATTTTCGGGGGCGCGGTGATTGTACTCTACATGATCTTTGCCCTGAACATGGCCCTGCAATTTCATGTCATGGTTCCGGTGGTGGGTCCCGTGCTCACCATCGTACTTTCCAGCGCGGGCATCGGGTGCCTGTATTGGAATCGCGAGCGGTCGCGCCGCCGGTACGTCGAAGCGCTGGATGAAGCGAAACAGCAATTCACGGATATGCTGGTCCATGATTTAAAGAACACCATGGCTCCCGTCAGCATGCTGCTCTCATCCGTCCGGTCGAAGTTCGGTTCAGCTGCATCCAATGATCTGAATTTCTGGACCAACGACTTTCAGAAGACCGTCTATTCGAGCACCAAGCGTCTGACCACCCAGATCAACGCATTGCTCGATGTCCGGCGCATGGCGGAGGGGAGGTTGCAACTCGACCGCCGGCCCGCGTCGATATCCGCGCTGGTCACGGCGATAGGAAAAGAATTCGAGGTGGTGATGGAGCAGAGCGACCTGAGCCTGGATGTTCATTGCGCGGCACCGGACGACCTGTTTGTGTCCGTGGATACCGCGGTATTTGACCGGGTCGTGGGGAACCTGATGTGGAACGCCGTGAAGTATTCGCGCACATCCAGCACCATTGAGCTGGGCACCCGGAGCGACTCGAACGGCCACGCCATCTGTTACGTATCCAATGAGGGCAGGATCATTCCACCCGACGAGCAGGAAAAACTCTTTGCCCCGTTTTTCACCGGAATCTCTAAGAATCGCAACGATTCGCTCAGTTCGACAGGTCTCGGACTCACTTTTTGCAAGTTGGCGGTCGAGGCGCATGGAGGTATAATTGAAATGGTATCGCCCCGCAGCGACCAAACCGATGGGGTTGAGGTTCGTGTCCTGTTTGAGGTGGTGGAATGCTGAGATAAGTAGTACACTGTCTAAAGGAGTAAACCAGTCGCCATGAGACGAGCGGATTCATTTGCGGATGTAGTGATATTTTCGGGATCTTTCCGTACGAAATACGCCCTGCCGTTTTTTTCAGCATTTCTACTTCTTTGCCTCCACTCGACCGCAGTCCAGGTTCTCGGGGAATCACCGATGGTGCACCGGGTCGCGGAGGGAGAAAGCCTCAATGACATTGCGACACGGTACCTGGGGGGGGAGGAGTTCGTTCCCGAGTTGCTCGAATTCAACAGTATCAAGAATCCCACCGCGGTGGTTCCCGGCGTATTGATTGCGCTGCCGGGAGCGGCGCGAAGGGATGCGCAGGCATCCATCGACCGCGCCGATGCCACGATCCGAATCGCCGAAGCGGCGAATGCCGCCAAGTTTGCGGCGACCACGCTGTCGCGCGCCGAGGAAAAACTTGCACAGTCCCGATCCGCGCGGTTCCGTGCCTCCTATGCCCGCGCAATCGCTCTCGCGGAGGTGGCCGCTCAATACGCAAAGGACGCCGCCAGCGCGTCGGATGCCGCAGCCCGAATCGCCCGTGCCGGCAAGGTCACCCGTACGCACGGACAGGTTGAACTGTCCCTGGATGGCCAGTCCTGGGATCCCGCATCCGTTCATGACGACGTGCCGGCTACCGGATGGGTACGGACCGGGCCCTCCGGGTGGGCCGAGATTACTTTTGTGGACGGTAGTGTGTTCGAGATATCCCGGGAAAGTCTCCTGAGTATTCAGCAACATTTCGAGGACACGCGGAATGGGGATATCGATCTGGAATCCGTGCTGCATGTGGGTACCCTGCTGGGCCGCATCAAGCCCAAGACAACCAACTCGAACGTTCGAATCAAATCGGGCCAGGCCGCGATCGCGGTACGGGGCACTGTCCTTCGCGTGCGCACCGAGGGGAAGAACGTGGTGCATACCGAAGTGCTGGAAGGCGAAGTGGAGATCCAAACGCCAAAACGAAAGATGATCGTGCCTCACGCCCACGGAGTGATTGCCAGGGACGATGATTTTGTTTCCGAGCCCCGGAAGCTGTTGTCGCCGCCTCGTATCGAAGAGCGTTTGAATTCCGGCGTGACGACCGCCACCCGCAGGGTATCGATGCAATGGGATTCCGATGCCCATGAGCGTCCGGCGGCGTATATCGTGGAAATCGCCGAAGACGAGGAGTTTGCCAGGGTCATCCAGTGGAAGCGGGTTTCCGAAGATCGGATCACCACCGATTTACTTCCCGAAGGCGACTACCACGTCCGGGTGATGAGTATCGATCGAAAGGGGCTCATGGGGGCTCCCGGAGAGAGGGCGCGGGTCAGCGTGCGTCCGAATTACGATGTAGCGATCTGGTACGATGGATTCATGGTAAAGCGGGGGGACGAATTGCTGGTTCCGTCCGCGAATCAGTATGAGGCGAGACCGATCCACGAGGAATCGAGCGTGGCGGAGATCCAGTATAGTGTGGACGGGTCTCCGTTCCGAGTGATGACGGGCCAACTGCGGATTGCGGAAAAAGGTCCGCACCGAATTGTCGTGCGGGGAGTCGGCGAGGACGGGGTCACGGGACCGGAGGAAGTCCTGCACGTCCGGGTGGACATGGACACGCCGAGTGTAACCTGCAAATTGAGCCCGCCATTCCGTGATAAGGGAAGAGATTTCGTGGCGGTTGAATTTTCCGCGGAGGATGACAGCGCGGTCGACCGCGTGGAGTACCGATTGAATGGAACCGGGAAATTTCAGGACTATTTCGGGGACATTCATCTGCCTGCGAATCGGCATCACCTCATCGAATACCGGGCCATCGATATGGTGGGGAACCGGTCGGAAACCCAGCGGGCCAGCTACCGTCCACAGCGGGATAGCTGATCCTTCCCACATATCGGCAAGATTGAACCACCCCGTCCCCCGTAGCACGGGTATATGACCCGTGTAGCGGAGCCCAAGCACAAAACCCCGGTCCCCCGTAGCACGGGTATGCGACCCGTGTAGCGGAGCCCAACCACTACCAACGCGCCCCCCGCCACCCGTGGCACGGCGCCTCCGGCCCGTGTCGGAACTTGGCAAGAGGAAAAGATGCCCACGGTTGGAGCAGGCGCACTTCGTGATCATCTCCTCCTTTCTCCATGTCCGGACACGGGCCGGAGGCGCCGTGCCACGCCGGGGCTACACCCGAATCTTCGCTGCCATTTCCTTTGCCTGCTTTACGCAATCCGGAATGCCGGTACCGTGATAGGCGCTGCCCGCCAGATAGAGACCGGGAATTGCCGCCAGGGAGTTCTCGAGTTTTTCCAATCTCCGGCGATGACCGACTTCATGCTGCGGGTTTCCCCGGGGCCAGCGAAAAATTCGGTGCACGATCGGTTCCGTTGAGATGCCAAGAAAGGCCTTGATGTCCTCCCGTGTTTTTCGCAGCAACGTCTCGTCGTCGTATTCCAGTTGGTCTTCGAAGCCCACTCCGCCAAGAAATGCGCGGATCTGGGCGAAACCACTTTCCGCTCTATCGTCAAACTTGTTCGAAAGGATCGTGCATCCCAGGATCGTCCGTCGTTCGGCGGAAGGAACGAGAAATCCGAATCCGGTTGTTTCGGGAGTGTTCCCAAGGGTGTCGGCCTTGAACCCCAAGGTCACCGTTGCACTGCCCACGTACCGGATTTCGTGAAGCAGTTCGGCCGCGTTGGAATCGAGTTCTCCGATGATACCGGCGGCGGCAAAGGCCGGAACGGCCAGGACAACCGTATCCGCGCGCATGCTCATTGTGCCTGTATTGCCCGGGACCAGGTGAAACCCGTCCTCCTTCCGGGTCAAACCGGCGATCGGGAAGTCCTTGTGCAGTGCCACTCCCCGTTGCTCGAGCACCGTGATCATCCGCGAAACCAGGAATCCCATACCCGGCTTGAGGGTCGTGAAAAGGGGTTCGCCGGTGCTGCCCTGCTCTCGCCTCGCCGCCGCCGTGACACTCCCGTGTCCGCGTTCCATTGACACGAGTCGCGGGAACAGGCTGCCCACGCTCAACAAATCAGGGTCTCCCACGGAAGTGCCGGAGAGGAGGGGACCGGCAAAGCGCTCCAGGTATTCCTTCCCGAATCTTCGCGTCACAAACGACGCAATACTTTCGTCGTCGACATGGCTGCTCCCGCGGATCCAGGGCTCCGCCGCCGCGCGAATCTTTCCCCGAAGTGAAAACAGCGAGCAGGAAAACAGGTCCCTTCGCGCCCTGGGCGCAATCAAACTGCAGTTCCTGGGAAACGGATGGAGTCGCCCGTCCCTGACCACATAGGTTCTCCGGGCGTGGTCCCTGGACCCCAGGAGCTGCTCTTCAAGGCCCAACTCTTTGCACAATTCGATGCCCGCGGGTTTTTGGGTCAGCAGTGATTCCGGCCCCCCTTCTATCGTGAAGGGGGCGGCGGACTCGGAGACGATTTTTCCGCCGAAGCGCTCGGAGCTCTCGACGACCGTGACGCGGCAGGTGAGGCCTCCATCAGGTCGTTCTGCGGTCAGAAAGTATGCGGTTGCAAGTCCCGCAATGCCTCCGCCCACAACCACCACATGATTGGTGCCGGGGGTGCTCAAGGGCTTTTGCCCGCTTCATGGGAGTGCACAGTATCGACCAGTTGTCGCACATGATCAACCGGCGTTTCCTTCAGCACTCCGTGGCCCAGGTTGAATATGTAGCGTCGGGCGCCGTTCATTTCGTCGAGGATGATTCGCGCCTGCCGTTTCGCCTCGCTCGCGGAAGAAAGCAGCACCGTAGGATCCAGATTCCCCTGGATCGTAATGTCACCTCCCAGCGTCGACCTGGCGCGCGCGATGGAAGTGCGCCAGTCAATCCCCACAACGTCTGCGCCCGTCTCCTTGATCTGCGGAAGAATGCCGCAGGTGCCGGTGGAGAAATAGATACGGGGGACGCCCGTATCCTGCAACGTGTCGAGGATCTGACGAGCGTAGGGCAGGGCAAAGTCCGCGAAGTCCGTCGGACCCAGCACGCCCGCCCAGCTATCGAATAGTTGCACCGCCGATGCCCCGGCTTCGACCTGGCCACGTACGTACTCCGACACCGCATCCGCAATGCGCCCGAGCAATGAATGAAACGGTTTCGGGTGTTCCCGAAGAAACTGCCTGGTCGCAAGGAAGTGGTTCGACGATCCGCCTTCGATTGCGTACGCGGCGAGCGTAAACGGCGCCCCCGCGAATCCGATGAGAGGAATGGTTCCGTTCAGCGCGGCGCAGGTAAGCCGGATAGCCTCGCAAGTGGCCCGAGACTGGGTGTGATTTTCCGATGCCTTCAGCCGGACGATATCATCCGGCGATCGCACCGGATTTCCGATCACGGGTCCTACACTGTCCACGTATTCAATTTCGAACCCGAGTTCTCCGAGAGTGGGTAGTATGTCGGAGAAAATAATCGCGGCATCGAGATCGAAAGCCTTTATTGGTTGCAACGTGATTTCGGTTGCCAGTTCGGGCGAACCGATCATTTCCAGGAAGTTGTGGCGCTTTCGGATCGCGCGGTATTCAGGCATGTACCTTCCCGCCTGGCGCATGAGCCACACCGGCATCCTGTCCACTTGTTTGCCCCTGCAGGCGTTCAGAAATCGGTCATTTCGCGGCATGCGCGGATGTCTCCTGCGCGTACCCGTCGTCCGATTCTGCCGGTGCCGGCGGTGCGCTTTGCCAGCAGGCTTTCCCGACAAAGAAAGGTCCGAGATGTTCCAGGTACATCGACGTCTGGCGCGTCCGGCGCATTGCCTCTACCAGGGCGCTGAGCGGATAAAGTTCGGGGCCCAGCAGGCCGATCACGTAGTCGTTGTCATTCTTGTCCAGGCCGTGACAGGCGAGTCGAATGTCGCTCCCGTATCCGGTCTTGCTGAATGAAATGCCCAGGGTTGCGTGCTCCATGAGAATTGATCGTTGTTCATCCTTCGGCAGGCGGGCGAACTCACCGGATCGCCTCAACGGGTACCAGACCGCCCAGGGAATATCCGTATTGAGCAATCGCTTTCGCGGCCGGTGAATGAGCACATCTTCGAGATCCGTTTCGTAGCCGATCGAGTAGGTGCGGCCGAACATTGTGAATTCCGGCTTGGGCGTACAATTCTGAAAGACTTTCCTCTGCAGAAATTCACGCAGCTGATTGACGAAATAGTTTTCGTCCCGGTGTGCGACCGTGATGGCAAAACCCCGGGGATCGTTCAGATCTTCGTAGAGAACGGCCTCGAATTCAGGATCCTCTTTCACTCGATCCTGCATCGCCGCGCGTACCGGCGAGATGTCCGAGCAATCTCCGAACGCTTGCAATTGAATGAATAATCGATAGTTCGCAAGCTGAGGCGCACCCTCCGCATCGCGGCCGGCTTCACCCAGTGGAAATTTTTCGTCGTCACGCATGGTCAGGGAAGCGGATATCCCATGTCGGACAGTAGGGCATGGAGATGAGAATCGCAAGCCGTAGCTTGGGTGTCCAGATTGGAGCCGGTACATTGTGCATAGCTAGTGTCGTGTCGCAGGAATTCCTTAACAGTGGATTGGCCTATTCTGGATGCAGAGCGGCTATTGGCGCCCGGTGATGCAGGGAGGGAAACCGGGCGGCAATTCCAGGCCGGCGCTTGACCGGGCGGACATGGGAGCGCTAGATTCTCCAGCCCCCCATTGACCGTCCACATACACAACGGTGCGCCGGGACGTGCGCGGATTTTTGCTCGTTTTGAGAGCTTTGACATTGAGTATCGCACCATTTTTCGGCCTCGTGAACACCTTGAGAGAATGAAATGTGCTGACATGAATATAGAGGATTGCCCGATGGACTCATTTCTTGCTCCGCGCTGGTTTTCGCTGTTCGCAGGCATTGCTTTGTGGTGCCCGTGGGGCTCGTTTGCCGTGAATATAGACGCAACATGGCGGGATTCACTTTGGCAGACGACGCTCTCGAACGAAGCCATCGAAGCAACTTTTCAGGCGGGTATTCCGATTCAAATCGATGACCGCGCGAAGGGTGAAACGCTCTTGTCAATCGACCCCGCGGAACTGCCCTCGATCTTGAACCTTTTTGGATCGTCGGGCGTAGATCTGGACACCTGCGCTGTCTCGCATGAGGTTTATGACGATCGAATCCGGGTCCATTGGGAAGCGGAGGACGGAACTCAGGTCACTCTCGATTGGTCGCTGGACACCGAAAAGGGCGACCTCGTGCTTCGTAGTTCCGCAAAGACGCCCGCACCGATAGAGGAATTTCGTTTTATTTTTTTCGGATGTGACATCGGTGAACACAGCCTCACCTGGGTCAACCAGCTGGGCATAGGGCATCACATCCGCGGCCCCAGGGAAGGAAGATTGTTTATTGGCGACCCGCAAAAGGATTCCTGTCCCGGTTCACAAATTCATCCGATGGTTGCCCTGTTCGAGCGCAGCGACGCCGGCTGGGTGATCACGGGGCGTGAGGAGAGGATTGGTCCGGCCGCCATGCTGACGCAGGGGCACGGCACAACCGTTTCGATCGGCTTTGCCCGGCGCTTTCCCGAGCAGATCCGCGAGCCCGACCTGTTCGAAATTCGAATCCGCCCCTATCGGGACGACTGGCGGTCGGCGGTGGATCCGTACGTGGACTGGATGGAGAAAGAAGTGGGATATGTTCCGCTGGAAAAGAAGTCCCCCGGGTGGATCAAAGAGATCCGCAGCCAGGCCTATGTCCGGGTTGGAGACTTCGACGGCCTGGAAGCGCTGGCTACGCGAGTCAATCCAGCGGAGACCTTCGTGGGGCGCATGCCCGGCTTCCGCCACCACGCAATGGGCACCTACGGGCCGGATTACCGTCTGACCGATACCGCGAAAAAGTGGTTCCGCCGCGCGCGCGATCTGGGGTTTCATGTCGGTGCGCACTTCTCCGCCTACCATCTCTCCCCTCACTTTCCGGAACTCATGGAACGGTTTCGACCCGGATTCCAGATCACGGGAAAGGACAAAGACGGGAATCCGATGTACAAGACGTTGCCGCGATGGTCTGAGGGGGCCCCGATCCGTGTGTACTACGTCTCGCATGCCTTCGAGCCCTGGCGCAAATATTTCATTGAGCAGTTGCGGGAAGCCGTCGAGGCCGGTGTGGACATCATCTACCTGGATGAAGCCGCGTGGCCATGCGGAAATCCACTGGTGGACGGCATGACGTCCGTAGAAGGGCTCATTGCCCTGGAAAGGGAGATTCTCGAAAACTATCCGAACGTGGCTATCCAGACCGAACAGTTTAACCCTATGGCATCGCGGCACGCGGCCTTCGCGCTCTGCCAGATGTCGCCCGGGCATCCGCTCGGGGGATACATCTTCCAGAAATTTGTGAAGGTGACGCCGGAGGGCATGAACTATCAATGCACGGAGGTGGCGGATTGGGACGGCGTTGCTTCCTGGGGCTTTATGTTGCCCGGGGCCGATGGTGAACCGTCCTGGCTCGAGATTGCAAAGGCATTCCAGCAGTACAAATTGGTGCCGGATATAGGTCTGCCGCGCATTCGCTTCGAGACCTATGCGGACGACAAGCGCCATGGACTCAGCCCCGTGTGGGACGATGATGTTGCTTCGATGGACGGGAAGTTTTTCGGCTATCGTGGGCGCGACGGTGTGACTGCCTATTTCGAAAAGAAGGGCCACAGGCGTGGCCTGGTGGTCTACGCTCCCAACCGGGAACCGCAATGGGTGGGCGAGCGGGTCTCGGAAGTGACGAGCTGGCCGGGGCCCGGGGTTCTGCGGCAACTGGCTGCCGGCGTTCCCAGGGAAGTCGACTGGTTCATTTACAACGACGACGAGCAGCTTGGCCTGGACCCGACCACAACCTACCGTCTGGATCGGACGCAGGAATTGCCGAAGGAGAGATTTCACGTCACAGGCATCCCGGAGGATTTTACATTCTGGAATCCCAATCCGGGTTGGATCCGGCCCCAGAATACGGGGCGAGACGGAAGCTTTTTCAAGCTCCTCTTTACCGGAAACGGGGAAATGACGGCGTATGTTCCCGGGAACGTGTTGGTCTTTCTGGACGGGGAAGAAGTATCCGTAAACAAAGCGGACAACACCACCCGCATGACCGTGTCTGCTCCCTCAGACGACCCGAGTAGGCTGGTGGCGTTCGTGAAAACCGATGACGAGCTTGTTGGTCGGCTGGCGAACCTGCCGTGGCAGGTGCCGAGGTTGCAGCGAATTCACACCATCGCACAACATCGGCTGACTGACTACAGTCCGCAGGGACCGGTACCCAGAACGCGAGACGTCAATTCGTTCTATACCGGGGTTGTCGCGATGATTGTTACCATTGGAAAACTGCCGGAGGTGGAGCATATCCGGATCCGGGGCGCCTATGGAATGCGCAAGGAAGCCGAATCGCGAACCAGCAAAGGGGATGGCGTAATTCGTATCAACGGGAAAGAAGTCGTCCGAGTACCTGCGGGGGAAAAGCCGTATGCCATTCAATCTTTTCACACCGACATCTCTGAGTTCGCCGGCCGACACGTCCTCATCGAGTTTATTTCGGACGGCCTGCTCCTCGACCCGGCCGCGGCGGATTGGTACGAGCCGCAGATTGTGGCAAAGACGGAGCGTCGCTGACTCAAGGACGGATTCGGATCATTTCGCTCTACCTCTCGTTCAGATTCTCCCAAATCCTGCCCAGAAGCCAGTCCGGAACCTTGTGCACCCGTGCGGTTTTCTTTTCGGTCGTCGTAATATATAGATCCTCGCCCTCTTCGACGAAATCAGGGTAGCTGATTCCCGTTTGCGGGTCGTCAGCAAATAGAACCACTTCGGGGCGGCCCCAATGGATTTCCTTTCCATCCGGTCCGTCGGACTCTTCGCCCCCCATGATCCACGCCGGGTTCCGGGTCGCAAGTCCCGCGGCCGGCGAGCAGCCCGGGGTGCTGTTGTTGTGAAACCAGTAGATGTAGCGGCCGGCGTTCGGACCTTCCTCCAGTTTACGCAGCGGATTTGCCGCGCGCGGATGATGTACGAGGGGACCGTCGGGCCGGTAGCGCATGAATGCAGGGGGTGTCCAGGTCCGGCCTCCATCGCGGCTGTATGCTTGTCCGGGGTGACCCGCCACGGTTCGCCAGGTGCAGAACAGGGAGCCGTCGCTGAGCACGACCAGGTTTGCTTCCTCCGACAACGGGCCGGCCGGCGAGATCAAGCCGCTGTCTCCTTCCGGGAGGGTTTCCCAGACCAGGCGATCCGGATTCCGTTCCTGGAGAATATTGTCGCACCGTAGAAAGCAGGATTCCGATTCCGCCATGAATCCCTCTCCGAACCTGCCTACCTTTGCAAACCCGAGGAACATCCGTTCCCCGTCACTGACGGGTTTGCCAACCCCCCAGAAGAACCAGGCGCTGCCGCCGGTCGGGTTCTCCCGGTCAATCCTCATTTCCCGTCCCGGAATCGTGTGCC
>Ga0315336_1001181_pt1 | contig 55023 bp, 30 predicted proteins | sample ASW5metaG_FD_204512 | JGI IMG/M metagenome (GOLD analysis project Ga0315336, IMG submission 204512) | Ammonia-oxidizing marine archaeal communities from Monterey Bay, California, United States - ASW #5 | ecosystem: Environmental > Aquatic > Marine > Intertidal zone | place: USA: California...
GCAGGCGCGGCTGCTGCAGGAGGGGCGGCTGCAGGGAAGCCTGCGCCACCCGAATGTGGTGAGCGTCACCGATGTCGTCACCGTGCGCGGCTCGCCTGGGCTCGTCATGGAGCTCATCGATGGCCCCACCCTGGCCGAGCTCCTCAACGACCATCCGCCCAGCCTCGCCCAGGCCGACTCGCTCGCCCGAGGCATCCTCAGTGGCGTTGTTGCAGCTCACGCTCACGGTCTGGTTCATCGGGATCTGAAGCCGCGAAACATACTTCTCGCGCCAAATGGCCGTGAGCTCATGCCGAAGATCGCCGACTTTGGACTCGCCAAGATCCTCGAGGCGAGGGGGGGCATGAACACCCGCCAGGGCGCCATCCTCGGCACGCCCAACTACATGGCGCCGGAGCAGATCAGGAACGCCGCCGACACCGATGCCCGCGCCGATGTCTTTGCGCTGGGGGCGGTGCTCTACGAGCTGGTGACCGGGGAGAAGGCGTTTCCGGGCTCGAATATGATGGAGGTCTTCCGGAAGATCGACGACGGGCAGTATCGGCCCCCGCGGGAGCTCGCCGCCAACCTCCCCGGTCGCATGGAAAGGGCCATCGTCGGCGCCCTCCGGACCGAGCGCAGCGAACGCATACAGACCGCCGAGGACCTGATGGAGATCTGGTTCGCCGACGCGACGTCCGACGGGCCGGGCTCGTGGGATGGAGATGTGCTCCAGGCGATGCGTCGAACCCCGGGAATCGCCGTGCGAGCGGGCGAGGTGCCCGTCGCCGTGAGTGCGGGGCAGACTATCGATTTCTCGTCGATGGGAGACTCGACGCAGCAGGGACTGCAGGCCCCATCGCCACCGCCCCGCTGGCCGCTGGTGGTCGGCGCCCTCGTCGCTGTGGGCGGAGTTGTCGCCGGTGGAATGTTCTGGAGCAACACGTCCTCTCAAGAGGTCACTCCCGAGCCCATCGCCGCGGCTCCACCGGTTCCGGCGCAGGTCGTCGAGACGCGGCTCACTCACAGTCCGGCGTCGGTGGATGTCGGCGCCATGGCCCTGTCTCCAAGTGGAAAGCACTACGTCGTCGACGTGGGTGGGGCCGTCGAGATCCACCGCCTCAAAGGCGGTCCACCGAAGAAGCTGAACCTGCCCACCGAGGGGTTTGCGGACCTGGCCTGGACGCCCGACGGCGAGGAGCTGCTGATCACTGGAATCAACGGCGAACGCTCACTTCCGATGATCGTCAGCCTCGATGCCCAGGTGCGCAAGACCTTCGATCGGGAGGCCTTTCTGGCCCGGATGAGTCCCGACGGTCGCTTCATGGCGTATCTGAACAAGGTCGGCCTTCACGTTCAGGATCTCGGGTCCGGCCGCGTGGAGACCGTGTTTCCCCACGACGCGTCGGTCGCCGTGCGCAGCGTGGCCTGGGCTCCCGACAGCGAGCGTCTGGTGGCGATCGTCGACCCCGGCCGGTCACCGCGGATCGTCGTCATTACGGCCGATGGGTCGTCGTCGCGGGTGCTCTTCGAACATCCGAACCTCACCCAGGCCCCGGGAACGACGACCATTGCCTGGCGCGATGCAGGCAAGCTGCTCTTCGTTCAGGGAGGGCGCTCTGTGAGTGGTGAGCAGACCGGCCTGTGGGAGCTCGCCGTCGACGACGAGGCCGAGCCAAAGCTGCTTCACACCTGGCCCGGATCGGTTCTCGGCGATCTCGCTGTATTGCCGGACGGAGCGCTGATCTACGCCCGGCAGGACACCCAGTCCGACGTGGTGCTGGCCCCACTCTGTGAGCCGGGAAATCCGCGCAGACTCACGCTGCACGATCGCAACGACCGGCCGACCGGCTGGACCTCTGACGGTCGGGTCCTTTTCATGTCGGACCGCTACGGCAGCTGGGATCTGCTCGTACAGGCGCCCGGAAGTACCGATGCGGAGCGACTGATCGAGTCAGATGACTGGGAGACGTGGGGCCGACAATTCGGCGACTCCCTCTGGTACTGGCAGATCGAGGTATCAGGGGCCGACGCCGGCTCCTATGGGCTGATGCGCCGCGACCCAGAGGGGACTCAGCGCCAGGTCATCGCCGCGAAGATGGAGTGGCCGATCCGGGAGGTCGGCAGGCCGCCCCCGTTCCGGGAGTTCGACTGCACGGTTGACCTTGCGACCTGTGTGGTGTCGGCGCCGGTCGGCGACCAGCAGCACTTCGCTCGCTTCGACCCCGAGTCGGGAGAGCTGGAGGCGCCGTTCCTGGTCCTTGATGCGACCGAGACGACGCTGGGGCTCGATCTGTCGCCCGATGGGAAGCAGATGGCGTTCTCGAACATGACGCACATCCTCATCGCGTCGGTGGAGAGCGGCGAGATCGCCCACGAGCTCGAGCTCATGCCGCACCCGCAGTACCCGCGCTACAGCGCAGACGGTTCGGTGCTCTACGTGACCGGCATGGCGGGCGAGTCGCACAGCGAAGTGTGGCGGGTGAACCTCGAAGAAGGGAAGTTCGAGACCCTGATCACCGCCGAGACCGGTTGGTACGGCCAGCCGGCTCCATCTCCGGACGGCTGTGAGCTCGCATTGCTCGAGCTCCAGTGGAACAGCGACGTGTGGATGCTCAAGGGTCTACCTTGATCAAGTCCCGAACAGTCTCACTGTAGACGATCCCGGATACCGCATCCCAGGTCTTGTCGAAGAGCTGAACCCCAGTGATGTGCACCTCCATGTCCGGGTTGATGGCGCCCATGTTGAAGGTCGGAGAGAAGCTCACGGTGACCCGGGTTCCGAGGAGGTCTCGGGTCAGAGAGCCCACCCACTCGCCGAGGTTTCGCCGCCAGCCGCGGTTGGCGAGCCCGAGGATCCGCCCCACCGACAGCTCTCCACCCGTCAGGCGTTCGATGCTCGCGGAGTTGGCGTCCTTGGCGGGAGGATAGACGGCGCGGTCGAGCTGTTCGAAGGCCTGCAGGATCTCGTAGTCGGCGAAGACCTCTCCCCAACCTCTCTTTTCGTCGTCGGTCATCTCGATGGGATGGAGCACGAACAGGTTCGCATGGACCGTGAGGCTCACGGTCTCATCATCGATGTCGCTGTAGGTCCCGTCCTCGGCGACGCGGAACTGGAGGCTGCCGTCGGACCAGACGACGCCACGAGCCAGCTGCAGGAGGATCGGGTGTCCGACGACGGCGGCCTCGAAGCCCTTTCGAGGCCAGCTCCGGCGCTCGATCATCGCCATCTCCATGCGTTTGATCTGAGCACTGGCAATGGTCTTCACGTCCTTGCGCAGGCCCTTCCAGGTCTCGGTGGCCGCCTTGGCCTTCTCCGGGTCGTCGGACTTGCGCGCTCGCGGCGCCGACTTGAGGGGGCCGCCCTCGCTGTCCAGGACGAACGGGTTGAGGCGCTCGTCGAAGCCGACGGTGAACTGCCGCGGCCCATAGTCCAGGAGAAGAGTGCCTCGGTCATCGAGTCCCAACCTGGGGATGAGCCGGTCTTGGAGCTCGGCCTCGGAGATGTTCAGGCGCCGGGCCAGCTGCATCACATAGACGCCGGCTCTCTCGCGGATCAGCTTGTAGCGGACCTTGCTGTGGATGGCGTTCAGGTGGAGCATGGCCACATCCGACGACATGCGGGCCAGGGTGTCCACGCCCGCCACGGCGCGCTTGTTGGCCTTCTCGCGAGGCCACCTCTGGATGGCCTTGCTGAGGTCGCGCGCGGTGTTGTCGGTGCCGACGTGGGCCAGCGTGAACACCGGCCAATACGGGTCCCAGCCATCGACTTCGAGCCAGGCTTCCATCACCGCCCAGGCGAAGGTCGCCAGGGACTCCGGCTCGCAGTGCTCCCGCATGATCTCGACCGCTTCGGGGGCCTTCTCCGGTCCCGAGATGTCCAGGAAGATCCGGGCGAAGCCGGACAGAACCGGAAGCGGCAGGACCCGTCCATCGCGCAGGGTCGGACGGGGCAGCTCTGTTGGCCTGAACCAGACCGGCAGTGACCGTCCCCCGTCTCCGACGGCGAGCAGGTCCGCCGGCACGTCCGCCTCGGCCATGGACGTCGGGGCGGCAACAACGGGTTGATAGCGCAGCCGGAGCTTGCCGAGGAGCGCGTGGGCGGGACCGCTCCGCTTTCGCCCGACGACGGCTTCCAGGGCTGGGATTCCGTACTCAGGGTAGGCCTGCAGATAGGTCTCGGCGTGCGCCCGGTAGGCGTCTTCGGAGAATCGGGCCGCGAGGAACTCGGCGACGTCGGGGTGCACGATGCGGCGCAGGTTCGGGAGGGTGGCGGCGGGCACCTTGGCGGTCTCGTAGAGCTTCAGGGCGATGGGCAGGGCGTCGATGCCGAACCGGTCCAGGGTCGTGTCCAGCCAGGTGAGGAGGCGAGTTCGGTTGAAGCGGCTCATCACCCGGTCGGTGAAAGCGATGGCCCGTTCGATGTCGGCGATGGCCGTGAACAGTGGCAGATCGAGGTCGCCGACGCCGGTAGCGATGGCCCGATCGGCGTCGTCGGCGCTCCACGTCTCCATCATCGGGAAAGCGAAGCAGATCGCGGCGCGCAGCCCGGGACCGCCCACCTCTCTGGCCTCGGCGGCGAAGGCGACGGCTTTCTCGAACTCGTCGTCCCCGGCCTTGGCGACTTGGCGGCGGAGCGCGTGCCAGGGGGAATGCAGCCGTGATGTGACGGTCCGATCCCCGTTGGGTTTGGCGACGAGAAACCAGCCGTGGTAGTCCGTTTTCGTCGTCTCCATGGTCGGCGGGATGGTCATTGCGCGAGTGGCCATGTGCACGCCGAAGCGGCCGCACCACCAGTCCACCAGGGCGCCGTTGTCGGCCATCGCGCCGGCGACTGCCTGGGTGACCAGATCGAACGACTCCGGCTCCGGTCCCCTGAAAACGTCGAGAACCCGGGAGGTGAGCGCGCGCATCGGGGGCTTCGCGCGATCCAGACCCTTGGAGAACTTCCGGCCGTCCTTCTTGAAGATCCGCTGCACGTTTCGGTACGCACTGGGATCCGCATGACGGGCCCGCGGCCTCCGCTTCCAGGGCAGGACGCGGGCGCGACTCTTGCCGTCCCACTTGACGTGGGGTTCGATTCCGACGGCTTCGGCGACGGGGGCCTCGGGCTCGATCTCGACCCAGCCGGCGTCGAGATGCCTGCGGATCGCCCTGAACTCGTCTTCGATGGCGAGATCGGCGGACTTCAAGAGTTTGCGGGTCGTCTTCGGCTCGCCCACGGGTTTGCCGGTCCAGGTCTCCAGCCAGCAGCCGTCTTGGTTGACCTGCCAAATCCGTCGGGCCTTGCCCTCTCCCCTGCGAAATCGCCGCACCGATTCCTCCGCCCCAGCCTCGGACACTATCAGGACGCCGAAGGCGGCAGGGAGCTTGCCCGTGCCCGTGCCGCCGTCGATCATGGGTTTCGGCGCCATCGATGCCCTGGACGGCGCTACCATGACCGACCTGAGGAATTCGATGTCCAAAGCACAACTCCAGCGGCCTCCCTCCGAGGTCATCCACGCCGACGAGCTGACGCGCCTGAAGGCCGCCGACAAGGGCCCCAAGCCGCCGGGTTGGCAGATGACGCCGCGCTCGGTTCGCTCGTTCATCCTTGGAGACGAGCGGAACAACATCTCCTCGAAGTTCGTAGGCGACGCATCGCTGGTCGATCGCGCCATGGTCGCGCTGGCCACCAACCGGGGACTGATGCTCGTCGGCGAGCCCGGGACCGCCAAATCACTGCTGTCCGAGCTCCTCACCGCGGCGATTTGCGGGCAGTCGACCCTGACGATCCAGGGCGGCGCGGCGACGACCGAGGACCAGATCAAGTACTCGTGGAACTACGCGCTCCTCATCGCCGACGGTCCGAGTGAGCGCTCGATGGTTCCGGCCCCGCTCTACACGGCGATGAAAGAGGGCAAGATCGTGCGGTTCGAGGAGATCACCCGCTGCCCCCTCGAGGTGCAGGACTCGATCCTGTCGATCCTGTCGGACCGGGTGCTGGCCGTTCCGGAGCTCGGAGATGAGGGCATGCTCTTCGCCCGGGACGGCTTCAACCTCATCGCCACCGCGAACACCCGCGACCGCGGCGTGAACGAGATGAGCGCGGCCCTGAAACGGCGCCTGAACTTCGAGACGGTCTTCCCGATCCCGAACTTCGATGTCGAGCTGGCTCTGGTGCGGGCGGAGTCCAAACGCCTTCTGGAGCGCGCTGGGGTGCCGAAAGCGCCGTCCGAACCCCTGCTCGAAGTGCTGGTTACCACCTTTCGGGAGCTCCGAAGCGGTGTGACCTCCGACGGCCAGTCGATGGAGCGCATGTCGACCATCATGTCGACGGCAGAGGCGGTCTCGGTGGCCTACGCGATGGGCATCCGCGGGCACTACCTGGGTGAGAAGGGCATCACCGCCGAGGATCTGGTGGAGTGCATCGCCGGGGCGGCGGTCAAGGCCGATCGGGAGGATCTGGGCCGACTTCGCCGCTATCTGGAGCAGCGGGCATCGAAGCGCAACCACGGCGCCTGGCCCGATGTCTTCGCCGCCCGGCATCGACTCCCGGGATGACGGTCCACGTCGTCGGCGTCCGGCATCACAGTCCGGCGTGTTCTCGCCTGGTGCGGGACACGATCGCCGCAGTGCGCCCGGCCCACGTGCTCATCGAGGGACCCGCCGATCTCAACGAACGCCTCGACGAGCTGCACCTCTCTCACACCCTGCCCATCGCTATCTTCAGCTTCGCCAGGAGCGAGGAGCGGCGGCACATGTCGTGGACGCCATTCTGCGAGAACAGCCCCGAGTGGGTCGCCCTCAAAGAGGGGAAGAACGCGGGCTCGCGGGTGCGGTTCATGGACCTGCCGGCTCACGCCAAGGCCTTCGAGCGCATCGCGAATCGGTACTCGGACCGCACGGATCGCTACGGGCTCCGGGTGAAGACACTCTGCAAGCGCCTCGGGGTCGATGGCTCCGATGCGCTCTGGGATCACCTCTTCGAGCAGCCGATGCCGAGCGCGGATCTCGCCGCCGCCCTCGACGTCTACTTCGACGAGATCCGCGGTGAAGAACCCGGAGGATCCGACGAGGCACGGGAGGCGCACATGGCGCAGTGCATCGCCGCCGCTGCCGCTGATGGCGATGTCGTCGCCGTCTGTGGAGGCTGGCACAAGCCCTACCTCGAGAGTGCTTGGCAGCGGGCGGACCCGGTCTGGCCCGAGCTGCCCGACCTCGGGGCCGGGGAGGAGGTCGGCAGCTACCTGGTCCCGTACACCTTCAAGCGCCTGGACAGCTTCGTGGGCTACCAGTCGGGTATGCCGTCTCCGGAGTGGTACGACGCAGTCTGGACTCACGGCCCAGAAGCGGCCCCCGAGCGCATGCTTCGGCGGGCGGTGAAGCAGCTTCGGTACAAGAAACAGCGCGTCTCGGCGGCCGATCTCATCGCCGTTCAGACGTTGATGGAGGGGCTGATGCGGTTGCGTGGCCACGGGGTTCCATCGCGGGTCGACCTCCTCGACGCCCTGGCCGGCGGGCTCATCAAAGAGGCGCTGGACGCGCCGTTGCCGTGGCTACATCGCGGCACACTGCAGAAGGGCACCCACCCGATCCTGGTGGAGATCACCGCGACATTCTCCGGAGATCGCAAGGGCAAGCTCGACCCGCGAACGCCTCGACCACCGCTGCTCGCCGACGTGCGGGCCGAACTGCACGCTCTCGACCTCGATCCGCCGCAGCGACTCACACTGGACCTGACCGCCAGCCGCGAGAGGGAACGCAGTCGCGCCCTGCATCGGCTGCGGGTACTGGGCATTCCGGGCTTCGATCGCACCAGCGGCCCGGCCCTCTCGGACCAGACGATCCTCGAGGAACGATGGGAGCTTCGCGAGGTCTTCGAGACCGAGTCTGCCCTCATCGAAGCCGCCTCGTGGGGTCCGACTCTGGAGACCGCCGCCCTCGCCCGGATCGAGGAGCGGCTAGAGGCCATCGACGGTCTCGACCAGCTTGCGGCGATTCTCATGGACGCGGTCTTCGTGGGCATCGACGGGCTCACCGATCGCGTGATTTCGCAGATGGCCCGCGGCGTCGGACAGGAGGGCAAGCTCGGCGTCATCGGCAGCACACTGAAGCTCATCCTCACGCTCTGGCGTCACGATGTGCTCCTCGGTGCCGGTCGGAGCAGGATCCTGGGGTCGGTGATCGAGGTCGCCTGGGACCGCGGCCTGTGGCTCTTCGACGAGATCATCGGCCCCGACGCACCCGCTGATCTGGGCAGGATCAACGCCGCGATCGCCATGCGGGACACCCTGCGATTCGGGGAGGGGCTGAAGCTGGTTGCCTCGTCCGCCTACGATGTGATGCGCCGCCGGTCGACAGATCGCGAGGCGCCTCCGGCGATGCAGGGCGCCGCCCTCGGTTTTCTGTGGTCGACGGGTGGCTGGGCCGACCCCTCCAAGGCCGACGCCCACGCCCGCAAGGCCCTCATGCAGACCAGTCAGCCCAAGGTCGTGGGGGATTTCCTCGCTGGCCTCTTTGCGCTGGCCCGAGAGGAAGTGCTGGGAACGGAGGTCTTGCAGCAGACCATCGACGACGTGATCTGCGGCATGGATGCCAACGACTTCCTGGTCTCGTTACCGGCGTTGCGCCAGGCATTCGAGTACTTCCCGCCCAAGGAGCGCGAGGTCATCGCCCGCGCCGTGCTCACCCGTCGCGGCGAGGTGGACATCGCACCTCGATCCCTGGTTCGCGGTGGCGTGGACCCGAAGGTGCTCCTCGCCGGCGTTGAGCTCGAGGACCGGATTGACGCCGCTATCGACCGCTGGGGGTTGCGCCGATGAAACCCGAGTCCCTCGACGACTTGATCCGGTGGAGGCTGGTCCTCGGTGAGGCGGCCCAGGAGGGTCTCGGAGGCCCTGAGATGGGCTCCGACGCGCTGGCCGCCGATGCCGCATTGGGGTGGTTGTACGGGCGCGACAAGGGCCTCGGCGATCGGGACATCCTCGAGAGAAAGGGCGGACACGGCCCATCGGCGCTGACGGTTCCCGACTGGATCAACGACGTGCACCGCCTGTTCCCGAAAGAGACCATCGAGCGTCTCGAGGACGATGCGGTCAACCGATACCAGATCCACGAAGTCGTGACGAATCCGGAGGTGTTGGAGCGGGTCGTGCCGAACCCGACGCTGCTGAAGGCGGTCTTGCAGACCAAGCACCTGATGAATCCCGAGGTCCTGGAGATGGCGCGCCGACTCGTGAAGGCAGTGGTGAAGCAGCTCATGGACGCCCTGGCGACCGAGGTGAAGCAGGCCTTCTCCGGCGCCATCGACCGCCGCAACCACACGCCGCTCAAGAACAGCCGCAACTTCGACGCCAAGCGAACCCTGGTGGGGAACCTGGGAAACTGGGACCCCGAGCGCGAGAAGCTCTTCCTGAAGCGGGCCTGGTTCTGGAGCCGAACCAAGCAGAACAAGAGCAAGTGGCAGGTCATCCTGGTGGTCGATCAGTCGGGGTCGATGCTCGACTCGACCATTCACTCCGCGGTGACGGCGGCCTGTCTGTGGGGCCTGCCATCGGTGAAGACCCACCTGATCGCCTTCGACACCGAGGTCGTCGACATGTCCAGCGAGGTCGACGATCCGGTCGAGGTCCTCATGCAGGTTCAGCTCGGCGGCGGCACCGACATCTGCAAGGCCATGAACTACGCGGCGGGTCTGGTCGAGGCCCCGCGGAAGACCATCATCGCCCTCATCACCGACTTCTACGAGGGCGGATCTCCGGACGGCCTGGTGCGGGTCACCCGGAGCCTCTGTCAGCAAGGGACGACAGTTCTCGGCCTCGCAGCACTGGATTCCTCGGCCAATCCCGTCTACGACCACGGCATGGCGTCGCGCCTGTCCAGCGAGGGCATGCATGTGGGCGCGATGACTCCGGGCGAGCTGGCCTTCTTCATCGCCGAGAAGGTGAGGGGATGAGAGACGACCTGCTTCAGCTCACGCCGGACGTGCTTGCGACCCTGGCCAACCGCGGCCTGGTCAAGCGCGCCCAGCGAGAGATCGCCAAGGGCAGGGGGCCGACCTTGGAGGAGATCGATCAGGTCGTCACCGGGACCTTCCCCGATGGCGTCGTCACCGAGCTCGCCCCGGAGACCCTGCTGCGGGAGACGCGGTGCACTTGCGGATCGGTCGGGGTCTGCCGCCATCGCATCGCCGTAGCATTGGCCTACGCCGAATTCGTTGGGGACACCGACGAGCCCAGCCCGGCAAGCGAACCGTGGACTCCGGGCATCTTCGACGACGAGACCCTCGAATCCCGTCTGGGAAAAGCGGCGATGCGTCGCGCGAAGCGGGCACTGTCCGGCGGGCTGCTCATCGAGGTCTCCCGTGAGGAGCCGCCCACGGCGAGGCTGCCGACCTGCACCGTTCGTTTTCTGGTCGCCGAAGACCTCACCTACGCGCGCTGTGACTGTGCGTTGGGGGAGAGCTGTGAACACATCGCCGAGGCAGTCTGGGCCTTCCGTGAGGCCGACGAGCGTGAGCCGGGTGAGGCCTCTGTCCAAGTAGAGTTGTCCTCATCGACAACGGAGGATCAACGCGATCTGGACGGCTTGCTGGAGCTCACGCGCGCGCTGCTGATCGAGGGCGTGAGTCACTCGGGATCCGAGCCCGGTCAGCACGCGGCCGTGGTTCGCAAACAGCTCTCCGATCAGGCCTTGGTCTGGCCGCTGACGCTCCTGGAAGACCTGGAAGATCAAGTCGGCTGCTACCACTCGCGAAGCTCACGCTATCGACCGGGGTTGGCGGGGGACATGGTCCTCGAGGCCGAGCTGCGGTCCCGCGCCATCCAGTCGAAGATCGGGCCGCCGCGCGCCCTGGTCCTCGGCTCGAACATCAAGACCGAGACGCGGTTGGACCACCTGCGTCTGACCTCTCTCGGGGCGCGGGTTTCGGGTGGCGAGGAGCAATGCGGGATCCAGATCTTCCTCGCCGATCCCGATACCGCGACTGTGCTGGTTCTCGAGAAGCAATGGAAGGGACCGGGCACCGGAGAGGAGGTGGCGCGTAAGAGTGTGACGACCGGGATCAAGGCGCGGGTTCTGGCAGAGGGACAGGTGGTGACGCGCTCGGCAAGACGCAAGGCCAACCGGCAGATCCTGCTTCGCTCCGGTCGGGCGAACAGTGCCGTGGTCGGGCAACGAGGAGACTGGGAGGACCTGCCGGCCCCGATTCAGATTGCGAACCAGGAGTCGTTCCAGACCCGGGTCTCCAGCCGTCCGCCTCGCTGGCTGCGGGCTCGGGTGAAGGCGGAGAACGTGCACGTCGTCCCCGTGGCCGAGATCGATGGCGTGTGGTGGGTGCCCGGAGAGCAGGCCGTCGTCGCCCGGCTCGTGCATCCCTCCGGGGACGTGGTCCGCCTCGTGTCGCGGTTTCGCGGCGCCGCTCAGGGTTCTCTCTCCGCCCTCGCCGAGGCCCTGACCTCGGACAAAGTACGCTTCGTCAGCGGCTTTGTGCGCATGCTTCCCGATGGTCTGGAGATCGATCCGGTGGGCATCGTCACCGACCGCCTCATCGTTCCCGATCTCCAGCCAAGGCACGACTTCGATCTGCCCGTCGGTCGATCCTTCGAGGTCGTCGACCCCGTGGGAGAGGCCATCGCGCAGGGCCAGAGCTGTCTCGACGATCTGGTGCACACCGGGCTTCGCAGCGCCGCCCTGTCCTGGCAGAAGCGGGGTCGAGATGCCGCCAAGTTGCTGAACACAGTCGGCATGCGGTCCACGTCGGCGGCGATGGAGCGATGTGTCAGTGCTGTGGCCGACTGTCGGGGAGGTGGGGATCTCGAACCCGCCGTCGAAGCCTGGGTAGACGTCTCGCTGAGGTTGTCGTTGGCGCCCACGGTGCGCATCTCCGTCTGACTCTGGAGTCCCTACATGACCGAACCCACCCGCCCCGTACGCATCGCCACCTGGAGCGAACTCGCCGATCGCCAGCCCACCTACGCCCTGGTCGGCGACGTCGATCTGGTCGTGACCCGGTACGGAGACGAGGTCTCGGTACTCTTCGGTCGGTGCCTGCACCGGGGCGCTTTGCTGTCGGACGGCCACGTGGAGGGGAGAAACCTCATCTGTGGCGTGCACGGGTGGGACTATCGCCTGGACACCGGCGTCAGTGAGTACGCGAATGACGAGGCGTTGAACCGGTTTTCGGCCTGGATCGAGGACGATGGTGTGGTCGTCGACGCCGATGAGATCGCCGCGTGGGCGGTCGATCATCCCCAACCCTTCGACCGGACCGCCTACCAGGGGCTGTACGCCGACGTACATGGCGTGCCCGTGGAGCCGTACACCAAACACATCCACCAGCTGGCCAAAGACGGCCTCTCGAAGACCGGCCACCACGGACCGGTCTCGGCGATGGGAGTCCCCCTCACCGAGCTGCCCAGATGGGCCGACATCCAGATCATCACTGGCCAGTTGGCGCGCCCGCCGTTGTTGGACGATGCCCCCGTCGACAGCACCACGGTCATCGGGTCGACCGCGGCCAAACCCATGACGCTGTCGATGCCGCTCTTCGTCTCCGACATGAGCTTCGGCGCGCTCTCGGAGGAGGCCAAGGTGGCGCTCTCCAAGGGTGCTGAGGCCGCGGGAACGGGCATTTGCTCGGGAGAAGGTGGCATGCTCCCCGACGAGCAGGAGGCCAACTCCAACTACTTCTACGAGCTCGCCAGCGGCCGCTTTGGCTGGAGCATCGACAAGGTGAAGAAGTGCCAGGCCTTCCACTTCAAGGCCGGCCAGGGGGCCAAGACCGGAACCGGCGGACACCTCCCGGGGAACAAGGTCACCGGCCGCATCGCCACCGTGCGAGGCATCCCCGAGGGCACCCCCGCCATCAGCCCTTCCCGCTTCCCCGATCTGCAGTCGGTGGAGGACTACCAGCGCGTCGCCGCCGAGGTCCGCGAGGCCACCGGTGGCATCCCCATTGGCTTCAAGATGAGCGCCCAGCACATCGAGGACGACATCGACTTCGCCCTCGACGTCGGCGTCGACTACATCGTGCTTGACGGCCGTGGAGGCGCCACTGGAGCGGCTCCGGAGCTTTTCAAGAACCACATCTCCGTGCCGACCATGGCCGCTCTCGGGCGCGCCCGACGCCACCTCGACAAGCGCGGCTCCAAGGCCACGCTGATCATCACGGGTGGGCTGCGAACCGAGGCCGACTTCCTCAAGGCCCTCGCCCTCGGTGCCGACGCGGTGGCCGTCTCCAACTCCGCGCTCCAGGCCATCGGCTGCCTGGCGATGCGCGCCTGCCACACCAACAACTGTCCGGTCGGCATCGCCACCCAGCAGCCTCACCTGCGACAGCGGCTGGAGATCGCCAAGTCGGCACTGCGCCTGAAGAGGTGGTTTGAGGCGACCAACGAACTCATGCAGGTCATGTCGCGCGCCTGTGGACACTCTCAGTTGTCGGAGTTCTCTCTCCGGGATCTGTCGAGCTGGAAGAAGGACATCGCCGACCTCACCGGCGTTCGATTCGCTGGGGCCTGAGGGTGAAGGTTCATCACCTCTCCTGCGGGACGATGTGCCCGATCTTCGGATCCATCGTCAATCCGTCCCACCACCTGGTCTGCCACTGCCTGCTGATCGAGACGAACGCCGGCCTGGTCCTCGTCGAGACCGGCTTCGGAATGGAGGACATCGCGGCGCCCGCTCGTCGGCTCGGGCCGGCGGTGATGATGTCCTCTCGTCCGGTTCTCGATCCGAAGGAGACGGCGATCTCGCAGATTCGTGAGCTCGGTTTCTCCCGCGACGACGTGCGCCACATCCTCTGCACTCACCTGGACATCGACCACGGCGGTGGCATCTCCGACTTCCCGAAGGCCACCGTTCACATCCACGCGCTGGAGCACGAGGCGGCGTTCAACGGCACGTTCACCGATCGCCAGCGCTATCGGCTGAAGAAGTGGAAGGCAGTGCCGAAGTTCGCGACGTACAGCGAGGAGGGCGAGCCGTGGTTCGGCTTTGACGCCGTCAGACAACTGCATGGATTGCCTCCGGAGATCCTCCTGATTCCACTGTTCGGTCACAGTCGCGGCCACTGTGCCATCGCCGTGGACGCTGGTGAGCGCTGGCTGCTGCACTGCGGGGACGCCTACTTCTACGAGGGCGAAGTGGATCCGTCAGGGAGGAGGGGAACCCGCGGGCTGGACATCTTCCAGTGGGTGACTCAGGTGGACGCGGAGCAGCGCATCGACAACCAGCGCCGGCTGCGGGAGCTGAACCGGGACCACGGTGACGAAGTGGCCATTTTCAGTGCCCACGATCCGTCGGAGTTCGCCGCCCTCGCCGATTGAGCCACCACAATACGGGTCGATGTCGCACGCGATACAGGGGCATGGCTTTTGCTTTCAGAGCAACATCGTGCAGTCATGGTGGTAAATGCGAATTTCCCTGGAGGTGAGATCGGCGTGGTTGTTCTTCCCTTTTATCGGCTATTCATGTGGGGGAGGGGCAAATAGGGTTTGCGCCAAGCCGATGGGGAGGACATGCCGGTCACCCTCTTCCTGCTCGACATCCGGGTTACATTGCTCGGAGGGGTCACGAGCGATGAGATTCAGCATAGGCGAGGTGAGTCTTGCGAATTTGGCTTGCGTTGATTCTGGGATGTGCACAACTACCGAACTCGACCGAGTCGGTGCCTACCATTCGAATTGTTGCGCCCACCCAAGGCCAAACGATGGAGCTTGAGCACGACTGCTCTCTCTCCTTTTCCGCGACCGTTGAGGTTGAGAACCTGGAGGTCGTCAGGCCAGGAGCGCCACTCGTCGCAGGCCAAGGCCATTGGGATTTGGCGGTAGTTGGGTCGGGAGTCAACTACCCGAGCGTGCGATCGACGGGGCACTATTCACTGCTGCCACAATACGCCGCGCGAGTTGCACCCGGCACTGTGGACTTCGCGTTCGCACTCAAAGACAATGCGAGAGTAGGATTTGAGAACCCGCAGGCATCGGAAATCATCCAGATTAGAGTAGTTGACCGGCGAGGAAACGATTGTCCTTAGTGAGCGGTGCGCCCCCGAGGAGCAGATGGAAAGGGGACTGCAGGGGCTACAAACGCCGCGACGTCCAGGTGCTGGTCTTGTCCCCGATCCCAGGGGTGTCCATCGAGAGCAAAAGCGGACACCGGAACGCCGTCCATCAAACTTCAGGGTGCGACAATGCCACCTGGTGGACAGGGCCGTCCGAGTGGACTCTCGATCAGAAGGACTTCGAGGTGCTGCCATGAGGCCGGCTCTCTTCGCGATGGCCATTTTGGGTTGCACGTCAGATGAACCAAAGGAGTTCGGTAGCGATACTTCCAACTCGGTGATTTATGCACAGTCGGCGTATTTTTCAGACCTCATAGTGGACATCGACGGCATCGGAGAGTCTTTCGGCGATGGGCACATCCGATGGCGCAATGTCACACCCGCAGCGGGTGAGGAATGCCAGTCCTCCACAGGATTGGCCTTCTTGCCGCTTTCGTCTGGTGCGTCTGGTCAGCTGTATTTTCCAGGTGACGAGGTCAGCTCCGGATCCGTTTCCACCCTTCCGCTGGCACCGTATGCCGAGCACCTCGTACCCGTTACCCTTCCGCACTGGAACGGAGTGAGCCAGACAATGACCTTTTCCGGGGGCGAGATTCGATATGAACACGCAACCGGAACTGACCTGCACGTCTTCACGATCGAGGACTCGGACTTGTGTGAGGCGCCCGAAGGCAACCCTTCAGATATCGTCTTCCATAATCCGCAGAAGAACTGCGAAGTCAAAGCAGCCTAGATTCACAGGCCTTGACAGTGAACAGAGAACCTCCGTGGTGAATTCGTCCTTCGTCCTCGTCTTTGGTGCCTCGTCCCTCGTCCCTCGTCCCTGGCCGCTGGTTCCTTGTCCTCGTCAGTCGAGGAGGGCGCCCAGCACCCGCCGCCGACAGGTCTCCCGCTGACGCGCCTTGTACGCCTGATGCGACGCGTCGCCGACCCGGCTCGCGGCATAGCTGGCCTGGTCGAGGATCTGCACCTCGAACGGAAAGAAGAACCCCAACTGCTCGCCGTCCGGCAGCGGGATCCGCACCCGCTGGCGGCCTGTGAATTGGATGGCCCGATAGCGGTCGCTGCTGAACGGGTTTCGGTCGCCACGGCCATCGGGGTACGGCCAGGTCTCTACCTCCGCGGCGAGGGCCTCCGGGGTGTGATCTCCGCTCTCGATCAGGGCCTCGAGCCGCTCCACGTCGACAAGGGTGTTCCGGGACCGGCTCGGCTTGATGTTCGCGAACTGGATCACGTGGTTGGTGCGCAGGTAGCGGACGACGAACAGGGCCCCGAGCCTGTCCGCGGTCACGAAGCGCAGAGCGATCCGATCGAAGACGCTGGCGGCGACGTTTTCGGGCTTGTGGAGCAGCTTCATGACGATGCTGTTCGGACTCTTCACCGACCGTTCCTCGAACTGCACAATGGGCACGTCGCCGAGCCAGGTCTGCCCGTCACGGACCTCGATGTGGCCGTGGAAGCGCTCGAGGATCTGGGCGCGGATGGCGTCGCCGTAGGTCGCCGACATGTCCGAGGAGGCGTGGGCGATGGTGTGCATCACCCGGAGGATGGCGCAGGCCCAGAGGCTCTCCACGGTCGGGCGCAGGCGAGACACGAGCATCAACAGGGCGCGAATGTCGGTCTCGTCTCGGACCGCGGTGGGGATCGCCTCGGTTCCTTCGAGCAGGAAGAACTCCATGAACTGGATGGCACGGGTGCGGAATCGCTCGATCTCGACGCGGTCCTCGGCGCTGGTCCAGTCGAAGCCGTAGCTCTCGATGAACCGCTGGGCACTCTCGTCGTCGGCCACCTGGAGGCGATCCAGGTCGATGGCGGATGTCCCCCCGACGATCGCTCTGAGGGTGTGAAACGGAAACGGCACGTCGATCGCCTCTATCTACCCACATCAAGTACCATTTTCCCGGGGTCTTGCGCGAACCCTCGACGCGGCGGCCAGGACCCAATATTCGGCGGGCGGAGGAGCCTTCCATGTCAGTCAAGCCCGGTGTCGTCACAGGAAACGCCTACAAAGCCGTCATCGACGCAGCCAAGGAGGGCGGCTACGCGCTCCCCGCGGTCAATGTCGTCGGATCCGACAGCATCAACGCCGTACTCGAGGCAGCGGCCGTCGCGAAATCGGACGTGATCATCCAGCTCTCCAACGGCGGTGCCCAGTTCAACGCCGGCAAGGGCTACCCCGACGCCTCCGAGGCCAAGGTCCTCGGGGCCGTCGCCGCCGCACACCACGTGCACCTGCTCGCCGAGGCCTACGGCGTCTGCGTCGGCCTGCACACCGACCACGCCAACCGCAGTCTCATTCCCTGGGTCGAGGCCTTGGTGGGACACAGCGAGCGCCACTACGAGAAGACCGGTTCACCACTGTTCTCCTCCCACATGCTCGACCTGTCCTCGGAGACACTCGAGGACAACATCGAGCTCTGCGCCAAGATGCTCGAGCGCATGGCCCCCATCGACATGAGCCTCGAGATCGAGCTCGGGGTCACCGGCGGCGAAGAGGACGGCGTCGGCCACGACATCGACGTGGGTGCCGACAACTCGCACCTGTACACCCAGCCGGCCGACGTGCTGCAGGCCTATGACCGCCTGAACCCCATCGGCCACTTCTCCATCGCCGCGTCGTTCGGAAATGTGCACGGCGTCTACAAGCCCGGCAACGTCAAGCTCCGCCCGGAGATCCTCCGCAACTCGCAGGCCCTGGTGCAGGAGTCCCGCGGCACGGGCGGCAATCCCCTCCACCTCGTCTTCCACGGTGGCTCGGGCTCCGATCCAGCCAAGATCGAAGAGGCGGTCGGCTACGGCGTGTTCAAGATGAACATCGACACCGACACCCAGTGGGCCTTCGCGAGTGCAGTCGGCGAGTACGTCTTCGCCAACGAGCGGGCCTTCCGCCACCAGCTCGATCCGGTCGACGGCACGCCGTACAAGAAGAAGTACGACCCGCGCAAGTGGCTGCGCAAGGGCGAGCAGGGCATGGTCGCCCGACTCCAGCGGGCCTTCGAAGACCTGGGATCGACAGGCCGTACCGCGGCCGGCTGAGCTAACTTGGGCCGTGTCCTGGCCCCTCCTTCTACAGCTGTTCGCTGGCGCAGGCATCGGTGCGCCTACCGAGGTTGATCCCGACAAAGCTGTGCATGTGGAGATGGGTGACAGCGTGCTGGCAGCGCTGAACAAAGGAGATCTCGACACGGCGCTGGAGCTGGCGGATCTGTTCATCGATCATGCCGGTACGGAGCACCCCGACGACGCCGTCCTGCTGTCGTCGGCTCTCTCCCTGCGCGGCGTCTCGTTGCTCACAGACGGGCAGTACTACGAGGCTCTGGATGTCTTTCTGTACTCCCTTCGCATCGAGATCGATGCGGTCGGTCCGACGGACCCGAGCCTGGGGACCACCTACAACAACCTCGGCACGGCGCTCGCGAATCTGGGCGACTACGAGCCGGCGCGGGTCGCATTCGAGCGCGCCGTGGACTTGCAGGCGCGGGGCGGAAACGGGGGAAACGCCTTGTATAATCTGGCATCGACCGACCTGGCAGTTGGGGACTACGACCAGGCCGTCGCGAGATTCGAGGCGATCCTCGCCGACATCGAGGCACGCGGTGGCGACCCGAAGAACGAGGCCACGGTCCTCCTCCAGCTGGGCAGCTCCTACGCGACAATGGGCCAGCATCGGAAGGCCCGCGAGCTGCTGGAGAGGTCGAGGGACCTTCGGGCTGAGATCTACGGTCCCCGCTCGGCTCAGGTGTCCGCTCCCATTTCTGCCCTGGCAGGCCTGGTGGGAGACCTCGGCGACCTCGAGACCGCCCATGAGTTGCAGTCGCTGGCGGTTGCGATCATCGAGGAGCAGTTTGGACCGGATCATTTTCGGCTGGCCGCGCCCCTCAACAACCTGGCCGCTCTCGAGAAGGTCCTCGGCAACGTGGAGGGGGCACTGGGTCACTACGAGCGGTCGGCGGTGATCAATCGCGGGTACTTCGGAGAGGACAGCGGGGATCTGGCCATCAACTACAGCAACATGGCGCGCAACTACATTGTTCTGGGAGATGTCGACAAGGCCGAGGAATACGTTGGGAAGGCACTGGAGATTCTCGAACGTGGGGACGCCGACCACCCCTACGTGGCGTCGGCGTTGGACACGGCGTCGTTGGTGGCGCGTCTGCGAGGGAACGTTGTCGAGGCCTTGACCGCGGCGCGCCGAGCCCTGGCCATCGAGAACCGCTCGGGGAATCAGCTGGAGGCGGCGAAAATGCAGGTGGCGATTGCCCATCTGTTGGCTGCCGCCGGTCGTGAAGACGAGGCTGTGGACGCCGCCGCGGCCGCTCTCGGCAAGTTCCAACGGATGGCGGACTCCCTACTTGGGAGCATGAGCGATCGCGAGCGCCTTCGCTTCCTGTGGCATTCCTCCGAGGGACTCGACGCGTATCTCACGGTCGGCGGGGACTTGCGGGTCGAAGATCAGCACGAGGCCGTGTTGCGGTGGAAGGGCATGGCCGGGGCGGCACTGGCGGCGTCCAGAGGGGCCGCACACGAGTCTGCGGATCCGGCCGTGGCTGCGCTTACGTCGCAACTTGCGGAGGTCAGCGCTGCGGTCTCGGCGAGGACCCTGGATCCCTCACTCGACCCGGCTTCGAGGAAAGACGCCGTGGCTGCGCTGATTCGCGACAAGGACGCAATCGAGCGGGAGCTCGACCAAAAGACCCAGGCCGCGGTCGCCACCCGATTGGGGCCGGGACTGGATCGCCATCGCGTCTGCGCCCGGTTGGCAGTCGGGAGTGTCTTGGTTGATTACGTTCGATACAGCAAGATGAACCTGGAAACCTGGGAGAATAGGTATCACTATTCGGCCTTTGTTCTCGGACAGCGCGACTGTTCAGTGGAACGCGTGGACATCGGAGAGGCCTCACAACTCGAGACGGCCGTCGCCGACTATCAAGCACGAATGGGGAGCTCGAGCGCCGCGAGGCTGGACAATGCCGGCCAGGCCCTCCGGCGATTGCTCTGGGATCCCCTCGGCGAGGACGTGACCAACTCGAAGAAGGTGTATGTGGTCCCTGATGGGGCCGTCGCCCAGGTAGCGTTCGGCGCTCTGCCGGATGGAGATGGGGGCTACCTGCTCGAGGCGCACCGGTTTGGCTACCTGGAGCGCGCGGGGTCGTTGGTCGCGCCGGCATCGGAATCACGTGGACACGGTGCTGTCGTGGTCGGCGGCCTGGACTACGGGAAGGCGACAGACAGCGAAGAGTGGTGCGTGCCCCCGACGTTCGACCGGCTGCCCGCCACACTCGATGAAGCCGAGCGAGTCCACAAGCTGCTGGGCAGGAAGATGAGAGAGCCCGCGAGTTTGCTGGTCGGGTCCGAAGTGGACCAGACCGTCATTGCGACGGCACTGGGGGAATCTCCACGCATCCTCCACCTCGCGACGCATGGATTCCACCTCGGTGTCGAGTGCACGGGCGGAAAGGACGGCGAGTACGTGAGCAATCCGATGGCTTGGTCTGGGCTGGCCCTGGCCGGGGCGAATGAAGGGCCCGAGGGCATCTGGACGGCCGAGGAGGTGGGGGCTCTCAACCTCTCCGGCACCGAGCTCGTAGTGCTCTCCGCATGCGATACGGGCCGCGGCCACGCCATTGGAGGAGAGGGCGTGCTCGGACTTCGCAGGGGCTTTGCGGCGGCCGGTGCCGAGACGGTGGTAATGAGTCTGTGGGCTGTCGAGGACGAGGCCACCAAGGAACTGATGACCGACATGTATGGGCAGATGACAAGGGGGAGAGGGGTTGCTGCGATCGACGCGCTGCACATCGCCCAGCTGAATCTGTTGGCGTCGAATCGGCGGAAGTTCGGCCACGGGCTCCCGTCTACGTGGGGCGCGTTCATCGGTGCGGGGAGATGGCCATGATCATCGCCATGCTTTTGCTGGGCTGTACGGCAGAGGAACCCGACAAGAAGAACAAGGATGGCGACGCCGACCCTTTCGCGGACCACGCCCTCATGGCCGACGGCTTCTTCAACGTCGCCCATCGCGGTGGCAAGGCGTTGTGGCCCGAGCACACGCTCTTCGCCTACGGGGAGGCCCTCGAAGTCGGAGCCGACGTGATCGAGTGCGATGCCCACTCCTCCTCCGATGGCGTGATCCTGTGCATGCACGACTCCAACCTGGCGCGCACGACCGACGGCGAGGGGTTGCTCAAGGACCACAGCTTTGACGAATTGAGGGCTCTCGACGCCGGCTACTGGTTTGAGGACGGCCCCGAGTTCTATCCCTATCGAGGGGTGGGCTTTCAGATCCCGACCCTCGAAGAGGCGCTCACGGAGTTCGGAGGCGCGCCGGTCTCCATCGAGATCAAGCAGGTCTCGCCGAGCATTGCCCACGAGGTGGCCGACCTGGTCGACCAATACGATGCCTGGGAGCGCACGACGCTGATGAGCTTCTTCGACACGCCCATCATCGAGATCCGAGAGCGTGAGCCTCGGGCACTCACGGCCCTCACGGCCCTCGAAGGCACCGATTTCCTCAACGCCGACGAGGACTATGAGCCGCCGGGAAGGCACCTGCATGCGCCCATGGACTTCGGCGGGACGGTGGTGAGTCGGGACCTGGTGGAGAGCGCTCACGCGCATGGGATCAAGGTCTGGATGTGGACCATCAACGATCCCCAGGACATGGCCATGCTCATCGACATCGGCGTGGACGGCATCTACACCGACGACCCGATCCTATTGGAGATGGTCCGGTGAGCAGGACTCCTGGTGACCGAGGGTACAGGCCTGGGTCTCCAGCGAGGTCGCCCGCTCCGCATCGACGGCGACGACCTCCCCGGTTCGGTAGTAGGTGGCCTGGATGGCGCAGGCGAGGCCGATGCCCAGACCGCAGGCGCGATCGGCGGCGGCGTGGGCGCGCTCGGGGTGCTTGCGCGGGCCCTCGTGCAGGTGAACGGCCAGGTTCGCGCAGGCCTGGGCCTGACTGGCGTCGCAAGCCTTGGTGTACGCGGCCTCCATTGGCTCCGGGTCCGCCTCGTCGGCGAGCGCGCGACCGAAGTTGAAGCACGATGTCGCGTCGTCGAGGACACAGCCCTTCTCGAATAGCGCCCGCGCTGCTTTGGCGTCTGAAGGCATCCGTTCGAGCACCCGGGCACCCGCGCTGGCGCATGCGGGACCATGGTCCAGATCGCACGCGCGAGTCAGGTATGTCCGGGACTTCTCGGGATCCGGCTCCTCTCCATCGGGGGCGTAGTAGAGCCCGAGGCCCACACAGGCTTCGGCGGCCCCCTCTTTACACCCGACGATGACGCGCTCGAGCTGCGAGACCTCGGGTTCGGGCTCCGGCTGGGTCTCGGCAGGTGGATTGTTGGAACAAGCCAGCAGCAGCCATGTCAGAAGTAAGGGCATGTAACTGCTCCGTAATCCTTGGTCTGCACCCGTCGACGTAAGGGATTGGCAGGAGTACCGTTTATAGGACAGGAGGTCGCTATGGTGACAAGACGACAGTTCGGTTTCTGGACAGCTGCGGCGATGATGGCGACCCCCGCTGTCAGTATCGCTGGCCAACCCAAACGCGCCCCGGACGGCGACGATGGTCTGGCGAGCCTGGACTTCACCGGCAAGCTCGCCGAGGAGTCGGACTCGGCGTTTGCCATCGACCTTCAGGCGGTCAGTGCCGCCAAGAAGGGCATGACGGTGCGCATGTACGTCGTCAAGGCCACCGTGGAGTTCGGCGACGAGCCCGTCGAGGACGTCATGGCCTGGATGAACAACGATCACCCGATGTCCCGCCGCAAGCGGCCACCCTCGTTCATCGACATCCCCCCGGAAAAGCCGACCATGGCCGGTACGGTCAACCTGTATGTCAACGATGAATGGAAAGACAAGCCGGGTGGCGTTCTCAACATCGTGCTCGGCGTGCGGGACGACAAAGACGGCATGCGCGAGGTTGCCTTGCCTCCCATCGCACTGACCGAAAAGAAAGAGAAGAACTCCTGATTCCGTTCACGGCCCAAACCGGAGGAAATAGCGCTTGCGCCCTCCGGTTTGGCTGATCCAGCTGGTCGAAGATGGGATCCTGGACCGATGCGACACGGCCGGCAGACCGCTTGGCGAGCAGGCGTCGAGTCGGATTTCCGAAGTCTCTACGAAGCTGATCAGCTGTCCTTTCCACGACGAGCGTCGCGGTGGGCAGATGAACACCACCGCCTACCGGCAGGTGGAGGCCCACTGGCCGGCGGTCATCGCCGCATTCCGGGAGGCCACCGGGCCCACTGCGTCCCATGCCTGGAGGGCGACGTGTCGTCTCCGGTGGCTTCCTCTCGGTCTGCCCGATCCTCTGGATGAGCAGACGGCGGCGATCTTCAAGACGGCGCTGGGCATGGCCCGTCCGTTGACCTCGTGGCTGTTGTTGAACCCGGGGTCGGCGTCCAGGCCACTGGGGGAGCTGATGCCCGCCAGTGCTTTCCTGGAACGCTTGGACGAGGAGGGGTGGCTGCTGGGCAGTCGGCAGGTCTGCGCGGGACCTCCGGCGCGGATCCTCGAGGCCTTCGTCGCGTTGTCTGAGCCGTCGGAGACTTCTGATCTGCCTGCGGAAGCCCTCGCAGGGGCCGATCGCGCTACCGATCTGATCGTCTGCCTGTGGGCCCTCCTCGGGGCGACCCGTGAGGTCCTCCGCGAGGGTCGGTGGGACGAGGCGCCCGACTGGTCTCCCGCCGGCACCGTGAATCCGAGTTGGCCCGAGGTGCTCCGGCTGCTGCGTCTGGACGGGCCTGGGGCGCTGGTGCGGGAGGTCCCGCGCTTCGAGCCGGAGTGGGCACTGCACGTCTACGAGGCCCCTCCGACGGTCGTGGCGGAGGCGGTGCGTTCGGCTCGGAAGGCCATCGGATCCGAGGCACCATTTGCGGCCCTGGATTCTGCTTGGACAGATTGTCGTCGCGTTTTGTCACCCCGCAGGTCCCGGTGACCGACTGTCAGTGCGGCTGATGAAAACGAAGCTTGTACCAATGGCATAGCCCTTGCTTTGAGTCTCCACGAGGCTGTGGAGGTTCATATGTATTGGAAGTCCGGAGCATTGATTGGTTTGACCCTCATGGGAGCAGTCACGTTCGAATCTGTGAAGTATGCGCCGACCCAACCGGGTCCCGAGTTTACTCGCGAGGTCACCGTGCCCAGCGGTCACACGGCGCGGGCCTGTGACGGGGGGGAGTCCTATCAAGGTCTGATCGACGACCTGCCCGATGAGGGCGACCTCGCTGGATGGGAGCGCCTTGCCCAGGGTGTGTCAGAGGCACTGGATTGCACGATGTGGACGATCCCGGGGCAGCACGACAGCATGATGCACTCGGTGTTCCTGGCCAGGGGCGTCGTCGGCCACGCTGAGTGGCTCCAGGAGCGGGGCCGCTATCGAGACGCGACGACCGTGCTCCTCGATCTGTGGGCGGTCGGGCAGAACTTGCAGGATGGTTCGCTGTTTCAGCACGCCATCGCCCTTGCTGTCCAGGAGCACGCGACGGCAGGTCTCGACGCCGCCGTCGCGTTGCTCCCCTCCCACCAGCAGCGCTCGTTGGTCGAGCCCATCCTCGACATTCTCGATCGGTCTCCAGCCATCGATGCCAGTGGAGAGCTCGAGTGGGCGGAGAAAGGGGAGAGTCTGGTCTACCCCTTGGTTCGTCCTTTCTGTAAATCCGGTCGCGCCGAGGCGGTAAAACTTGTGCGTCCCGCCTTGGCGTCGACCGGTCCCCATCGATTCGACGCCATCGACGAGGCTTGGAACAATCAGTCGTCCTCGCTCGTCAGCACCAGACATTGGTGCCAGTCTGGGACTGTTCGCCTTGCCGCCAAGATGATCTGGAACCAGGCTGACCTTCAGCAAAACGCCGCGGTCTTGGTCTCGGAGCTCGCGCTCCAGGGTCAGTGCCCGTCAAACCTGTCCGCAGTGATGTCCAGGGTGCCCGTCGACCCGGTCACCGGTGCGGCGTTGGCCTACTCGAGCTGTGAGGTGCGTCCCGTAGACCTCCCCGGAGAGCCCATGTGGATGTAGGGCTTATGTGTCGTCTTTGGGCTTCACGGTCCGCACGGGTCCGTCGACGTTGAACGTCGGTGGCCGGCTGAGGCGCCGTCCTGTCGACATCGATCCGATCCGCGAGGGTGTGATGGCCGAACCCCGGAGGCCCTGGGGGATCGGCGGGGCCTGGGGCGCGGCGAGCAGCGCGAAATGGGGGTCGAGGGGCTCGAGTTCGTTCTGGGCGTCCTCGAGCTCGTCGAGGAGGATCGGCAGGTCGGCGATGCGCTCGTCGCGCTTGTGGCGTGTGCACCGGACGATGATGTCGACGAGTTCCTCCGGCACCGTCTCGAACAGCGAGTCGCCCGCTTTGTACATGAAGAGATCGCGGGGAGAGCTGCCGACCAGGAGCATGTAGAGGGTCGCGCCGATGGAGTAGACGTCGGCGCGTCCGTCCACGTGCTTTGCGCTGTCGAGCTGTTCCGGCGCGATGAAGCCGAGCGTTCCGAGCGCCGACCCCGTCTTGGTGAGGCGCTCCTCGAACGTGACCTGGGCAATTCCGAAGTCCGCGACGGTGCACAGGCCACGTCCGTCGACCAGGATGTTGTGGGGCTTGATGTCCCGGTGCACAACGCCGTGGACATGGGCGTGGGCGACCGCTCGACAGAGCTGAAGGGTGACCTCGATTGCGGCAGCGGGCGGCATCGGCCCGTTGTCTTTCAGCCAGTCCCCGACGCTTCCACGCTCGGCATACTCCATGACGAAATACGCGTTGGCGTCGTCTTCGAAGGCCTCGAAGACCTTGGTGATGTGGGGGTGATCGAGGCGCTTCATCGCGGTGGCCTCGGTGATGAGGCGTCTGCGCAGGTCGAGGCGCATCGCGTATTCGGGAAGCAGCAGCTTGATTGCGCGCCACGCACGGGTCTGGGTGTCGTAGCAGACGAAGACCCTCGCGGTGCCGCCCTCGGCGATCAGGGCGGTGACGTTGTAGCGCCCCTCGTGCACGTCAAACGGCATCTCTGGGATGCCAAAATCGAAGCTCATAGGCGGTAGTTCGGGATTTGATATTTGGGCATGTGCTCGCGGATCTTGCGCGCGGTGGTCGCCGGATCCTGGAACGGGTCCTTTGGCAGCGACTTAGCGAGTTCGGGGTTCATACCCAAGGCCTGCTGGAGCGCCGACTGGCCTGGGTCCCCGTCCTCGGGATTGCCCAACATCTTGAAGAAGCTGGAGACGGGGCCGATGGAGAGGCTGCTCTTGCGCTGGGCGATCGCGCGAATGACCAACATCCACGGGCGTTCTACGGCGTCGTGCACCGCCTGCTCGAGTCCGTGATCGGCATGGCCGATGGCGGTCTGCCACTGTCCGGCCCGAAGGGAGAGCTCGGCCAACGCCAGGTAGGGATAGGCGAGGGTGTTGTCGAACTGGAGTACGCGCTCGTAGTGCTCCTTGGCCTTGCTGTCGTTTCCGGTGTCGTCCAGGAGACGGGCCTTCGACAGGTAGGCATCGATGACGTCGCGCCGCTGACGGGCGTGCTGGATGAGGCTGTTGAAGGCATTCAACGCCGCGGACAGGTTGTTCAGTTCACGGTAGGCCTGCGTGAGACCCTTCCAGGCGCGCACGTTGGTGTCATCGTCGAGGACCGCCTCGTTGAGGTAGTCGCGCGCCTCCTCGGGGCGGTCATCTCGCAGCGCCTCGTAGCCGGCTTCTATCAGGTCCAATATCCCTCCGGATCCAGGATACCGCGACCGCCTCTGTCATAGATAGCGGCGAAGAGTGCCGGCGATCCCGTGGGTCAGCAAATCGACCGACTCGCGGAGGAAGAAGTGGCCTCCGGGGAGCTCGCGATGCGTGAACTCCGCGGTGGTGTGGCGATCCCATTGTTCGACGGTGGCCCGAGCGACCACTTTGTCTCCGGTGCCGGTGTAGGCCGAGATCGGGATGTCTACCGGCGCCTCGGTCACCGGCATGAAGGTCTCTCCCAGCGTGAAGTCGGCGCGCATGGCCGGGAGGAAGATTCTCAAGACATCGGGATTGTCCAGGATCATCTTCGGGATGGCGTTGTACCGATCCTGAATGGCGGCGACGAACTCCCTCTCGGGGAGGTGATGCAGGTCGCTGACGGGGGCCGGCACGTCGATGGGTCGACGGGCCGAGAGAAAGAGGTGTACCGGCTGCGGTCGGCCGCGCCTGCGCATCTCCCTGGCGAGTTCGTAGGCGATCCATGCCCCCATGCTGTGACCGGTGAAGGCGTATGGCGTGCGTCGCATCAAGGGCCACAGCGCGTCGGCCAGCACCGGGACCAACTTGGTCATGTCGTGGTAGGGCGCTTCGTTGAGCCGCGTCTCCCGGCCGGGAAGCACGATGGGGCAGATGTCGACAGAGCCCGGGAAGTATGGCTTCCAGGTTCGGTATTCGGTGGTTCCACCCCCGGCGTAGGGGAAACAGAACAACCGCAGGCGCGCGTTCTTGTCCGACGAGCGGATCCAGGGTTCGCCTTGGTTCATGGCAGCACTATCCGTTGGAGAAGGAACCAGAGTCCCGCGGTGATTGCGGCTCCGACCACGCCAGCGGCGACGTGGGACCAGATGAGGAAGGAGGGCACGTCGCCAGTATCCTCTTGGAGCGCGGTGGGCGCGGGAGACTCCTCGGGGGCCATGCGGGCGGTGGCCATGATGACGAGTTCCTCGACGCTGGGGCCGCCGAGGAGTCGACCCAGGGGCACATCGATACCGGCCGCCAACAGGGTGTTTCGGAGCTCGGTAGCCATCAGGGAGTCGAAGCCGTGCTCCATGAGCTGGGTCTCGCGATCGAGCTCAGTGTCGGCGGATAGGCGCAGCGTCTCCCGAGCCAGAGAGGAGATGATCTGTTCGATCTCGGCTTCTGAGCGGCGTCGGGTGGGTGTGGGGACCGCGGGCCTTGGGGCGGGCGTCGCCTTCGGAGATGCCGGCCTCACCCCATTGAAGAACGGGCGAGGTTCGATCGCCTCGACGAGACCGAGGAAGGTGCGCCAGCGAATCTGCGCGACCGTGACCTCGGCGTCGTCGCCACCCATCAACGCGCCCATCGTCCGCAATGCAAGGGCGGGATCGAGGGCGGCGAGTCCCATCTTCTCCAGGCGGATCCTTCGGTCTTCGTCGACCATGCCGCCGCCGCCCCAGGGTCCCCAGTGCAAGGTCAGCGCTGGCAGGCCGCGAGTGCGGCGATCCCGAGCCAGGGCGCCCAGGAAGGCATTGCCTGCGGCATAGGCGGCGAGATCGCGGCTGCCCCAGACCGCGGCAACGGATCCGAACATCACGAAGGCGTCCAGATCCTTGTCGGCGGTGAGCTCGTCGAGGAGTGCGGCCCCGTGCAGCTTCGGCGCGAGCGTGGCCTTCAAGGTCTCGGGATCGATATCGGCGAAGGCCTGGGGCGCGGTGGTGCCGGCCAGGTGCACCACCCCATTCAGCGACCCTTCGACAACGGCCTCCATACCGTCCCGATCGGTCACGTCCACGGCGACCACATGGACTTCGATACCCCGGGCACGCAGAGCCGCAACCGCGACGCTCTTTTCGTGTTCGGGGTCGTCGGGTAGGCCGGTTCGACCCGTGAGAGTCAAGCTTGTCACACCGTTGTCGGCGAGCCAGGATGCGACGTGGCGTCCCAGTGAGCCGAGCCCACCCGTGACGAGCCAGCGCCCCTGAATGGTCGGGGACGCCGCCGCTGCCGCATGGGATGTCAGCCGCTGCGCCTGCAGGCCGTCTCTGCGGAGAGCCAGACCGTCCTCGCGGGTCCGCATGGCCGCGACGATGGCGCTGGGATCGGCAATATGGCCGATGTCGATCGCCGCCCCGCGGGTATTCGGGTTCTCTGCATACAGGCATCTGGCGATGCCCCAGACCGCCGCTGCAGTCGGATTCGAGGACGAGAGCTGCGCGTTCCGAGTCAACACCCAGTACCTGTCGCACGCCTGTCCGGTGGCGACGACCTCGGCGCACAGGCTGTCTGGATCGCCGCTGCCGAGGGGACGCAGGTCGAGAATGGCCGTGGCTTCTTCACTGACTGTGCATCCCGCCTCGGCAAGGGCGCTCTCGAGGTCGTCGCGGAGTTCATGCTCCCCAAGGATGGCGATGGTCTCCGGGAGATCTTCGCTGCCCGGCTCGATGGCTTCCCAGCGCACTGCCCAGGTGTTCGACGGCCTCTGGTACTTGTCGTTGTCGAGCCAGAAGCGCTCGCGCTCGAACGGGTAGCTCGGCAGTGGCACGACCCCAGATCGCGGTCCGTCGATGACTTCCCAGTCGATCTCGCCGCCGTGGGCCCAGTACGCGCCGAGGGCAGAGAGCATCTGTTCTCTGGCGTCCACACCCCGCTTGAGCGAGGCCAGCCAGGTGAGCTCGGGGTCCTCGATCGTGCGCTGGCCCATGCCGAGCAAAACGGGTTGTGGACCCACCTCGATGAAGGTGTCGCAGCCGCGCTCTCGGAGGGCGCGAATGGCGTCCATGAAGCGAACGGGCTCACGGGCGTGGCGGCGCCAGAATGCGGGATCTGTCGAGGTGACCTCTGCCCCGGTGAGTGCAGAGATCCACGGTGTTGTCGGATCCGTGAGGCTCACGGTTTCGGCCGTGATCTCCAGGGCGTCGAGCATGCGATCCATGCGCTCGGAATGGAAGGCGTGAGAGACCTTGAGCAACCGGCTCTCGGTGCCTTCGGGCAGGGTGGTGAGCACCGCGTCCACGGCGTCCGCCGCGCCGGAGATCACGGTCTCTTCGGGGTGGTTGATCCCGGCGATGGCCACGCCGTCGACGAGGAGGGGTTCGACCACATCGGCGGCGGCGAGAACGGCTGCCATGGCGCCACCCGAGGGCAGGTCGTTCATCAGCAGGCCGCGGGTGGCCAACATCGTCATCGCGTCTTCGATAGACATGCAGCCCGCAAAAGCGGCGGCCGCGATCTCGCCCACACTGTGGCCCGCTACTGCAGCGGGCTCGACGCCCCAGGATCTCCACAGGGCGGCCGTCGACAACCCGATGGCCCCGATGACCGGCTGGGTATTCTTGGTCTGGACCAGGGCTTCGTCGTCGTCCAACAGGGCGAGCAGATCGCGGTCGATGGCCGCCGCACACCGGTCGAAGGTGTCGCGAAAGACCGTTTCGGACGCGTAGAGTTCCTGGGCCATGCCCGCGTATTGAGCGCCTTGCCCGGTGAACAGAAAGGCGACCACCGGGGGGCGCCGTGACCGCTGGACCGGCCGGATGGGAGCTTCTCCGACCACGCCAGCGCGGAATGGCAGATCGCGAACCCGGGCGTTGTTCTCTCTCGCGGTGGCGCCGTCGCGGGGGGTGACCACGGCAAGAGCGCGCACTGCGGCTTCGCTGTGGGCGGTGATAGCGAGCAGCCGCAGCCCCTCCCTGGGCGGGAGCACGTCCGATGCGGGGGCCTGCTCGAGGAGGATGTGGGCGTTGGTTCCCGAGAGACCGAAGGCGCTCACACCCGCTCGCCGCGGCGTGTCGACCCACGGTGTCAGGGCGGTGGGAATCGTGAGTCCGTTCGCCGGGAGATCGGCGTTCAGATCCTGGAGGTCGGGGTGCGCGGGCACTTCGCCGTGGCGGAGGATGAGCAGCGTGCGAATCAGCCCGGCGACTCCGGCTGCGAGCTCGCAGTGTCCGATGTGGGTCTTGACGGTGCCGAGGAGCAGGTCGCCATAGACCGCACTGGCGGCGCCCATCTCGATGGGGTCTCCCAGTGGCGTGCCCGTCCCGTGCGCCTCGAGGTAGCCAATGCTCTCCGAGGGGATGTCGGCGTCGGCGAGGGCCGCCCGCAGGACTTCTTGCTGAGCGGTTCCGTTTGGAACGGTGAGACCGGCGCTGTGCCCATCGTGATTGACAGCGGAGCCCCGGATGATCCCCAGGATCGGGTCGCCGGCCTCCTCGGCATCGGAGAGCCGCTTGAGGACCAACATTCCGCACCCCTCTCCGCGCACGTAGCCGTTGGCGCGGGCGTCGAAGGTGTGGCAGCGGCTGTCGGCGGAGAGGGCGCCGAGCTGACACAGGTAGACGGTGTCGTCGGGATCCAGAATCAGGTGCACGCCGCCGGCGAGGGCCGCATCGCACTCCCGGTCGCGGAGGCTGCGGGCGGCGAGGTGCACCGAGACCAACGAGCTCGAACAGGTGGTGTTCAGGGAGATGGCGGGTCCGCGCAGACCGAGGGTGTGGGAGACCCGGCCGGCCGCGAAGCTGGCCTCCGTTCCGGTTCCGCTCCAGGCGTCTGGGTAGTAGGGCTCTCCCGCTTCGGAGAACCGCCGCAGGTATCCACGTTCGGCAATGCCGACGAAGACCCCGGTTCGTTCCTCCTTTTTGGAGCTATCAAGCGCCTCCCAGGCGACCTCGAGTAGCAGTCGTTGCTGGGGATCGATGCTGGACGCCTCCCGAGGAGCGATGCCGAAGAACGCGGGGTCGAACTGGTCGATATCGTCGATGAAGCCGGCTTCTCGGGCGTACATCTTTCCGGGTCCGCCGTCGGGGTCATACCAGGCGTCGATGTCCCACCGGTCGGCCGGGACCTCCCGGATCGGCACCTCGCCGTCGCGCATCAGCGCCCACAACGCCTCGGGATTGTCGGCTCCCGGATACCTGCAGGCCATGCCCACCACCGCGATGGCGTCTGGGCCGGGCGCATCGCCCCGGGTGATTTCCGGCTCCAGGTCGTGTTCGGCGTCGGAGACCGCTTCCGCACTGGCGTCGGCTTGGAAGTCGGCTTCCGGGGGCGACGCGGTCTCGACAGTCGAAATCTCCAGGAGTTCCAGCGCGTGGGCCGAGAGCCTGGCGATGTCGGGGTGATCGAAGGCGACGGTCGGCGAGATGACTCGGCCGAGGAGGACCCCGATCTGACGGGCCAGCTCGACGGCCGTGAGCGAGTCCATTCCGGCGTCGAAGAACCCAGCCTCGCCGGGCTCTTTGCCGAGGAGCCGCGCAGCCACGCCTCGGAATGCGTCCTCGACGAGGTTCAGTCGCGTCTCGGGTTCCGCCTCGCGCAGCATGCGAATCAGGGCGACGTCATCGACGGTGTCGGGCCGCTGCAGCCAGGCCGGCTTCCGGGGGAAGCGGGTGGCGAAGCGCGCCCAATCGACGGGGAATACCGCGACATTCGCTGGCCCGTCTAAAACCGACTGGAGTGCAGCCAGCCCCCGCATGGGAGACATCGGTTCGACCCCGTCGCGGGTCCACTCGGCCTGTTCGGCCATTCCGACCCGCCACGGTCCCCAGGCGATGGAGACCGCCGGTTGACCGTCGGCCCGTCGTTCTCGCGCAAGGCCATCCAGGGCGGCATTTGCTGCGGCGTAGGCGGCTTGTCCCGGTGCTCCGAACCAGGCCGTGGCCGAGCTGAAGAGCACGAAGAGATCCAGGTCCGACGTCTGCTCGTGGAGGATTCGGGCGCCGTCGACCTTCGCCGAGAACGCGGCTTCGAGATCCGTTCGACTCACATCGCGGGCCAGGCCACCAGACGCGTGCCCAGCACAGTGGAAGACGCCCTTCAGATCGTCGATGTCGTCGAGGATCCGGGCGACGTCGTCGGCGTTGCTGACGTCGCCCTGGACCGACACCACACCGTCCCCGAGGGCCTCGGTCGGCTTGGAGCGGCCCATCGCGACCGGTTTGCCGCCCTGCGCGGCGACCCACTCACAGACGTGACGGCCAAGGGCGCCGCGGCCACCGGTCACCAGGTACGAGCCCTCCGCGAGGTTCCCCCGTGTGGGTTTGACAGCCGTGAGCACCGGTGTGAGGACCTCCGAGCCCCGCACGCTCGATCGGTCGTCTGGCCCCGAGATCGCGGCGAGAAGGGCAGTGACGCTGGCATCGACTGTATCGATGATCTGGCAATGCAAATCCGGGACTTCAGCGAAGAGCACTGCCGCGAGTCCCCACAGGCTGGCGTGGGAAGCCTGGCGGGGGTCGGTGACGATGGTGAGCCGTTTGGCGGTGCGAGCGTGCTCGAGCACGGCCTCGGTCAGATCGACCGGCGACCCGTCTGGTGCGACGTAGATCAGCCGATCGTCTCCCTCGGGAATAGAGATCCGCAAGGAGTCGGCGACGACGCCATCGCCGACCACGGTCCCGGAGATGGGGCGTGCTTCGATGGTCGTGGCCTCCCAGTTCCACGTCCAGAGCGCGGGCGGCTCGAGGTCCACGGCGCGCTCGGCAACGTCGATCCAGTGTCGCTTTCTCTGCCACGGAGTCGTGGGAACGACGCCCTGTTGCGGTCGTGAGCCGTACAAGATCGTCCAGTCGATGTCGACGCCTGTGGCCCAGAGTCGGCCCAGACCCTCGAGGGCTTCCAGATGCCCGGCGCGCTCGCCTTTGAGGGTGGGCACGAAGCCGTAGTCCCCGCTCAGCGCGCGGGCTGCCATGCCGGTGAGGACCGGTCGCGGCCCGAGCTCCAAGAAGGTGTTGGCCAGGGTCGCCGCGGTGTTCAACACGCTATGGAAGTCGACTCTATTTCGAGCCTGGCGCACCCAGTAATCGGCGTCGAAGGCTTTGATTACCTGCCCTTTGGCGTTGCCGACCACCGGAATGCGGGGCGTGTGCCAGGTCACCGTTTCGGCCACCTCACGGAACGGATCCAGGATGCCGTCCATCTGACTGGAGTGGAAGGCGTGAGAGACCGTGAGTTGCTTGGCGCGGAAGCCCTGGCCCTGCATCGCCGCCATAAAGGCGGCGACTCCAGTTCGCGTGCCGGAGACCACGGTCTCTGCCGGGCCGTTCGTTGCCGCAATCTCGACCCCGGGGATGCGCAGCACGCCTACATCGTCTGCCGAGGCGCCGATCGCGGCCATGACCCCAGCCCTGGGCAGCGCCGACATCAGCGCTCCTCGAGCGGTGACGAGCCGCATGCCGTCCTCGACCGAGAAGACACCGGCCGCGCAGGCCGCGACGAACTCGCCCAGCGAGTGTCCGGCGACGCACGCCGGCTCGATGCCCCACGAACGATAGAGTTCGAACAGGCCCCACTCCAGCGCGAAGAGGGCGGGCTGCGTCCAGCGGGTGTCGTGGATGTCCTCGCCATCGCCGAACATCACGCCGAGCAGGTCTCCCTCGAAGGCGGCGGCGCACCGTTCGATGGCCTCGCGGAAGACGGGGAAGTGGGCGTGGATTTCGCGACCCATGCCCGGTCGTTGTGAGCCCTGCCCAGTGAACAGGAACGCGATGTTTCGCTGGCCGGGCAGCGCCTCCCAGGTCTCTCCTGCGAGGTCGTCGATCTCCTCGGCGACCACGGGGCGGCGATAGCGGCGATGACTTCTTCCCATCGCCAGGGTCCAGGCGGTGGGCACATCGGCCGCTTCGATTCCCATGGCCAGGTCGTCGATGGCGTCGGGCGTGTGGCCGGAGAGCGCGAGCAGGATGGCGGGGGGTGCGTCGATCGACGGCACGGCTTGCTCCGGCGGCGCCTCGAGGATGACGTGGGCGTTGGTGCCGCTCATGCCGAAGCTGCTCACCCCAGCGATGCGCGGTCCGTCCAGCCACGGCATCAAGCCCGCCGGAATGCGCACCGGGAAGTCGAGGGGCAGGTCCTTGCTGAGCGCTCTCAAATGGAGATTGCCCGGGATCATTCCGTACTGGAAAGCGAGGATGACCTTGAGCATTCCGGCCAGGCCCGCGGCGGTCTCCGTATGCCCGATCTGAGTCTTGATGGACCCGAGAATGAGCGGCGTGCGCCGATTCTGGCCCACGGTCTCTTTGATCGCGCCGACCTCGATCGGATCGCCGAGCGGGGTGCCGGTCCCGTGGCATTCGACATAGGCGACGTCACCGGGTTGGACCCCGGCGTCCCGCATGGCGGCGCGGATGACCTGTTGTTGAGCGGGGCCGTTGGGGACGGTGATTCCGCTGCTGGCGCCGTCGTGGCCCACCGCGGTCCCGCGGATGACGGCGAGTACGGTGTCGCCAGCCTCCAGCGCCTCGGAGAGTCGGCGGAGAACCAGCACGCCGCACCCCTCGCTGCGCACGTAGCCGTCGGCTTTGGAGGAGAAGGTCCGACACCTTCCCGTGGGTGACAGGGCCCTGATCTGACTGAGGTATGCGCTCCCCTGTGGCGACAGGACCAGGTTTACGCCCGCCGCCAAGGCGCGGTCGCACTCTCCGTTGCGAAGCGCCTGAACGGCCAGATGGGTGGCCACCAATGACGAGGAACAGGCCGTGTTCACCGACAGAGCTGGGCCGCGAAGGCCCAGCGTGTAGGCCACTCGCCCAGCGGCGAAGCTCGACTCGTTGCCGGTGCCAGCCCAGGGGTTCCCGTGCAATCGGTCCCAGTATTCGGAGCGCCCGATGCCGACGAAGACGGCGGTGGCCGATCCGGCCAGGCTGCGCGGCGGAATGCTGGCGCGCTCCAGGGCCTCCCAGCTGACTTCAAGGAGCAATCGCTGTTGGGGATCGAGGGCTGCCGCCTCACCGGGCGAGATCCCGAAAAAGTCGGCGTCGAACTTGTCGATGTCCTCGAGGAATCCACCGTGCCTCGAGGCGATTCGCCCCGCGGTTCCCGGAGCTGGATCGTACCAATCGTCCATGTCCCAGCGCTCGGCCGGCACTTCGGTGATGGCGTCCACCCCATCTCGCAGCAGCGACCACAGCGACTCGGGATCTGGCGCCCCCGGGAATCGACATCCCATGCCGACCACCGCGATCGGTTCGTCGCTGCGCGCGCTCACCTCTGCGCCTTCGTCGGGCTCGGCGTCCGCGCTCAGGTGGTCGGTGAGGGCGGCCAGGTTGGGGTAGTCGAAGGCCACCGTCGTCGACACCTCGACACCGAGCTGCCGACTGAGGGCGTTGGCGAGCTCCACCGCCATCAGAGAGTCCATGCCAGCGTCGGCGAAGCCGAGCTCCGGATCCAGATCTTCATCGCGGCCGAGGATCCTGGAGACGTGGGCGACCACGGCCTCGCGGACTCGCTGATGGCGGTCTGGGCCCTCGAGCAGAGCCAGGGCGGACTCCGATGGCGCCGGCGCCGCCACTTCTCCGGAGCCCACGTCGTCGAGGAAGGGGCGGGGAGATCTCGCCGAGAAAACGGGTTTGAATGTGGCCCAGTCCACGTTCGCGGCGACGTGACAACCCCCCGTCGCGAGCAGGCGTTCCAAGGTGTCCAGGGCATCGCGAGAGGGCAGGGCCTTTACTCCCATACGGGCGAATGTCTCGACCTCGGCATCGGAGACCATGCCGCCGTCGGCCCAGGGTCCCCAGGCAATGGCGAGCCCGGGGAGACCGTCGGCGCGCCGCTGCGTGACGATCGAATCCTGGAAGCGGTTGGCGGCGGCATAGGCGCCCAACCCAACCGATCCCCACACGCCTGCGATGCTCGTGAAGACCACGAAAGCAGACAGATTCCGGTCCCGAGTGATGTCGTCGAGTACTGCGGTTCCGGCGACTTTGGAGACCAGGGGCGCCTGAAGCTGTGCGGGTGTCGCGTCGAAGAGCGGGGCCTGTGCGGCGACCCCCGCTGCGTGCACGACCCCGGTGAGAGGTGGGTCCATGGCGTCGATCAGGGCGGCCATCCCGTCTCGATTGGCGACGTCGACCGCGCGAACTTCGGCGGCCAGTCCGTCGAGCTTCGCCTCTCCCTTGCGCGACGTGAGAACGATGTTCTTCACGCCCTTTTCGGCCAACCACCGGGCGACCTGCATCCCGATGGCCCCCGTCCCACCGGCGATCAGCCACGTGCCGGCCGTGTCTATAGAGGCGTGCTCTGATGGCGGCATCGGCGTGAGACGCGGAACATAGAACGCTTCGCCACGGAGGGCCGCCGCCTCCTCGGGAAGCGTCTTCAGGGCGCCAGCGACCACGGCGAGGTCGGTATCGGGCTGGCGATCGAGTAGTCCTCCCCAACGGTCTGGATGCTCCAGTGCCAGGGTTCGACCCATGCCCCACAGCGGTGATTGGTGTGGATCCATGGGCTCGCCGGCCGTCGACACTCCACCGGTCGTGAGCAGGTAGAGCCGTGCCTTGGTGTACTTCTTGAGCGCTTTTACGAGCGCGATCGGGCCCGACTTCCAGGCGGTCTCGTCGGTGCCTTTGACGGCGATGACGATGTTCTCGGCGCGCTTCAGTGCCACCCCGTCCAGCGCCTTCTTGAGCTTGGGCTCGCCCACGACGCCCCAGGAACCCGCAATGCGCTTGCCGGGCTCCGCGGGTTTCCAGGTTTCGCCGTACACCCAGCCGGATTCCGTTGTCGGTTGGGCGCCGGTCTGAGTTACGGAGGGCTCGAGCCAGTACCGCTTGCGCTCGAAGGCGTCGTGGGCGATGGCAACGGGGGGCCGGCGGCTGACGATCCGGTCCCATTTGGGGTTCAGGCCATGGGCGTACAGCTCGCCGACGGCCATGAGCATCGACTCTCGGTCGCCGACGCGTTTGCGCAGGGATGGGATCCAGTGAGTGTCCGGCCGCACGCGCCACCCCATCGCCGAGAGGATGGGGCTCGGACCGAGCTCGAGAAAGAGGCTCTGTTCCGGGATCGCCTCCAATCCGCTGGAGAATCGCACTGGCTTGCGAATGTGTGCCGCCCAGTATGTGGCGGTGGCGATCTCCGGCCCGGCCATCTTCCCGGTGACGTTCGATAGAAGCGGAATGCGCGGCAGGCGCAGCTCGATGGACTTCGCAACGGCCTCGAACGCGTCGAGTACGGGTTCGACCAGCGGCGAGTGAAAGGCGTGGGACACCTTGAGCATCCGGCTGTCGATGCCCCTCGACTTCAGTCCGGCGACGATGTCGAGCAGGGTCGATGTCTCCCCCGAAATGACCGTCTCCGCCGGGCCGTTCAAGCCGGCGATCCCAACGCGCTCCTCGCCTTCCAGAGCGGACTTTACGCGGTCGTAGCTCGCGGCCACGGCGGCCATGGACCCGTCTCGCGGCAAACTCCCGAGCAGCCGTCCGCGTTCGGCGACCAATATGACAGCGTCCTCGACGGACATCACACCGGCGACGCAGGCGGCCGAGATCTCTCCGATGCTGTGGCCGAGGACCAGATCGGGCTCGATACCCCAGGACTTCCACAGCTGCGCCAGGCTCCACTGCAGGGCGAAGAGCGCGGGTTGCGTCCAGCGGGTGTCGCCGAGCAGATCCTCGTCGTCGCCGTGCACGATGGCCGTGAGGGACTCTCCCAGGAGCGGGTGAAACAGAGCGTCGACCCGGTCGAAGGCCTGTTGGTAGACCTCCTCGCGCTCGTCGAGTTCGTGTCCCATTCCGAGGTATTGAGAGCCTTGGCCGGTGAACGCCCACGCCAGCGGCCCATGGGTGTGTGACTTGCGTCCCGGCGTCATGTCGAGGTCCCGACGGGCCTCCTTCAGCGACCGGGCGAGGACGGCAACGCGGTGCGCGCGATGGGCGCGTCCGTGGATCAATGTCGATGCCACATCCGCCAGGGACCCGGTGGTCTCCACTGCCTTGGCGCGCTCGAGAGCCTCCTCGGTGTGGCCGGACAAGACGATGAGCTGCGGGCGGCCATCGCGTTGGACGGGTGGCGCATCTCGAGCACGCTGCAGGACGATGTGGGCGTTGGTTCCCGCCAATCCGAACGCGCTCACGGCCGCAGCGCCCCCCTCCCATTTGGTGTGTCGGGTCGGGATCTCGATACGGGTCCCACTCAGATCGATCCGCGGGTTGAGCGCCTCGAGATGCAGGTGCTTGGGGATGGCCTGGTGCCGGAGGGCGAGGGCGGCCTTGATGAGTCCGGCGATGCCGGCTGCCGACTCCAGGTGACCGAAGTTCGTCTTCGCCGACCCGACGTGGCAAGTGCCTTCTCCGTCTCCATAAACGGCCTTGATAGCGTCCATTTCAATGGGGTCGCCCAATGGAGTGCCGGTGCCGTGCGCCTCGATGTAGGACACGTCGGTCGCCGATATGCCCGCGTCCTCGAGGGCGCCGCGGAGGACTTCCTGTTGGGCGCGACCCGAGGGCGCGGTGAGCCCATTGCTCCGCCCGTCGTGATTGATCATGGAGCCAGCGAGCAGGGCGACGGCCTGGTCTCCTCGATCTCGAACTGTGGACAGGCGCTCGAGCACCACCAGACCACATCCCTCTCCGCGGCCGTACCCCGACGCCGACGCGTCAAAGGTGCGGCACCGCCCGTCCCTGGAGACCGCCTGCAGCTTGCTGAAGTAGACCGTCGGCTCGGGGGACAGCATCAGGTTTACGCCACCGGCGATGGCGCGGTCGATCTGTCCGCTTCGGAGCGCCTCCATTGCCAGATGCACCGCGACCAGGGACGAAGAGCACGCCGTGTGGATCGCGAGAGCCGGCCCGGAAAGTCCCAGCGCGTAGGCGATTCGCCCCGCGGCCACCGACGAAAAGGTGCCGGTGCCGCTCCAGGCATCGATGTTCTCCGCATCGGCCAGGAACGCCCGCCGCGCGTAGTCCGACAAGCCCATGCCCACATAGACGCCGGTGCGCGAGCCCTCGAGTCGATCGGGCGCGGTGCCGGCGTTTTCGAGGGCCTGCCAGGCGACCTCGAGCAACAATCGCTGCTGGGGATCCATCTGCAGGGCTTCGCGGCCCGAGATCCCAAAAAAGTCAGCGTCGAACTGATCGATCCCGGACAAGAAGCTGCCGAATCGCGTCCGGGTCTTGCCCGGTGCATCGTCGTCGCTGTCGTACCAGGCCTCGGCGTCCCAGCGCTGTCTCGGGACCGCTGTCACCGCGTCTACGCCGTCGACGAGCAGTTGCCAGTACTCTTCGGGCCCGTCAACGTCTCCCGGGAAGCGGCAGCCGATTCCAGTGATGGCGATCTGTTCGCGCAAGGCCACCTCTTTTAACCTGACGCAGGAGGTTTCGATGAAGACTGGTCAGACCGCACTCGCCCAGCTCCAGGAGCTCGCCCGTAGTCAGGGTCTCGTCGCCGAACATCCGCCAGACGTCATGGCCGAAGTCCGGGCGATCGAAGCCGATCCTGGTATCGACGACCCCACCCTTGTCGACCTGACCGCCCTCCCGTTCTGCACCATCGATGAACCGACCAGCAAGGACCTCGATCAGGCGCTCTTCATCGAGCGCGCCAAGGACGGGTGGACCGTCTGGTACGCCATCGCCGATGCGGCTTGGTTCGTGAGGCCCGGATCGGCGCTCTATCGAGAGGCTCTGACGCGTGGCGCGACCTACTACCTCCCGGGTCTGGTCATCCCGATGCTTCCCAAAGAGCTGTCCGAGGGCCTGGTCTCCCTCAACGAAGGTGTCGACCGTCGGGCGATGGTCTTTCGCATGGTCGTGGGCCGAGATGGCGAACTGAGTGACTCCGAGATTCTCCGTGCACGCATTCACAGCCAGGCCAAGCTGGACTACGGCGGCGTGCAGGCGTTCCTCGACGGATTGGCGCCGGCTCCAATGCCAACAGAGGGCGGAAACGAGAGCCTGGAACTCCTTCGAGAGGTCGGAATCGCCCGCATGCGGCGCGCTTTTCAGCGGGGCGTGATCAGCTATCGGCGAACCGAGGTCGACGCGGGCATCGAGGGCACGCGCTTCGTGGCGGTGGGCAGCTGCCGATACGACACCGAGCGCTACAACGAGCAGATCTCGCTGCTCTGCAATGTCGTCGGCGCCGAGTTCTTGATGCGGCACTCGCGGGACTTCGTGCAGCCGATCTATCGGACGCACCCCGCACCGGGCCCAGAGCGTATGGAAGAGCTGCGGGATCACATTGCCACCATTGCTCACATGCATCATGCGGACCCGGGCGTCTGGCTCTGGAGAGATGAAGAGACCCTCTCGGAGTTTCTGAATCGGCTCCCGACGGGCAGGGTGGCACGGGCGATCCACCGCCAGGCGATCGTCGCCAATCACCCAGGCCGTTTCCAGGCCGAGAAAGCCGGTCATCACGGTGTTGGCGCCGAGGTCTACGGCCGATTCTCGGCACCGATGCGCGAGGTCGTCGGCGTCTTCCTGCACAAGGAGGTCTGGGAGGAGCAAACGGGCGTCCCCGCGGTGCAGGCTTCAGTGTGTGACGAAGTGGTGGAGCGTGCAAACTCCAGTAAACGTCTGCAAGGTCAGCTCACCGGGCGCTCGAATCGGCTCATCCTCGACCAGATGTTCGCCGACAATCGCGGACCGTGGCGGGCGACCGTGATGGGAATCACGCGGTCCAAGGTGCATATCCAGCTCGACGAGCCCCCGATTGACGTCAAGGTCTATGTGCGCCACCTGGAGGCGGGAGAAAAGCTCGTCGTTCGCGACGACGGAGCGGCCGTTGTGCGACATCGAGACGGGCACGTCATCTGGCGGGTCGGAGACGGCGTCAGCGCTCGCGTTCTCGGCCGCGATGGGCAGGCAGATCGCTGGGAGCTGGCGTTGGAGAGCCTGGATGAATCCGGATAGATCGGCCCTCCAAGGAGCGGAGAATTCGTGAAGCAAGCTGTCGTCGCGCTCTCCCTGGTCATCGTGCTCCTCGTGGGCACGAACCTGTGGATGTGGACCAGCAATGTCGCCCTGCATCGGGAGCTCGACGAACAGCAAGCGCGAATGCAAAAGCTCGTAAAGATCGCAAAAGCCCAAAAAGCCCAAGTTGTCTCACCGGCGCCAATGAGCTCGAAGTCCCGCGCAGGGCGATCCGAGCAGCCCCTGCGAAAGAAGGGCAAGGGCGGTCGCGGGGGGCCCGATCCAAAAAAGGTGGAGCTCAGGGACCGGATCCGGGATGCGAAGATCGACAACCGCCTCGACGCCGTTGAGGAGCTGGCAGATGAGCGAGGTTGGCCGGAGGCAACTGCTGACGACGTCATGTCAGTTTTTCTGGATACCGACGACGAGTTGACCGCAGTGAGAGACGAAATCGCGGCCGGAGATCTTTCCAAAGAAGAAGGCCGTGACGAGATGTCGGCCATCCGCGACGGTGTCGGAGACGAGCTCACTGACATTCTGGGACCGGAAGAATACAAAATCTTTCAGGACCGGATCTGGGGGAACGGCAGGTAGTTGCGGTAGGGTGCTGACTGGGGTGTGTCCCTTGCCGTCAACTACCGCACATTCGGGTACTTCCCGTAGGTATGACTTCATCGGCGTGATTGGTCGCGGTGGATTCGGTACGGTCTACAAGGCGTGGATGCGCGGCGAGGGTGGGTTCGACAAACTGGTCGCCGTCAAGGTTCCGAACGATGACAAGGCCGACGCCTCCGAGATCGGCCGGCTGAAGGACGAGGCCCGCATGCTGGGGCTGCTGCGTCATCGAAGCATCGTCGGCGTCGACGGGTTGGCGCTGCTCGACGGCCGCTGGTCGGTCGTCATGGAGTACGTCGATGGCGTCGATCTGCGAAGCCTGATCAAGGCAAACGGCCCCCTTCCGTTGGCCATCGCGCTCGAGATCACCGCCGAGGTGGCAGGCGCCTTGCACGCTGCCTGGGAGGCCCAGGACGTGGACGGGCAGCCGCTCACGCTCATGCATCGCGATATCAAACCCTCAAACGTCATGCTGACAGCCAGCGCGGACGTGAAGGTCCTCGATTTTGGTATCGCGAAGGCCAAGTTCGAGACCAGGGAGAGCATCACCCAGAACCGACGCCTGGGCTCTCAACACTACATGGCGCCCGAACGCCTGGACTTGATGGACCACGCCACATCCGATGTGTACTCACTGGGCGCCGTTCTATATGGGATGTTGACCGGAAAGCGCGTCGGACGCACATCTCCCCAGGTGGCGACCCACCAGAGTGTGATTCAAGCGGCGATGATGCACCTGCGCTCCAGCTCGGCGAGCAACAGCCTCGACGTCATGGACCTTCTGCAGGCGATGTTGCGTTACAACCCGAATAGTCGGCCGGCGGCACAGTTCGTAGAGCGCCGCTGCCGCGAGATCGTCGACAAGCTGAACGAGCCCAGCCTGCGCACCTGGTCGAAACGGATCCTGCCGCCGCTGGTCGAGCGCCGGGACGACCCGGAGTTCGAGGACTTCGGCGAGACGTGGACCGGCTCCACCTGGGCTGATGCGACGGCGGGAAGCGGATCGATCTCGGGTTCCATCGTGAGCACGATGTCCCACGGCGTCCCGATTCCTCCTCCGCCCGAAAAGAAGCGGTCCCGCAGCGTCTGGGCGATGGTGGCGCTGACGGCGATGCTCGGGTGGTCGATTGCCCTCGTTGTGCTTGGGGTCGTGTGGTTGACGGCTTCGACCACCGGGACCGAGTCGGACCGATTTGTGCCGTTGTCCGAAGGGGTTGCCGAACCCAGTGAGGCGCCGGCCGAAGTGCAGCCCGTTGACTCAGAACCCGACGGCGAGCCAGTAGGTGGCGATGGCGCTGAGGACGCCCCCGACGATGGTGCCGACGACGAATAACTGCCAGCCCTGAATGGGCAGGTCTTCGGCTTCGGCTCCGGCTTCGTTCTTATTGGCGATGGGCGTAGCAATGGGCGGAGTGGCGTCGACTTCGGCGCTGGCGTCGAGTTCGAAAGCACCGCTGTCCTCGGTCTGGGGAGCCTCTCCTAGAGAATCGCCAGTCGTCATTGGACGCTCGTCGACGCTGTCGGGCGTCTCGTCGAACTCGATCAGAGGCGGCAGACCCGTGGGTACGCCTTCGGGCTCCCGATCGTGCCAGATGTCGTCGGGATTCTTCGGCATTTCATTGGTCTTGAAAAACGGGAGATCATTCTTGTCGCCTGCATTCTCGTCTGGCAGCTCGCCGCCGCGGACGACCTTCGGGGGGCCCTCTCGCCAGGGTTGCTCATGGGGACGCAAGGGGTCGGGCTTGCCCCCATCGACACTCGCGCCCTCGGACTCGACGACGCCCTTGAGAATTTCGGCGGTGTCTTCCTTTTCGTCCCTGGTAACGATCACGTCCTCCGGGTTTGCCGCGCTGCATAACACTGCGCCATGCCGCGCGGGTCCGAGACCTACGTCGGCCGACTCCTACATGATCCCGTAGGCCAGCATCGACTGGGCAACCTTCTGCAGCCCGGCGATGTTGGCGCCGTTTACGTAGTTGACGAAGTCGCCCTCGGTGCCGTACTCGACGCACTGGGCGTGGATGTTCTCCATGATGCCCTTCAGGCGCTCGTCCACGTCCTCCCGTGTCCAGGACAACCGGACGGCGTTCTGCGACTGCTCGAGACCCGAGACGCCGACTCCGCCCGCATTCGAGGCTTTGCCAGGGGCAAACAAGATCTTCGCGTTGATCATGGCGTGCACGGCATCGAGGCTGGTGGGCATATTTGCGCCCTCCCCGACGGCAATGACGCCGTTGGCCAGCATCCCGTTGGCGTCGTCGAGGTTGATCTCGTTCTGTGTCGCGCAGGGTAGAGCGATGTCGGCCTTGACTCCCCAGGGCCGCTTCCCGGCGTAGTACTCACATCCGAACTTCTCGGCATACTCGCTGATGCGCCCGCGTCGGTTGTTCTTGAGGTCCAGGACGAAGGCCAGCTTTTCGGCGTCGATTCCAGCGGGGTCGTGGATGAAGCCCCCTGAATCCGACAGCGTGACGACTCTGGCGCCGAGCTGGGTGGCCTTCTCGGTTGCATACTGGGCGACGTTCCCCGAGCCGGACACAAGCACGGTCTTGCCGTTCAGATCGTCGCCCCGGGTCGCGAGCATGTTCTTCACGAAGTAGACGCAGCCGTAGCCGGTGGCCTCGGGGCGGATCCGGCTGCCGCCGTACGAGCGGCCCTTGCCGGTAAACGTGCCAGACCACTCGTTGGCCAGCCGCTTGTACTGGCCGAAGAGGAAGCCGATCTCCCGGCCGCCAACGCCGATATCGCCTGCGGGCACATCGGTTGAAGGGCCGATATGGCGCCAGAGTTCGGTCATGAAGCTGTGACAGAAACGCATCACTTCGTCGTCAGACCTGCCCTTGGGATTGAAGTTCGCGCCGCCCTTTCCGCCGCCCATGGGCAGGCCGGTGAGTGCATTCTTGAAGATCTGCTCGAACCCGAGGAACTTCAGAACCGACAGCGTCACCGTCGGATGGAACCGCAAGCCGCCCTTGTAGGGGCCGATGGAGTTGTTGAATTGGACCCGGTAGCCCTTGTTCACGTGAACGCCGCCAGCGTCGTCCTGCCACGCGACGCGGAAGGAGATCGATCGGTCGGGCTCGGTGATTCGCTCGAGGATCTTGGCTCGTTTGTACTCGTCGTGATCGGCAACGAAGCTGTACACCGACTCGATGATCTCCCGTGCGGCCTGATGGAACTCTGGCTCGCCGGGGTTTCGCTGTTTCAGGCCCGCCATGAAGGCGTCGATTTCACCTGAGAGCGCACTGGACATAGACACCTCGATTCAGGAGCCGCGCGGCCCCGTGGGGTTGATCGCGCGTAGCTTACAACGGGGTGCAACAATCGGCGGCATGAACGGCGATTCAGTCGCGTTTTCGCACGTGCATTGGATTACCCCCCGTGGCCAAGGTTGGGCACTTAAGTAGGTTTTCGGCCACGGAGGGATCCAGTGAATGACAATCAAGTTGTAGCCAGTGGGACCTGGGAAGCCAATTGCAAGTCATTTCAGCGGTGCACAGGGCCCGGAGGGCGGCAATGTGGGTTGCATGCTCATCGCGTTGCTGATGTGTGCGCTGGCTTCGGCCGCGCCGAGTGAACTATCGGCCGACGAACAGGCGGCGCTCGACGAGGCCAGCGAGCTCGATGGGCGCGTCGTCGAGATGTTCGGGCGGGGGGCCTACGCCGAGGCGCGGGTCCTCGCCGAGCGGAGTCTGTCGCTGCGGCGGTGGGTCCTGCATGCCGATCACGCCGATGTGGCGACATCTCTGAACAACCTGGCCATGACGGCGCAGCGGGATGGAGATCTCGAGACGGCCGAACGACTGCAGCGCGAGGCGCTGGGGATCCGTCGACGGACTCTGGGAGACGAACATCCCTCAGTGGCGCTCTCGCTGAACAACCTGGGCTCGTTGCACAAGGTCCTCGGTGACTTCGAGATGGCCCGCGACCTGTACGAAGAGAGCCTCGCCATTCGACGCGCCACTCTGGGAGAAAACCACCCGGAGGTCGCGGCCAGCCTGAGCAATCTGGCCGTGGTTCGGGCGAAGATGGGCGATTACGCCGTTGCCCGCGATCTTGCCGAGGAGGCGCTCGAGCTCCGTCGGGAGTTGCGTGGGCCCGACCACCCGGACGTCGCCTCCAGCCTCCTCAATCTGGCCGGTCTCGTCCGGTCGGGCGGAGACCTGGACGGCGCCCTGCAGCTGAATCTGCAGGCCCTCGAGATCTTCCGGGCGGCCCACGGCGAGGATCACGTCGATGTCGCCCTGGCGCTGAACAACCTGGCTCAAAACTACAGCTCGCTGGGAGACTATGCCGCTGCGAACCGGGCCTATCTCACCAGTCTCGAGATCCGGGTCGCCGTGCATGGTGCGGATCATCTCCGGGTGGCGGAGACGCTCAACAATCTGGGCACGCTGCTCAAGAACCGCGGCGACTATGTGGGCGCTCGCTCCCACCTCGAGCGCGCGTTGGCCATCCGCACCGCCAAGCTGGGAGAAGACCACCCATCCGTGGCAATCAGCATCAACAACCTCGCGTCGTTATTGTGGACTCAAGGTGATAATGACGCGGCGCTGCCCCTGAATGAGCGATGCCTCGAGATCTGGCGGGCGACGTACGGGGACGACCACATCCGCGTGGCGACGGGGTTGAACAACCTCGCGTCGGTGGTCGATGCGATGGGGGACTTCGACCGCGCGCAGGGCCTCTATGAGGAGGCCCTGGCCATCCGTCGTTCCGTATACGGAGACCAACATCCAAGCGTGGCCAACAGCCTGCTCAACCTGTCCAATTTACTGCGGGACAAGGGAGATCTCAGGGCGGCCCAGGCGCACGCAGAGGACAGTGTCCGCCTCTTGCGCGGGGCGTTGGGCGACGACCACCCACGGGTGGCCAGGAGTCTGCGCACCCTCGCTCTCCTGGTCTCCGAAAACGGCGATTCCCAGGCTGCGAGAGTGCTGCACGAGGAGAGCCTGGCCATCCGCCGCCAAACCTTGGACGACGGGCATCCAGCGATAGCTGAGAGCTTGAACAACATCGCGCTGCTCGACCTCGAGTCGGGTGAGATCGGTCGGGCGCAGATCCTGTTCGACGAGAGCCTGGGCATTGCGATCGAGCGGCTTTCCCTGCTCGACGGCCTCTCGGAACGGGAGGCCCTCGCCTATGTTCCGAAGCTGCGCGCGTCACTGGATGGTTGGTTGCGGGCGTTCGATCAGCCGTCACATGTGGCCGCTGCTTGGGAGAAGACCCTGCGTTTCAAGGGCGTCGTCGCCGCCCGAGCGCGGTCTGGACGCGCATTGGCAACGGACGACCTCGAGGCGGCCAGCATCGCGACCGAGTTGGCCTCGATCAGAAGGAAGCGCGCTGCCCTGGCCTATCGCGAGCCCGATCCAGAGGACAAGGCCGAAGCTCGCACCCGCTTCGCCGCGCTGTCGGCCGAGCAGGAGAGGCTCGAGCGAGAACTGATGACGATCAGCGCCAGCTATCGGCGGTCTGCCACCCTCGAGGCGGCGACCCCGGCGGACTTCTGCGCCGCACTCCCCAAAGACACCGGCCTGATCGACCTGCTTCGCTACGGGGGCGGCCGAGAGGCTCGCTATCTGGCCTTCGTCGCCAATCGTGAGGATTGTGTCCTGCGGAGAGTCGAGCTCGGACCGGCGGGACCCATCGATGCCGCGGTGTTGGCCTGGCACGAGGTGCTCCGCGATGGGGCGGCGTCTCCAGCCCGGGTCGAGCGGCGCGGGCAGACTGTCACATCCCTTCTGTGGGAGCCCCTGAAAGCGGCCGCCGGACAGAGTGCGACGTGGTGGGTCGTACCCGATGGCCCCCTGTCTTCGGTGCCTCTCGGCGCACTGCCATTGGGGGAGGGGAGATATGCCATCGAGGACCACGCGATCAGCTACCTGGACCGTGTCAGCGACGTTTTCCGTGCCGAGCCGGCGAATGCCCCGAGTGGGGCCCTCGTTGTCGGGGGGATCGACTACGACGCGCCGCGAGGAGAGGGAGGGAAGGCCAGGTCCTTCCTGGCTCCCTGCAACGGTGGGCAGTACGCACCGCTCTCCGGCGCAGCAACCGAAGCGGACGCGGTGACCTCTCGTTGGAGCCGAACCCGCAAGGAGCCGCTGTTGCGCTTGGGAGGAGCAGACGCCACTGAGACGGCCATCGCATCGGCCATGCCCGGAAAGGCCGTCGTTCACCTCGCCACCCACGGCTTCTTCGCCACAGGTGCGTGCCGTTCGGCAATCGATCGCGAGGGTGCCGCCTACGACCCCATGCTGCTGTCTGGTCTGGTGTTCGCCGGTGCCAATGGGCCTCCCGACTCGCTCTCCGCAGAGGATGGTGTGATGACCGCTGCCGAGGTCGCCGGGCTGGACCTGTCGAGCACCGGTCTCGTCGTGTTGGCGGCTTGCGAGACGGGTCTCGGCGAGGCGCAGAGCGGGCAGGGTGTCCTCGGACTGCGCCGCGCATTCGCAATCGCCGGCGCGCGCACGTTGGTGATGAGTCTGTGGTCAGTGTCGGACGAATCGACCGGCACGCTCATGGAGGGGGTCTACCGTCGACACCTGGGTCGCCGTCACGCTTCGCCGGCGGAGGCACTCCGAGCCGCTCAGCTTCAGATGTTGGCGGAGCAGCGCAAACGAGATGACGTCCGGCCCTTCGAGTGGGCGGCCTTCATCGCGTCGGGGTTCACTGGGGGACGATAAGTACGAAGAGCTCGCGTTCGTCGCTGTGCTGCAGGGTGAACGTCTCCGCGTAGCGCCGATACCCGTCGGCTTCGACAAAGATCTTATGCTCGCCGACGCCCATGGCGATCTCCGCCTGTCCCGCGGGATCCAGTGGGGGGATGTTTTTCGGCGAGCAGTAGGGGTCAGCGGACATGAAGCTGACCTTCGCGTTCGGCACCGTTGCGCCGTCCACGTCGAGGACCACCAGGCGCAGGCGCGCCGCGGCGATGAAATCGAGCGGGATGGCCAGCTCGATGTCCCTGTCGCCCACGCTGACGATGCGGTCCCCTGCAAGACATTTTCCGAGGGTTGACGAGCCGCGCCACATTGAGTCCGGCGGCACCTCGATGGTGGTTCCGCCCTGTTCGGCGGTGAACTCGTGGCTCTCGGATCCCTCCACTCGGACCTGTGCGTCTGCGATGGTGTGACCGTTCAAGGTGACGAAGACCAGCATGGCATTCCTGGCTGCGCACCCTTTGAGCTCCTTGATGCCCGGAGTCCCGGGGCACGCGTCCCTGGCGTCTGCAATGCCGTCTCCGTCGGTGTCGACGGCCTTCACGGTGCCCGTTCCAAAGCCTCCTCCGACCAGGACACGGAAGTTCGCGGCCCCCACACCGGGGGTCAAGCCGACCGCGACGCCGCCGAGGGCGAATCCGCCACTGCCCGCGACATAGCGTCCCGTGACGATGCCCTCGAACGGGGAGCCCATCGCCGCCTCGGTCTCTTGCAGTGGGATGACGCCCTTCATCTCGTAGTTCAATCCCAGGGAACTCGTGGCGCGATAGCCCAGGGCCGCCCCGAGGATTGCCGCGTCCCCACCTGGGAGGAAGATTCGATCCACGACCGGGTTGAACTGGGTTCCGATGTTTCCAGTCAGGGTCCAGGTGTTCATGGACATCGTCGCCGAGCCCAGGAAGCCACCGGCGACTTTGGACTGTCCGAGGAAAGCCTGGTCACTCCCGGCTGGCAGGACCAGATAGGGGGTGAGCCCGATCCCGACGCCCTCGTCACCGGCCTCCTGGGGCAGGATCAAGACCGTGCCGCCGAGCCTGAGGTCGCCGAGGCCGGCGCCCCGCGGGCCGTCGGGACCGGCGCTCCCGAGGTAGAGCGGCCCGGAGAGCTCGAGGCGGGCTCGCTCGTGCAAGACCCAGTTCACCGACGTGTTGAGGGCCATGAGGTTGTCGACGACCGGGAACTCCTTTCCCTTCTCATCGGCGCCCATGAGCGGTTCGTCGGCGTACTCGAAAACCGCTCCCGCCGACCAGTCCATCTGGTTCATGGTGCCGGGCCGGTTGAGCGTCAGCGGGTCTCTGACGTCGGCATCCATGGCTGAAATCTGAAAACCATGAGCGTCCATGCCGGCCGGTTCTTTGCCGCCATTCTGGGCAATCGCCAGCGAGCACAGCCATGTCAGCGCCAGGGTGGCGACGGCCATCGGGTTCCCTCCGGGGTCAGGATAACTCCGGCAGGTCCTTTCAGTGGTGCACTACGACGCCACGGACCCCGTGCGCGCCGCGTCCTTGCCCCACATGGGCCAGCCCGTCAGCTCCGGATCGCCGGTGTCGATGCCAACCAGAATGCCGTTCTCTGTGCCCACATAGATCATGCCGTTTTCAATGACTGGCTGTGACCGCAGGGCCGATCCGATGTCGTAGCTCTTCACCAGCCGCCCATCGGTGGGGTCGAGCATCTGCACCTCCCCCTGCAAGGTCGCTACGAACACCCAGCCGCCGGCCACAATCGGTGGCGCGGCCAGGAAGCCGCCCGCATGCCGCATGTTTCCAGGGAGCTCGTGGGTCCACAGGCGCTCGCCGGTTCGGGCCACCGTTGCCACGACCTCGTCGCCCATGGTGTTGATGTTGGTGCCACCGACGTTGAGGATCCGCGAGCCCTGGTAGCCCTGCAGAGTGGAGACGCTTCCCTGTCCGACCGTGGCGAGCGCCTTGTGGGCTGCCGCCGAGGCCGGTGCCCCTCCGCCGAAGCCGTTTCCAGCGTCGAGTACCTTGCCCTCGCTGGCCATCGCCGATCGCTGCTGGACCGATGCGTCGAGGTAGGGAGCGTCTTTTGTCGCGACCTGCCGCATGAGCTTGGCATCTCCGCGACCGGCGGCAGCCACCGACTCGCGAGCGGATCCAGAGGTCTCGGAGCGCCGCGTGTAGTACACCTCGGACCCGACGATGATCGGCGCCGAGGTCGCCCGGGCTTTTACCGCGGAGAGGATCGTTCCCGTCTTCTGGTCGAGCTTCATCAGGGTGCCGTTGAAGGTCGTCACGTACAGCTCGCCATCGGTGGCCACCGGGGCGCTCATGATGTCGGCGTCCAGCCACCGCTGCCAGAGGATCTCGCCGGTCTCCAGGTCGAGGGCGGCGAGGGCGTGAGACGCGTCGCGGTGGGGCCGGTTGCCATGTGCGGGGTAGGCCGTGAAGACGCGACCGCGGGCGATGGACGGGGCGCTCATCATGGGGTCGCCCATCCACAGGGACCACTTGTGAGCACCGGTCTCGGAGTTGAGGGCGAAGATGGTGCACGACTCGGTGTTGAACACGCAGGTCTCCCCCTCGCAGGCGATCGTCGATGGGCCATCATCGTCGAGGTTCACCCCCCACTCGAAGTCGCCGGTTCGAGCGTTGAAGGCGAAGATCTGCTGGCTGGAGAATCCGCCGCTGGCGATGACCTTTCCGTTGTGGACCGCGGGTGTCACGACGCGGGAGTAGCCGGGGAGCTGGACCTTGAATCCCCGTGCCTCGGTCTTGATCGCGTGCTTCGAGATCTTCGCCGGCGACACGTGCCCCGAGCGGAAGTTGCGCGGAGGCTGCGGGCTGGCATCGCTGTTCCACTCCCTCATTTGATCAGTGATATCTTCGATATCGGGGACAGCGGCATCCGCTGGTGCTTCGTTGACCTCATCGGCGTGTGCGACAGTCAGCACGCTCAACAAGGTGAGGAACCAGGCTCGAAACATGGGCACTCCACAGGTTGCTACTGGATCGACAACGCTGCGGCCGAGCGGTTCTTACGGTTACCTGCGGTTTACAGTGTTTGTTCTTCTCCTCATCGCCTGCGGAGTCACCGAACCCGCGACCCCATACGTCGGAGACGTCGACGTCTTCGGGATCGTGAAGGGGTGGGATGGTTCGGGAGACGTTGCGATCGAGGCCTGCGGTTCGGGCACACTCGTGGACGAAAACGGCGGTTTTGTTGCCCAGATGGCTAGCACCTGCGACCTGCGGGTGGTCTGGGAGCGGTCCGACAGTCGCGCCACCGGTCCCTGGACGCCACTGAACGCGACCGGTCCCATCGTGAAGATCGCGCTGGATCTTCCGGACCCGAAGTATCTGCGACCGCTCTCCGACGACGCCCTGCGCGAGAAGCGCGGCTACATCCGCTCGGCTCAGAAACAGCTCGATGCCGCGCAGAATCCAGACGGCCAGTCCGGTTCTCCCGAGACCTCTCGGGATTACTAGCGTCGAACGACGGGTAAGCGCAGCTCTCCGCCGTAGAGCGTCTGGTTCGCAGTGACTGCGGTCGCCTCGAACCACGGATCCGTCGTGTTCGGGTGCGGGTGGAAGATCGGGAAACTCGACGACGTCACCTCGATTCTGACCGTCGAACCGGCTTCGATCACGCGCTCGATGGGCGCCATGACGATGTGCAGCTCGACCCGCTCTCCAGGCGTGTAGTCCGCCGGTTCGTCGGGTCCATCGCGAGCGCTGAGTGAGAGGATGGACTCGCGGACGTTGTGATTGTCGACGACCAACCGAACCAGAAAGGAGGTGTCTTCGGCGTCACTGGCGACTTCGATCACCGCCTCGGGACTCCCGGCGATGTGTAGCTTCTTCGCCGGCGACTCCTGCTCGAAACACAAGACGTCATGCCGGGCACAGTTGTCGTCCTGCGCGTGGCTGCCCGCAGTCGGGTCGGCGAGCACCTGACTCCCGCCGTTCGAGGGCACCGGATCGGCCGGGTCGTATACATATCGGCCCTCTCCGATAGCGAGGGTCTTCATACGAGTCGGAGGCGGCCACTCGTCGTATTCGGCGTAGCGGTCCTCGCCGAGAACATAGCTGGCAACCCCGTTCTTGTGCTCCAACTCAGCGCCGGTGGTGTGGTGGCCGATCCACGCGAGAGAGCTGTTGAGGATCAAGCTGAAGCTGTGAGCTGGGTATTCGACGTCCCCTGCCTGCCCGCCGTGACCCACCGGGTGCACCAACAATCGGCTGCGACTCTTGCTGCCGAGGCGGTCGAAATAGTCGATCTGCTGGGGGATGAACAGGTCGTACCAGCCGCCGATTACGAACACCGGGACCCGCGTGCCCTCGGGGCTCTCTCGCAGCTTCAGGTAGTGGTCCTGCTGCCAGTAGTTGTCGCCGCGCCAGGGGTGCTGTACCCAGTCGTCGTACCAGTTGAAGTGCTTCCCGAAGTCGCGAGTCGACGAGGGCCCCGGTCGCGCGTTGGCTGCTTTCAAGGCGTCGTCTTCGTCGAGGTCGTTGCTCACAGCGGCCCACGAGCTGACGATCAGGTGGGCGAAATTCCCACCGCTGTAGGCGATCTGTTGGATGTCTGGGTGGGCGGTGATGATGACGAGCGTCTTCACCTCAGGGGGCAGGATGTCCGCCACCGCCCACTGGGTGATTCCGAGATAACTCACGCCCCACATGGCGATGTTGCCGTCCTGGAAGTCCTGCTTCACAAGCCAGTCGAGGGTGGTCTTGCCGTCCGCTCGCTCGTTGAGGAAGGGGTAGTACACGCCGCCCGATCCGTTCCGGCCCCGCGTGTTCTGGAACACACAGGCGTATCCGTAGCGGACGAAGACCGGACAGGTGTGGTGGAACACGCCGTACGGATCCCGCATCAGAACGGTTGGCCACGGACCCTCGCCGCGAGGCTTGTACACGTCGCCGACGAGCACGGCGCCGTCGGGGGTGGTCACCGAGAAGTCGTCCACAGCGCCGGCCGAGTGCGTAAAGGCAGGCAGGTCCAACAGGGAGCGAGCGATCTGGTAGCGCCCGAGGAACGCGCCAATGAGTGCGATGACGGCGACGACCGTCAGGAAACCGAGGAAGCTCAGGAACTGGAGAAAACGACGCTTCATGGCGCCTGAATACCACGCTTCGCTCTCACTCCCAGATGACGACCCGCGAGCTCATCGAGATCGACGCGCCACCGTTGGTGTACGGGGCTCCTTCCTTGTCGCCGTAGTAGGTGAAGGTCGCCGTCTGGCCTGGCGTCACCTGGTCGGTCACATCGACGAAGATCGGTGCGACCTCTTTGCCCGGACACCAGTTCGACCGGGCGAAGAACCAGGTCCCGTATTGATTGGGCACGGTGCCGTTGACGATGTCCTCCTGGCAGAACTCTTGCTCGCCGATGTAGTCCCACTCGATGAGATTCTCGGTGCCGTTCACGCCAAAGTGGTGCTGGGTATTGCAGAACTCCGCACAGTTGTCGGGATCCTCCTGGCCGTGTCCGCTGATGATGACCGAGAGCTCGACCTTCTGGGCGCCGGCGGGGATGGCGACCTCGATAGGGGAGTACTTGTCGTTGTATGTGGCCCCGAAGCTGCCGCCGTCGAAAAGATGATGTGACTCGGTAGCCCGCATTCCCAGCCCCTGATCGAAGAGTCGGATGTCGACGTCGACCTCCCAGCCGTCGATGCTGTAGTACGAGAACTTCTGGGTGCCGCCGTCCGAGACGAGAGGGAGCATCTGGTGGGCGTCGTTCACCCAGCGCCCCTCGCGGTGGTAGGTCGTGATCCAGCGGGCGAACTCGGTGTTGCAGGCACAGTTGCATTCGTCGTAGCCGGTGCCCTCGCTGTTGCAGACGTAGTCGGCATCCGAGACCCCACCCTCGGGCTCGTTGCACTCACAAGGGTGGGTGTCGGCGGGGACTTCGATGACCTCTACAACGGGGGCGACGTAGTCTTCGCAGGTGATGACCTGGTAGCCGGTGTCGATGGCCGGACAGTCGGTGTCGTCGATGCAGGTGTCCGCGCCCGCGACGCCATCGTAGGTGCAGGTCCCGAGGACCTCGTCCACCTGGGTCACACCGGGGATACGTGGCTGGCAAACCTCGGACTCGTGGGGATTGCTCTCCACCACCGGTTGCGCGCAGATGTACATGTGGGTGAGTCGGTCCCAGGCGGGACAGGTGCCGACTTCTCCGTCGCCGGCGCAGGTCATGTCCATGTCGACTTCCATCGAGTCGAAGTCGGCCATCTCGGAGGCCGATGGGAACTCGACCTCGATCCATCCGCGCACGCCGGCCCAGCCTCCATCGCTGATGACGTCGCCCTGCCAGGTCTCGATGACGGTGGCGTCCTGGGCGTCGAGGCGGTCCTCTCGGTCGGCCTCGAAGTTGTAATAAATGGCCTCGAAGGCG
>Ga0315336_1001182_pt1 | contig 54952 bp, 47 predicted proteins | sample ASW5metaG_FD_204512 | JGI IMG/M metagenome (GOLD analysis project Ga0315336, IMG submission 204512) | Ammonia-oxidizing marine archaeal communities from Monterey Bay, California, United States - ASW #5 | ecosystem: Environmental > Aquatic > Marine > Intertidal zone | place: USA: California...
CGCGCGCGTGCGGGCCCGCACCCCCGGTCTGTTATTGAGCACACGATCGACCGTGGCCGGAGAAACGCCGGCTTCCCGGGCTATGTCTGTCAGCGTTGACCGCACGTCTAGCACCTCATCGCAAGCATCAAAATCACGCAGCTCCCACTCAGTTCCCGAAAACGCCTCAGCAGCGACCGCGATTCTGATGTGAAATGATGTAACCACCCTTGGCATGTGCGCAAGCCGGCGCGGTAGAGAAGGCAACGAAGGACCCGTCCGGGTGGTCGGATCGAGGTGAAAGCCCCTCAAATCCAAGCAATGGACGCGATGTTATGGGTTCGGCAGACTGCATTTTCTCCCTCGTTTGCGTTCTTATGACGTATTTTGAGTATTTATGATGTTGACAGGCTTCACGCGCTGCCGTCAATATCCCTCAGTGGGCCATGGAGGAACAGGCCCCGAGGGAGGAATTCGATGTCTCATTTGATCCGCATGTCGCGGCGCCGCCTTCTGGCGTCCGGAGGAAAGGCCGCGGTGTTCGTCGCCGCGACCGGTATTGCACCGCAGTTCATTCGTCCCGGCCGCGCCTTTGCCGCTGACGCGCTGGCGCCCGGCATGATAGGCGGGCCGACCGGCTTCGACGGCGCGGAGCGCTACCAGTACGGACCTGACACGCCGGAAGGGCGCGCGATCGAGGCGGCGAAGGCCTTGAAGGCGGCCGGCAAGGCGCCGGCAAAGATTGTCCTCGGCCTGTCCGACGGCTCGATCGGCCAGTTGACCAAGCCCTTCCCGGCCGGCGCACCTTCGATCAAGGATTTGTGGGAGAAGGAAACCGGCATCCCGATCGAGATCGTCGGCCTGCCGAACGGCCAGGAATTCACCAAGACGATGCAGGACATCTCCACCAAGGGTGGGGCCTACGACATCTATTCGACCGAGTGGAACCGGCTCGGCGATCTCGCCGAGACCGGCGGCATCGCCAAGCTCGACGACTTCGTCGCCAAGCACAAACCGGAATGGGACGACCCCAAGCAGGGCTACGTCAACGGCGCCAAGGGCGTGTCGCTGCTCAACCAGTATCGCGGCTCGACCTATGGCGTGTCGCTCGACGGCGACTTCCAGACCTGGGTCTATCGCACCGACCTGTTCAGCGACGCCGCCGAGCAAAAGGCCTTCAAGGACAAATACGGCTACGACCTTGCGCCGCCGAAGACCTGGAAGCAGCACAGCGATGTCGCGGCCTTCTTCCAGCGGCCGGACAAGGGCCTGTTCGGCTCCACCGACCTGCGCAACCAGGGCTGGGGCTACACCAACTGGTATCAGCGCTACGTCTCGATGGCGTCGCCCAACCAGTTCCTGTTCGGTGACGACGGCAAGCCATTGATCAATTCCGAGCAGGGCATCGCGGCGACCAAGGAATATGTGGAGTCGCTGGCGCATCATTCGCCGGACGCGATCTCGTGGGGCTGGCCGGAGCAATATGGCAATTTCGCCAAGGGCGGGGCCGCGATGACCTGCGCCTTCTCCAACCTGCCGAAGTTCCTCGACAATGCCGGCAACAAGGATTCCGCGGTCACCGGCAAGATCGGCTCGATGCTGCCGCCGGGTCGCGAGATCGACGGCAAGCTGATCAGCCGCTCCGTTCTGTGGTTCTCGCTGACCGGCATGGTCTCGTCGCAGTCGAAGAATCCGGAGGCCGCCTATCTTCTGCTGCAGTGGCTCGGCTCGGCCCGCATCTATGCCTGGATGAGCGCAAATCCCGGCGGCTATCTCGATCCGTTCCGGCTCTCGGACTTTTCCGATCCGCTCGTTCGCCAGACGTATCACGCCTATCACATGGACGTGGTGCGCGAGACGGTGGCGCGCACGGTGCCGACCATCAACTATCCTGGCGCTACCGCCTTCCATAACGCGCTCGACGAGAACCTCATGGCCTCATTGACCAAGGCCAAGACGCCGGAGCAGGCGATGGCCGACACCGAACGCGAATGGAAGAAGATCGCGCGTCGCATCGGCGAGGACAAGCTCCTCGAAGCCATCAAGACCAACAAGGAGGCCTGGCCCACGGTTCTCGATCCGATCAGCTGATCCTTCTCCCTGGATCAGAAAAGGAGGGGAGGGGCGACTGCTCCTCCCCTTCGCCAACGACGCCACCAGCAAAGCAGCCAGATGAAGCGTTCCGTTCCCTTCGAGATATTCCGCTACGCCGCCATCCTCGCAGCGATGGCGGTGACACTGGTGCCGATCCTTTGGATGGTGTCGATGGCCTTCAAGCCGATCGGCGAATGGTCAGCGACCGGCGCCGACCTGACCTGGTGGCCGAAGCATCCGACGCTAGCCAATTTCCAGTTCGTCTTCGGCCATTCCGCCAACGACCTGATCGTCGCGCTCGATCACACGGCGCTGAAGCCCATCCTGTCGTCGCTGCTCTCGGCGGTGTTCGGGACCGCGATCGCGATGTCGGCCGGCACCGCCGCAGCCTACGGCCTGTCGCGCTTCGGCTCCGGCCAGAACCTGCCGCTGGCGCTGATCCAACTGAGGCTGTTTCCGCCGATGGCCGTCATGATCCCGGTGATGATCATGTGGGCTTTCCTCAACCTCAACGACACATGGTGGGGGCTGGCGCTGATCTACGGCATCGTCACACTACCCTTCGCCTTCTGGCTGATGAAGACCTTCTTCGACGACATGCCTCGCGAGATCGAGGAAGCCGCACTTGTGGAGGGCTGCTCGCGGCTGCGGGTCTTCACCCGCATAACGCTGCCCATGATGCGCGCGCCGCTGGCGAGTGCCGCGCTCTTCGTCTTCATCCTCAACTGGTCGGATTACCTGATCGCGCTGCTGCTCACGACGCGCGAATGGGTGACGATCCCCGTGTACATGGCGTCGCTCTCCTCCTCGATGACGGGACAGCTCTACGGCGCCAAGGCTGCGCTCGGCCTGATCGCGGCGGTACCGCCCGTCATCATGGGCATCGCCATCCAGCGCCACCTGGTGCGCGGACTCACCTTCGGAGCGCTCAAGCAATGAGCGCGGTGACGGCGACGATTTCGGAGGACAAGATGGGTGCCGCGCGAGCGAAGCCGGCGCAGCGGGACGAGGGCGAGCGGCTGGGTTTCCGCCTGACCTTGCCGGCGCAGATCCTGGTGCTGTTTATCTCGGCCTTTCCGCTTTTGATGCAGCTCTACATAAGCGTCACCGACTGGTCGCCGCTATCGGGCGTCGGCTGGTGGAATGCCTGGGAGATGTGGAACAGTTTCGCCAACTATACCGACCTCGCGGCCGACACCCGCTTCTGGAGCGCGCTGCAGCGCACCGCTATCGTGATGCTGGTCTGCGTGCCGGCGGAGTTCCTGCTTGGCCTCGCGCTGGCGACGCTTTTCGCCGACGACTTTCCAGGCAAGCGGATCTTCTATTCGATCCTCCTGATGCCGATGATGGTCGTGCCCGCGGTCGCCGGCTACATGTTCTTCATGCTGTTCCAGTCCGGCGGCCCGGTGAACGACATCCTGTCGAGGATCATCGGCGGCCCCGTGACGATCGCCTGGCTTTCCGATCCGAACCTTGCGCTGATAGCAGTGATGATCGCCGATATCTGGCAGTGGACGCCGTTGATGTTCCTCATCCTGCTCGCCGGCCTGGTCGGCGTGCCGGAGGACCAGATCAAGGCGGCGACGCTGCTCGGCGCCAATGCGTGGCAGCGCTTCACCACGATCGTGCTGCCGAAGATGAAGACGATCATCATCATCGCGCTGGCGATTAGGGTGATCGAGAACTTCAAGATCTTCGACACGCTCTACATCATGACCGGCGGCGGGCCCGGTGTCGCCACCGAGACGATCTCGGTCTACATCTACAAAGTTACCACGCAGGACCTGATCTGGGGCTATGTAGCGGCCATCGCTCTCGCCATCCTGATCGTGCTCTCGATCGTCGCGGTCTACGCCATGAAGCGCATGGCGAAGACGCGGGAGGTGCCGGCATGAGCGCCATCCACCTCAAGAACCTCACCAAGACATTCGGCGACTTCGCCGCGCTGAAGACGATGGACCTCGAAATCGCCGACGGCGAATTCATGGCGCTGCTCGGGCCTTCGGGCTGCGGCAAGTCGACGACGATGAATATGATCGCCGGCATGGAGGAGCCGAGCAGCGGCAAGATCCTGTTCGGCGAGCGCGATATGGCCGGCGTGCCGATGGGGCGGCGCGGTGTCGGCTTCGTCTTCCAGAATTATGCCATCTTCACGCATATGACGGTCAGGCAGAACCTTGCCTATGGTCCGAGGATGCGTGGCGCCGCAAAGGTCGAGATCGACCGCCGCGTCGGGGCTATCGCCGAGATGCTGCAGCTTTCGCCGCTGCTCGACCGCAAGGCGGACCGGCTCTCCGTCAACATCCTGCAGCGCGTGGCGATCGGCCGCTCGGCGATCATGGAGCCGGCGATCTTCCTGCTCGACGAGCCGTTATCCAATGTCGACGCCGCGTTCCGCGCGGTTATGCGCACCGAGCTCAAGCAGCTGCAGCGCCAGTTCAGGCAGACGATGGTCTATGTCACGCACGATCAGCTCGAGGCCATGACCATGGCCGATCGCATCGCGGTGATGGATCATGGCGTGCTGCAGCAGGTCGGCACGCCGCTCGAGGTCTACAACAATCCGGCCAATGTATTCGTGGCGCGCTTCATAGGCGCGCCGGGCATGAACCTGCTGAAGGGCAGGCCGGCGGAAAGCGATCGCGGGTTGGTGATCGATCTGGGCCCGCTCGGCGTCACGCCGCCTCTGCCGGATGAACTGGCCTCCTCTGTGAGAGCGGTGCGCAACGATGTGCTCTACGGCTTCCGGCCCGAGCAGGTGGCGCTTGCCGATCGCGGGCTCTCGATGCCGGCCACTTTCGTCGAGCGCATCGGGGCACGCACCATCGTCCACCTTGGCGAAGGCGAGAGCGCCGTGAAAGCGGTGTTCGAGAACGATGTCGGGCTGTCGGTCGGGCAGACGGCAGTCGTCGCGCCGCCGGCTTCCTCGGTGCGCGTCTTCGACGCCGCCACCGGCCTCGCAGTGAGGGCGGGCTGAGCCATGGCCGACATCGTATTCCGCAATGTCACGAAGCGCTACGGCAACACACTTGCCGTCGACGATGCCTCCTTCACCGTCAACGACAACGAGTTCTTCTGCTTCTTCGGTCCACCGCTCTCCGGCAAATCGACGATCCTGCGCCTTGTGCTCGGATTGGAGGTGCCGGACGAGGGCGAGATCCTGATCGGCGGCAAGCCCGTCAACAGCGTCTCACCGGCCGAGCGGAACGTCGCCATGGTGTTCCAGAACCTGGCGCTGTTCCCGCATATGAGCTCACGGGACAATGTCCGTTTTCCGCTGGTCGAGCGGAAGGTGGCCGATGCCGAGATCGAGAAGCGGCTGGCCGACGTCGCGCAAAAACTCCACATCGGCCACATCCTGCACAAACCGCCGGCGCAGCTCTCGGGCGGCGAGCGGCAGCGGGTGGCGATCGCGCGCGCGCTTGTGCGCGACCCGGCCGCGTATCTGATGGACGATCCGATCTCGGCGCTCGATGCGCGGCTGCGCGAGGAGACGCGCGTCGAGCTGAAACGCATCCAGCGCGAGCTGGGCAAGACGCTGATCTATGTCACGCATGACCAGGAAGAGGCGATGTCGGTCGCCGACCGCATGGCGATCCTGGAGAACGGCCGCATCCGTCAGATCGGCGCGCCGGCCGAGATTTACGACCGTCCGGCCAGCGCCTATGTGGCGCGCATGCTCGGCTCGCCGATGATGAACATCCTGCCGTCGGTGCGCGGCGCCAACGGGATCGAGGCCGCGGAAGGGACAATCCGCATTGCCGATGCCAGGGCCCCGGCCGAGGCGATTGAGATCGGGCTCCGGCCCGAAGACCTCAAGGTCCGGCCTTGGACCGACAGCGGGACGGCGGAAGCCCGCCCGGCGCGGGTGTTCGAGGTCGAGCCGCTCGGCGGCTACACGGTCGTGACCATAGAAGCCGGGCAGGCGCGGCTGAGGGCCTTGCTGCGCGGGCAGCCAGACGTCAGGCCGGATGCAATGGTGGCGATATCCTGTGATCCCGGTCGCGTGCATTATTTCGGCCAGGACGGAGGCGCGCTGTGACGGCGGCCGCGAGGAGAGAATTTCGGGAGGAAGACATGGCAGAAGAAGACTTCGAGCCGGACGTCAAGGTTCGCACCAGGGAGTACAAGATCGGCTGCGTCGGCGCCGGCATGATCATGGCCGAGTGCCATCTCGCGGCGTACAAGGAAGCCGGTTTCCCGGTGGTGGCGATCGCCTCGCGCACCAAGGCGAACGCCCAAAAGGTCGCCACCCGCTGGGGCATCCCGACGGTGCATGACACGCCGGAACAGCTGATCGAGGATACCAATGTCGAGATCATCGATCTTGCTTTTCCGCCGGACCAGCAGCCGGCGCTGATCCGCCACGCGCTGAAGCAGAAGCACATCAAGGCGATCCTGGCGCAGAAGCCTCTGGCGCTGTCGGTGGAGGAAGCCGCCAAGTTGCGCGACGAGGCGGCGAAGGCCGGCAAGATTCTCTCGGTCAACCAGAACATGCGCTACGACCAGTCGATGCGTGTGCTCAAGCAGATCATCGACAGCGGCGCGCTCGGCGACATCGTCTTCGCACAGATCGATATGCACGCTATCCCGCACTGGCAGACCTTCCTCCAGGACTACGACCGGCTGACGCTTGCCAATATGAGCGTGCACCATCTCGATGTGCTGCGCTTCCTGTTCGGCGACCCGGACGAGATCACCACGCTGACGCGCAAGGATCCGCGCACCCAGTTCGACCATTCCGACGGCATCACGGTATCGACGCTACGCTTCCCGTCAGGGGTGCTTGCGGTGTCGCTTGAGGACGTGTGGTCCGGCCCGCGCCAGGAGGGCTACAAGGACGACCAACACATCAACTGGCGCGTCGACGGCACCAAGGGCGTTGCCAAGGGCACTATCGGCTGGCCGACTGGGGCGGCATCGACCCTGACCTATGCCTCGGCCGAGACGACCGGTGGTGAATGGGTAAGCCCAAGCTGGGAGACGATGTGGTTCCCGCATGCCTTCATCGGGGTCATGGAGCAGCTGCAGCATGCCGTGAAGACCGGCACGCGTCCGGCACTGTCCGTCGCCGACAACGTCAAGACCATGGCGCTTGTCGAGGCGGGCTATCGCTCGATGGCATCGGGCCGCACGGTCAAGCTCTCTGAGATCTCGATCAACTGAATCAACGCAATCAACTGAAATCACCGGCAACTGAATCGCTTACAGGGAGGAATTCAAGATCATGATGCAGGCAGGTATTTTCACGGGCTATTTCCCGTACGGCCTCGAAGAGACGGCTAAGAAGATCCGCGGGCTCGGTTTCAACACGGTGCAGCTCGACCTGCACTTCAAGGACGTCGACCTCTCGGCCGGTCAGATCACCAAGGACAAGGCGAAGAAGGTGCGCGACACCTTCCGCGACCACAACCTGCCGGTCTGCTGCGTGTCGGGCTACACCAACATCATCCATCCGGACAAGGCGGAGCGCGAGAAGCGCGTCGGCTACCTCAAGGAGATCATCCGCAATGCGCGCCATTTCGGCTCGCCCTACGTGATCTCGGAGACCGGCACCTACAACACCGAATCCGACTGGGTGCATCACCCGAAGAACAAGACCGAGGAAGGTTTCGAGGAGTGCCGCAAGGTGATCGCCGACCTTGCCCAGACGGCTTACGACCACGGCGCGGTCTTCCTGCTCGAGACCTATGTCAACAACGTCGTCGGCTCGGTCGAGGAGACGGTGAGGATGTTCGCGCAAGTCGACCATCCCGGCCTCGGCCTGCTGATGGACCCGACCAATTATTTCGAGACCCACAACATCGACAGGATGGACCAGATCCTGAACCAGGTGTTCGACACGCTGACCGACAAGATCAAGATCGCCCACGCCAAGGATGTGAAGCGCTCGGGCGACGACAAGTCCGAAAAGCATGCCGATATCGGCGACGCCGACGCGATGGAAAGCCACACCTTCCGCGGTGTCGGCGAGATCGAATTGCCGGCGCCGGGCCTCGGCTCGCTGAACTACGATCTCTACCTCAAGCGGCTCGCCGAGAAGCACCCGAACATCCCGGTCATCATCGAGCATCTGTCGGAAGACGATGTGCCGCGCGCCAAGAAGTTCCTCGACGGGAAGTTCCGCGAGAACGGCCTCTGAGATGGCGCAGGCGCCGCCGGTTCGCGGCGGCGCCGACTTGCACGACATAGAGTGGAGGAAAACCAGATGTTGAAGTTTGGATTGAAGCTGGCAGTCGCTGCGGCCGTGCTCGCTGGCGTCGCCTTCGGCTCGGCGGCGCAGGCTGCTGACGGTCAAAAGACGTTCTACCTTCTGTCGCATGGCGGCCCGTCCGACGCGTTCTGGATCGACTGGAATGCCGGCGCGACGAAGGCCTGCGACCAGCTCAAGGTGACCTGCAAGATTTCCTTCAGCGGCGGCGACATGGCGGCGCAGAAGGAAGCCTTCAATTCGGCGCTCGCCTCCAAGCCCGATGGCATCGCCACCACCTCGGCGCAGCCTGGATTGTGGACCGAGGAAGTGAAGGCGGCGAAGGCCGCAGGCATTCCGATCGTGTTCTTCAACACGGACGATCCGGCGACCGGACGTCAGGCCTATGTCGGGGCAGATCTGAAGGAAGCCGGCTCCATCTGGGCGAAGTATCTCGTCGACCACAAGATGGTGAAGCAGGGTGACAAGGTGTTCCTGCCGGTAGAAGTTCCCGGCGCCAGCTACCAGCAACTCGAGACAGAAGGCATCGCCAGTGTCTTCGATCCGCTCGGCATCAAGTACGACGTGGTCGACTGCGGTACCGATCCGGCGGGCATCATCGCCAAGATGACCGACTACATGGTCGCCAACAATCCGCCGGCGATCATCGCGCTGGGCGACTCCGTCGCGGCCAGCGTCAAGCGGGTGTTCGACGGCGCCGGCATCCCGGCCGGCAAGATCCCGGTCGTCGGCTGGGGCAATTCCAAGGAGACGGCCCAGGCGGTCAAGGACGGGTTCGTCAACGCCGCCGCCTGGCAATATCCTTCGGCGCAAGGCTTCATGCCGGTCGCGCTGCTCGGTCTCGCGGCCTCGGGCGAGCCTATCGGCTACGACATCCACACATTCGGCCTGTACGACGCTACAAGCGTCGAACCGATCCTCAAGCTCTACGACAAGAAGTGAGGAAGCCAGCGCCCGCCGCGCGCGGCAGGCGCTGTTCACAAAGCATGGTTCAGCAAGTCATGGCTATCACCGTGGAAGACGGCGCAGGGCGGGCGAAAGGCAGGTCGAGCCTGATACGCTCGCCGCAATTCTCATCCTTCGTCATCCTCATCGTGCTCCTGGCGGTGTTTGCGCTCGCCGACGGCAATTTCTTGTCGCCGCTCAACATCTCCAACATGATGGCGTTCCTGCCGGAACTCGGCATCATCGCGCTCGGCATGACGCTGCTGCTCACGGCCGGTGAATTCGACCTGTCGGTCGGCGCGGTGTTCGGCCTGGCGCCGGTTGTGGTGATGCTCCTGGTGCAGAATGCCGGGGTCGATATAGGCGCGGCGCTGCTGGCGGGGCTTTTGCTCTGCGTCGCGATCGGCGCGATCAACGGCGTTATCGTCACCAAGATCGGCATCTCGTCCTTCCTGGTGACGCTGTCGATGCTGCTCATCGTGCGCGGCGCTGCGCTATACATCACGCAGGGCTTTCCGCTGAAGTCATGGGACCAGCCGGGCTTTTTCGTCACGCTGCTCGCCGGCAGCTTCAACATCGGCGCATTCCGATTCTACACTTCGCTGTGGTGGTTTGTCGGCCTTTCCCTGCTTGCGGTCTATGTGCTGCGCTACGCCAAGCTCGGCAACTGGATCAGCGCCATCGGCTCCAACCGCAACGCCGCCGTTGCGCGGGGGGTGCCGGCCGATGCCGTCAAGATCTGGTTGTTCATACTGACCTCGGTGCTAGCCGGGCTCGCCGGCATGATCAGCGCTTTTCGCATCTCGGCGGCCTCGCCGGTGGCGGGAACCGGCTATGAACTGGAAGTGATCGCCATGGTCGTGGTCGGCGGCACGGCGCTGACCGGAGGCCGCGGGACGATCCTCGGAACCATCGTCGGTGCGCTGATGCTGCGCGCTATCCGCAACGGCATCGTGCTCGTCGGCGTGCCTGGGCTCGCCTACAACATCTTCGTCGGCGTCATCATCCTCGCCATGCTCATCCTGCACGCTCTGCTGCAGAAAAGCGCAGCAAGGAGCTGACCACATGGAAGAAGTGCTTAGGCTGCAGAATCTGCAAAAATCCTTCGGCAGCGTGCGCGCGCTGAAAAATGCGTCGCTGACGCTCAAGGAGGGCGAGGTGGTGGCGCTGCTCGGCGACAACGGCGCCGGCAAGTCGACGCTGATCAAGGCGATCTCGGGCGTCTTCCCGATCGACCGCGGCGATATCTATGTGCGCGGCGAGAAGGTCTCCATCCGCTCGACGCGCGAGGCGATGGACCTCGGCATCGAGACCATCCACCAGGACACTTCGCTTGCGCCTGACCTCAGCATCGCGCGCAACCTGTTCCTTGGCCGCGAGCCGGTCAATCTCAAATGGCTCGGCGTCTTCGCGCCGCTCGACCTCGCCAAATTGCGCAATGCGGCCTCGGCGCTGCTGAAGCGCGTCGGCATCTCGAAGAAGCTCGACGCCGACGCGTTGGTCTCGACGCTGTCCGGCGGCGAGCGGCAGTCGATCGCGATCTCACGCGCCATGCAGTTCGCGGCCAAGGTGATCATCCTTGACGAGCCGACCAACAATCTCGGCGTCGAGGAAACGCATGGCGTGCTGCGCTTCGTGAAAGAGATGCGCGCGGCCGGGCATTCGGTGCTCTTGATTACCCACAACATCCACCATGTCTTCGAGGTCGCCGACCGGATCATCGTCATGCGCCGCGGGGAGATCGTCGCCGAGCAGATCGTTGCCGATACCGACCTCCTGACCGTGGAAAGCCTGATAACCGGCGCCGACTTGTCGGCCCTGATGAAGAGGGCGCAGTGACGGCATGGTGAAGCTCTACGGCCAGACGCTTTCGCGCCGGCAGATCGCCGAACGCTCCGGCATGCTGTCGCAATTCGCCGGCGTGCGGCTGATGACGCTCGGCGACGGTGTCGAGCGCGGCATCCGCATGCTCGAGTTCCGCACCGGCTCGGGCCTGCGCTTCACCGCGCTGGTCGACCGCGCGCTCGACATCGCCGACTGCGAATACCGGGGCCAGGCGATCGGCTGGCACTCGCCGAGCGGCTTTCGTCATCCCGGGCTGCATGACTATGAAGGCGAGGACGGATTCGCCTGGGGGCGGTCCTTCTCCGGTCTGCTCGTCACCTGCGGCCTCGACCACATTCTCGGACGCGACGAGGTACCGGCCGAGAACTACAATTATCCCGGACGCAAGACCGTGACGCATTCGCTCCATGGGCGCATCGGCACCATCCCGGCGCGGCTCACCGGCTATGGCGAACGCTGGGACGGCGACCGGTGCGTTTTATGGGCCGAAGGCACCGTTCAGCAGGCGAGCGTTTTCGGCGAGGATCTGCTCCTCATACGCCGCATCGAGGCCGATGTCGGCGGCAACGAGATCCGGCTTTCGGACCGTGTCGTCAACCATGGGTTCCACCGGACGCCGCATATGTACTTCTACCATGTCAATGTCGGATACCCTTTGCTCGACGAAGGTTCGCGCTACCTGGCCCCGATCCGCGACGTGCTTTGGGCCGCGCATGGCGGAGAACGCTATGAGGCGCAGCGGGCCGGCTACCGGACCGCGCCGGCGCCGCAGTTCGGTTTCAGCGAACAGGTCTGGCAGCATGAGCTCGGCGCCGATGCCAGCGGCGAGGTGCCTGTGGCCGTCGTAAATGACCGCCTGGGCTTCGGCTTCGAGGTCGTCACCCGCAAGGACCAACTGCCCTGCTGCTATCAGTGGCAGAATTTCCAGACGGGCCAGTATGCGCTCGGCATCGAGCCGTCGACGCACCATGTGCTCGGCGATCTTGCCGCGCGTGAGCGCGGCGAGATGATCTGGCTGGAGCATGACGAGACCCGCGCCTATGACGCGGTGTTCCGCGTCCTCGACGGCAAGAATGCGATCGCCGATGCTGAACGAAGGATTGCTGCCATCGTCCGCCAGCCGGAGCAGGAGTATCCTCAGCCCTCCGGCAATTTCCCAAAACTGGCGGGCAGGTCATGATCGCGACATTTACCCATAGCAAGTCCTTCGGCCGGTGGACCGGATTGCCAGCGGTGCGTGAAGATTGGAGGCCAATGTGACCATGGCGAAGAAGCGCGATTACAGCCTTGTCGGCGAGAGCACGCGCCGGGCAATCGAAACCGGGCTTGCCTCGGCCGAGTGGTACCATACCGACGTGCCGCGCAAGACCATGAAGGAATTGATGCAGCGCTCGGACGGGCCGGCGATCCGGGACACCATCATCTGGATCGTGCTGATCCTGGGCTCGGCCGCCGGCATAATCTGGTTCTGGGGCACTTGGTGGATCGTGCCATTCCTGTTCGTCTATGGCGTGCTCTACGGCTCTTCGAGCGACTCGCGCTGGCATGAATGCAGCCACGGGACGGCCTTCCGCACGCGCTGGATGAACGATGTCGTCTATCAAATCGCCTCGTTCATGCTGATGCGCAATCCGGTCCAGTGGCGCTGGAGCCATGCGCGCCACCACACCGACACCATCATCGTCGGCCGCGACGCCGAGATCGCCGTGATGCGACCGCCGGACCTCTTGAAGGCGGCGCTCGCTTTCACCGGCATCCTCGACTTCCGCTACTCGCTGCCGACCCTGGTGCGACAGGCCTTCGGCAAATTGTCGGACGACGAGAAGAGCTACATCCCGCAGATGGAGCAGCATAAGGCCGTGATCGCTGCTCGCTGGCACATGGTGGTATATGCCGCGACGATCGCTGTCGCGATCGCGCTTCGGTCATGGATACCGCTGGTGCTGATCGGCCTGCCGCGCCTCTACGGCACCTGGCACATGGTGCTTACCGGCCTCCTGCAACATATCGGCCTGGCCGACAACGTCACCGACCATCGGCTGAACACGCGCACTGTCTACATGAATCCGATCAGCCGGTTCATCTACTGGAACATGAACTACCATGTGGAGCATCACATGTTCCCGATGGTGCCTTACCATGCGCTGCCGAAGCTACATGAGCTGATCAAGCACGATTTGCCGGTGCCGAACCCATCGATGTGGCACGCCTATCGCGAGGTCTGGCCGGTGCTGCTCAGGCAGCTGAAATACGAGGACCATTATCTCAAGCGTGAATTGCCGCCGACGGCCAAGCCCTATCGCGGCGAGTTCCACGATCTCGACATAACGGCCGCGGCCGCCGAATAGACGCCGCGCCGCAATCCCTAGAAGATAACGACCGGAGAAAGATGATGGCGGAGTGGGTTGAAGCGTGCGCGGTCGACGACGTGGACGAGGAGGACGTCATCCGCTTCGACCATGGCGGCCACACCTTCGCGATCTATCGCTCGCCGGACGACGCATTCTTCGCCACCGATGGGTATTGCACGCATGAGAAGGCGCATCTCGCCGACGGGTTGGTGATGGACGAGATCATCGAATGCCCCAAGCACAATGGGCGCTTCAACTACAAGACCGGCCAGGCCAAGGGCGCGCCGGTCTGCGTGGACCTCAAGACCTATCCGGTCAAAGTCGAGGCCGGTAAGGTGATGATCAATATCGGCTGAATTGCGGGAACCGTCGCTTACCCACACAAAGAGGAACAAAGTTCTATGAGCCGAAAGAGACCGACCGTTGCCGATCTGCGCGCCATGAAGGGCAAGCGGCAACTGACGATGCTGCGCGTGCTGACGCTGGAAGAGGCGGAAGCCGCCGAGCGGGCAGGTGTGGATATCGTCTCGGTGCCGCCGGAACTGGTGCTCAATCCGCAATATCGCGATGCCGCGCCCAGCCTCTTCACCATGCCGGGCGAGAATTTCTTCGAGATCGGCACGGCCGACGACTTCGTCCGCTGGTCGTTCCGGCTCTACAAGGCCGGCGCCGACGCCGTCTATTGCAGCGCCGGCTATGCCACGATCAAGCGCATGGCCGACGACGCAATTCCCGTCATCGGGCATGTTGGTCTCATTCCCTCCCGCGCCACATGGACCGGCGGCTTCAAGGCGGTCGGCAAGACCGCCGATACCGCTATGCAGGTGTTCGAGGCGGTCAAGCAGTTGGAGGCAGCCGGCGCCATCGGCGCCGAGATCGAGGTGGTACCGGTGGAGGTGGCGAAGGCGATTTCCGAGCGCACCCCACTGATCATGCTGTCGATGGGCGCGGGCACTGGCTGCGATGCGCAATATCTGTTCGCCGAGGACATCCTCGGCACCAATCGCGGGCACATGCCGCGCCACTCGAAAGTCTACCGCAATTTCGCCGCCGAATATGACCGGCTGCAGCAGGAGCGCATCGCGGCCTTCTCGGAATATGTCGCCGACGTCAACAGCGGCGCCTATCCGGAAGACAGGCATATCGTGCATATGGATCCGGACGAACTCACCCTGTTCATGAAGAAGGTGGACGCAAAGGCGCCGTCGACCAATCGTTGATCTCCGCCGGGCAGACCCCTGGTATCCAGCCTGTCCCCTACCCTCTGGGTCACTCACAGCGGCCATGAATATTGCCGATCGGCCCTTAGCGGCCCTCGGCAACAAGGTGTTCAGCCCGCCGAAACCGAGTTAGGGCAAACGCCCTAATGGCGATATTCACGGCGGTCACTCATACTCTCCCTCCCTGGCATGACTATCGGGCTCAGGTGAGAAGCGGGCGTGTTGTTGAAGGAAGACCATGCCACCCAGAATGTCGCGCGATATGGCCAAGCCCGCTTCCTCGGCTTTGCCGACCTCCAGCGCGGCGATCGCTTCTTCATGAAAATTAGCCGTTCCGATCTGCTTCAGATCCTGATTGAGGTGATGCAGGAACGGACCGGCCTGCAGCCACATCAGCCTGATCATCGATTGCAGCGTCTGTGACGGCGTGTAGCGATAGATCGCAAATTTCAACCTTTGATTGTAATCCAAGTAGTCGTAGATGGCGTGCTCGTCGATTGCCTTCGAAAGACCCGCGGAGCACCGCTTCAACTCATTGAAGCCAGCCCTGTCTATGTTGCCACAGGCCTGCATTGTGGCCTCGCGCTCGAGCAGGGCGCGCATCGTCATGATTTCACTGAATTTCTTTCTACTGAGATGCGGGACCGAAAAGGTCCCGTTGGCGTTCTGAACCAGACCGCCTTCTGCCAGGAGCCTGCCCATAGCCGCCCGTACTGGCATGTCGCTCGTTCCGACCATTGCCGCCAGTTTTCGTGAGCTCACTTTCTGGCCCGGCGCGAATCCGCCGCGCATCAGCACAGTGCGAATTTCCTCGTAAACAAGTTCCTGTAGCGAGTGAAAGTCGATGCGCTTGAGCGCGGGGGCAGTCGAGGTTGTAGACGCTTTCTTGTTGATCAAGCAATCCTCACATCAGCATTGTCCGAGCAGTTGGATGGCACACAGCAGCAGGTCGCGCTAACGCCACAGGTATGCCCGATCAAGGCTATCCACCAACATCCACATCGCTCAATATGCGATGGCCGAGCCATGATGACAACCGCATGCGATCTGCGATCGCGAAGTTAATGATTACATCCGAATTATGACTTTGGGCGATCAGGGGGCGCACGGAGTTATGGACGGACATATGGCAAATCGTCGGAGATCATAGGGTAAGGCGACACGGATGGCGACGCGCACGTCAAGCCAACTCGGCCGAGCGGCACGACCTCTGTGAATGGAATTCTGATCCACGCCGTGCGATGAGGCCTGCGGCGCGGTTATCTTGTCATCGGCAGACGGTTACCAGTGACGGGACCGGTGCTTGGCCCTCCCTGGCACCGATAAGATGTCGTCGAGCTTCGTCTTGCGCCGGCTCCTCGGCGCTGCCTGCACGGCATGACGTCGACCTGAGCCAGGCCTGGAAGTAGCCTTTTCTGGCAATTCTTGAATTGCCGCACTCCTGGGCTATGGCCACGGCCCCGTAGTGAAAAGATGTCAACTGTCGCTTGGGCGAAAGGACCTCCTTGGGACAGGCCCGTCAAGACTTCCAACGCGATGCACGCCTTCGATCCAGACGACATGCTTTGCCGGCTTCCGCCAACCCAAACATGCTCGGGGGCGGTCTTGTCGGCGGCCGGCATTGTCTGTGTACCTTCCAACATCTTGGCCCCTGAGGTCTATTGTGCCGAGTTGCCTCCGTCGACCGGCACCAACGAGCCGGTCATGAAACTGGCGTCGCCCGAAGCGAGAAAGGCGACGACCTTGGCAACTTCGTCGGCCCGCGCCACCCGGCCCATTGGAATGGCGTCGGCCAATTGCTGAGCTTTGATCGTGCGGTCTGAACCGGGGAACGCCAGATCCAACATGGGCGTGTCGGTGTCACCGGGACATACAGCATTCACGCGTACGCCCTCCCGCGCGTGATCCAACGCCATGCACCGGGTGAGTTGCGCAAGCGCAGCCTTGGACACGCAGTAAGCGGCGGCGCCTCTTGCCCCCATCAGTGCCCAGTCGGACGCGACATTGACGATGGAGCCAGCTCGCTGCGACAGCATGACCGGCAGCACGGCCCGAGAAAGGCGAAATGCGGCGGACACGTTCAGGTCGATCACCCGATCCCAATCGCCATCTTCGCACTCCAAGACGGTGCCGTTTACCAATACGCCAGCATTGTTGACGAGAACGTCGATACGCCCGAAGCGCGCCAGCGCGTCCCGGCAGATTGCTTCGGGAGCGGCACGGTCGGCAAGATCGGCCCTCACGAAGATCGCATTGAGGCCGCGTTGGGAGAGCGAAGCCACGAGCGCCTTTCCCATTGCTTCGTTGCGCCCGGTGAGCACCAGGTCCGCACGTCTCCTCGCAAACTCCTCGGTGACCGCCAAGCCTATCCCGGATGTGGCTCCGGTGATGAGGCATGCCATACCAGAAAAAGACATGTTAAGCCCTCGAACCGCCATCTGGCTTACGATCTGCGATCGCATAATTCAAGGGCTAAGCGCCTGCCGCCCTTGGCACCCATGCAGACAAGAAGGCTGGAGTGATACGAGAAGATCTAAAGGGCGACTGACGGCCTTTTAAGAAAGGCAAACATCGAAGACATCAGCTTCTATGACGTCGCTGGGAAGCCAAAATCTCGCCAGCTTCGGTCAATTATCCCTTTCCTACCACGGCTGCGTTGCGAATCGTCCTGACGGAGCGCTACATGAAGTGCGCATCGAACAGATCTTCATCGTGCTGCGAAGATTGATCGAGGCGCGAAACCCGAGCTGGCAGACGTGGCTGCACGAGATTGGCCACGCGGCCGGTCGCTATTACAATGGCAATCGTCAAGTCGCGGAAGTTATCTTGGGGCCGACCAGCCACAGAATATCCAGCCAGGCCACCATCCACGAAAACCAAAACACCGCCGAGATCGGCAGGTTTTTGTCGTCCTGGAGATTTCTGATCTGGCCAAGAAGAAATCGAAATTAAATCCCAGCTACGGATAGTCGGGTGAATCCTGCAAGCGAGCCAATTCCCGTCGTCGAGAGCCGCCCTGTCGATCATGTCGGGTTGGTGGAAATCAATCGTCCCGAGGTGCGCAATGCACTCAACCTGGAAGTGCGTGAGAGGTTGGCTGCATCGGTAGCCGGCTTTTCGGAGGATCCGGAAATCCGCGCGATCGTGATCACCGGCCGCGGCGGCAACTTCGCGGCGGGCGCCGACATAAAGGCGTTCGAAAGGCTCGGTTCGGCCGACGTGCTTCTGCAGCGCGCCCACCGCTACTGGGACGTGATCGCCAAATGTCCGAAACCGGTTATTGCCGCGGTCGAAGGCTTCGCGCTGGGCGGCGGCTGCGAACTTGCCATGCACGCCGACATCATCGTCGCGGCAAGGACAGCCACGTTCGGGCAGCCAGAGGTAAAGCTGGGCCTGATGCCAGGCGCCGGCGGCACCCAGAGGCTGCTCAGGGCGATCGGCAAATACAAGACGCTGATGCTGGTTCTCACCGGCGACATGTTTTCGGCGGAAGACGCCGAGCGCGCCGGCCTCGTCAGCACGCTCACGGACGAGGGCCAGGCCTTGCAGCAGGCGCTGCTGATCGCGCAGAAGATCAGCCGGCTCCCGCCGCTGGCCGTCGAGCAGATAAAGGAAGCGGTGATCAACGGCGAGGACGCTCCGCTGGAAACGGCGCTGAGGCTGGAGCGCAAGGCCTTCCAGCTGCTTTTTGACACCGCCGACAAGACCGAAGGCATCTCCGCCTTCCTCGAGAAGCGCAAGCCCTCATTCAAGGGGCGCTGACTTGGCTAGCACGGGAGGGGTGTCCACAAGTCTGATCGAAAAAGCCGGCGTCGTGGGCGCCGGGGTGATGGGCGCCGGCATCGCCGAGGTCCTGGCCGCGGCGGGCATCGACGTGATGATTGTCGATGAAGTGCCCGGAAAGGCGGCCGCCGCCGTCGAGCAGATCGCGTCGCGCCAGCGGGCGCGGGCTGCGGCAGGCAAGATCGGCGCGGATTCGGTCGAGAAGCTGCTGGGGCGCATAACGCCTGTCGAAACACTTGATCGCCTGGCTGACGCCGATCTGGTCGTGGAAGCCATCATCGAACAAATCGAACCCAAGCGCCGGCTCATCGAGGCGTTGGAGAAGATCGTGGGGGCCGAGACGATCATCGCGACCAACACCTCTTCCCTCTCGGTGACGGCCATCGCGTCGGCGGCTGAGCGGCCGCGGCGGGTCGCCGGCTACCACTTCTTCAATCCCGTGCCGGTGATGAAACTGGTCGAGGTCATCTCCGGCGCTCACACCTCGCCTGCTGTGGAGCGCGCTCTGGTCGACCTTGCACACCGCTTCGGTCATCGTCCCGTGATCGCCGCCGACACCCCCGGCTTCATCGTCAACCACGCCGGACGCGCCTTCGGCACGGAGGCCCTGGCGATGCTGCGCGAAGGCGTGGCCTCGGTCGGCGAGATCGACGCGATCCTGCGCGATGCCGCTGGCTTCAAGATGGGGCCGTTCGAGCTGATGGACCTGACCGGCCTCGATGTTTCGCATCCGGTGATGGAGAGCATCTACACCCAGTTCTACCAGGATCCGCGTTACCGTCCTTCCGTGATCGCTGCCCAGCGTGTCGCGGCAGGGCTGCTCGGACGCAAGACGGGACGCGGCTTCTACGGCTATGACGCCAACCGGCAAGTTGTGCCGCCGCAGGCCACGCAGCCCGCCGGAACCGCCGCAATTCCGGAGCGCGTCGCCGTGCTGGCGGACAACGACGCGGGCGATATGCAAATGCTGGTCGCGTCGACCGGCGCCACCGTATCGGGCGCCTGGGAACGGACACAGGAGGGGGATGATCTCATCCTCCTGGGGCTGGAGGGAGAAGATGTGGCCGGCGCCGCGATTCGCCTCGGCCTGCCCCCGTCACTGTGCGTCGGGTTCGATCCCTATTTCGGTCTAGACCGGCATGTGACGCTGGTCGCCTCGGCTGCGACATCGGAAAAAGCCAGGAGCGCGGCCCTCGCTATCGCCAGGGGCGCCGGCCGCAAGGCGACGCTGGTGAATGACAGTTGCGGCGCCGTCTGCCAGCGCGTCGTGGCGATGATCGTCAACATCGGCAGCGAGATCGTCGAGCAGAAGATCGCGTCGGCGGCCGACGTGGACGCCGCGGTGCGGCTGGGTCTCGGCTACCCCCACGGACCGCTGGAATGGGGCAACACGCTCGGCCCAGCCCGCGTTCTGCGTATCCTGGACACGATCCATGACCGCACCCGTGATCCTCGCTACCGCGCGAGCCTCTGGCTGCGACGTCGTGCGGAACTGGGACTTGCGCTGGAAGAGTAAGCAGGCCGGGAGGAGTTGATTTTGGATATGTAGAGGGCCATGACGCCCTTGTAGCAGGCAGAGAGCGAAAAACGCCCACTCATATGGATTCCAGACCTGCAATGCATTCAACATCGCGGCTGATTTCCCCCAAGCCGCAGCCAGCTTAACGTGGATCTGTCACGATTCAACGAAATGAAGCGGAACCGGCGCCCCGGTAGCTACCGCGTGCTCGATGGCCGGTGCAGACAGTTTCCGGCTGGCGTCCCTATTTTCTGAACCGCAATCTCTGAGCTGTCGTCACTCCCTCGCATGCCTTTAACCACTCGTATGTGTCTTTCCACCCGAACCCGCTCCTCGGTGTGACGCCAATTGCTAAACAATCCCCCACGCCCGAAACCTCCCTCTCCCTGTCATCTCGCGCAATCCAAGCTCGCCGACCAGGTTAAGCGCCCCCTGTTTTGTCACCTTTAGCCGCTCCTGGATCATGCCGGTCGAGACGAGTGGCCGCGACAGCACCAACTCGACCAGGTCTGGAAGCCTCGAGCTGGCACGGCGCCCGCGCAGCCGCCGCTCCAACTGGTTCTTGGCCAGCACCAGCCGGTCATGCTCTTTCAAGCCGCCAAGTGCCGCGTCGTGGATTGCGTCGAGGCAAGCGAGCAGCCGATCGCTGCGATTGCGTGCTCGCCGCCGCTCCCGCGGAATATTTTTGGCACCGAGATGCAGGCAGGCGAGATGATTGGCGGCGACGACGAACAGTGGCCCAAGCCAGGTGGCGTGCTGCAGCACCTCGATGTCTTGCCATGCCTCGAGCAGGATCGCGGCGCGCAGCACCAATGGCCACTCCCGCCTGACGCCCTCATCGCTCACAGAAGCCAGGGAAAAAGAGGGCGGTCGATGATCTCGAGCGTTATAAGCGGATTGGCTAACGGTTGCTCGCAGGGCAAAACTACCCTGCACCCCGTGCGCCGAATGTCGGGGCACTTCTTCAATATCGGCGCAGGGGCGCGATCAGATGTCAGCCCGCCTCGATGTCGGTCTGCGGAAAATCGGCACCTTTGAACATAAGCGGCTCTGCTAAATGCCGGGCACAAGCGTAGGCGAAACAGTCTCCGAAATTCAGCCGAGCAGGATGGCGGCCCTTGCCGTATCTATCGAAGGCCTCAAGCGCGATCCTGGCCGCCTCGGGCGGCACAGCCACCACCGTGATCTCCATCAGCTCGAGGTAACGCTCGAGGGCGTCAGCGGTCTCGCCAATTGTGAGACCGAGTACGCGCGCAACGGCAATCGTTGCCTCCCATACGGCAAGCGGCGAGGTAAGGCGCGTGTTGGACTGCGAGAGCCGTGCCAGAAGTTCTCGTGCATCGGACTCGTCAGCCAGAAGCGCAGTCAAAGCCGAGGCATCGATGAACATCAATCGTCCTCGTACAGACTGTCGCGAAACGCTTTGTCGGCAGGTCGACCTTTTTTCGGATTCCCGCGTGCTCGCAGTTCGCGCGCGAAATCAATGCCTAGTTCAACCAATGAAGGCTTGCCCTGCTCGCGCTCGAGTTCGTGCAGCAAGGCGGCATGGACGGCCTCCGTTAGGCCGGTCTTTCGCAATGCTGCCACCTTTCGGGCGAGCAAGTCGGTCGCGGGGTTCTTGATGTGGAAAGCCATGACTATCTCGTATATCCTGTTTGATGTACACGTATATAATGCACGGTGTACCTGAGGAAAAGTAGCCACAGGGTGGTGATGTGAGAACAATCCCACGTCGGCCATATTCTTCATCTGCCGAGATGTTACGTCGGTCCTCCCACTTCGAAACGCGCGCTACCTAGTCCATCTGTCTGGCCGTGACCTGGCCTGCAAGCAGCGCAAGTCATCGGCCGCCACCCAAAGGGTCCCCATTTCTCTTCCAGCTATTGCTAGGCAAAAGAAATCAACTCGCCAAATCGGCGACTGGACTCTTGACAGTGAATCGTGGATTTGCGATTCTCAGACTGCTTAGATCATGAGAGAGGCTTCCACCACGGCGACGTCTGGGGGCCTTTTTCTTTTGTGGGTCAAGTGCTCCTTGGCCCGTTGTCTTCTGTCGGAAACTCGTCATAGAGCGCTTGCAGGCGCTCCTGCACGAAAATTGCGAATTCCGGCTCGATGCGTTTGTCGAACGCGAAGGTCAACTTCGTTTCGCCGTAGCTGATATTGACCGGGCGAGATCCGTTGGCGACGCTCCACACGGTCCGTTCGAGTTGACCGTGGTCTTGATGAGGTTGTGAATGGCCTGGAAACGCTCATCGCTGGTGCGCCGGGCGAGTTCCGGCTCATGGATGGCCTTGAGCGCCTGTCCGCTGCCCTTTTCCTCAAGCAGATCGGCAAGCTCGGCCTATTTCTGACGTTCAACCGATTCTGCGGCGCCGAGCGCCTCGATAACGATCTGCTCGCACGAGCAACGCCCCGTCACCGCCTATGTCACCTATCCCCACTGGAGGCACGGGGTAGGTCACTCGGGCGACGCCGCAGGCTCGACGTCCACGCCGATCATACTCAACCGGGTAGGCGCTAAGGTCTTGCCGGTGCGGCCGGTGCAAGCCATGCCTTGACAGCCGCCGGCCTCAAATGGGTTTCGGATTCTGTCCCCCATATCGTGGTGTTCCCCGTCCATTTCGTCCGTCGATCCTGTGCGCGAGGGCAAGGCATTTGGGCGCGACCCGGCCTCGGCACGGGCAAGATCACGTTCCGGCCTGGTGCCGAGAACCGGAACCGCTGGAGAATACGGACGTGGCGCCTATCCGAGGATCGGCGATGCCGTCGGGGAGCGTCCAGCCCCTCGACGACCGCATGGCGAAAGCGGACATTCGGGCCGATATAGGTTGGCTGGCAATGAATACTATCGAAACAAGGGGCTCCGCCCTCATTCTGCGGCCAGTCGGGCATCTGAGCGGCCGGCGACCAATACCCTGGCTTCAGCAACAGCCTGCGCCGCTCGCCTAAGGATAGGCTCGGACTGCAATACGCCATCTGTGAAATCCTTGTCGGTCGCGTAGACGGCCGTCGGCAGCGTGAAGGCTTCGAAGAAGCCGAACAGCGGCCGCAATTGGTGCTCGACGACCAGGGCATGGCGCTCACCACCTCCGGTCGCGGTCAGCAGCACGGGTTTGCCCCTCAGCGCCGACGGATCGATCAGGTCGAAGAAATGCTTGAACAGCCCCGTGTAGCTCCCCTTATAAGTCGGCGAGCCGACCACAAGCACGTCGGCGGCGAGGATTTGCGAAAGTATCTCTTGCGCTTGCGCGTCGAGGTCGCGGCCCGACTTGGCAGTGCCCAGCGACGGTCCGAGATCGTCGACATCGTAGGTTCGTCCCGATAGCCCGTGAAGGCTGGAGATATCTTGGACGATAAGGTCGACGAAGGCGCGTGTTTTTGACGGTCGAGTGATGTTGCCGGAAAAGCCGACGATTGCTGGGCTGGACATGGAACGGACCTCCGAAGTGACTCTGATTGAGACTGGGCGGCCCTCGCCGGCCGCACTTGGCGAAATTGCTATTCCGCTGGACTCAATGTCCCGGCGGGAAGGCCCGATCAGCTCCAGGCATGCAGGGGGGGTGTGTCGCCGTTGAGGAAATACTTGCCGAGGATCGCGTATTTCCAGCGCACCGGATCGTGCAGCGTATGGGTTCGGGCATTGCGCCAGTGGCGATCAAGATTGGTGCTCTGCCAGTGTCGAGCGTGTGCCCGCCAGTTCAAACAATTGTTGGTGGCGGCGATCGCGATCTCAGTCGATAGGATCTTTGCTTCTGCGGTGACGATCTGGGCATGCGCGACGGTCTCGGTGGACGGCTTGACGATGGCATCGCCAATCGCATGGCCGGCCTTCTCGCTATAGGAAGCATGGCATTTCGACCTGCTCTAATACTTTCTATAGACATTAGCGCCTGACGGAAGAAATGGGCTGCTCAAGCGCACTCGATATGAGAGATGATTTTTCCGCCAGAAAGACCGCTGGGAGCCATTGCGCCGCATTGGCCCGATATCGGTGCACTCCGCGACATCGGACGCTTGGCGACATTGCCAGACGAACGAGCCCGCGCGCCAGTGAGGGACGATCGACCTTATGCGTAAAGAACAAGCGCAGCGGCTTCGACTCTTCTATCCGGCGAAGCGCGTTTCCGGGACGCCCTTGATCCCAAGGCCCGAGATCGCGAACAGGCTCCCCCGCAAGACGCCGTCGCCTGGGAAACGCGGCAATGGGGGCTTTGCCATCGAGGTCACATAGAGAATGTCCAGCTTTGGCCCGCCGAACATCACGCTGGTGATCTTCTTCACTGGCATGTCGATGATGCGGTCGATGCTGCCGTCAGGCGCATAGCGCACAAGTCTTCCGTCATAGACCAGTGCGTTCCACAGATAGCCTTCGGCGTCGACGGTCGAGCCGTCGGCCGCGCCGCCGCGGCTGGTATCGACGCGGGTAAAGGTGCGGCGATTGGTGGCCGCGCCCGTGGCAATGTCGTAGTCATAGGCCCAGATCTCACCCGTCCAGGTGTCGGCGAAATAGAAAGTACGGTCATCGGGGCTCCAGCAAGGACCGTTGGAGCAGATGATGCCAGAATCGATCCTGGTGACGGAGAAGTCCGGATCGAGCCGGTAAAGCCCGCCCGAGGGACCTTCCTCCATCGTGTCCATGGAGCCCGCGAAGAAGCGGCCGCGCCGGTCGACCTTGCCGTCGTTTAGGCGGTTCATCGGCCGGTCCGGCTCGGGATCGTGGATCAGCGTCACTTCACCAGAGGCGAAATCGAGCAGATGGAAGCCACGCTGCAGCGAGACCACTGCGCCACCGCCATCCTTGCGCAGCGCCATCGAGCCTATCTTCATCGGCACGTCCCAGCAGCGGATTTCGCGCCCGTCGGCGGTGGCGCGGAAGACGCGCCCGTCGAAACTGTCGATCCAGTAGAGGCGCTCCTGCTCGACATCCCATAGCGGGCCTTCGCCCAGCGTCGTCTTCACGTCCACCACGACTTCGATTTTCATGCTATCCTCCCTGGTTCGGCAACCTTAGGCGGCGGGTCAGAAAGCGACCCTGTCGCCGCCCTTCAACGACAGGATCTCGCGCGCCTCGTCGGGCGTCGCCACTTCCATGCCGAGTCCTTCGATGATCTTGCGCGCCAGCACCACCTGTTCGGCATTCGACTTTGCCAGCTTGCCCTTGCCGGCCCACAAGCTGTCCTCCAGCCCGACGCGGATGTTGCCACCGAGCGCCGCCGACTGCGCGGCGATGCGCAACTGGCTAGCGCCGGCGCCGAGAACAGACCAGCGGAACTGGTCGCCGAACAGCCGGTCCGCGGTTCGCTTCATATGAGCGACATCTTCGGGATGCGTGCCGATGCCGCCGAGCAGGCCGAAAACCGACTGCACGAAGAATGGCGGCTTCACCAGCCCGCGGTCAGCGAAGTGAGCGAGGTTGTAAAGGTGCGCGATGTCGTAGCATTCGAACTCGAAGCGCGTGCCGTTGTTGTAGCAGGTCGCCAGGATGTATTCGATGTCCTTGAACGAGTTGCGGAAAACGAGATCCCGCGTCGCTTCCAGATGCGGCTTTTCCCAATCGAACTTGAAGGTCTCGTATTTGTCGGCAAGGTGATAAAGGCCGAAATTGATCGAGCCCATATTGAGCGAAGCCACCTCCGGCTTGAACTGGGCGGCCGGGCGCACGCGTTCCTCCACCTTCATGTAGGGGCTGCCGCCGGTGGTGATGTTGATGGCGGCATGAGTGCCTTGCTTGACGCGCGGCAGGAAGCGCGCGAACGCCTCCGGCGTCTGGTCGGGCTTGCCGGTTTCGGGATCGCGCGCATGCAGATGCAGGATCGCGGCACCGGCTTCGGCCGCGGCGATCGCCTCCGAGGCGATCTGATCTGGCGTGATCGGCAGATAGGGCGACATGGTCGGCGTGTGGATCGCGCCCGTTACCGCGCAGGTGATGATGACCTTGCCTCTGGCCGCCGATGCGCCTGATTTGCGGCTGGTTTCCTTCATTGTCCGAACTCCTGATCCGATTTCTTCTTGTGCGCCACCAGCGCCATCAGCCGCCGATCGCGCCAGACTTGCCGCTCGCCAAGGTCCTCTCGCGGCAGGCGCCTGCTGCGCTCGGCCTCGACGGTTTTCATCACATCGCCCGCCCAGTCGACCCGGCGCAGCATCTGCGGAAAGATGTTGGAATAGATGCCCTGGTAGCGTTCGACATAGTCGCGCACGCCGCCGGGCGCATTGAGGTCGATGGTCTCGAACGGTCCCATGAAGGACCAGCGCAGCGCCAACCCGTCGCGGATGCCGATATCGACGTCCTCGACACTGGCGAAGCCGTCGGCGACAAGCCTGAAAGCCTCTTCCAGCAGGGCGCCTTGCAGGCGGTTCATGATGAAACCGTCGAGCTCGCGCTTCATCACCAGCGGCGCATGGCCGGCATCGATGAGGAAAGCACGCGTCTTTTCCAGCGCCTCGGCGGAGGTCCAGGGCGCCGGGACTACCTCTGCCGCCGGAATGAGATAGGGCGGGTTGATCGGATGCACGACCAGGCAGCGGTGCCGCCCCCGCAGATGGTCGGTGAATTTCGACGGCAGCAGCGCCGAGGTCGAACTGGCCACGATCGCCTGCGGACTGGCAAGGCTGTCGATCAGCGAGAACACCTCTCGCTTCACATCGAGGTCTTCGGGAGTGTTCTCCTGAACATGCGCCGCACCGGCCAGCGCGTCTGCGAGTTCGGCCGCGATCGCGATGCGGCCGAGCACGGTATCGACGGACTGGCCGCGCAGCAGGTCGTTCGAGGCCAGGTCGTCGAGCACGCCCTCTATGTAGTCGCGGGCGCCACCTGTCGCGGCGGGTGACTGGTCCCACATGCGCACCTCATGGCCGGCACGGGCGAAACTGATCGCCCAGGCCCGCCCGATGAACCCGCTTCCGACAATCGCGACATTGGCCATCGAATGATTCCTCAGAGCGTTTCGACGTTGCCGTCGACGCCGAGCGACTGGCCCGAGATGTTGATGCCTGCGTCAGACAGCAGGAAGGCGACCATGGAGGCGACATCGTAGGGGCTGGTCATGCGGCGCAGCGAGATGTTTTGCAGGTAGCGACCGGTCATCTCCTCGTGGCTGATGCCGAGCTGCCTGGCGCGCGCCGAGATCACGCCTTCGATGCGTGGTCCCTCGATAATGCCGGGCAGGATGGCGTTGACCCTGATGCCGTGCGGTCCAAGCTCCTTGGCGAGGCTCTGCGTGAAGCCGATGACGCCGAACTTGGCCGCCGAATAGGGCGTGCGGAATGCGTAGCCATGCCGACCGGCCGCCGACGACATCGAGACGATCGAGCCGCCGCCCGCCGCCTTGATCAGCGGCACGGCGCGCCGGGCGCACAGGAACTGGCCGGTCAGGCAGATGTCGATGCAGCGCCGCCAGTCGTCAGGGTCGATCTCGTCGACACCGCCGGTCGGCCCGGCAATGCCGGCATTGTTGATCAGCGCGTCGAGCCCGCCGAGTTTTTCCTTCACGGCCTCGAACAGCCGGTCGACGTCCTCGTCGCGCGAGACATCGGCCTTGACCGCCGCGACCAGGTCGATCTTGCCCGGAGCGGCTGCCAGCGCCTCGTCGGAGATATCGCAGACGACGATGCGCGCGCCGAGCCGCGACAGCGTCTCGGCGATGGCGAAGCCGATGCCGCCGGCACCCGCTGTCACCAGCACGCGCTGCCCTTTCAGCCCGGCCAGAAATTCGTCCGCCGTTGCAGGTGCCTTTGCGCTCATCGTCTTGTCCTTTTCATTGCAGCCGCCGTTCGCGCAGCGCCATGACGGCACCCAGAACGACCAGCCCGTAAAGAATAGCCCTGGTAGCGTAGGGCAGCGTGGTGCCAGCCAGCAGCATCTGCAGCGCTGTCAGAAGCAGCACGCCGCCGAGCATGCCGAGATAGTGGCCGCGTCCGCCGGTTATCAGCGCGCCGCCGACCACCACGACCGCGATCGACGGCAAGAGATAGTCGTCACCCATGCCGAGGCTCGCCTGGCCGGAAAAGCCGGTCAGCATGATGCCGACGGTCGCCGCACAAACGGCCGACAGCATGTAGACCAGGATCAGCGTGCGCTCGACACCGATGCCGGACAGGCGCGCCGCGCGCAGCCCGTTGCCGATGCCATAGACCCGGCGCCCGAACGGTGTGCGTCCCAGGAGAAGGACCGCTCCGACGACGAAGACAATCATCAGCAGCACGATCGGTGTCACGAAGCCGAGCCTGGCCGTCATGAACCAGCGCAGCATCGGCGAGGAGAAACCGGCCGGCGTTCCCTGCGAATAGACAAGCGCGAGGCCCTGCAGAATACCGTTGGTGGCGAGCGTCATGACGATCGGCGAGATGCCGAGATAGGCGATGCCGAAACCGTTGGCGAAACCGATGGCGCAGGCCATCAACAGCACGACCGGCAAGGCGTAGACAAGGGCGGCGTCAGAGCCATTGACCATGCCGGCCAGGATGATGCCGGAAATGCCGATCGTCCACGGCACCGAAAGATCGAGGCCGCCGGTCAGGATGACCGTTCCCTGCCCCAGCGCGAGAACGGCGAGGAAGGACGACAGCACCAGCAGCGAGTTCCAGTAACCCGGATTGAGGACGGCGCGGCCGAGCCAGATTTGCGTGACGGCGATGATGATGATCAGGCAGACATAGGCGGGAAGCGCATAGCGCAACGTCTCGGCGTTGCGCAGGAGGAAAGCCGGTTGCGGCGACGCCAGACCGCGTGGGTTTTGCGACGACCCGGTGATCTTGAGGCGCCGGTCGATCGGCTCAAGCTGCGAAGGCAACATCCCTGCGCGCCATGCGGCAAGCCGGGAGCTGGCGGCGCGCATTTGAACGGCAAGCACCGATGCGTGAGACAAGGACCCGGCAAGGGCCGCCAGCACCAGGATCGCGCCTTCCGCGATGGTCGAATAGTAAGCCGACACATTGAGCACCAGCAGGATATTCACCACCATCATCAGGATATAGGCGCCGAAAACGGTACCCACGGGACCGCCCTGCCCGCCACCAAGGCGGGTGCCGCCGACGACGACCGCCGCGAACATCGACAGGAGCAGTGGATTGCCGACCAGCGGGTCGGCGCTGCCGGTCTGCGCGCTGATGAACACCCCGGCAAGGCCGTAGCAGCCGCCGGCGATGACGTAGACTGCAAAACGCACCAGCACGACATTGATGCCGACGGCTGAGGCCGAATCCGGATCGCTGCCGACGGCATAAAGCGCCGTGCCGAAACGGGTTCCCTTCAGCCAGAACCAGACGAGCAGGACGACGCCGATCACCACCAGCGGCATCGGCAGCCAGCCGGCGATCGCGTCGCCCAGATAGAAACTGCCGAGATCGGGCGAGACGAAGCCGCCGGGCTTGTCCATCACCAGCAGCGTCACGCCTTGCAGGATGAACATGGTGGACAGCGTCACCACGATGGGCTGCATGCGCAACACGGCGATGAAGAAGCCGTTGAAGGCGCCCACCATCATGCCGACACCGATGCCGACGGCCGTCCACAAGAAGATGCTTGCGCCTGGCGCCATCGGATCCATGCTCGATGCCAACACGACATTGACCAAGGAGATCACTGCACCGGCTGACAGGTCGAAACCGCCCGACAGGATGACAATGGTCTGGCCGACAGCGGCCAACGCCGAGGTCGCCCCTCCGCTCGATAGGAACGACACGTCGAAATAGGTCAGCGGCCCGGCACTGATCCAGTCGACGATAGAGAGCAGGATCGCAAGAACGATGGCAGCGATCAGCGCGCCGCGATTGCGCATCAGCGCGCGACGCAGGCCGAAACCAGCCGAAACAGGGGATGAAGCTGCTGCGCTGCTCATGCGGCGTGTTCCCCGGCATGGCCGAGCGCTACGCGCATGATGGCAGGTTCGGTGATAGCGTCGCCTTCGAGCTCGGCCGCGATGCGCCCGTCATAGAGGACCAGGACCCGGTCGCATTGGTGGACCAGTTCAGGAATCTCAGTCGAGTGCAGCAGGATCGAGCCGCCGGCAGCGACGTAGTTTCGCATCATCACATAAAGCTCATGCTTGGTGCCGACATCGATGCCGCGTGTGGGATCGAACAGGAGCAGGATGCGGCTCTGCGCCACCAGCCATTTGGCGATGGCGATCTTCTGCTGATTGCCGCCGGAAAACGCCCCTGCCCGCGTCCACAGCGCACGGCGATCGACCTCGACAGTGGCGAACGCCTCCTCGACCGAGCGGGCCTCAGCAGCCGCGTCGACAAGTCCGAAGCGGGTGAAGCGCGAAACCACAGGCAGCGTGGCGTTCAGCGTGCCCGACAGTTTCAGGAACAGGCCTTCGGATTTGCGGTCTTCCGGCACCAGGCCGATGGCGATGTTGGGCCGCAACGCGTCCGCCGGCGAGCCGAGCCAGACCTTGCGGCCGTCGACAAGGACGTCGCCGCGAGTGATTTCGGCCATGCCAAAGCAGGCCAGGAACAGGTCCTGCTGGCCCATGCCCTGCAGTCCGGCAACGCCGAGAATCTCGCCCCGGCGCAGGTCGAAGCTGGCTCCGTCGAGCTTGCGCCCGACATTCAGGTCGCGCACGCCCAGTACCGGCGGGCCGAAAGCCTGGGCGCCGTCGGGCTTGGGCGGGAAGGTCTGCTCGATGGAGCGGCCGATGATCTTTTCGATCACGTCGGCATCAGAGATATCGGCCGCTGGCGCGGTGACGATGTGGCGGCCGTTCCTCAGGATCGTCAGCGTGTCGCAAAAGGCGCGCACCTCGCGCATACGATGCGTAATGAAGACGACGGTGGTGCCCGCCGCCTTCAGCCTGGCGATGATCTCACCCAGCCAGTCGACGTCGCGGCCGGCAAGCGTCGAGGTCGGCTCGTCAAGCAAGAGGATGCGCGGCTTGCGGTAGACTGCGCGCGCTATCTCGATCTTCTGGCGCACCGAAAGCTCGAGCTCGCTGACCTCGGCATCGAGATCGACGGAAAAGCCGAGCTCGTCGATGTGGCGGCGGATAGCCTTGCGCGCGGCATTGCGCCTGATCAGCCCGGAGACGCCGACGGGAGCGTAGGGCAATAGCATGTTGTCGAGGACTGAAAGATCGCGCACCAGGGTCATCTCCTGGAACGCCGTCTGCACGCCGAGCGCGTGGGCCGCGCGCGGCGCGCCATAGCCGATCTCCTTCCCGAAGACCCTGATATGACCGGCGCTCGGCCGCACCAGCCCCGACAGGAGCTTCACCAGCGTCGACTTGCCGGCGCCGTTCTCCCCCAGCAGCGCATGGACGCTGCCGGGCGCGATAGCGAACGACACGCTGTCCACCGCAACCGTCGGACCATACGCCTTGACGATGCCGTCGATCTCGATGGCGGGGAGCGGCGAATGTTCTGTCATATCCTCGATCGCAGGCTTTGCATTTCTGGACGCCAAGCATTGGCATGGATCGACGATGCACGGATGTCCGTGCATCGTCGCGATCTGCCTTGGGAGGCTCAGTTCTCCGGCTGTCCCACGAGCGCGGCGTTGAGGCCGATCTCGGGGGTCTGCTCGGAAAAGATCGAGGCGAACCAGCCGGGGTTGGACACCAGCGACGGCTTGAAGACGTTGCAGCCAGCCTTCATTTCCGCCCAGGTGCCCTCGTCGCACAGCTTGATCGTCTCGTTGGTGACGACTGGTAGCGGCAGGATCGTGGTCTTCGGCACGTCCTTGCCTTCGATCGCCTCGACGGCAAGTTTCAGCGCCAGCGCGCCGGAATAGGGCGGCGAGGCATAGGAAATGCGTTGCGCACCCGCCGGTGCGTAGGGCGGGGCGGCGCCTTCGACGTCGGTGCCCTCCGGCAGCATCTGGATGCGGCCGCCATTGGAGCCCTCGCCGGCGCAAGGCAGGAGCTCGCTGGCCTTCTTGCCGGCCTCGAGCTGCATCGAGTTGGCGGTGAAGCAGCCGACCTGCATCCAAAGCCCGTTGATATCGTTCCAACTGCGCGTGGCGAGGATCTTGGAGAGTTCGGTGCGGGCGACCGCCTGGCTCCACATGCCGACAGCCTCGCCGACGATCTTGATGTCGGGATATTTGGCAAAGACCTCCTTGGCCGCCTTTGTTCGCTGATCATCGACCGATGTTCCCGGAACGCCGGTGATGGCGATGATGTTGCCCTTGCCGTTGAGTTTTTTGACCAGCCATTCGGCGGTCACCCTGCCCGCTTCGAGCTGGTCGATATGGACGTTGTAGGCGCAAGGCTCGGTGATCTCGGCGTCATAGGCAAAGACCTTTACCCCCTTGTCGCACGCGTTCTTCACGACCTGGTTGAGGGCGGTCGGCGAGATCGGATAGACGACGATCGCCTCGGCGCCGCTTTGCACCATGGCGTTGATCTGCTGGATCTGGCGTTGCGCGTTGGGTCCGGCGACCTGGACCTGCAGGTCGACCTTGTCGGCAAGGCTCTTGTGAGCTGCCATGGCCTTGACCATGTTTGCGGCCTCCGCCTGCCAGTCATTGCCGATGTAGCTCATGCTGAGAAAGATCTTGTGCTTTCCGGCTGCTTCGGCGGCCGACACGCCAAAAGCGCACGCGGCCATGCCGGCCAGCAGCGCGAGCCGCCGGACTTTCGATCCGATACCCATCTAAATTCCTCCCGATGACGACCGAATGCCTCCCGAGGGCAACGAACGTAGCCCTCGCCATTCGGTACCGAGACCGTATCATGATTTGATCAAAGATCAATGATGAAATATCATTATTGTGAGGCTTCGGCCGCGATGCTTGACGCCGCGGCCGGAACCTTGCATTCCCGGGAACGGGTCGTGGCGCGGCCGTTGCCCGGAAAGGTTGATGCAAGATGGCCGGAGCGGCGTTCAGGAGGCCTGGTGTCGAGATTGCGCCTCTGTCGAAGGAAACCCTTCAGGACAGGGTCTATCGCCATATCACCGAACTGATCCTCGACGGCTCGATCGTGCCGGGCGAGATGGTCACGGTTCAGAGCCTCGCCGACGCCTTCGGCGTCAGTCCGATGCCGGTCAGGGAGGCGTTGCGGCGACTGACGGCGGCCAATGCGCTGATGGTTGTCTCAGGCCGCTCGATCGGCATTCCCGCGCTCAGCCGCGCGCGCCTCATCGATCTCAGGAATGTCCGCTTCGAGATCGAAGCGATCGCCGCCGCCTGGGCTGCCGAGCGCATCGATGACCAAGGCATCTCGCGACTGGGTGAACACCTTGCCGCGCTCGAGCAGGCCAACGCCACCGGAGACGTCAAATCCTATCTGCGCGCCAATTATGCCTTCCATTTCTCGATCTATCGGGCCGCGGGCTCCGAGAACATGCTCAGCATCATCGAGAATCTTTGGCTCCAGATCAGCCCCTATTTCAACATGCTGCATGATTCCGGAAACTACTCGACAGCCAACGAGCACCATCAGCAGATGTACGCCGCGTTGCGCGACCGAGATGGAGAAGCGGTCAAGGCTGCCGTCCGCGCTGATATCGATGCTGCCTTCGGCGTCCTGATTGTCTTGCTCAAGTAACGGCTGACCAGCAACATTGGCTGCTCAAGAAATGACGAGGCCGCGAATTTCGCTGGCCGGCTTCGTACGCCGGAGCGTTCAAATACCAGCATTGCAAAGCAAAACGTCTTCCTTACTGCACATGGCGACTAATACGCAGCGGCGGGCCGGGCCGATACTTGAGAAGGCCCGTTATCGCCGACGATGGCAAATCGTAGCGCTGGCGGTCATCGCGGTCCACGCCTCGACCGAGCGTGAAGGCAAACAGTCACGGCCTCGGCTCGGCGAGACGTTGGATCGCACGGCAGCGGAGGCTGCGCGGCGATTAATGATAGGCAAAACGGAAGAAACTAAGGCCTCGCTGGGGGCAGATCAAAGCCACAGGCTGCCGAAATATTCAGCGTTTCGAAGTGCTATTCCGGCAACCTCGAATCCGAAACGCCGGCGATGAACTGCTCCAATACCACGTTGGTTTGACTCCAGAAGATTGCCGCTATCGGAGACGTCGCGACAGCAAAGGTGTACGAACGAGGTGAGACGCATTTCGATCGACCGCTTTGGGGCCAATGCAGATCGACAGCTTCTGATCTCGCAAACGCGATGGGAGTCGTTTGGCACGTCTGGACCGACATCGCCTGAACAAGCGCCGCGGCTCACACGGTTCTGTTCCTGGTGGCCTCCAGCGAATCTACGAAACGCAGTGAGCGCTGTAGCGCGGCCCGAATGGTCGGGATATCGACAGGCGTATTTCGTCGTTGCGGGTAGCGGCGCTGAGGGCGCTCCAATCGCAATGGCATTTCAATGCTGACTGGAAGCCCCGGAGGGAGCATGCGCCAGTATTTCAGGTAATCGACGGCGCCATTGCCGAGGGCACAGAACGTCCATCCTGCATCGCTGCTGACAACGTCCTTGAGATGTGCATGACCAATCGTGTCGATGGCTGCCTCGATATCTTCTGCAGGCTGCGTCGCCTCATGGCTATATGTGAAGGCGTTTGCTGCGTCGTGATTCAGGCAGACTTGGCGCGATCCGATTTCGCGTATGAAGCCTGCTCCCATTCGAGCATTGCCAAGTAAATCGCCCCTGCCGTGGCCGGGATTCTCGAGCGCAAGAGTGACACCGGATTGCTCCAGCTTCGGCAGAACGGCATCGATCGCCTTTCGTATGCCAGCCCTTTTCGTCATCGGCCCGGCATTGGTAATCAGGAAGGATGCGCCTAGGCCGGCAGCAAAGGCGATGCGCCGCGACAACGCGTCGACCGCATCAGGCGCCGAAAGGTCGAGATGAGCCGATACGGCCTTGATCCCAAGTCCGGCAGCTTCCGCTGTTGCCTGCAGCCTTGATGCATTCGTGCTTGTGAACATGGCTTCGTCGAAATCGACATAGCCGCGAATAAAGGCCGGCTCGACATGCATGGCGCCAGCCTGCGCGATCTCTTCGATGGCTAATTCCATCGAATAGCCGTCGAAGAGCGCGGTCGAGACCGATACGGTCCGAGGCATCGGAGACAGCGCTCAGGCTCCTTTGCCGTAGACGATCAGTTCGGAGGCTTCCTTCACCTTGGCTGGAGAGAGGGCCTCGCGCCAATCATCGCGGACCACGACGCCCTTGGCGAAGCGCATCAGGCGCAGCGCCGCGTCCGAAGGCACTTTCGGAGAGAAGCCGAACCACATGGCGATCTCGACATTCAGGTGGCCGATCAGGAAATCGAGGGCGGCCTTTCTGGGGATGCCATATTTGCGCTCGCATTCCTCCACGGCCTCCACCATCGTGTCGACGAAGGGCATGGCGACCATTTCAGACAGGCCCGGCTCGAGTATCGCCAGTTGCTCGACCGTGACCCGGTGGCTTTCGATGATTGGCGACCACATCGCTTTGCACACCTCTTCGCCAAGCGCGTAGTGTTCCTCTGGACCTTGCATCAGAGCGCAGACGATCGACTGCCTGGCTATGCCGCCGTGATAGTCGCGGCGAGCCGCCCACTCCGCCTCGTCGTTGAAAAGCGGAGGATGGCAGGGATGGCCGACAAAATAGGTCAGATCCGGCCGATCCTTCGGCAGGTCGCCGGCGTAAGGAGCTGCCGCATCGAGAATGAGAAGCATGGTGCCTTTCGCGAGCATCGGGGAGATTTGCCGCGCCACCTCGCCGATGACATTGTCCGGCAAAGCCATCACCACGACCTTGGCTCCGCGAACGCCCTCTTCCATGGCGACGGAATTGATACCGGCCTCCGCCAGTCGCTTACGGCCCGGCTCGCCGATTTCCACGGCGCGGACGCCGTAGCCCGAGTCAACCAGCTTGCGGGTCACGCGCAAGCCCATCTTCCCTCCCGCCCCAAGCACCGCTACCGATGTCGTCATTGCTTTCTCCATTTGCCTTGATGGTGCGCCGACGCCGCGAATTCAGCCAAACGCCTGCAGCGCGGCCTCGAGTTCTGGATGCGTGCCCGCATAATCGCGCGCAGGGATGCCTGCGGCGGCGGCGTCAAACGCATCATGCAGGCTTCGCACGCCTGCAGCCGGCCCGCCCGGATGCGCCATGATGCCGCCGCCACAGCAATAGATGAAATCGTTCGAGCCGAGCCTGGCAAAGGTGTCGCCGGCCTGCACAGCGCTCTGTCCGGACGAAAATACCGGCATGACCGTGTCGGGTCGGTCCGCGCGCCCGAACATCGGCGTCAGGCAGGCATGGGCCGAGGCCATCACAGACGCGTCTTGTTCGCAGAACTTGTTGGACAGCCCATTGACGTGCATGTGGTCTATCCCGGCCAGCCGCCAGAATTTCTGGTAGGCGATATAGCTCATGCCGAGATCTGGGGAGCGGCTGTAGAGGCCCCAGCCGGCGCGATGGCCGTGCAACGCAACGGCCGAGTGTCGGCGCATCTCGATGACGCCGGAAAGGCCAACGGAGTTCAGGACGAGCATGGCGCTGGTGCCGCCACGGCGGTCGATCAGGTCCAGCCGACGGCGCATGGCGTCGGAATCGCCGGAAATGTTAGCCGCATACATGACCTTGCGGCCGGTCTCGTCGGCGCGCCTATCTATGACGTCCATCACCGCTCCGAACCGCTGTTCGAAGGGCGAATGCGGCGGGTCTCCCATCAATTCGTCGTCCTTGATGAAATCAAGACCGGCAGCAATCAGCGTGTCGGCAAGCGCCGCCGTCTCCTGCGGCGTCAGACCAACACTCGGCTTGACGATCGTGCCGATCAGCGGACGGCCTTCGACCCCTGTCAGCCGGCGCGTCCCCTCGACCGCGAAGGCCGGCCCAGGGTAAGCGTCCGCGAAGACATCGGGAAAGCTGACGTCGAGCAGCCGCATGGCCGAAAAGTGGTGCAGCTCGAACAGATTGCCTAGAACGGTCGACCAGACTGAAGCCAGCACGGTCCCGGTGTTCTCGATATTCCAGGACAGCCCCACCTTGGCGCGGCGCGGCCTGCCGCGGGCCGCGTTTTTCGGCGGACGTGAAAACGGCAAAGCCTCGCCTTCGGCGTCCCCGATATCCTCGATGAACTCGACCCGGGCTCCGAACCGGCGCAGCAGCTCGGGTGTCTCTCCGGGCACGGCGCGGAATGTTCCACTGGACTGTTCGCCCGCCATGGCAGCCGCGGCCGCGTCCAGCGGATAGCGGGTTTCGATCAGATAAGTGGCGGAGAGACGGCCGTTCGATGCGGCTGAGATGTCATTCATGGGCCGAGCGTTAGCATCAAAAAGAAATTATGTCATCATATGAGTTTGGACGGGCAAAAAAATTTTCCCGGGCGAGTTGCTCAGCCGCCGCGGGCACCGGCGAGCTTCGAATAGAGCTCATTGGCGCGGCCAATGTGCTCGGCCATGGCAAGGCTGGCGCCTTCCGCATCGCCGCCGGCGATCGCCTTGTAGATCCGTTCGTGCTCCTCGATCGTCAGCCGCTCGGCGCCTTTAACAGCGACCAGATCGCGCTTGAACCGGGATAGCCATTCGAGCATTCCCTTCGCCACCGCTGCGATCATCGAGTTGCCGCTCATTTCCGCGATGACGGCATGGAACTCCATGTCTGCCGCCACAAATCGCGCCTGATCGCCCTTTGCCTCCCGCAAGTGACGCAGCGTCTCGGCAAGCCGTTCCAGATTTTTGGCCGTGGCCCGGCTCGTAGCTATCCGCACCAGGCCTGTTTCCAGCAAAAGCCTGACTTCCTTTAGTTCTTCGAGGCCTCGCGAGTTGGTGGCCAGCATCATGACCATGGCGGCTGAGACCTGGTCGATGATCACTTCGGGCGTCGGATTGATGACGCGCGCGCGCTCCCCGTGGGAAATCCTGATGAGCCCCATTTGCTGCAGCGTCAGCATTGCCTCCCGGATCGAGGGGCGCCCCACGCCGATCATCGTCATGAGCTCCTTTTCCGACGGCAATTGTGAGCCGGGCGGAAACTCGGATGTGGAGATCGCCGCCATCAGCCGGTCAAGCACCTCCACATACAGTTTCTTCTTCTGAACCGGCTCCATCCGTCCCTCCATGATCGTTGCGGACATATCGATCCCGAGTCGCATCGACAAACAAGGGGCTTTAGTTGACATTACATATATGATGACATAACGTCCGCGCCCTGTCGATAATTGCGCTTGATCACCAAAGTCGGGGGTTGCCGCGGCCGATCGGACGGAGCGGTCAACGAGAATGAGGTTCCGCAGCCGCTTGCCTATTTGGTATGCTGGTATAATATGTACCTGGTATGGCGTCTTCAGAAAGCGTCACGACGGAAGGGTATGCGAGCCGGCCATGTCGGCCGGTCTTTTTAGTGGGAGGAAGTATATGAAGTTTGCAATCGTGGCGGCGCTTGCCAGCGCCGCGCTGACCAGCGTTGCGGCTTTGCCGGCGATGGCGTCCCCGGATAAGCCGGTCATCGCGCTGGCCAACGCCTATTACGGCAACACCTGGCGGCATCAGATGGTGGAGGCCTTCGAGGCTTCGGCCAAGGAAGCGAAAGCCGCCGGGCAGATCGCCGACTACATCGTCATGAACGGCGACGGCTCGGTCGCGCAGCAGAACAGCCAGATCGCCGAACTGATCCTCAAGAAGGTCGATGTGCTCGCCGTCGACGCGGCCTCGGAGACCGCCGTCAACGGCGTGATCGAGAAGGCCTGCAAAGCCGGCATCATCGTGATCTCCTTCGATTCCGTCGCATCGGCGCCGTGCAACTACCAGCTCAATTTCGACTTCAAGGGCTACAAGGCGGCGCAGGCCGAAGCCGTGTTCAAGATGCTCGGCGGCAAGGGCAATGTCATCCAGGTGCGCGGCGTGAAGGGCTCGGCACCCGACAACGACATGTTCAACGCGCAACAGTCGGTGCTGGCCAAGTATCCGGACATTAAGGTGGTGGCCACCGTCTACGGCCAGGCGACCGCTTCGGTGGCGCAGGCGGCCATTGCCAATGTGCTGCCCTCGCTGCCGCACGTCGATGCCGTGCTCGGCCAAGGCGGAAGCGACGATGTCGGCATCGCCCAGGCCTTCGTCCAGTATGGCGGCGACTACAAGGACAAGATGCCGATCATCGAAGGCGGCGGCGGCACCGACTTCGTCAAATGGTGGGCCGAAGAGAACGCAAAGAACGGCTACCAGACGGTTTCTATGAACACCACGCCTGGCATCGGCGGCGCCGCTTTCTGGCTCGGTCTGTCGCTGCTCAAGGGCGCCAAGGCGCCAAAGCTGATGATCATGCCGGTGGCGACGGTCGATGCGAGCAACCTGAAGGACTACGCAAAGCTGCCGGGTGGGCAGATCATCAGCCCCAGCTACTCGCTGGACTGGGTCAAGCAGAACCTGCTCACCAAGTAAGGCAGGCAGCTCAGGGATCGGGCGCTGCCGCACGGCCGCGCCCGATCGTTGTCCGCGAAAAACCGGAGGACGAATGTCCCACATCGCCGTTGCCGTACAGGGCACTGCTGCCGCCCCTGCTGGACCGAGCGTCGTTTCGCTGAGCGGGATCACCAAGAGTTTTGGGCCGACGCTTGCCAATGCGGGGATCGACCTCTGTGCGCGGGCTGGCGACGTGATCGGACTCGTTGGCGGCAACGGTGCCGGAAAGTCGACGCTGATGCGCATTCTGTGCGGCGCGATGTGGCCGACGCTGGGCGCGATTTCCTTTGCGGGCGAAGAGGTGCCGTTCGCAGCCTACGACACCGGCGAAGCGCAGCGCCGCGGCATCCGCATGGTGCATCAGGAGCTGTCGCTGTGCGCCAACCTGTCTGTCGCGGAGAATTTCTTCCTGGAAACCCCTGGCGACTCGGCAAGCCGTCCGGGCTGGCGGGCACTGTATCGGGCCCGCGCCCGCGCGGCGCTCGACGCCGTCTTCCCGGGCAACGGCATCGATACCGATGCGGAGGTCGGCCATCTCACGATTGCCGAACGGCAGATGGTCGAGATCGCGCGTGCCGCGGCGACGCCCGGCGTCAAGCTGATCGTGCTCGACGAGCCGACCTCTTCTCTCGACCTCGACCGCTCGAAGCAGCTTAGAGCCTTTATCCGCGGGCGGGCGGAAGCCGGACTCGCCTTCATCTTCATCAGCCACAAGCTGCAGGAGATCATCGACATCGCCACCGAAGTCGTGGTGCTGCGCAACGGCCGCGTGGCATGGCAGGGCCACGCCCAGGAGGCTTCGATCGGCAAGCTGGTGCAGTTGATGGGCGGCGACGCCGATCCGATCCATCAGCACAGCGTCTCCACCATGTCCTCGCAGGACGTGCTCGTGCGGCTCTCGGGAGCGCTGACGGCGGAGCTCGGCCGCGACGTCGACATCGTGCGCGGCGAGATCGTCGGGCTGGCCGGGCTCGAGGGTAGCGGACAGAAGGAGCTGCTGCACGCGATCTTCGAGCCGAACCGAAAACAGCAGGCGACCATCGCCAGGCGTGCCGAGGCAGGCTTCATCGCCGGCGACCGGCAGAAGGAAGGCGTGTTCCCGCTGTGGAGCGTGCTTTCCAACATCAGCATCGGCGCGCTTGCCCGCCGGTCGGCGCTGGGCGTCGTTTCCGAGCGCGCCAACAGCGACACGGCGAGAGGCGCCGCCAGCAAGCTGCGGCTCGACGACAAGCGCTTCCACTCCAACATCACCGAACTCAGTGGCGGCAACCAGCAGAAGGCGCTGGTGGCGCGAGCGCTGGTCGCTGACACGCCGATCATCCTGCTCGACGATCCGACCCGCGGCGTCGACATCGCAACCAAGCAGGATTTCTATCGGCTCTGCAACGAAGTGGCGCGCAGCGGCCGCGCGCTGGTCTGGCACACGACCGAGGACGCCGAGTTGCTGGCGTGCGATCGCGTGCTGGTCTTTTCCGGGGGCCTCATCGTCCGCGAGCTGGTGGGCGAGGCTATCACCGAGCAGGCTATCGTCGGCGCCTCCTTCGCGCAACCGGCGGTCATCCAGGCGAATGCCGCCAGGAAGCGGACCGCCATGGTGGGGCTTGGGCGCAAACTGGTCAATGCCGCGCCGTTCATCGGCCTTGCCGCCGTGCTTGCCATCATGATCGCGATCAATCCGGCGGTGGCCTCGACTTTCGGACTCGACCTTCTGCTGATGCCGGCGCTCTCGCTGGTGCTGGTGACGGCGGCGCAGATGTTCATCGTCGGCGGCAGCGAGATCGACCTCGGCGCCGGCGCCTTTGTCGGCCTGATAAGCGTGGTCAGCGCCACGCTGCTCTACGACCAGCCATGGCTCGGCGCGCTGGCGCTGGTGGCCGCGCTCGCCGCCTATGCGGGGCTTGGCGGCGTCATCCAGGCGCGCAAGATCCCGGCCATCGTCGTGACGCTGGGTGCATCCTTCATCTGGGTCGGCATCGGCTATGCGCTGCAACCGACGCCCGGCGGCGCAAGCCCGGACTGGCTGAGCGCCCTCTTCGGCTGGTCGATCGGCTTCATGCCGACATCGATCATCATGATCGCGGCAGTGGCACTGATCGTGCTCGTCATCGACCGGTTGCCGCTCGGCGTGGTGCTGCGCGGCTTCGGCAACAATCCCGCGGCGATGATCCGCTCGGGGTGGTCGCCGACACGCTATGCGCTGGTACGCTATCTCATCGCCGGCCTGTTCGCGGCTGCTGCCGGCCTGTCGCTGACGGCCATCAACACGGCGAGCGATATAAACTCGGGCAATTCCTTCACGCTGCTCAGCGTCGCCGCCGTGGTGATGGGCGGTTGCTCGCTGCTGGGCGGCGTCATCTCGCCGGTCGGCGCTATCGCTGGCGCGGTGACGCTGTCGCTGATCGGCGCGCTTCTGGGCACGCTCAGCGTCAGCAGCGACTACAATGCCGCCACGCAGGGGGTGATCCTGATCGCGCTGCTCACCTTGCGCAGCCTGACCGCCGACCGCCGGAGCGAGCCATGAACGCGTTCGCCACGTTCGGCCTCTGGGCGCAACGCAACCGCTGGATTTGGGCGGCGATCGGCGTGCTGATCCTCTGGCTGGTTCTCTCCGTCGTGACAAACCGCTTCAGCCTCTCCAGCCTGTCCGGCGTGATCCTCTCGGCATCGTTCCTGACGGTCGTCGGCATTGGCCAGATGTTCGTGGTGACCACCGGGCGCGGCAACATCGACCTCTCCGTCGCTTCGGTTATCACGCTCAGTGCCTTCGTCGCTCTGCTGACCATCAAGGGACAGGATGCCAACCTCGCCATTGGCGTCATCGCCGCGATCCTGCTCGGCCTGGCCGTCGGCGCCCTCAATTCCCTGCTCGTCGTCGGGCTCGGCATTCCGGCGATCATCGCGACGCTGGCGACCGGCTATGTGCTGGCGACCGCAACGCTGCTGTCGAACAAGGCGATCCCGGGTTTCGCGGTCAGCCCGGCGCTGAAGGAGCTGGCGACGGGCCGCATCCTGGGCATGCCGATCATGGCGGTCATCGCCATTTTGGGCGTCGCCGCAACCTCCTTCGTCTTGCGCTACACTGTATTCGGGCAACTGCTGTCTGCGGTCGGCCAGAACCGAGCCGCGGCTCGGCTCGCGGGCATCCGCAACGGCCCCGTCGTTGCGGCGGCCTTCGTCATCTCGTCGGTGCTGGCCTCGCTCGACGGGCTGCTGCTCGGCGCCTATATCGGCGGCGCCTTCTTGGAGATGGGCCAGCCCTATCTGCTGCAGTCGATTGCCGCGGTGGTCCTCGGCGGAACGCTGATCTTCGGCGGATCGGCAACGGCTGTGGGCACGCTTTTCGCCAGCATCCTGCTCATCCTCATCGTCACGACCATGCAAATCGTCGGGCTGCCGCCGGGCGCACAGGACATCGTGCAGGGCATCGTCGTCATCTTCGTGCTGGCGCTGGCCGGACGGCAGGCGCTGGGGCGGCGGGCGCCCGCCGACCTCGCGGAGGGCGGTGACGACCCGGACGCGAAAACGAAAGTGCCGGCGACGGGCCAGCCAGGATGAGGGACAAATCAAAGACGATTCCTCTTGCCAACCATTGGTAGAGTGATCATACCAGTATGCAAGATGACGATTGGCGCGGCCCGTCGTCTGAACATCAGGAGCAGATTGATGACAACGATTGCGCTATTGGGTGCCGGCGGCAAAATGGGCTACCGCCTGTCGACCAATTTTCGCGGCTCGCCCTACACCATCCGCCATGTCGAGATCAGCGAGGCGGGCAAGGAACGCCTGAAGACCGGGCTCGGCATCGACACGGTCGGGGTCGATGAAGCGCTCAAAGGTGCCGACGTGGTGATCCTGGCGGTTCCCGACACACATATCGGCAAGGTCGCGGCCGGCATCGAGAGCAAACTCGTCCCGGGAACGATGGTGATCGTGCTCGATGCCGCGGCCCCCTTTGCCGGCCATCTGCCGAAGCGCCCCGACCTCACCTATTTCGTCACCCATCCCTGTCATCCTCCGATCTTCAACGACGAAACCGATATGGCGGCCAAGAAGGACTTCTTCGGCGGCGTCAAAGCCAAGCAGCATTTCGTCAGCGCTCTGATGCAGGGCCCGGAAGAGAACTACGCCAAGGGTGAGGAGATCGCCCGGATCATCTGGGCACCGGTGATGCGCTCGCATCGCGTCACTGTCGAGCAGATGGCGCTGCTCGAGCCAGGTCTCTCGGAGACGGTCTGCGCTTCGCTGCTCGTGGTCATGAAGGAGGCCGTCGACGAGGTGGTGGCGCGCGGCGTCGACCGCCAGGCGGCGCTCGACTTCCTGCTCGGCCACATGAACGTGCTCGGCGCCGTCATCTTCGGTGAAACCAAGGGCGTGTTCTCCGATGCCTGCAACAAGGCGATAGAATTCGGCAAGCCGGTGCTCATGCGCGACGACTGGAAGCGGGTCTTCGAACCGGAAGAGATCGCAGCCAGCATCCGGCGCATCACCTGAGAGGGCATTGTCCCCCCTCATGAGAGAAGGCGCAAATCGGGCAGCGCATCAGGTACATATCACCTGAATTAGTGATTGACTCATCATACCAGTTAGCTTTAGCTGTCCCGACTCGGATGTGCTGGGAATCCGAGGAATGGTGGAGGAGAGCGGGAGCGAGGAGAGCCGATCATCGGTTTCCCGGGTTGGACGAATGCGCCGCCCGCACGAATTCAAACAGCCAAACGGCCTCGGCCCGCCGAGGCAGGTTTTCAACGGGAGGACTTCATGAAATTCACTCGCAGAACGACGCTTGCCGCTTTCGCCGGCTTGCTGGCAGTCGGCACCGCGATGCCAGCCTACGCGGCGGACCTGATCGCAATCATCACGCCTTCGCACGACAATCCGTTCTTCAAGGCGGAAGCGGTGGGCGCCGAAGCCAAGGCCAAGGAACTCGGCTATGACACGCTGGTACTGGTGCATGACGACGACGCGAACAAGCAGTCGGAGCTGATCGATACCGCGATCGGCCGCGGCGCCAAGGCGATCATCCTCGACAATGCCGGCGCCGACGCCACCGTCGCTGCCGTGCAGAAAGCCAAGGACGCCGGCGTCCCCTCCTTCCTCATCGACCGCGAGATCAATGCCACTGGTGTCGCCGTGGCGCAGATCGTCTCCAACAACTACCAGGGCGCGCAGCTCGGCGCGCAGGAGTTCGTCAAGCTGATGGGTGAGAAGGGCAATTATGTCGAGCTGGTCGGCAAGGAATCCGACACCAACGCCGGCATCCGGTCCAAGGGCTATCACGACGTGATCGACGACTATCCGGACCTGAAGAAGGTCGCGCAGCAGTCGGCCAACTGGAGCCAGACCGAGGCCTATTCCAAGATGGAATCGATCCTGCAAGCCAATCCCGACATCAAAGGCGTGATATCCGGCAACGACACGATGGCCATGGGCGCCTACGCGGCACTTGCCGCCGCCGGCCGCAAGGACGTCATCGTCGTCGGCTTCGACGGCTCGAACGACGTGCGCGACTCCATCATTTCAGGTGGCATCAAGGCGACGGTGCTGCAGCCGGCCTACGCCCAGGCGCAGATGGCCGTCGAGCAGGCCAGCGACTTCATCAAGAACAAGAAGTCGCCGGAGAAGGAAAAGCAGCTGATGGACTGCGTGCTGATCAACGGCGACAATGCTCCCAAGCTGGAGACCTTCGCGCTCAAGAACTGAGCTGGCGACGCAAGCTGCGAGGGGCGAACGCGTTCGTCCCTCGCCTCCATTTTCATTATCCGGGTGCCTTTCGAACGCCATGCCGAACAAGTTGACCTGGCTCACCCTTGTGCTGACCTTTGCCGCGCTCGCTGGCCTCAGCCTCAGCGCCTGCAAGATCCTGCCGACACCGTCGGCGCAAGGCGGCGATAGCGCCAACAGCACGGCCTTCAATCCCGACAAGATGGTCGCGGAAATCTGGCCTTCGAAGGTCATTCCCTATTTGCAGCAGAAGGCAGGACCGTTCGCAGAGGTCCATGCGCTCGCCAAGACCGATCAAGCCGCAGCCGGGGCAAAATACGGCAATGCGAAGAAGCAGGCGAATTCGCCGTGGACCTTCGCGGTTCGAGTCGAAGGCAAGATCGTCGCCGCCAACACGCAATCGCGCGCGGCTACCATCGATGTCGACGTTGATGGCGACGGCAAGGCGGATGCGCGGGTGCAGATCGGGCCGGCCATGCGCGGAACCGCGCTTCGCGACAGCCTGGACTTCGTGCAGTTCAACGACTTCACCAACCAGATCGACTTCGCCCAGTTCGGCAAGGCCTTCAACGCCTATGCCGACAAGACCGTGCTGTCCCTGCTGCCGCGCGACGGGCTGGAAGGCCGCACCGCGAAAGTGCTCGGCGCTTACACGATCGAAGGCGGCCAGGAGCTGCCGCTGGTGACGCCGGCGGAGGCCGAGGTCGGGCCGAAGCCATGAGTTCCTGTCACGACGTCATCCTCAAGCTGGAGGACATTTCCAAGGTCTATGCCGGCACCGTGGCGGTCAAGCACGCGAACTTCGAGGTGCGCAAGGGCGCGGTCAACGTGCTGGTCGGCGAGAACGGCGCCGGCAAGTCGACGCTGATGAAGATCATCGCCGGCGTGGAGAGGCCGACCGCCGGCCGCATCCTGCTCGACGGCAACGAGGTCTCGTTCGCGTCGTCCGGAGATGCCGTCAGCCGCGGCATCGGCATGGTGTTCCAGGAGTTGAACCTGTTCGGCAACCTCTCGGTCGCCGAGAATATCTTCGCCACCCGCGAACTGACCAACGCCTTCCGCAAGATCGACCACAAGGCGCAGGAACGGCGCGCCGCCGAATTCCTGGAACAGCTCGAGGCCGGTATTCGGCCTGACATGCTGGTTGAGGATTTGCGCATCGGCCAGCAGCAGTTGGTCGAGATCGCCAAGGCGGTCTCGCTCGACGCGCGCATCCTGATCATGGACGAACCGACCTCGGCGCTGAGCGCGGCCGAGGTCGAGATCCTGTTCAAGGTGATCGCCGATCTCAAGGCGCGCGGCGTGGCCATCGTCTACATCTCGCACCGGCTGGAAGAGCTGATCCGCATCGGAGACTACATCACCGTGCTGCGCGACGGCCGCATCACCGGTCAGGAGGAGATGAAGAACGTCGACACGCAGTGGATCGTGCGCCAGATGATCGGCTCGGACGCCAAGGATTTCGCCAAGGCCGACGGCCACCGGCCGGGCGACGAGGTGTTTCGCGCCGAGGACATTTGCCTGCCGCGCGTCACCGGCGGGCTAGCGGTCGATCACGTCTCGCTGTCGCTGCGCACCGGCGAGATCCTCGGCATCTACGGGCTGATGGGCGCGGGCAGGAGCGAGTTGTTCGACTGCATCATGGGCCGCCACGGCCAGGCGAGCGGCAGGATCTTCATCGACGGCAAGCAGGTCAGGGAGCGCGACACGACGCGGCGCATCCGGCGCGGTCTGGCGCTGATCCCGGAAGACCGCCAGCGCGAGGGGTTGGTATCCATCCTGTCGGTTGCCAGCAACCTGACCCTGGCCAGCCTGTCGCGCTTCGTCCGCCTGTTCCACATCCGCGGCGGGGCCGAAAGGCAGGCCGTCACGCAGATGGTGCGCGAACTTGCGATCAAGGTCGCCGACCCGGCGCAAGAAGTGTCGTCGCTATCGGGCGGCAACCAGCAGAAAGTGGTGATCGGCAAGGCGCTGCTCACCGGACCGAAGGTGCTGTTGATGGACGAGCCCAGCCGCGGCATCGATGTCGGCGCCAAGGCCGACGTGTTCCGCACCATGCGTAAGCTTTCGCGCGACGGGCTGGGCATCCTGTTCGCCACTTCCGACCTCGACGAGGTGATGGCGCTCTCCGATCGCATCGCGGTGATGAGCAACGGAAAACTGACGGGCATGTTCGATCGCGCCGAGGCGACAGAGGCAGCGATCGTCGCTGCATCGGCGCTTGGCCACGGACCCGTACACGGAGAGCAACGCCGATGACCGACATTCCAGCCAAGGCTGCCGCGCCATCCGCATCCGGCGGCTCCATACTGCTTACGCTTATGAAGCTCAGGACCTTCATCGCGCTGATCGCCGTGCTGGTGTTCTTCTCGATCGCGGCGCCGAATTTTCTGTCGGCCGCCAATCTGATTTTGATGGCCAAGCACGTGGCGCTCAACGCCTTCCTCGCCATGGGCATGACCTTCGTCATCATCACCGGCGGCATCGACCTCTCGGTCGGCTCGATCGTCGGCCTGTGCGGCATGGTCGCCGGCTACCTCGTGCTCAACGGCATCGACCTGCAGTTCGGCTATACCGTCTATTTCAACGTCGTCGAGATCGTGTTGATCACGCTATTGGTCGGCATAGCGATCGGCGCCATCAACGGATTGCTGATCACCCGGCTCAACGTCGCGCCCTTCATCGCTACACTTGGCGTGCTCTACGTCTCGCGCGGCCTGGCGCTGTTGTCGTCCGACGGCCGCACATTCCCCAACCTCGTCGGTAAGCCGGAGTTGGGCACTACCGGCTTCGGCTATCTCGGCGCCGGCAAGCTCCTCGGCCTGCCGGTCTCGATCTGGATCCTGGTCGTAGTCGCACTCGGGGCCGCCTATCTGGCGCGCTATACGCCGCTCGGACGCCACATCTTCGCCGTCGGCGGCAACGAGCGCGCGGCGCGTATATCGGGCGTGCGCGTCAACATGGTGAAGATGTTCGTCTACATGTTCTCAGGCTTCTGCGCGGCGATCGTCGGCCTCATCATCTCATCGGAGCTGATGGCCTCGCATCCGGCGACGGGCGAAAGCTTCGAGCTCAACGCGATCGCGGCGGCAGTGCTGGGCGGCACCTCGATGTCTGGCGGCCGCGGCACGATCGGCGGCACCATCGTCGGCGCCTTTGTCATCGGTATCCTGTCCGACGGGCTGGTGATGATGGGCGTGAGCTCGTTCTGGCAGATGGTGATCAAGGGTGTCGTCATCATCGTCGCGGTCGTCGTCGACCAGGCCCAGCGCCGGCTGCAGAGCCGCGTGACATTGATGCAGATGGCGAAGGAGGGTTGATCATGGCAACCTTGCGTGGAGCGCTGATCGGCTGCGGCTTCTTCGCCGTCAACCAGATGCATGGCTGGCGCGACATCGACGGCGCGGCGATCGTGGCGATCTGCGACCGCGATCCCGAGCGGCTCAAGATCGTCGGCGACCAGTTCGGCATCGAGCGGCGCTACAGCGATGCGGCCGCCATGTTTGCCGGCGAGACACTCGACTTCGTCGACATCGCCACCACCGTCGGCAGCCATCGGCCGCTGGTCGAGATGGCCGCCGCCAACCGTGTCCCCGTCATCTGCCAGAAGCCGTTCGCGCCGACGCTTGCCGACGCCAGGGCGATGGTCAAGGCCTGCATGGACGCCGGCGTGCCGCTGATGGTGCATGAGAACTTCCGCTGGCAGTCGCCGATCCAGGCGGTGCGCGCCGTGCTCGACAGCGGCGAGATCGGCACGCCCTTCTTCGGACGCATATCCTTCCGCTCGGCATATGACGTGTTTTCCGGCCAGCCTTATCTGGCGACGGGCAAGCGCTTCATCATCGAGGACCTCGGCATCCATATCCTGGACATCGCCCGGTTCCTGCTAGGTGACGTTTCAAGCCTCACCGCGCGCACCATGCGCGTCAATCCAGCGATCGCCGGCGAGGATGTGGCGACGATTCTGATGGACCACGAGAATGGTGCAACCTCGGTGGTCGATTGCAGCTACGCGACGAAGCTTGCCACCGAGCCGTTCCCCGAGACGTTGATCGAGCTGGACGGCTCGGACGGCACGATCCGGCTGGCGCAAGGCTACAAGCTCACCGTAGCCGGCAGGAGCGGCACCAGCGTCACGGACGTCTCGCCACCGCTGCTTTCCTGGGCGTCGCGTCCATGGCACAACATCCAAGAGAGCGTCGCGGCGATCCAGAAACATTGGGTGGAGTGCCTTGCCGCTGGCAAGGAACCCGCCACCTCCGGCGCCGACAACCTCAAGACATTCGCGCTGGTCGAGGCCGCCTATGCCGGTGCGGCCAGCCGGCAACCGATACGGATCGACGGACTGCTCAAATGACCACTGATCCGTTCTTGCTCTATGGCACGCGCGCGGTCGAAGCCGAACCTGTCCGGCTCAGCGCAGGACCGCTTAGCGCCGATTTCGTCAACGGCAATCTGCGCACCATTCGCCACGCCGGCACTGAGGTGCTGCGCGCCATCGCCTATATCGTGCGCGACCGTGACTGGGGCACTTATGAACCGGCGCTCACGGATCTGGTCATCGAACAGGAGGACGACCGTTTCTCGGTGCGCTATTCGGCAAACTGCGAGGGGCCGGGCGGAAGCAGGCTCGGCTTCCAAGCCGCGATCGACGGCCATGCGGGTGGCCGGCTCAGCTTCGATGTGACCGCCCTGCCCCAGAGCGATTTCGAGACCAACCGCTGCGGCTTCTGCATCCTGCATCCGATCGCCGATCTTGCTGGCAGCCCGGTCAAGGTCGAGCACACCGACGGCAGCACGGTGAACACGAAGCTGCCGCTGCTGATCGACCCGTGGCAGCCTTTCAAGGATATGCGAGCCATCACTCATCAGGTGCGGCCGGGCGTCAGCGCCGAATGCCGGATGGAAGGCGACATTTTCGAGATGGAAGACCAGCGTAACTGGTCGGATGCTTCCTACAAGACCTATGTGCGGCCGCTCGCTCTGCCATGGCCCTTTGTGCTGCCGGCCGGCCAGCCGATGCGCCAGACGATCAGCCTGCGTATCAGGGGCGACTCCAAGCGGGCTGTCGCGGCACCCCGCGCCGAGCCGGTCCGCATCGAACCCGGCGAGACCGGAGCGAGGCTGCCAGACGTCGGCGTGGTCATTTATCCGGAAGACGTCGAGGCGGCGTTAAGCAAGCTGCCGCTGCTCAAGAAGCTTGGCCCACAGCAGCTCCTTCTCCATTACGATCCGACACGCGGCCATGGCCGGGACGCCTTGCAGGCTCATGCCAGGCTCGCCGCCGCATACCCGGCCTCCACAACGCTCGAATGCGTGGTCGCCTGCGCCGGCGATCTCGAAACAGAACTCTCCGGTGTCGCCGATATGGTACGCCGAACCGGCCTGCGGCTCGATGCCATCGCGGTCTCGCCTTCGGTCGATCGCCGGTCGACGCCGCCCGGCAGCGTCTGGCCAGACTGTCCGCCGCTCGAGGACGTCTACGCGGCTGCCCGCCGCGCCTTTCCGGACCTCCGTCTAGGCGGCGGCATGTTCAGCTATTTCACCGAGCTCAATCGCAAGCGCGTCCCAGCCGGCGTGCTCGATTTCGTCACCCATTGCACCTGTCCGATCGTGCATGCGGCGGACGACCTCAGCATCATGCAATCGCTGGAAGCGCTACCTTTCATCACCCAGTCGACAAGGGCGATCTATGGAGCGAAGCCTTATCGTATCGGCCCGTCGACGATCGCCATGCGGCAGAACCCTTATGGCGGCGCGACCAAGGACAATCCAAACGGCCAGCGCATAGCTATGGCCAATCGCGATCCGCGCCATGCAGGCTTGTTCGCCGCCGCATGGACGATCGGCTACGCCGCGCGCGTCGCGCCGGCCGGGCTGGAGATGCTGACGCTATCCAGCTTTGCCGGACCGTTCGGCGTGCTGGCGGCCGCCGGGGAGCCCGCCGAGGAAGGAACGCCGCGGCCGATCTTCCATGCGGTACAGGGCTTGGCCGCCCTGGCCGGTCATTCGCAGGTTGCCATGCGCGTCAGTGACGAGCGCGTGGCTGTCCTGGCGGGCCGCTCACCGGCCGGCGCCATCACAGCCTGGTTGGCAAACATCACGTCCGACAATGTGACGGTAGACACCTCGGCGCTGCTTCGTGCGGCGGCAGCTCCGGTTGTGATCTGGGAAGGAACGGATGCGCGCAAGTTTGACCCAGGCACAGCTTCAGGGCACCTGACAATGCCCCCCTATGGCATAGCCAGGGTCGGCTGAAGCTACTTCTCGGAGTTCATCACGTAGAGGGCGCGCGAGCGTTCGAGGTGCTTGATCATAGCCTTCTCGGCCCCTTCGGCATCGTTCTTCTCGATACAGCCGATGATCTCTTCATGCTCAGTCAGCGTGAACTTTTCCTTGCCGGTCCAGATCAGCATTTCCGTGTGGTATTCCTTCAGCCAGCCGAGCATCGCCTCGCTGACCGCGACATAGATCGGATTGCCTGAGATCGCCGCGATCTGGGAGTGAAACTTCATGTCGGCGGAGATGAAGGCCTCGGCATCGCCGCGCGCGCCACGTTGCTCGGCGACGGTTGCCCTGAGCCGCTGCACATCCTCGGGCGTCGCCTTCTCGGCCGCTTCCCTGACCATGCCGCGCTCGAAGAAGATGCGCGCGCTCTTCAAGTGCTCCAGCGTGTCCTTCGACGACGACAGGATGATCTTGGCCGCGCCGTCGACCTGCTTGATGATCGACTTGGCAGTGAGCTGCAGCACCTTGGCGCGCTCGCCGTGCGAGATGGCGACCAGGCCCATATTGCTAAGCGCCTGCATCGCTTCACGAATCGCTGGCCGGCCGACCTCGAAGCGCTCCATCAGCTCGCGCTCGGACGGCATGTCGTCGCCTGGCTGCAATTCACCGCTGGTGATCAGCCGCTTCAGCCTGGCAAAGACTTCATCGGAAAGCTTGCGCCGGACGATCGGTTCCGAACGGTTCATCGCCGCGAATCACTCCCTTGACCCTGATTCCAATCTAGCACCGCGAGCTCAATTTCCAGAATGCCCGTCATGCTTTGACGCCGCGCCGGGCAGGATATTGCTTGCAATGCTTATGTACTCATTATACCAGATTTCGAACTCAAGGAATTCTTTTCCTGGCCTTTCGACTGGGTATTGCCGGCCATGATCACCCTCACTTATCGCATCGAGACCTCGGGAAGCATCGAGGGACTGGCGGCCAAGATCGCCAGCGACCAGTCGACCGGTACCTTCGTCGCGCTGCCAGGGGAAACCGAGGAGCTAAAGGCACGGGTGGCCGCACGCGTGCTGGCGATCCGGGATCTGCCGGACGCGGCGCAACCTTCGATTCCCGAGACCGACCCCGGTCCCTTCAAGCGCGCCGATGTCGACATCGCCTTTCCCTTCGACGCGATCGGCACCGACCTCGCGGCGCTGATGACGATTGCGATCGGCGGCACCTATTCGATCAGAGGGTTGTCTGGCATCCGTGTCGTCGACATGAAGCTGCCGGAGGAATTCAGGGGGGCTCATCCAGGCCCCCAATTCGGTGCTGCCGGCAGTCGCCGGCTGGCCGGCGTCGAGGGCCGCCCGATCATCGGCACCATCGTCAAGCCGGCGCTGGGTCTGAGGCCCGCGGAGACCGCCGCGATGGTCGGCGAGTTGATCGAGGCGGGTGTGGACTTCATCAAGGACGACGAGAAGCTGATGAGCCCGGCCTATTCGCCCCTGGCCGAGCGGGTCAAGGAGATCATGCCGCTCATCCTCGACCACGAGCAGAAGACCGGCAAGAAGGTGATGTACGCCTTCGGCATCTCGCATGCCGACCCGGACGAGATGATGCGCAACCACGACCTGGTGCTCGAGGCCGGCGGCAATTGCGCGGTGGTCAACATCAACTCCATCGGCTTCGGCGGCATGGCTTTCCTTAGGAAGCGTTCCGGGCTGGTGCTGCACGCGCACCGCAACGGCTGGGATATCCTCACCCGCCATCCCGGCCTTGGCATGGATTTCAAGGTCTGGCAGCAATTTTGGCGGCTGCTCGGCGTCGACCAGTTCCAGATCAATGGTATCGCGTCCAAATACTGGGAGCCGGATGACTCCTTCATTCGATCTTTCGAGGCGGTGACGACGCCCCTGTTTTCGCCCGCGGATTGCGCGCTGCCCGTGGTCTGCTCCGGACAGTGGGGTGGACAGGCGCCGGAAACCTATCGACGCACAGGACGCACGATTGACCTGCTTTACCTCTGCGGCGGCGGCATCGTGAGCCATCCGGACGGGCCGGGAGCCGGCGTGCGCGCCGTGCTGCAGGCCTGGCAGGCTGCAGTCGAAGGCATTCCGCTGACGGAATTTGCCAAAGACCATGTGGAATTGGCGCGCTCGATCGAGAAATTCGCCGACGGCAAGGCGGCTTGAGCATGCAGAAGCTGCTTCTCAGTTATTATGGCGACGACCTCACCGGCTCGACCGACGTGATGGAGGCGCTCGAACTCGGCGGCGTACCGACCGTGCTGTTCATGCGCAAGCCGGATGCCGGCCTGCTTGAACGCTTCGCGCATTGCCGCGCCGTTGGCCTTGCCGGCACCAGCCGTAGCGAATCCCCGCAATGGATGGACACGAATCTCAAAGCCGCTTTTGCCTGGCTGAAGTCGCTTCAAGCCGAGATCTGCCACTACAAGATCTGCTCGACCTTCGATTCCAGCCCGACGATCGGCAGCATCGGCCGGGCGATCGAGATCGGCCACGAGGTGTTCGCGCAAGGCTGCGTGCCGCTGGTGGTCGGCGCGCCGCAGCTCAAGCGCTACACCGCCTTCGGCCATCTTTTCGCGGCCTACCGCGACAGATACTACCGCATCGACCGCCACCCGGTGATGAGCCGGCACCCGGCGACTCCGATGGATGAATCGGACCTTCTGGTACACCTGTCACGTCAGACGAACCTTCCGTCAGAATTGCTAGACCTGGCGACGCTGCGTTCGCCCACTCGGTCCGCAACCTTCGACAGTCTGGCCGCCGGATCGGCGATCCTGCTCATCGATGTCGACAGTCCCGAAAGCCAGGCCCTGGCCGGCAAGGAAATCTGGCGCACCCGCAAGCCGGGCGGCTACTTCGTCGTGGGCTCCTCCGGCATCGAGTATGCATTGCTCGCCGAGTGGAGGCAGAACGCCGACCGCGCCGCCAAAGCCGTTTTCACGTCGCCCGGTGCCGCCGACCGCATCGCGGTGGTGTCCGGCAGTTGCTCGCCGACGACGAAACGGCAGATCCGGCATGCGATGAGCGATGGCTTCGATGGCATCGAGGTCGATCCGGTCGAACTGGTGTCGGAAAATTCCGACACCACGATCGCGCGCGCGGTAGCAGCCGGCAAGGCTAGCCTCGAGGCCGGGCGCAGCGTCATCCTCTACACCGCGCTCGGCCCTGCCGCAGATCGTGGCGCCGAGATCGACCGTGAGGAAGGCGCCCGCCACAAGCTTGGCCGCGGCCTCGGCGAACTGCTTCGCGCCTTGACAGTCGAGCAGAAACTGAAGCGCGTGATCATCGCCGGTGGTGATACGTCAAGCCATGCGCTTGGACAGATGGGCGTCGATGCGCTGACGGTCAGGATGCCACTCCCGGCCTCGCCCGGCTCACCGCTCTGCGTCGCTCACTCCAGCATCGCGGCGATCGACGGGCTGGAGGTCGCGCTGAAAGGTGGGCAGGTCGGAACCGACCGCTATTTCCTGGCCATCCGTGACGGTTTCGGCGAGTGACAGCCATGCCGCACCAGCGCGAATTCGGCTCTCTCTTGCCAGGGAAATGACCGGTGACTCAGATGCCGCAAGTGTGGATCGGGACCAGCTGGAAGATGAACAAGACGCTGGCCGAGGCGGGCGCCTTTGCCGGCGCCCTGCTTGCCGATCCGGAAGGCGATGCGCGTATCCAGCGCTTCGTCATCCCGCCCTTCACGGTCGCCCGAGAGGTCAAGGCGATGCTGAAGGATACGTCC